>SCPN01000095.1_pt1:175000-513654 | contig 513654 bp, 586 predicted proteins | sample 6106831 | NCBI WGS metagenome assembly SCPN01 (sample SAMN10720447, study PRJNA508395) | human gut metagenome | isolation source: Participant 1, 0 month | reverse complement strand
TCTATCATGATATTCCATAAAGATAAACTTCTGTGCTTTCCCCAAATCCTTAAGCTGTGCCTCTAATCCTTTCACTGCTTCATCAAAATACACAATATCTGTATTCTGATAGATTGGATACTTAAATTTCTTTGTATGTAACTTGCTATATTTCCTGCTTTCTGGAATTGTTTCTTTTATTCTGCTCAAACACTCTGATTGTCTGGAAGCATTGGTAACAATTTGCTATCAATTTCTGTATATCGTTCACGCATTTTATGTGTGCCACCATTCAAACCAATCAACAAATACAGGCCTACACCCATAATTGGGAAGATTAGAATTAAGATGACCTAGGCATTTTCATAGAGGATGTCTTATTTGATGCGTACAATCCCAAAACCAAGATTCCACTCAAAATCCTTTGTAAAATTTATGATTTCTGCATATTCATTCAAGCGTGTTACGATAGTAATAATAAAAATCACTCCAGAAGAATGCAGATTATGGAAAACACAGCCGTTTTGCTCCATTTTTTGTTTTTGCTTTGCCGTCTAAAGTATCTTGCTTCATATATATTCCACCTTCCTACTTGCTCAGTTTTCTCCTAAATTTCATGAACATACCAATTTTGTCTTTATTCTCTGCATTTCATTATCTGCTTCAATGATAGCTCTTGCAGAATGAAGTAATTCTTCACTTATCTCATCATCATAGCCAGGCATTTCTTCAATTCCTTTTTATAGCGAGTTGATGTTCCAATGTTGCCCAGAAATCCATACCATTGGTTCGAATCTGTAATTCTACACGCATAGGTGTTTTACCCTTAGCAAAAACTGGTATTTCAACAATCATATGATAGCTTCGATAACCATTCGATTTTGGATTTTTTATATAATCTTTTATTTCAATAACTTTAATATCATCCTGTTGGGTAATCAAATCTGATATCATATAAATATCGTCAATAAACGCACAAACTATTCGAACGCCTGCCACATCATTGAGATATGTCTGTATATTTTCTGTTGTAAATTCATATCCCATCTTCTGCAGTTTATTGTAAATACTATTGGGCTGCTTAATTCTTGTTTTATAAAAGAAATAGGATTTCGATTGTTCTCAACTGAAAATTCATCATCCAAAACCTCAAGTTTAGTTTGTATCTCCCGAATAGCACAACGATACATCATCATTAAATTATAAAATTTTGTAGCATTATTTAAAAACTGTAGTGATTCCGGACTGTTTATCCTGAGTTTTTTTACTTCATCTTTTGTCATGGAACTTTCCTTTCTACCCATCCCTGATTTCAAAACATTATTTATTTTGATAGTTGATTCGTTCTCCTTGAATTACTGGATAACAAATCATTTTATCACTATCCAGATTTTCTACATGCATATCTACTGCACTGATCTGATGGTTTTCATAAGTATTGTAATAATACCATCCTTATGGCAGACCGTGGTTACGAAAGTTTTAATACCTTTGCACACCTGATCCGGAAGGGAATGTATTTCGTTATCCGCATGAAGGAAATCAACAGTAATGGTATCCTTTCCGCTTATGATTTGCCTGACAGCAAATTCGATACTCATATAAGAACAACACTTACCAGACGCCATACGAAAGAAACACTGGGGAATCATAACACCTATACCATACTTCAGCCTTCTACCGATTTTGATTTTCTTGATGAAAACTGCATGTATTACGATATTGAATTCCGTATTGTACGTATTCGCCTTGATAATGGAACCTATATCTGTATTGCCACCAATCTTTCAGAAGAAAAATTTCCTCTGGAAGAAATCAATAAACTTTACCGAATGCGCTGGAGCGAGGAAACAAGCTTCCGTGAACTCAAATACACCATCGGTCTGATCAACTGACACAGCAGCAAGTATGATGGAATCCTTCAGGAAATCAATGCCCGTATGATTCTGTATAATTTCTGTGAATTAGTGACTTCTCACGCTGTGGTAAAAACATCTAAAAATAACCAAACACGTCTATAAAATTAATTTCGCCATCGCAGTAAACATATACAGGGCATATCTCAAACACGATGGTAACGAAACAGAGACCATGCTTCTCATACAAAAGTATCTGACACCTGTCAGGTACAATCGAAAATATCCTATCCACCTCCGTCCAAAGAGAAATAGGGATTTCATGTATCGGGTTGCATAAAACTCGTCACCATTATACTCCATTATGAGGCAGATATGCAATCTGTCTTTTCGTCATACACAAAAATATCCTACGGCAAATACTCTATCAGCTTTTATCCTAAATTCATAAATATCAAATTCAGTTAATTTTTTGCTAAACGAATCAATATAATAATATTTTCTAGGAATGAATTTCACGCCTGATAAATCTATCTCTTTTACCTTATAATCTTTACCCATCTTTTCTACCTCACAAAATCCGACCATATCAACAATTATTATAACATGTCTACCACTGGCCATGCACTTGAAAAAAAAGGACGCAGAATCTCTCCCACGTCCTCAAATCTATCTGGCTTTATCTTCCCTTACCTTCGAAACTTCCTTATATGCCGCTTCCTGCTTCACCTCATCCGCATCTCTAGCCTCAAATGCATCTGCATTATACTGATACTCCTGCGGTTCAGCGACCATCGGTGAATATACAACCTCTGCTTCTACTCGCTCAGCTTCTGCCCTCTCCGGCTCTGTCTGTTCCTGTGCTTTCGCATTCTCCATATGCTTTTCCTTATCAAGCTGCACATTCATAGCCAGATTATCCAGCTTATCAATAGATGCATCCAAATGAAGTTTCATTGATACAAGCATCTTTTTCACTGCTTTCATCGGAGCAAGTACTGCCTTTGTAATGGGATGTTTCTGCTCTTTTCTGAGAATAATCCACCTCCGGCTTGTCAGCAAAAGTGCGGAATGCATTGGCTACTGTCTGCCCTGCTTCACGAAATCCTTTTGCAAGAAGTGCTGTCTTTGCTATATCCTTATCCGTGGTCTTGATTGCACCTCTTACATTTTCCCGGATATCAAGAAGTCTTTTCTTAATTCCTAAGAACTCCGACACCCTGTATAATGCAGCTCTTCCCTTTGCCTTTGCTTCATCAACTATGCTCTTTGCTGTAGATTTGACCTGTGCTTTCACTTCCAATCTGCTGCCATTATGACCGCACAATACACAGTTGCCACTCTCACCGATTCCTGCAGTTTCTTCTATATGACCAATCCCGGCATTAAGCACTTTACTTGTGGTTCCTTCCATTACCGGATACCTGATATCTAAGCCCGGTATCTCAATGATGCCGATAACACCGCCTTCTTTACTCTCTTTTGTATGCCTTGAAATTCGTGGTTGAGAGTGTGGAACCAAGATAAATGCCATGCTCCCACGATACCCCGATTGTGGTATTATCCTTTGAAGGCTTCTCTTCCTTCGGATAACGCTTATACTCTGTCGCACCAAGGGCGATTGTAAGAGAACCTGACTTCATATCCATCACCACAAGATTTCTTGGTGATAATGCTTCAAGCACCATGTAATCATGGTCATTGAAGTTATGGAATGTCTGTCCCCTTTCAAATAATCTGTCCACACTTTCATAATGTAGGTTAAAATCATCTACCCAGCCCTTATCAGTCATTCCAATCTCCTTAAGCTTTGCAACACATTCATAAGAACTGGCTTCTTTATCAAACCGAAATTCTTTGGAATCGTTATAAAATCCTTGAAGAAAGTGTCCGAGCTGTACATCATCCTTACAGAATCTTGCGGATATCGTTACATTTGCTGCCCTGTAATACTCTGCGAAGTTATCAGCATCACCAAGCGTCCTTCCAAGCTGCAACAAATTGTCTGCAAGCTCTGACATGTCATGAATTGCAATAAAACTCTTATAATCATCCAGAGTCATCAGCATATTTATCTCTGTTCCCTTATCATTTTCTGTTACCAGTACAACATCTCTTAAATCCATTCTTACCTCCATTCTCAGAGAGGGACTATGCCCTCTCTGCAAATTTCCTATTATGGTCTTCCTATCACAACAATCTTTCCTGTGCTTGCCACATCCCGGTAAACAACACCAAGGCTTTCATTAAGTGCCTCTACAACCTTGCCATTTCCGACATAAACAGCCACATGGCTGATATTCATATATCTTCCGTTGCTTGTAAAACTGTAGAAAATCAGGTCACCCGGCTGTAACTCATCAAAGAAGACAGTCTTTCCGGCTTCATCAAGTCCTTGTGCCTCCGCTGCCGCTGTCTCTTAAATCCTGACTATAAGGGAAGCCAACTCTGTGAAGTGCATAGGAGCAGACTGTTTTCTGCCTGCTGTCTGTAATTTCGTTTAGGATGGCATTGATTTCATCCTCAGTCATGGAGCTTACTCCCGGACTTCCGCCTCCGCCGCCACTTCCGCTTCCGGCATATCCAAGCTGTCCCATAAACTCCGGACTCATGATCTGCTCAAGCATTTCCACATGATCAGAGTTAAACCCATAGAACAAAATCATATCCCGATAAGATTTCAGCGTTACATTCACATATAGAACCGATTTTGTGACAGTTGTTACATTGCCATCTGCATCTGTCTCTTCCACGTCCTTTGTTCCGGTGCTTGTGGTGTATGAACACATATCATTTACTACTGCCTGCAGCCAGCCTTTTGAAGTGTCATTCATGACTGTTGCAGTATCTCCGACACCATGCTTGACCATATAGACAGCCATGATGTCATAGTAATTGCTTGGGTTTTCTTCCTTACCTTCATAATCCACATATACAAGCTCTCCAAGGTCATATCTGGTATGCTCATTCACTTTCGTATTCACATCCCGGTTAAACTCCTGCACATAAGCACTCGTTACTGTCTGCACGGTGTATCCTGATTCAAGTGGTGGCAGGAATAAAGCAAATGGAGAATTGTAAAGGATTGCTATCGCCGCAATAACCGGAACAGCAATCATGGCAACTACAAGAACAAGTAATAAAAGCACCAATCCGATAATCGGTGCAGCTGCCTTTGTAGCCGTTTTTGTTGCAACCTTGGCAGTTGTCTTGGCTGTTTCTTTCGCCGTCTCTTTAGCTACAGTCTTGGCAGTATCTTTGACAGCTTTCTTTGCTGTCTTTTTTGCCAGCCTCTTTCCTGCCTCTACCTTCTTAATACGCTTCCTTGCCTCGGTCGCCGCCTTTTTCCTGAAAAGTGCTGCACCCTTGGAAACAGTTCCGGTAACAGGTCTGCTTGCTTCATATGCAAGATATGCTGCCTGCGATACCTCATGCCCGCCTTCTTTCTGCATCCATTACCACAAAATGGGTAAAAAAAATAGCCGCTAAGGTATTTAACCATAACGGCTTCTTAACTTATTATTTTATAAATTTCTCTTAATCCTCAATCTGTGGAATATTAACCAGTTGTTGCAATTTCTTTTCAAGAACTGCCTTATCTGGTAACTGTAGCTGATACTGTGATACCAACATTGGTGACATAGTTCTGCTCATAGCATACTCTACCACCTCATCATTCTTAGCTGCACACAGAAGCAACCCTACACTAGGATTTTCATTCTCTTTTTTCACCTGTCTATCCAATGCTTCAAGATAAAAATCCAACTTAGATATATATTCAGGCTTGAACTTGCCTATTTTAAGTTCTATTGCTACAAGACACTGTAATCCTCTATGGTAAAACAATAAATCAATTCGAAAATCATCACCACCAACCTGTACCTTATATTCTTCATCAATAAACGTGAAATCTTTTCCTAATTCCAAAATAAAATCCTTCATGTTTCTGATTAAAGCTTTTCGCAAATCATTTTCATGAAACTCATTTGGCAAATCCAAAAATTCCATAACATATGAATCTAAAAATGGGTTTTCTCCCCACTTTTTAACTGATTCTGGTAACAAAGTTTCCTTTGATAACATATATCTTTCATAATATCCACTATCTAACTGCCTCTCCAACTGTCTTTTAGAATAATTTTCCTTGATGCATAGACGGATATAGAACTCTCTTTCCTCATCTGTCTTGCATCCCGACATTATCAGCAAGTGATTCGTCCAGCTAATTTGTGTCACCAGTGGTGTCACAATTTCATTATCCTTGTAAGTCTCATAAAATTTTTTCATTCTATAAAGACCTCTTCGGTTAAATCCCTTAATACCAGGAAATGTCTCCTGTATTTCTCTTGAAATCTCATCTATATATGCATCGCCATACGAAGCGTGTTCCGTTTCCTTACTTAAGAACTCACCTACTTTCCAATACATTTTGATAAGTTCCTCATTTACTTTTTTTAATGCATTTTGTCTAGATTCCGCAATTATATGGATTAATCCAGCTGCCGACATCAAATCATTACCCATACAAATATTCCGCCTTTCCGAATTGTGACACCAGTGGTGTCACAATGTCATTTTTACCATTTTAGCGAGAAATTATAAACTTTTTTAAATCACTATATTTAATTATATCAAGATTCTCCACTCCTCTCAATTACTTTTTCCGGTAGTTTTTCCTTTTTCATCATCGCTATCTTCTCGTGAATATCGGTGTTGTAAAGGTCTGTATCCTTACTAATCTGATTATCAAACGGAATCACCACCGAACCAAACTTGATAAGTCCCATTCCCGATGCAGTATTGGTTACGAATCTAAGCTGTGCCTCTGATACTCCGATAACCTCTGCCATCTTGGAACTGTCTGGGCTCGCCTGTTTCAAGAGCGCCACAAACTCTGAGTTTGCAAGCATTGTGGTTGCTGTGTAATTCTGCAACAGATCGACTACATTCTGCGTGATACCGGTACAAAGACCTCCCTGCTTTCTTACTTTCTTCCAGAGCTGTTGCAGATATTTTGCAGAATACTCGAAATTAAGTAAGACGTGAAACTCATCAATATAGAGCCATGTTGCCTTGCCTCTCTTGCCATTCTCAACAATCCTGTTCTGAATGGACTCCATCATAACAAGCATTGTGATAGGACTAAGCTCTGTACCTAGTCCAAGCATAAACTCGCCCTTTTCTCTTACCATTCCCTTTGAATCATTCGGATCAAGGCTCCATACATCCATCTCCAACGGATTTACATAATTATCCGTGTAGGTAGACATATTTACCACTGTTCCACCATAAGTATCAGCTATATCAAAATACTCGTTCATTGGATCTATAACGATTATTTCATCATCACCCGACAAGAATACGCTGCCCATCTCCATCTTGCAGAAGAAGGATTTACCGGAACCCGGCACTCCGAAAACGAAGCCATTTCCGTTGATCAGCTTCTTTCTGTTACCGATATTCACATTCTTGCTGATCTGGTTGATACCATAATAGTTGCCTGTAGCCTTTTTGATATCAAAATCAAAGCTGCCCTCATCTCCAAGATGATAATAGTCATAGAGCACTTTCAGTCTCTCATTGCCATTAAGCGGCACAATCTCTGCCCCAAGCTCAATGAAAGCCTTGTGTATCGTTGCCTCAAGGGTTGCAAACTGTGCCTTCGCCTCCTCGAAGTTCTTTCTCTCAATCGTGATCGTCAGGTATCTCTCCTGCTCAATCCCCTATCTGCCCTCAATAATCTTCTCCTCAATGATGTCATTGTAGATTTTTCTCAGCAATCAGAACCTTGTCACGGAGTTCATCCATGTTTTTGTTCTTATTGTTAATCGTAATCTTATAATTACAGTCCATCGAGTTTAAGAACTTGCAGTATCTTTCAAATATGCCAATCTGCTCATCCTCCGTTGCTGTCGTGTAATTGATGTCCTGAAAGCGGTAGCATTTAACTTTCATAAGACAGCGGAAGATGTCGCAAAACGTCCGGTGGACGTTTGTCCTGCGACGACCGAAGCGGAGCGGAGAACTTGATCTGGGGGCATGGACCGCTTCGGTCTTGCATAAAAAGAAAGAACCAAGTCATGCGACTTGGCTCTTTCTTTTTATGCAATGCGGAAGATGGGACTTGAACCCACACGACTGCAATAGCCACAAGATCCTTAGTCTTGCTCGTCTGCCAGTTCCGACACTTCCGCGTTTATTTAATTGCTGCATGAAGTATTTCCTCACACAACTCGTATATAATACCAAACTATTTTAGAAATTTCAACTATAAATTTTATTTTTTTACATTTTCCGGCAAAAAGTGAAAGCCGCATGGCACATATTTTTTGTGCGGCATGCGGCTTTCACTTATGACAAACAGATTATAATTCCTCTCCGTTTGTTTCTATCACGTTTTTATACCAGTAAAATGATTTTTTACGGGAGCGTTTCAATGTTCCGTTTCCCTCATTATCTTTGTCTACATATATAAACCCATATCTTTTTTTCATCTCTCCTGTCGTAAAGGATACGCAGTCGATACATCCCCATGGTGTATATCCCATGAGATCTACGCCGTCATATGTAACAGCTTTTTTCATTTCTTCTATATGCGCTTTTAAATATGCGATCCTGTAATCATCATCTATGCTTCCGTCATATTTTACCTCATCGATCGCTCCGAATCCGTTTTCGACTATAAAAGCGGTATCTGATATCTTTCATATAAAAGGTTTAGTGCATAGCGCAATCCTACCGGATCGATCTGCCAGCCCCAGTCACTTGATTTTACATATGGATTTGGGACACTTCCGGAAAACCATCTACACCGTTTCCGTCTGCCACATGATCTGCTTTTACAGCATTTGTCATGTAATAACTGAATCCACATAATCGACAATGCCTTCCTTTAATATCTGCTCATCGCCTGCTTCCATCTGCACATGGATGTCTTTTTCTCCCATTCCGGCCAAATGTATGAAGGATATTTTCCTCTCACATGGACATCACCGAACAGATATCTGTCATGCATCGCCTCAACAGAATACATCATATCTTCCGGCTTGCACGAATACGGATAAAGAGGCACACACGCCATCATGCATCCGATCTTAAAATCAGGATTTATCTTATGCCCTTCCTTTACGACCAGCGCACTTGCAACAAGTTCATGATGTACAACCTGATACATACATTCTTCAGGGTTTGGCTCATTTCCAAATATGACACCTGAACAAGTATAGCCAAAAGTGGATATTTATAGTTTTTCTGGTTGTTTATCTCGTTAAAAGTCATCCAGTATTTTACTTTATCCTTGTATCTTTCCATTACGGTAAGTGCATACTTCACAAAAATCTATGACTTTTCTGTTTTTCCAGCCACCGTATTTTTCACGAGATTAAAAGGCATCTCAAAATGTGAAAGTGTTATGACCGGCTCTATTCCGTACTTTAACAGCTCGTCAAACATATCGTCGTAAAATGCCAGACCTTCCTCGTTTGCCTTTTCATCGTCTCCGTTCGGAAATATCCTCGTCCACGCTATCGAAGTCCTGAAACATTTAAATCCCATCTCTGCGAACATTTTATATCGTCTTTATAATGTCCATAAAAATCAACAGCTTCATGGTTTGGGTAATAGTATCCGTCTTTTACTCCATCTGTGATCTTTCTATCAACACCATGTGCTCCGGCTGTGAGGACATCGGCTATGCTTATGCCTTTGCCGCCTTTGTCCCAGCCTCCCTCTACCTGATGGGCAGCTACCGCACCGCCCCACAGGAAATTATCAGGAAATTTATACATATGCCGCCCCTTTCTGCATAAATCTGCTTTGTATTGTTGTCATCGTCTTCTTTTAACACTTTTATCAGGCTTTATTTTATCTTTGTGCAGTCTGCTTTTAACACTTTTATCAGACTTTATTCTATATTTGTGCCGCGTATCAGATTATCTCAAAAGCACAGTCTTTTACAGCAGTTTTTCTGCCCTCATGCACTTTTACATTTTTCGAAGGATCTGACACGATAAACATTACTGTCGTATCGTAGCCTTCTTTTCTAAAGTTCCTTGTCAAACTCTACAAGCAGATCACCTTTTCTTACTTTATCTCCCTGTTTAACTTTAAGATCAAAGCCTCTACCCTCAAGTTTTACTGTATCAACACCTATGTGTATGAGTATTTCCGTGCCGGTTGCGTCTGACATTCCAACAAGATGTCTGGTCGGGAATACTGCATCAATGTTTCCATCAAATGGTGCATATACTTTTCCGTCCTCCGGCTGTATTCCGACACCTTTTCCCATTGCCTCAGATGCAAAAGCCTCATCTTTTACCTCATTTACAGGAATTACATTTCCGAGACAGGAGCCAAAAGCGCTGTGCCGGCTGATGCTGCGTTGTCTGATGTATTTGTTGCAACTGAATTTGTGCGATTTTCATTATCTGCTGATACATTGTCTGATTTGTTATCAGAAGCACTATCCTCGAATCCAACTATCATTGTAAGCACTGTTCCAAGTACGAATGCGACAGCGATTGAGATCAAAAGTCCGATAAACTGTGTCATATGTCCGGCTTTAAAATATGCAGGAAGTGTTGCAATACCCGGCATATTGTAGCCCCATGATACTGCCCGGAATGCTCCTCCGATCGCACCTCCGACTGCTCCTGCGATACATCCGCAGATCATAGGTTTTTTAAGTCTTAAGTTTACACCGTAGATAGCAGGTTCTGTGATACCGAAAAATCCTGTTATCGCTGCTGATGCTGAAATTCCTTTTAATTCCTTATCTTTTGTCTTTAAAAATACTCCAAATGCTGCCCCCGCCTGTGAGAATACCGCAGATGCCTGTAAGCCTGTAAAAGTATCATATCCAAGGTTTGCATAGTTTCCTACTGTTACCGGAGTGATTCCCCAGTGAACACCGAATATTACCAAAACTTCCCAGAGTCCGCCGACCACGATACCTGCTATGATCGGATTTAAGTTGTAAAGTGTATTGTAGATGCCTCCGATTGCTCCGCCAATAGCATTTCCGACAGGTCCGAATGCAAGCAGTGTAAGCGGTACCATTATCGCTATCGTAAACATTGGTGTAAATAAATTTCTTATGACGATTGGCAGATATTTTTAAAAATCTCTGCACATATGATGCTACCCAGATTGATAAAATAATCGGTATAACCGATGATGTGTAGCTTAAAAGCTGTACCTTGATACCAAGGAAATAAACAGGATCACCTGCATTTACCATTGCTATGTAGTCCGGCATACAAGCGCACACGCTATAACTACTGCGATGTACGTGTTTACCTTAAACTTTTTCGATGCTGTGACTGAGATCAGTACAGGTAAAATGTAAATGCTGTCCATGAAATAAAGTTAAGTATCTGATACGTTCCACCTGTTGTGTCGATCGCATTAAGCGCTACGAGCACCCCGAGTATTCCCTGAAGGATACCACACGCAGCAAGTGTATACAAAAACGGAGCAAATATCGCTGAGATCACATCTATGATCCTGCTTACTATTCCTGCCTTTTGTTACCTGTGCTCGGCGTTTCATCAATCGTTACAAGTTCCGTAACAAACTGATACGCATCCTTAACGTGATTTCCGATAACTACCTGAAACTGTCCACCTGCCTGTACGGTAGTAATCACGCCCTGTATCTTTGCCACCCTTTCTTTGTTTACGATAGATTCGTCTTTTAAGATAAATCTAAGTCGTGTTGCACAATGCGTAACATTTGAAATGTTGTCATTGCCGCCTAGCTCTTTTACCAGTTCTTTGGCTGTTTTCTGATAATCGATCGCCATTTCTTCTCCTCCTTTTTGTTATCTGCGTTTTGTTTTTGCTTAATTTTATTTTAACCACTTGTTTATAAAATTTCTACAAAGCCGTTTTATGTAACGTGTGCGCAAAAAATATGTTACAAAGCTGACACACTTTGTAACTTCTTACTATTTATAACCGTCTGCCGATCGCCTCTATCAGATATATAACCGGTATCTGCGTCGTTGTATTGACATGATGTTCTAACTCATGATCCATAACATAGTATGACAGATTATAGTCAGATATACGTGCCAGCGTCGATGTTCCCTTGTTCGTGATACTTATGATCTTGCAGTCATACTTTTAAACTCATTGGTCATAGCTATTATCTGTTCCGTCTCACCTGACACAGAAAGTGCTATTATTATCGCTCCCTGTATGCCCTCCATTATCGGATAATACGGGTCTTCTATATACTGGCTGAATTTTTTAGATTCGAAAAAAACGCGCACCGTATTTCCCTAAAATGCCGGAAGTTCCAAGTCCTATGAATATGACCTGCTTTGCCTCCCTCACGACATCCGCGATCTCGTCAAGCTCGCTCTGGTGTATGCCGGAACTTATCTTGTCGAAATATTCCTGAAGTTCTTTTACATCCTCATTTACTTTGCGGTTCTGTTTCTTCTCCTGGTCGAGATATTGCTTAAAATTGATCTTAAATTCAGAATATCCCTTCGAATCCTGCCTTCTTGCAAAACCGCATAACAGTAGCCGTAGATACATGAACTTCATCCGCAAGTTCGCGGACAGTCATATATTTGATCTTTGATTTATTTTAACAATATAGTCATATACAAGCATTTCCATCTCATTAAATGACTTGATCATCTCATAGCTGAACATAATTCTGCTCCCCAAAATCCCATATAGTAAAATTTTTATATCGCATATTAATCACGTATGCTTATTATATAGTAACTGTTCATATGGTACAACACATTTGCTTCTATTTCTATACAAAACCATGCAAAACAGTCTTGAAAATTGCAAAGTTTAATTCTACCATCCATTTATACAGTGGAATTCTTTTCTGCACAAGTGGAGTTTAATCTTTCATATCATAAATGGTATGCTCATGTTGGCCTTCTGACAGCAGTAGAAGGAGAACTAGCATGAGCAAATATATTCCTGGTAATCAAAAACATCTTACTCTCGAAGATCGCAAATACATTGAAAATCCCTAAACGCTGGCTGTTCTTTTAAGGACATTGCAAGATATCTTTGTAAAGATCCAACAACAATCTCAAAAGAAATCAGGCTGCACAGGCTCAGCGACTGGTATCACAAAGGCTGTTTTAACAATGCACATAACTTTTGCGTCCACAGATATCATTGTAAAAAAGTCAATTCCTGTGGCAAGATCATTCTCTGCGGTGTCAAATGTACCACCTGTCCAACCTGCAACCAGACATGTCCGGACTTTGTCAAAGAACGATGTAACCAACTCGATAAAGCACCTTATGTGTGTAATGGTTGTCCAAAAGCAATCACTGCACGACTGCCCACAAATACCGCTATGATGCTATTTTTGCTGACCGCAAATACAAAGAATGTCTTTCACATTCCAGGGCCGGTATAAACATGACCAGACACGAACTGCATCAGAAAGATATGGTCATCACGCCCCTGATTTTTCAGGGCCAGTCTCCATATCAGATTATAACGAATCATCCAGAACTCGATATGTCCGTGAGAACTCTATATTCTTACCTTGATAAAGGAATCCTGTCCGCAAGAAACATCGATCTGAAACGTCAGGTAAAATTCAAACCCCCGCAAAGTACACAAGACCCAGATCAAAAACAGATCCGTTTTTATCAGACGTATGTTTTCTGATTTTCAAGCCCTTGAACTTGACCATTTTGCTGAAATGGATACCGTTCACTCATCACAGGACTCAAAGCGTGTCATCCTGACATTCTTCTTAACCCGTGAAAAACTGTTTCTTGCATTCATTATGAACAGATGCACCAAAGGTGCCGTAAAACTTGTTTTTAACAAGTTGGAACACCAGCTTGGCACATATGATTTTTTAACCTTATTCAACACGATTCTTACGGATCGCGGATCCGAATTCGGAGATCCAGAGTCTCGAAAACGGCATTAATGGCATTATGCGGTCAAGCATCTATTACTGTGATCCGATGAGAAGCGGTCAAAAAGGCGGCATCGAACAGACACATACCATGCTTCGAATGATTCTTCCTAAAAAGACTAGCTTTGAATATCTCACCCAATGGGATTTAAGAACTATCGTAGACCACATAAATTCAACCCCAAGAGAAAGCCTTGGTGGTCGAACACCGTATGATGTAGCACTTGAAAACTATGGTATAGACATCTTAAAAGCACTTCAGCTTAGGCCGATTCCACCCGATAAGGTCAATCTGACGCCTAAGCTGATACGCTTTAACCACTAACTTAGCATAAAAATCTGCTGTCAGGCTGGAACTTAACAATTCACATTTTTTGAATGCGGCCTGTGGAATTTAGTTTCGCACAGAAACTCCCCAGAGGCTTGTTTGCCATGCCTGAAAGTAAGATGTTTTATGGAAAGTTAATCTAATTATAGCAGTTTTATAAGGATTTAGCCTCCCACAATTCTAAAAAATCAAAGAATTTTAAAGCGTGGTGGAATTTATCCCTGCACTGGAATTTACTTTTCAAGTCAGCCAAAACAGTCTTTCATACTGTTCCACATGGTTTATTTTGTCCTTATAAAATATATTTACTTTATAAATTGATCCAACATTTTCATGCTAAAATTTTACCACCTTTTACAACTCTATATGTTCCGCCATTATATTTTAAGTTCCCTGTATATCCCCAGGCAACTTTCCCTCCGGCTACCGCATACCAGTTGTTTCCATATTTTACAAGTGTTGTCTTGTTGAAATTCACGGCTCCATTATTTATGTACCACCATGTTCCATTAAATTTACACAGGGTATTTGTAAAGCTTACACTTCCGTTTTAATATACCACCATACACCATTGTATTTGCAAAGTCCGTTTGCACTAAAGTTTACCTTACCACCATTTACATAGAACTATGTTCCGTTGTATTTGCACAGGGTTGTTGATTTAAAATCAATTTTCCACCCTTTACATACCACCATGTTCCGTTGTATTTACAAAGCGTTGTTGCGCTGAAGTCTACTTTGCCGCCTTTACATAGAACCATGCGCCGTTGTATTTACAGCGTTGTTGTGCTGAAATCTACTTTACCGTTTTTACATAAAACCATGTTCCATTGTATTTACACAGCGTTGTTGCACCGAAGTCTACTTTACCGTTTTTACATAGAACCATGAACCATTGTATTTACAGAGTGTTGTGGGAAATCTACTTTGCCGCCCTTTACATAGAACCATGCGCCGTTGTATTTGCACAGTGTTGTGGCACTGAAATCTACTTTGCCGTTTTTTACATACCACCATGAGCCATTATATTTGCACAGTCCGGTGTAAGTGGTATCTTTTATTCCTTCTTTATAATAGTTCCACTCACTGCCATCATGGTAAAGTCCGCTTCTTGCCTCATCAGTAGGATCAGAGGTATTTGCTTTGATGGTAAATGTGGTGCTTGCAGAACCATCCGTCCACAGGATTTCAACTGTATGGGTTCCTGCCGAAAGTGTATTCAGGTAGGAAGCTTTCAGTGTGATAATGGTAGAGCCTTCCTTTGCAGTGTAGTTGCTCCTGTCTATCAAATTTCCGTCCACCTTAACTCCGGTAAACTTGAGAAGTCTCCGTTACCCCGGATGGTGATATTACCATCACTGTCATGCGTCCAACTACTGTTTGCTCCATCAATAATCTGATAGGTGTTATTCGGTGTGTCAGGATTATCGGAACCGCCCGCATCCTGTACGGTCAATGTTGCGGAATTACTCTCTACGTTTCCTGCGCTGTTTGAAACAACACACTTATACTTAAATCCGTTGCAGCTTATATTGACTGTGGATGTGGTATAGCTCGTTGCCGTTGCACCGTCAATGTTTACCCATCCTTTCCCATCATTTCTGTCTATCTGCCACTGATAGGTAAGATCTGTACCGCTTGCTGCTATGGTAAAGGACGCAGTCTCACCTACCTTCACTGTCGCATTGCCAGGCTGTGTGGTTATGCTTGGTGCAATCACATCCGGCACATCCGGTGTCTGGCTTTCCTGTTTAAAGGTAACTTCTATGGTGTGATCAGTATTCACATCACTAAAGGTGTAGCTTGTGGTTGCTGTCACTTCCGAACCATCCACCTTTACGTCCGCAATATAATATCCTTCGTTCGCCTTGATTGTATATGTAAGCTGACCTGCGGCAGATACCGTTGTCGTGCCACAGGGAGAGATTGTTCCACCGATACCTGCCGTTGCGGTAATCTTGTAGCTTGCTGTACCGCTCGGAGGCGTTATCGGCGCTGTATCCGCCGTAAAACTCCAACTTCCACGGAATACCACGGTTGTGCCGTTTAGGTTGCCGGCATCCCAGCCCGAAAAAGCCCATGTGCCGTTTTTACCATCCTTTTGTGCCTGAATGCGTGTTGTGGAGGTATATTTCTTATCCACAGCCGCCTTCGCCTGTTGCACACTCGAATAGGAGCTGCTATTTAGCGGCAGCGTTGCACCTGTCGGGAATACAGAGCCCCAATTGTATTGCACCGTATAATTTTTTGTCACCGGCGGCTCGGGGCGTTCCTCAGACCTTTTATAAATATAACGAATCGTCATACCACTGTTCGGGACAGCATTTTCCATCCCCTCCGCTTTAACAAAAGTGTAGCCGTGCAGTTCCTGCGGCGGCTGCCAATCAACCTTTTTGCCTACCGGAACAGTAAAGGTAGTCGGCATGGTGTTTGGAACATCTGTGCCATCCTCCAGCTGATATTGGATGGTGACATTGACATAGCGCTGCTGCTCCGTATCATCATCAGCCAATACCTCGCCTGTCGCATGATCTACAATCTCAAAGCCGATGGTATCGCCGGATTGCAGAATGGCATTCTCCGGAATCGTGTAAACCAGAGAGCAGTTGACAAGGCCGGAATTAAAGTCGCTGCCCTCGTAATCCAACGCACCCTTTGTCCAGAATTTGCTTTTCTTTCCAAACAGGGATGTCAAACTCCTGCGTAGTGAAAACCTGCTCCCCATCTGTCGTGACCGCTTTTTCGCCGTTGGAATGTTCCACCCACAGGCGCAGGGTCACAGTCTTCGCTTGGGTATTCGAAAGATTTTGTATAATGGTGCGCAGCTCAACCTGCTGCCCCTTCATGCTGCTATAATCAAAGCTGTTTTTACTGCCGCCGCTTAATAGACGGCTATTCCTGTCATTTTGATAGCTCGCATATGCGGAGGAATTCGCTGCCTCAAAGGCAGAAGGATCTTTTGTGGGATTTCTGTAACCGCCGATATACTTTTTCACCTCAGGAACAGCCACATAAAGCGCAGGGGGATTTGTAATGAGCTGACTCATGACCTTTATGCCCTGTAGCTTGCACACATCGCAAAAATCATTCTGAAAGGTCTCTCGCATCAGACAATCCCTGCTGGAATTATAGGTATAAGGATAGTAGTCAAGATGCGGGCAGGTATAGGTATTACGGAAGCCAAGCAGCTGCTTCCACTTCACTTTCGTGGGATCTTTTGTTGCAGTCATATTCAGTGATGTAGTGTAATTCCACTCATCTACAGGAACAGTGCTATAATTATATTCATCTCCCAGATGGAACAGACCGTGTCCCAGTTCATGCCGCTGGGTAAACGCAGAATATGCGTTTCTCGCTGACGCAACAATATAGTGAATACCATATTGTTTATTATCATGAGAGCCACCGAAATACTCACCGCTATTCGCCAACACAACGAATTGGTTGATATTTTCATACACATAATCATACTGTCTATAATTATGATCCATCGTGTTTTCGTTTGGATGCGTTTCATTAGGAATATGTGCGTCATGAATCTTCTCGATAAACGCAGGGCCTATGATGCGCTCCAAAACATGGTTGCGCCAGTTCCCTTTGTTAGTAGAAATTCCTCCTTTGGCGGTCGCAGCAAAAAATGTGCTGGTACCGCCATAGCCATCCACCGATGCCGTGCAGAGTGCATAGACATTAAAGCGATCCGCCATGCTGCGATATGGCTCTATCTGCAATACCTCCCCCCACAGCTTTTTTACATCCTCGACAAACTGCTTTTGCTGGCTTTTGGTGTAGCCCTCGGCGCAGTACACAATCACCATGTTCTCCTTATCGCTGCGAGGCTTCTGGATTGTATACACCGGTACGGTTACATTTGCATATGCAGGATCCTCAGTGTAGAGGGTACTCATCTCCAGCTGTAGATACTCATCCGTGTTCACATTCCAGTCACCATTCACATCCTCTCGCACAGCGCCGGATATGCCAATGCTGTCATCCGGCGCATCCGGTGCGGAAACAACATAGGGGTCCTGTGCGCTCTGTCCTGTGCCGGATGATACGGTGTAATTTTCCGTATTCAGATAGAAGGCAGGACGAACGCCGTAATATCCCTTATAGGGTGCGTCACGCAAAATATTCCCTTGAGGGGTCACAAATCGCATATCATGGTTACAGGTTGTAATCGGTGTACGCAGCCAATAGTTCCATGCTACACCGCTTCTGTTTTTTGCGATATGGTAGCCGTTCAGGTTATCATTAACCGTTTTGAGCTGCTGAACATCCAGCAGAAAAACTCTATCCCAAATATATTCATAATGGGCACTGTCATACCCATCCGCTACCGTATCAATTGTGGTGTTATAGGGAAGATCAACACCGGCTGCGTCGATATAACCTGCCGTATACTCCGGATGGGAAACGATAGAACGCTGCTTCACCGTTCGAATCGCTCCCAGCTCATCCGAACGAAAGCTGCGAAGGAAGCCCTCCTTTTGGTCATATGCTGCCGTTTTAGGATAGACAGAATCCTCTGTTGGCGGATTTCCGCAAAGCCATTTCACTTTTCCTGCTTCAGCGTTGGAATTGAGCCAAGAACGTATGTTGCTGTCTCTCCAGTGGTTAGAACCAAAATTATCTCTCCAGCTATTGCGCCGGTGCGAGCCTGTTTCGGCATTTTTGTTGGTTTTTGCATCATAGGGCATGTAATCACACAATACTCTATCCGAAAGCATCAATGGCCCATTGCTATCCTTCGCTACACAACGCCACACAATTGGCACTCCCCCATAAGTACCCATCTGAATGTAGTCACCAATTTCGATGGTTGGCTTGTTATCTGCCGCCCTAACCGGCAAAGGGCATAGCACCAAAATCACCGCAAGCAGCAGAGATACCGTTCGTTTGCCATATTTATGTTTGATAATATTCATAAAGTCCTCCTTTTGTCATTCTCTCCTGAGCGTCATTCACGGTCAGTAGGCTTCTCCCCCCCTTTTTGACATATGTCAATTTATACAATTGCTGCATCATCGATATTCACCTCATTTCTACTTGAGTTATTGCAAAAAATAGGTCTTTCTGCGATAACCCCTTGTGCCAAATGCTGAAACACCTTCATAAAGATGTAATAGCTTATTTATTTTAGAAAAGTATCCGACAAAAAACTCTACACTTCCGACAAAAAATATATATATTTCTCAAACCATATCATGGCGATGTACATTTGTCAATGATGTGACACCTCAAGATCACCACAGTCCTGATACTTCTTATACATGTCATTGATATAAATCGTAGGCGAAATATTCCTGCCTTCCTCTCGTAAGATGATGCCATCAAGAGTCACATTCACCTTTTCCACGGGTTCTGCCACAAGCTCCATTCCTTTGAACTTCTCAGGCATATAATCCATAAACTTTTCTTTTACTACTTCCTTAAAAATCTCGTAATTCATCATATTACGGTTCCTCCTTAATCTAAATTGTCATACAAAATCCCTTCATCCTCGGGATTTTTGTGTTCTCTGTAACTGTTGTCTTCTTCGATTCCCATATCAAAAGTGGTATGAGATTTTCTTTTCTTTCTGTAATAATTCTTGAGAAACATGCACTTTCTACAGTCCTCACAGAATAATTCTTCCGGCGGAATACCAAGTGCCTTTGCAATCCTGTTCAACGTTCCCGTCTTTGGAACTCTTGAACCATTTTCGTATTGGGCAATTCTTACATCACCTCTATTTTCAAAACCACTTTTCTCGCCCAGTTCCCTGAGTGTCATTTTTTGTCGTTTTCTGTAATATCTGATTCTTTCTCCTACCACTGTTTGTCCTCCAAATCAAAAAAAGCAGGGAACATAAGTCACTGGCTTACATTCCCCGCAAGGTTAATTGTTACTGTTTATTCTTTTTCTTTCTTCCACGAAGTCCGACTCCAACACCTGTAATAAGTGCAAGTGCACCAATTCCAAGATAAAGAAGCGGATTTGCATTGTCGCCTGTCTGTGGAAGCTTAGGCTCTGTCGGTACATTGACAAGCTTAAGAGTTGCTACAACAACATCCGGTGCATTGTCATCATATCGAAGTGTTACATCGTGAGCTGTTTCATCAAGGATATATCCGTCAGCTGCTTTAGTCTCAACAACTGTATAATGGATATCTTCTTTGAATGATCCATCCTCGTTGTAAGTACAGATAGGAAGCTCCTTGCTCTCTGCATGACCATTCTTGTCAGTAGTGAGTGTATCAAGCACCTTTCCATCCTTATCCCTTACTTCAAATACAACACCCTCGATCGGCTTTCCGGTTACTTTATCAGTTTTCTCAATGACAATCTTTCCGACTGCCTGCTCGTCCTTCATGGATACCTTCTGGATTTCTGCAGTCTCCTTTACTTCAAAGGTTACATCACTTGCCACCTTATATCCATATGGTGCAGATTCCTCTCTGAGTGTGTACTTTCCGACAGGAAGTCTCTCAATCATATGAGTCTTTCCTGTCTCTGATGTCCAGCTCTCAACAAGCTTCCATCTGCATCAATAACTGAAAGCTTTGCTCCAGGCAACTCTTTCTCTCCTGTGATATCAGTCTTTGAAATCTCTACCTTAATCGGTGCGTTTTCAAATGCTGCCTCAAACTCGATAACCTTTACCTTATCTCCCTGATATGAAGCATCCATCAAATGTCTTATCTGACTTCACATAGCCCTTTGTGCCTCAAGTTCTTTGACATAATACTGTCCAAGCGGAAGGTCAGAGGTAAATGCTACTTTCCATCCTTGCCTGTTACTGTTCTCTCAATCTGTGTATCAGCTTTTACGATTACCTTGCCATCTTTGTTCACGATATCTTCTTTCGCAAATAAACCGAATACTGCTCCTCCAAGTGCTTCCTTAGTCTCTGAATCAGTCTTGGTTACAGTAATCTGCACTTTCTGACGCTCATTTGTCACATCCATTCCTGCAAACACAACCTTTGTATTCTGGTCGATATAGGAAAGATCTGCCTCAATCGGTGTATCATCTAATACAAATCCATCAATGGTCTTTGTCTCAACAAGATAATACTTGCCAAGTGGAAGGTCATCAATTCTTGCAATACCCTTATCATTTGTCACGATGGTTGCCACCTTGTCTCCTGCCTTATGATATACAGTGTCAAGTCCGTCAGCACTTACGATATCCTCTTTTGCATATACATCAAAAGTTACCCTGCACGGCTGTCCTTGAAGAAATTGAAGATAAAGTCGTACTAGTAACCCTTCATAAGAGTAGTATCTGTTACAAATTCGCCGTCCTTATTGATGACAATGGAACCTGTACTAAATGATAGCTGTGACTTTCATCTTTCCTGTACATGCCCTGTAAATTTACTTCACTCCACAGATATTCTTGCAGTGCAAACTACTTTGCAAATCTGTAACTGATTATTAAATTGTTCATCCCAAGTTTTTCTTGGAATGTCCATATATTACATTAGTTTCTATAATGCCGAAAGTGACAATCACGGGTCTTTTTTATCAAAACAGGTACTATTGTGGTCTTTTTTATCTTCGCTTGACAATTTATTCCAAATATGTTTGGGCAATGGTCTTGTTGGTTCCTTAAATTTCTCCAAATACATTTCAAAAATATCTGTATTAATCAATGCTGAATTTCCAACCTTATATACTGCCCCTGCTTCTGAAGCCAAAACCATAATCCTTGATTTACTTATGCCATAAATAATGGCTCCCTCAGTAGCATTTACATATTTTTTCATAATGTCTTTTGTATCTGAATAGAACTTATATGAGTTACTCATTCAATTCACCTTCTTCCTGTCCGTATAACGGCTCTTTCAAAGGTCTTACAGGTTGTCTGAATTGCTCCATATATTATCAAATATTTCCAAATTAACTAGTACAGTCCCTCCTGTCCCCTCATTTATTTTATATGTAGCACCTGCTGCTCTAGCCAACTCGATAAACCTATGCCTTCCTATACTGTATATAATTGAAGCTTCTCCAATTCTCGCAAACTTTTTGATTATCTGCTTATTTGTTCCCGGCACTTTATATATGTGTTTCATAAACTCATCAAACCTTTCCTTTTTTACCAAATGAATACGGGTAAGCTTGTATAAAGAACCTGCAGCCTTAGCTATATATTCAGTTTCCTCAACACTAAATCCATATTCATGAGCCACCTCTTCGACCCTTATGTATCTTTTTATTACCTCCCCACCATGAAGATAAGCCCTAACATCCGGCTGTAATTGTGTTACCATCCTTTTCACCTACTTATAAAATTCATCATCAACTATATGGAATGTCTCAATGTACTCATCAAATATTTTTAAATTCACAAGTACTAACTGTCCTAACTTATAGATTGCTTTGGCGGCATTCTTAGCCATTTGCATAAACTTTGATACGCTCATATGATACATTTCTGCACCTTCGCTATATCTTACAAACTTTGTATTACCATTCTTCTTAAATTCCTGATATGTCTTTGTGTGCTCCATATTAATTCCTCTTTCATTTCCAGTTGTCTCTATACAAAAGAGGACATCTTCTAAATTTCTTTAGAAAATGTCCTCTAAGTAATACAATCTTTAATTTTTCAGACTAAGCAATCTGTACTAACCTGTACTAATCTTTTTTTGACTATGCCAAAAATTGGTCAAATCTTGGTCAAAACCCCTTGACCAACTATATATTTTAGTACATCCAAGTGCTGAAACCCTTGATTTTCCTGCATTCTTACTTATCAATAGACTTCATTGTCGGGACTTTCTCCGACGCAATTCCGAAGCCACTCATATTCCTGAGCAACTCCCTACTTTGCTTTTTTCAACCAGATAAAAAGCCTTGTTTACCTTTAAAATTGATTACTTTCCGCATAAGCAGTTGTATTATTTGATGTATTTGATGTAAATCCCGATTGAGAGAATGGGTTCTTCAATCGGATTACTTACTAAATTATAATCTTTATTATTGAATAAGTCAATCAGACCAAAAAAGCAGCGTACCAATTTTCATTTTAAAGTACGCCACTTTTTCCTACGCTATTGAATTATTAAAGTATTTATCCAGTCCATCAAACTCGGTTCTTTTTAGTTCCTTTGTTACATCAGTATAGATATTTAAGGTTGTTGTTATATCCTTATGTCCGAGTGTATCCTGAATAACTTTTATATTTACACCTGCTTCACACATTCTTGTTGTAAATGTATGTCCATGAATGACAACTAAAATGTGGTAAAAGCACTTCTGTTTCTGTTTTCAAAACTGCTCATCGTTGCAATTACGGATTATTCGTCGGATTGCCTTATTCAAAGTCGATTGATGTTGTGGCTGTCCGAAGGATTGAGAAATATAAAATCTGTATATCCATCTATTCGCTCTTGCAGTGAACCCCTAGCAGTTCTTGTCTTTCTTTTCCATAACAAATGCTTCTTTTAACAAAATCGAGCATCGGAACTTGTCTATTTCCCTGCTTCTGTCTTTGGAGTATTCACATTTGAAATAGCAGCCCTTTTTCCTTCAGAAGTTCTGTGTATGTCATAATAAACCAACGTGTGATTTAACATCTATAATCCCATCTTCCAAATCAATATCACATTCATCTGAGTCCAGTAACTTCTCTCCAACTCTTTAACCCTGTTCCAAGCATTACTGCAAACACCGGATAGCAATACACTGCTGTATTAGAGTTCTTCAGATAATCCATAAACAATTCCTGCTCAGTAGTAACGTCTATCAAAAGACTTTTACATATTAGATAAAAGCATGTAAAATTTCTTTTACATAGCTTAATTGCGGTCCATTTAGCTTGTTTCCTGACTACTCAGGAAAAATATTTCTACCCTCGCCCCACCTGTATTTTCAGAACTTGAAAGTTTAATCCCTCCGCCATATTTTTCAGCCACAGTTTTTGCGAAAAAAAGCCCAATCCCATAATGGGCTTCGCCATTTCTACTTGTGTCATCCATAAAAAACTGCTCTGTGCCATGCAATAATGCTTCTTTTGTAAATCCTGATCCGCTATCCTCCACAATGAATGTCAGCCGGCCATCCTGCTCCTTTGCGTCAATATAAATGATTCCATTTTCTTTTGTATGCTCCACTGCATTCTGAATCATATTCATTACGGCCCGGAACATTGGATCATAAGCAATCGTTACCTTTTTATCACTTTGTCCCGCCTTCCAATCTATTTTCTGGTGATAGATTTCTACCAGTCCGAGTGCCTGTTCCTTTATATCTGCGAAAAAATCTTCTAACCTCACCGTTGTATAGGTAACATCACTGCAATTCCATGATTTTGTGACATCTATCAACTGTTTTTACATAACTTTGTATCTGTGTTGTGCCGTTCAAAACATAAGTGATATTTTTCTTCTGTTCTGTGGTCAGTTCAGTCTCTGAAAGTAGTTCTGCATTTCCCCGTACAATCGTAAGAGGTGTTTTAATATCATGCGCCAAAGCAGACATCTGCTGTTTCTTTTCCTGCTCTGTTTTCCACTGCTTTTCTAAAGATTCTCGCAATGCATCTCGCATATCATCGATTGCCGATAAACAGTCATCAAACTCTTTGATACCGGAACAGGATGTCTCATATTCCAGATTTTGATCCTTTATTTGTCCGATTGCGTCTAATACAGGCTGCATCTGCTTTTGATTCTCTTTTCCAAAACGTATGGACTGAATGATGATAATCGCTATCGCTCCAATCACAGCCATAATACTCATCACATTCTGTGGTCCTATAAAATGCCTCAAAAAGCTGAATGATATTGAGGTGTCAGGCAATATTGCAATACAACATTCATTCCCTTACAATTACTTTATAAAAATATTTCCCGGATGCGTTTCCGTGCTTTGCAACATTCCATGCTATCTGTTCGTATTGTTCTGACAGATCTCCACCTATTTTCTCTCCATTCTCTGAAAAGATTACATAATCACAAAGTGCGGGAATCATCTCAGCAGTCACTTTATCTGCACGTAGAATCGTATCATATGCTTCATTAATCTTTTGCTCTGCATAATTCCGGATAAATACAGCCCACACTAATCAAAAGGTACAGCAGCAGATAAGCAACAATCACCAAACCAACTAATGATCCAAGCATGACCAGTACATATCTCATAAAAATCCTGCTGAGTGCATTGCTTCTCTTTACTCTTCCCATTTATATCCAATCCCCCAGACTGTTTTTATCGGTGTATAATCATAATCCGCAAATTTTGCTCTTATATTTTGATATGCGTGATTATAACTGTCATTACTCTCATTGTCAAAGCCAAAGACCGCCTCCAATATCTGTTCCTTCGAGAAAACCTGTCCTCTGTTTTTAGCCAGAAATTCACAGATTTCGTAACTCGCTTTCGTAAGAGGAAGTTCCTTATCATCAACAATAGTTTCTTTTGAGATATTTGAATACAGGCCCTCCCCAAAACCATCCGGACAGAATGTTCCCTGTGCTCTCTCTAAGATGTGTTGATCCTTGCCCGAAGTTCCATCACTCCAAATGGCTTTGAAATATAATCATCTGCTCCTAAAGAAAGTCCGTTTACCAGACTGTTTTCCTCCGTTTTTGCCTAAGAAACAAAATCGGACAATCCACAAGTGCCCTGATTCTTTGCATAATTCGAAGCCATCAATTCCAGGCATCATAATGTCCAGTAAAATCAGGTCATAACGATGTAATTCTTCCATATTAATTTTAGTGGATTACTTACTTTGGTAACCAGATGTCCATCCTTATTCAAAATGCTTTCTATCATTTCCAAAATTGCCGGTTCATCATCAACTGCCAGTTTTGCCATTTTCCCTCGATTCTATTCCGATATTCTGTTTCCTTCCCAGTGGTTTACCCACCAAAATAGTATACCATACTAATCCCTGTAAATATTAAGCAACCTGGTATGAATGACAACCATTCACCTACACTAGTTTCTCCCAATACAGATTGCAGATAAGTATATGGTACTCTACCCGTCCAGCAGACAAATACATATTTCCACACATAATCTCCAAGTCCGGTAAGCATCAATGCACTAATTAGTCCTGATATAATCCCTGCTCCAATGGATACCCTTTTCCAAACTGAAAAGCCAGAATCAGCTGCCACAGATAAAGTGGAACACTGTTTCCCACAGCAGCAATGCTGCAAATATACATCCTTTCATGATTTCCTTCGATATCGCTTGATGCGATTCTTCCAAATCCAATCTGAATATGATTGCTGTCAATAGGATAGAGCACAGACAAAACCAGTAGCATCAACAGTTTCGATAAAATGCCAGGTTTATCCGGTAAAGACAACAGATTTTGAAAATCACCTGCATTTTGTTCCTGTTCCATCACACTTGCTGTAAAAATTCCAATAAGTACCGGAAGTCCTGCTCCTATTGCCTGATAAAATGCAATCACTTTCATATTTTCATTCCATGGTGAAAAAAAGTAATATATTAAAAATATAACGCTGGTTATAATCGGAATCAGTAAGTGTGCCAGAATCACAGATGTTCCTTTCATCTTTCGCAAGTCTGCATTAAGAGATCTTCCAATCATCTTATTTCACCTCTCTTCTCTCAAACCATTTCAAAACAGAACCGTTACAAAACAAACCAGATGATTGAGAGACACATTCCGGAACAATGACTCCGTATCCAAAAGAGGATTCCCTGCTTCTGCGGCAAGTCCATTTGGTAAAACATGAAGCAACGGGCACATCATTCGCATAGGGATTGCAGAAACAAGTACATACCAGATTCTGGTTTGTGATATTACCACACCGCTGACGGTAATAAACAGGCAGACGAACAGGTTTACAATCATTCCAAATCGTTCACTTAAAAATAAAGCTACCGGAATCTCCCATAACTCAGAAACCGTCAGAAACAATACTGCAATCAACGCTCCTCCAACTGGAACATGTGTCGTTAGAAGAAAGCCTCCAAGCGTTGTTCTGCAAACACAATCACATTAGAAAACAAAATCATGTACCCAATATAAATAATTTTCCCAGCAACAATTTTCTTTTGTCTGTGGGAATAGTCATTAAATGATAGTATTTTATCTTTTTCTCCTGCGCCACAGAAAGATAACAAAATAGAGCAATCATCCCCGGCAGCAAAGTGTATACCACCAGTTCCAAACACTTTCTGCATAAGCATTTGTCATCCCAAGAGTAAATATAAATGCCATGACAAATGTAAGAAGAGGAAATCCCAGATAAACTTTTTCGCATGGTTCTTTTGGCTTTTGATGTTCTGCTTTATAATATTAACCATGGATTTCACCTGCTTTGCTTTCTTTTTCTTACCACATTCATAAACAAATCTTCAAGATTATCTCCCTGCTTTAATGCTCCTTCGTATCCTAAGATTCCACCTGAAATAATCCTGACTTTATCTGCAAGTAACTGTACCTCTGAGAGAATATGACTGAGAGAATTACAGTGATTCCCTGTTCCGAAAAGACCGGATCAGCTCTCGTAATTCCTCAATGCCTATTGGATCTAATCCATTCGTAGGTTCATCCAATATCAAAGTTCCGGTTCTCCAAGCAATGCCATTGCAATGCCTAGTCTTTGCTTCATCCCCAAAGAAAACTGTCCTGCTTTCTTCTTTCCGGTGTTTGTAAGTGATACAATCTGCAAGACCTCATCAATTCTGTTTTCATCTGTACCAAGCAATAATTGTCTTACCTTCAATTTTTTCTGGCGGAAAGATTTTCATAAATAGGCGGATTTTCAATTAACGCTCCTATTTTTGATAAATCTTTCCTATCCAAAAGTTTTCCATCAAAGTAAATCTTTCCTGCAGTTGGTTTCATCATACCAGTCAACATTTTCAATGTGGTAGATTTTCCCGCACCATTCGGTCCAAGCAGTCCATAAATCTGTTCCTTTTCTATATTAAGTGAAACATTATTTACCGCTTTCTGCTTTCTAAAATATTTACACAAATTTTGTGTCTGCAACATCATTTCCATCTTTACTATCCTTCCTTCCATATTTCATTTCTTACTGAAATATAACCTAACAGAAAAAAATAAAGATTTGATGAAGATTTATTCCCGTATGGAATAAACCATCAATTGAATATCATTATCAGAACTCGGCTTTCCACTGAAATCAGCAAAGCTGTTACAAATACGAAGTCCTAATTTACCGAATATCTCCGTGATTTCATCCAAACTATATAACCTTATAGGATTTCCTTCTTTCATTTCAGACTTATAAAGTGCTTCTCCATACATATAGTCTACCTGCCCATATATCAGCGTTTTTCTATCCTTCTCCCATTCAAAAGCAGATAATGTAAGTCCCTTTTCTCCTGCATCCCATAACTTGCAAGGGAAATGTGTTTGGGCATAGCTTCCATTCATGATATCCATAAAGTGCTTTCCACCATTTTTTAATGCTTTCGCAATGACAAAAAAAATCTTATGATTTTCCCCATCGTCTTCAAGATATCCTATTGCTCCATCCGCCATATTCAGCACAACATCAAATTCCTTATCAAATGTGATCGTGCGAATGTCCTGACAAATGAACTTTGCATTCAAATTTTCTTTTTTTGCCTGCTCGTTTGCATAATCTATGTACGCCGGTGTAATATCAATACCGGTAACCTGTTATTGGCTAAAGTGCTGTAATCCTGTTATTAAATTATTTATGAGTCAGCAAACTGATTTGGAACGTGCTTTCTAAATTTTTCCATCCCCCAAGTTCGTTCATGGAATCCTTTTGTTTTTTCAAGTTCACCTCTGGCTACAGGTAATATGATTTTTGAAAAGCATATCCTATAAAGATATTTTGCCATACAGTCAAACTGCTTATCAATCAGCTCCATACTGATACCGTCTTACGGGAGAACCGCCTACAATAATCGTGCCAACTTTATTTTTAACCTAATCCATTTCAGTAATAATTTATCAATGATAATTCATTAGCTGACATTCCCAATTAATAAACTGGTGTAGCAAAGAATCATATCCTGCGCGGCAATTTTATCAATTGTGCTGGATTTGTAATTTCATCCTTATCGACGCATTCCCTTTAGAGCATTGACAGACACCACATCCCTGCATGGTGCAATGTTGAAATTTTGTCAGGTTCAATGATTTCAATTTCATTCTCTGATGCTCCTTTGTTTATAAATGTCTGATTGCTGTCAGCGTTTCCTTCTGGCACTTCCATTAATGATTACAATTTTCATGCGTATCCCTCCAACTCCGATTTGTATTTCTGTTTGTTTTAAAATGGGCAACTCCGATTGAATTGCTCCACTTCTTTTATCACTCCAAAAATCCAACGGCTTTGCCAGTTGCCGTGCTTCGCACTCCTTGATTTTTCGTTGTCACATCAGGTGAAAACAAATACTCGCTTTGCTCGTGCTTGTTTTCCTGCTGATGTTCCAAATTATGCGATTTTTTCTTGCTTGCACTTAATTTTGCATCAATTGATGTAAGTTTGATGTAAATCGCTGTTTTTTTAGTTTTTTATCAAATGAAGTACGTCCCGTCTATTTGGTGAAACGGTAATCTTACATCACGTCGATGCCGTCTCCGTGTGTTTTCGCCTATGTCGGTGTTTGCAAGCACACACCGCCGCAAGGCTCAGTTTTCTCATCTTAATAGAGCTTTGCACCTGCTGGAATGTGGTTATCGACCATAAGAAGATGAAGTTCTTCATCATCTGAATCCTTAAGATTGTTTACTGCTGAAAGTAACATACCACAAGATTCAATTCCCATCATCTTTCTAGGTGGAAGATTTGTGATGGCAATAAGTGTCTTTCCAACAAGCTCTTCTGGCTATAATAAGCGTGGATTCCGCTTAAAATAGTTCGGTCTGTGCCTGTTCCGTCATCTAAAGTAAACTGTAATAATTTTGACTTAGGAACTGCTACTAGCACTCTTTTTACCTTAACAGCTCTGAAATCTGACTTGCTGAATGTATCAAAGTCTACTTCTTCCTCAAATAAAGGTTCAATCTTTACATTAGAGAAATCAATCTTCTCCGGCTCAGCTTTTACCTCTTCTGAAGGCTTAGAACTTACGCCATTTTCAGCCTTTACACCAATGCTCTTCATTGTCGGGAGCTTTTCGCTCTTGCTGTAAAGGTCTGTAAGATGATTTGTATTTCTTTAAATCATTACAATATTTTCTTTAGCAAGCTGTACTAAAATAACCAAATTCGCAGTCTTTTTTTGGTCAATTGCCTAGTCCTCAAATCAGAGGACTCTTTTCTATATTGTACCGTTGTTTCTAAAACACATCCATGTTCTTGGCAAGTTTCTCCAAAGCCTCTCTAGTAACCTCCGGATTTGCCTCCGCATAAATGTTCATGGTTGTGCTGACATCAGCATGTCCCATTACCTTGAATAACTTTACATTGGTTTCGTTTCACAAAACCTTGAAGCAAATGTGTGTCTAAAAATGTGACATGAAAACCTGGGCAACATTATAGGTTCTCTCTTCTTTTCTTTGCCTCTACCTCTCTTCGGCATTATGAGTATCAACGATTCTTTTGATTGCACGATTTACTGCCTGCGGATTATGTGGATTTCCAAACCGATTAGTAAATATAAAGTTTGTCATTCCATCAACCTCTGCAACACAAAAACCTCTTCCTGCTGACGCTGTCAGACTTGAGCACTTCATACACCGGTCCCATCATTGGAATTGTCCTTATTCCTGCTTCTGTTTTAGGTTCTGAAACCCTAAACTCACACTTGAATGAATTGTCAGATCTTGTGTATAAGTAAGACTATGGTTAATATTGATTGTTCGTTTCTTCATATCAACATCGTCCCATCTGATGCCTATTGCCTCACCTGATTCTGCATCCAGTTCCAAGCAGAAATACAAAAACGGATACCAATGGAAGAAAAACGGATTCTTTGCAACATAATCAATAAATTCTCTCTGTTGCTCTACTGTCAGTGCTCTTCGACTCTTTCTAGCGCCACCATTTCTTTTTTTCACCTCGGCATAAGCTCCATCTACAGGATTTCTTCTTATTATATCATCTCGTACTGCCAGCTCAAATGTAGGTCGCAATACAGTATTGATACTTCCAAAGTATTTACCTGCAATCCTTTGTTCGTAATCAAATCCGTATAGAAAAATAAGACATCAGAATACTTCACATCCTTAATCTTTTTCTTTCCGAACGTATCCCTGATAAAATGATCCCATGTATATAAGTAATTTGCCTTTGTAGTACTTCGCAACTCCGTCTTGGTAGAAATATATCTATCAAACAAAAATTTACATCTGCACTTCCAGCAACATATACATTTAACTCCGTCCATCTGGTCACGAACAAGTTCGTCTTCTTTCTGCCTAAGTGTTACAAGAGATTTCGCATATATCGTCCTTTGTTTTCCCAATGGATCAGTATAAATATATGAATACCTGCCATCAGTTTTACGATAATGCTCTCCTTTTCGTAATACTCTTCCTTTACCATCTTTTCTACAAGCCATCTTTTCTCCTTTCTCAAAAAGAAAAGAGCCTGCATTACTTCTGGTCAGCCATTAGTTCTTAACACTGCCATTTTAACTACTTGCGTCATAGTCATGTTATGATTTTGGTGTATCAAGCAAGCAATTCATGTTCTTCACCATTCAGTCTGATTGTAATCCTCTTATCAGCAGGATTTTCAGCCTTTGGTCGTCCCATCTTTGCCAATATATCACCTCCATCTGAACATAGTATACTTTATGTCAGACATAAAGTCAAGTATATTAATGCAAACTCTTTCATATTCTTTTCAATTTATTTGTAGAATTCCTCGTCTTCTATATGAAATGTCTCCAGATATTCATCAAGAATATCAAGGTTCACAAGCACCAGTCTATTCATCTTATAACATGCTTTCGCATCCTTAGCTAACTGCTGGAACTTTGATAAACTCATCGAGTACATCTCTGCACCCTCTGGATATCTGACAAATCTCTTGTTATTTGTTTTCTTCGTTCTGTTATCCATTTTGTTTCATCTCCAATTCCTCTAATACCATCTTGCGTGCTACAGGTAACAGATTAAGCTGCATTATCATCGCTCTATCCATAGCTTCCCTAATCTCCGATTCTCCTGGAATATACCCCGACTTAAAACGGACACAGCCCTTATTCAAGGTCTGAATATCCTCCGGCATAAAATCAGATCTGTTGCTCAATGCATACCCTCTTATTTCTGAAGGCTCAACTATCACATGCACAGGATTATCTTTCAGTTTTGATGATAATGGAACAACTGAAATCTGAGGTGCACCGCCATGATTACTTGCATCACACGATACCACGATTCCAGGTCTGATTCCTCCCTGTACTCCATGCGGGTTACGACCAAAGTCAGCATATACAACATCAAACTTTTTATATTTGTCATAATGTTTCTTATTCTTTTTCATAATCTAAAACCCCCTTAACTGCATAGCCAGCCTGCCATCATCTACTGTAACGATAATTCCTCCGGCAGCCTGAACTTGCGCTACTTTTATAAATGCGTCAATAAGATTGTCTGTAATAACACTCATGTTTGCGACTATTACACCATCTACCTGCTTTTTTCTAATCTTGTCCACAATCTGATGCCACTGTCTGTCCACATCATTCTGTGAAAATCCATGTCGGCGTTCAGTACCAACAATCATGTATTCTTTATTTTTTACATACTCATGAATATATTTACTTTGCTTGTCCTCTAAGTGATCCACTTTATCCAATGGTGCACTTACTGACAGATACTCTATACATTCAATCGTCTTTTTCTTTCTTCTCATAGCTAAACCTCCTATGAAACAAGCATCTCTGCACTATCTAGCATTTCGTTAAATATCTTTTGAAAATATGCCCTCTTGCTGCAATCCATTAATTCCAGCCTGGAGTCTATTGAAGTTTCTTTCTTACTCTCTGCCACATTCAGGATTGTATTGGCATCTACCTTGAAATAATCAATTATCTTAAATAGATTTGTGATACTTAATGCACGTTCTCCATTCTCATACTTTTTGATAGTTGACTCACTAATGCCAAGCTCCGCTGCAAGAGCTTCTTTTGTAAGATTTCTTTGGATTCGTAACGACTTAATCACGATTCCAACTTGATAACCATCATATTTCATCGCTATATCCTCCAGTGTCCTTTGCCATTTCTCTTAACATCTCTACAGCTGCATCTTCTGTCTCGTACTGACCAAGCCACTTCCCACTTGAATCATGTACTACTGTTCCGAATGCAGTCTGTGTAAATCTGCAATCCTTCACAGCCGGGACTTGTTTGTCCCGACCGGAATGATTTCCTGTTATCGATCTCCCGCAGGACTCCGTTAGCATCCAAAGTCCTCTGCATGAGATGCAGTAATTGGCACCGGACCAACTTCAAGAGAATAGAGCCATATGCCCATATCTGTGATGGTCTTTCAAATTCTTCCAAATCATAAATGTCATCTGTGATCTCATTCAGGCTTAACTACTACAACCTCAAAATCTTCCTCTTTAAGTGTTGCAAAGAAAGCATTCAGTGCTTCTCTGTCATAGTCCCTTGTCATTGAACGATCACAATACGCATCATTTATTATTACTCCATTTGACAATGCCTGATCACGCATATTCTCGACCATCTGGACTACATTGAGTTCTGCTCTGCGAGACTTTATAAATGCAATTCCCTTAGCAAGCTCCTGATTCTCTGTTTCATTGTTTCCTACTACATTAAAGTTTTTCTGCCCATTTTGTTGTCTCCCCTTTTACGTCTTCTGTATTGAGAGTTTTGCATGCCCACTCTCGTGGTGTGCTGTTCCTTAGCACATGATTATGATAGAACACTTTCACTTTTTATGATTTGCCTATAAAGCCTAACTTTTCATTGTTTGTAGTCTTTAAAAGACTATTTTGTAAATGTTTCTATCAAGCCCTTAATGGAATCCGCCTGCTCCTGTGAAATAGTCAAGTACTGCTTCCCAAACAGGAGGTAATCAACAGAACAACCTAGAATCTGACTAATCACATATAACTGAGGCAGTCTGTTTACTCTGGATGTCTAGCACAGCTGCTAAATCAACAGCGGCAATCTTTTTATCTATTCTCAACTTTTGTATTCTCTGACCAATCTGAAATTGTACGTCCGAATTATATTCATTAAAATCAGTCCATGTCATTCTGTTCACCTCCTCTCATGCAAAATAAAAAGCAGTGGTAATTTTTCTACCACTGCAATTAAAACACATATTTTACATTGATTCGATTCCCCCAATTTTAATATTAAAAAAGGGGTATTCTCATTGAGGCTTTTTACGTTGTGCTTCTAGCTGTTCAATAAACTCTTTTACTCTTAATCTTTCTTCATCCGTTATCATTCCCATTCTTTTTTCATATTCTCTTCTACTTTTATTATTATCACAATATGTTTTTAGTGCTTCTTGAAATACATTTTCACTGGTGTCCCGAAAACTAAAATCTATGTCCTCATCTTCAGAATCCTTCAATACCACCTCTCCCCATAGTTTCTTTTGAGTTTCATTGTCTATTTCCTGTAGTCTTTCACATATAGCCTCAAATCTTGGCTGTAATTTATTGATGAATCCATTAGAACGCAATATTTCTTTTCTTTCTAATAATAAATCCTTATATTCCTCATTCTTGTCCAATTCTTCTTGCAACTTAATAGAATAATTAAAATCTACAGTTGCATATTCTTCCTCTTCACTTGTCATATTTAGAGCTTTCTGTTCAGCTGCATCATTAATTTCACATGTTCTTATTTCCGAAATATAACTGTATAACTCATGATGCCTTTTTATCATACATCGAATATCTTCTAGCACAAATGAAGTAAACAACAGTTGATCATTTACATCTAAATCATCCAGCATATCAAAATACCTAAATCTTCTTTGAGCAGAAATATTATGCATCTCCTTCATTTTGTTATTATCAACATAGTTTTGCAGTTCATCTTCTACTCTAGCATCATCTTGATAGTCCGGGCAAAAATCAAGCTTAATATTTTCCAACTCTTTTAGTACCTCAGCTCGTCTTTGAAGATATGGATACCTTGTTCTCATATACATTTTAGATATCATTTCATCTTTATCATTCTCAGGAATATCCAGTTTCAATATCATTTCACGAAAACCATCCAACAATCCAGCTATAGACTCTAAACTGGCTTGCTCAAATAGTCCTTTTCGCATTTTTTTCATATCTGCGTCAGAATATAGCCAATATACTTCAATTAAAAATTTTTGAGAATCCTTTGGAATTTTGAAATCCTTTGATTGTTTGCAATCAGAAGCTTTCAATTTATCCCTATCAATATTCATCATTTCAAATATATTAATATACTTCTCTCGTATCTTCTTTGTGTTAAATATTTCCTTTCCCTTTTCAACAGCATCCTGGGACACTTTCTTAACAAGATCTGATAGTGTTATGTATTCAATCATAATTTTTCCTTTCCGAACATGCTGATAAGACCATTTATCGCCTCAAACTGCTCTTTACTAATAGTTATGTTCTCTTCCTTCATTTCTCCAAACAATATATAATCCGCCGATACTCCAAGGATTTTGCATATTACAATCAACTTGTAAATATCAATTCCTGCACAACCTCTTTCAATCCTTGAGACTTGATTAGCTGTTATATTTAGATAGGTACTTAAATCTACTGCTGTAATTCCCTTCTCAATTTTTTCTTGTATTCTCCATCCAATTTGTTTGTCTTATATCATCTGTGATGTCTTCAACACTATTATAACTTATTTGCTGCAATTTCTCATCTTTCCTTTCATTTCCGTTTTGGCTAGAAACGTTTGAAGGTCTGGGAAAACTCCTCCAATGTGAAATTTTCAGCAAATAAAAAAGGACACATGAAAAACAGTCCCAGTCCTCAAACTGGTTTCTAATTTTTCATGCGTCCTTAGGATGGCACCTTTGCGTATCATCAGCTTACGCTTATTGCAAGTGTCTCCCATATCATGATGACCACTAATTTAATTAAGTCTCTTTGTCCTGTTGTACCAACACCTCGCCGCAACATCTGATGTCTGACTGTATGTATCAGATATAATACTTATCCTGTTCTACTCTATCCAGCAGCTCACCCTCCTTGAAATTCTTCAAGGTCATTACTCTGCCACAATGGTGACATTTCATCATAACTCTCGGCAGTACCGGATAATTTCTGTTACCTGTAACCATGTATGAAACTTTCATACTCTTTTTGCACTTCTTACAATAAAAATCTATAACTTTTAACTCTTTGTTCAATTCAGTTCGCTCCTTATTCATACAAAATCATCAATCTACAATTCTGTACTCGTAAAGGAAAGGGAAATCACCTTTGCAAGCCTTTTGCCGGGAGTTCCGATGAATGTCTGCACATTCCCCGGCTTTGCTGATCTAAAGCCAACTGATATGAATTGTGCTGTCAGCACACAATCACATCAGGCTCCGGCTCTTTCCATAAACCACATATTGTTATCTTCATAGAAAAGGAATATTTCCTTTCCATCTACCACACAGGTATAACGCTCTCCAACGCCGCCAGCCCTTGTACTGGCAGCTCTGCGCTTGTCTTTTACTCGTGTAATCTCATACTTTCTGCCATCTTCCCACGTTATCTCTTTGGGAATGAGCAGTCCGTCCTTTGAAAACTCTGCAAGTACATCAACATATACCTTATTGCTCAATGTAATCACCTTCCTTACAAGATTGCTATTGCTCTGGAAGCATCCATCTTCCTTGCTATATAGCCTTTTTCTTCTAATATTTTCAGATGTGCATAAACACTTGAAGTCGATGCCACCCCTACCATCTTGCATATCTCCCTGATAGTAGGAGCATAACCATTCACACGCTGATATTGCATAATGCTTTCATACACATTCTGCTGCTTCTCCGTCAATGGTGCTCTGTCTACCAGATCAATTCTTGCTACTTCGCTCATGTTCCGCCTCCCTCTTTATCCAAAGTATCCATGTGGATGTACTGTGTGATCTTCTTTTGCATTGACCGCTGATAGAATCCTGTCCCGGTACATGAGTCCCCTCTGGATACTGTAAAATCCAAATCTTCTGCGTATCTCATCCACCGCTGAATCCATCTTCATCTGCTTTTCACGCTTCTCCACACTTGAGAACAAATCAATCTGTTCCCAATAATTATCTGTTACTAAGTCTGCACCTCGGACACCAACACTGCGGATTGGTTTGCTCCAGTTATAGTTTTCCTTAAATATCTGATAAGCGTATGCAGCTATCTCTCCAGTTATATTCGTTGCGTGGTCAATCTTTTTCTGACGGGTAAAAGAGAATAACTCATCATCCCTGACACTTATCTCAACCACTCTGCACCGAAATCCATTCTCACGAAGTCTTGCTGCAACACTCTCAGCCAGAATATAAAGAACAATCTTTACATCCTCATCGCATACTAAATCCTTTGGTGTTGTTGTGCTGTTTCCCACCGATTTAATTGGAGCGTGGGTATTCTCCAGCTTGACAGGTGAATCATCATAACCATTAGCAAACGACCATAGGATACTGCCCATCTTTCCAAGGTGACTGTTAAGCACATCTTCATCTGCTCTTGCAAGATCACCTATGGTTTTGATACCAAATAATGCAAGCTTTCTGTTCATACTTTTGCCAACGTATAGAAGATCTGCCACCGGAAGTGCCCATGCCTTCTGCTTAAACTCACTCTTATACATAGTTGTGATTGCATCAGGTTTCTTATAGTCTGAACCAAGCTTTGCAAATATCTTATTGAAAGAAACACCAACACTTACTGTGATGCCAAGCTCTGACTTCATTCTCCTGCTGATTTCCTGTGCGATAAGCAATCCATCCCCTTTAAGTGAACTGCTCCCTGTCACATCAAGCCAGCACTCATCAATCCCATATGGCTCCTGCCTGTCCGTATATTCCGCATATATCTCATGTGCCATTCTTGAGAACCGAAGATATAAGTCCATTCTTGGTGAAACAAATGTTATGTCAGGGCAGACCTGCTTTGCCTGCCAGAGTGCCATTCCTGTTTTCACACCGTACTTCTTAGCAATATAGTCGGCTGTTAAGACAATCCCATGTCTTGCCTCCGGGTCACCGCCTACTGCCAGCGGCTTTCCTGCAAGCTCAGGATGATGCAGATGCTCAATCGAGGCATAACAACAGTTGATATCTGAATGAAGTATTACCCTGTCTCCCATCTGCATAACCTCCTGCATTTAATCTGTCACTACCATAATCTTTAGTCCAAGTATATGAGTAATGTCTCTTACAGGGCATAGTATAACCCCAAGAATAATCGACTGTCAACAGACACATGTGTCCTTTTTCTCATTATATTGGATTTTTAACTTGAATAATTGGCACTATTGCTATATACTATGGAGTGAAAAGAGACATTTGAAATCAACAAAATGAAAGAAAAGAGGCGTATGTATGTACTCAATCGGAGAAATCATTTCATCATATAGAAAAAAGAAAGGCTTGCTCCAGCAGGATCTCGCTGATGAACTGGCAAAGGAAGGCATTACCATTTCCTATAAAGCCATATCCAACTGGGAGAGAAATCTTGCTGAACCAAGCGTTACCATATTTTACAAAGTGTGTAGAATCCTTGGTATTACTAACATGTATGAAGCATATTTTGGAGTAAATCCTGCCGAACCTTTCTCATCACTTACTGATGAAGGCAGAGAAAAAGCTATGGATTATATTAATCTGCTCCACGCATCCGGAATGTATGAAAAGCAGACTGCAAAGATAATTCCATTCCGAAGCATTGATATTTTTGAAAATGCAGTATCAGCTGGTACCGGTAACTTCCTTGTAGACGGACCGAAAGAAACTGTACGCATAGATGAATCTATCCTGCCAGAAGATACTACTTTCGGTGTCCGCATTAGTGGTGACAGTATGGAACCTGAATTCCACGATGGTCAGATTGCATGGGTATTACAACAGGAATCTGTTGCTAATGGAGAAATCGGCATCTTCGCTCTAAACGGAGAAGCCTATATCAAGAAATTACAAAACGATAAAGACGGAATTTTCCTTATCTCGCTTAATGAAAAGTATGCACCTATCAAGGTTGGAGAAAACGACCGCTTAGACATATTTGGAAAAGTTCTTGGAAAATCTGATGCTTCTGCTATTACAGGACATTGCCGATAAAATTGCAAGTCCTTTTTATCGGAAACATTATTTTGCATAATTGACAATAAGAAAATATCTATAGAACTGAAAGAAGGGATTCTTTATGGCGGTTACCAATAATATCAGAGAAATCCGTGAGCAGCGAGGCATTTACCAGGATGACCTTGCCGCAGCTATCGGATACAGCACCAAAACTGTCGGCAGGATAGAACGTGGGGACAGCACCCCATCTGCCGAATTTATGCTGCGGATATCCAAATACTTTAATATGCTGGTGGAAGATGTATTCCACGTGGAAGATTGAGTCGGAGCAGCAATCCGGCTCTTTCTATTTTGGACAGCTTTTCATGTCCTTATCAGCAACTATAGTTTTTTGATAAATGCTTGACTGTAAACCTTGTTTATAGCTTATTATTAAGTAAACTAGAGTTGCTCGAAAGGAGGGCATAATATGACTATAAAAGACGTAGAAGAGCGAACAGGTTTATCCCGTTCTAATATCCGTTTTTATGAAAAGGAAAAACTTATTGAGCCTTCGAGAAATGAAAGTAATGGTTATAGAGATTATTCTGAAAATGATGTGGAAAATATAAAGAAGATTGCATATCTACGTACATTGGGAATTTCTGTTGAAGATATACGAAATATTATATCCGAAAAAGTAACATTGCAGGAAATGCTTGAGAAGCAAAAGGAAGTATTAAAAAATCAGATTACTGATTTGAATAAGGCAAAACTCATGTGCGAAAAAATGCTGGATGAAGAAAGTATTAGTTATGAAAAATTACAGGTAGAACAGTATGTAACAGATTTTCATGACTATTGGAAAGATAATCGAACTGTTTTCAAACTGGATTCAGTCAGCTTTTTGTATATATGGGGAAGTATGCTTACCTGGACTATGATTACCGCACTATGCTTGATTATTGGGGCTTTGTCTTATTCTAAGTTGCCGACAGAAATTCCAGTACAATGGAGTAAAGGAGTGGCAACATCCCTAGTTAATAAAAACTGGATTTTTATTTGTCCTGTTATATGTATCATAATCCGTTATTTATTAAAACCTTTTATCTATGCGAAATTGCAGATGAACAATTATTATAGAGAAATTATAACAGAGTATTTGACAAATTATATGTGTTTTATGAATAAAAAAGCCCCGCCGCAGCGGGGTTTTTTTATAGGAATTTATCAAGTTCAGTCTCGACACGCTTATTTATTTTAACTTTAGGATTTTCCATAATCGTTCCTCTTGCGACAACCATTTTTACATGTCGTAATGCTCTGAGGTCATCGAGTGGGTTTTCCTCGGTTACAATCATATCTGCACATTTATCTTTTTCGAGCGTACCGGTAATATCACCGATTCCTTTCATTTCTTTGCAGTTGCCGTATAGTGCAAACGCATTGGAAACGCCCGTATATTTGTGGAAATAATACAATTCTCTCCAGAAATCATACTGTGTAATCCACGGACATCCGACATCATTGCCAAGAACGACAGGTATATCATTTTCAAGTGCCGCTTTCGCACATGCAATTATTCCCTCAAACACAACATTTCCGTTAAACTGTTCAACTTCAGTTGCGTTGGTAATCGAACGATCAAACAATGCATACGGAAGTGCAGGCGAAATTGTTGTGCAAAGAAATGCTTTTCTTTCCTTGAATAACTTAATTGTATCATCATCAATTTTTGCACCGTGTTCAATTGAGTCAACACCATTTTCAAGAGCAACACGCACCCCCTGCGGAGATTCGACATGTGCAGCAACTAAATAGCCATTTTCATGTGCCTTGTCACAGACTACCTTTACCATTTCCGGAGACATTTTCAGTTCACCCGGAACACCTTTTTCTTTTGCGTCCATTACGCCGCCAGTAATCATAAGCTTTATCAAATCAACCTTTTCTTTCCGATTGCTCCAGATGTTTTAAGCTGTATCTATACTGTCCGCCGCAACAGCAACAGAGCCACATATGTCCGCCAGGCACGGAAATCCCTTCATTAGCGGCAAGTATTCTAGGTCCCATCTTTGTTCCTGCATTAATCTCATCTCTTAATTTTGTATCAAAACTTCCAAGTCCGCCAACCGTTCTTATTGTTGTCACACCGCTCATAAGCTCTGTTTTTGCAAATCCGGCAACCATACCGTATGCAATTGAACGCATAAGTGCATTTTCCCATAAGTATTTTTACAAGTTTCTCATTATCACGCTGTTTTTTCTGCGGCTTGCCATTACCTGCAAGGTGAACATGCATATTTATAAGACCGGGCATAATATATCTGCGTTTTAAATCAACTTTTTCATATCCATTCAAATCCGTGCCTGCCTTGACAATATCCTCAATTTTATCATTGTCCGTAAGTATGACGAAGCCCTCTTTTACCTGCATATCTTTGGTTCCGTCAAGTATTTTTCCGTTAATATAAGCATATTTCATATTTTTATACCCCTGTTTTTGAGATGTTTATTTAATACCAATTAAACAAAATCTTACGCACTGATTGACTTTCCTGTGTAAAGCTGATAATATCTGCCTTTTTCTTCCATAAGCTGGTCATGTGTACCACGCTCAATAATTCTTCCCTGTTCCATAACCATAATACAGTCTGCATTCCGTACCGTAGAAAGACGATGAGCGATAACAAATGAAGTTCTTCCTGTCATAAGTGCATCCATACCACGCTGTACAAGTTTTTCTGTACGTGTATCAATAGAAGAAGTCGCCTCATCAAGAATAAGAACAGGAGGATCTGCAACTGCCGCTCTCGCTATTGCAAGAAGCTGACGCTGTCCCTGACTAAGGTTCGCACCACCGCCGGTAAGCACTGTGTTATAACCATCAGGAAGTCTTTTTATAAATCCATCAGCATTAGCAAGCTTTGCGGCAGCTATACATTCTTCATCAGCTGCATTAAGTCTTCCATATCTGATATTGTCCATAATCGTGCCTGTAAAAAGGTTGGTATCCTGTAAAACAATGCCCAGGCTTCGGCGTAAATCGTCTTTTTTAATATGATTAATATTAATTCCATCATAACGGATTTTACCATCCTGTATATCATAAAACCTGTTAATAAGGTTGGTAATTGTTGTCTTTCCGGCACCGGTAGAACCTACAAACGCAAGCTTCTGACCCGGTTTTGCGAACATTTTTATATCGTGAAGTACGATTTTGTCAGGATTATATCCAAAATCAACTCCATCAAATGTAACATCACCCTGAAGTCTTGTATACATTTCATCTTTGTTTGCAGCATTTGGTTTTTCCATGCCCACATCTCTGTCAGTTCTTCAGTTTCATGGATTTCACCATTTGAATCATAACATATATTTACAAGTTCAACATCACCTTCATCTGTCTCTGGTACTTCATCACAAAGGTCAAATACCTGCCGGCACCTGCCATAGCCATTACAATACTTGCTTACCTGCTGGCTTATCTGTGTTACAGGCTGTGAAACTCTTATTTAATGAAAGAAATGCTACAAGTGTACCAATTGTAAGTCCTGAAAAGCCGCTTAATGCAACACACCACCTACAAGTGCACACAAAACATAACTTATATTTCCTATATTTCCATTGATAGGCATTGTAATATTTGGCAATTTTATTAGCATTGTTGGCACTTTCTCTTAACTTGTTATTAATCTGCTTAAACTGTTCAAGACTTTCCTGCTCATGACAGAATACCTTAACAACCTTCTGCCCTTCCATCATTTCCCTCAATATAAGCATTTACTTTACCGATATCTTTCTGCTGTTCAATGAAATATCTGCCAGATGCAGCGGAAAGCTTTGATGTCACAAAAAGCATAATTGCAACCATAATAACAGATACAATTGTAAGTGGTATATCAAGAACTATCATACTTACAAATGTTGATACAAGTGTTATAAGTGAATTAAGAACCTGTGGAATACTCTGGCTTATAAGCTGTCTTAATGTATCAATATCATTTGTGTATACCGACATGATATCTCCATGTGCATGTGTATCAAAGTATCTGATTGGAAGTGATTCCATATTAGTAAACATCTCTGTACGGAGCTTTTTCATAGTACCCTGACCAACATTTACCATAATTCTGTTATATCCATATGAACATAAAACACCCACTGCAAATATTGCTACAAGTTTTAAAAGAGCCTGTGCAAGCGGTGAATAATCAGGAACTGCCATCTGGGTGTAAGCGGCACAATGTAATTATCAATAAGTTTCTGTATAAATAAAGTTCCACACAATGTCGTAATTGCCGAAACCAATATGCAAACGACCACCATGAAACATGCCAATTTGTAATTTTTTACTATATAAGAAAGAAGTCTTTTTAATAATAAAAGCGGATTCTTCTCTTTGTTCTCATTTTTATTTTTCATGTCTTCCTCCTATTCTCACTATTCTGCCGATTCGCGAAATCACCGCCGCCCTGCATCTGGACTTCACAGATTTCGCGGTAAACTTTGTTATTTTCCATAAGATTCTCATGTGTATCAAAGCCACTGACTTTTCCATCTTCAAGAACAATAATTCTGTCGGCATCCTGAATACTTGAAATTCTCTGCGAAACTATAAGCTTTGTTGTTCCCGGAATTTTCTGGGCAAATGCCTGTTTGATTTTTGCGTCTGTTGCAGTATCTACAGCACTTGTCGAATCATCAAGAATAAGAACCTTTGGTTTTTTAAGCAATGCTCTCGCAATACAGAGTCTCTGTCTCTGACCACCTGAAACATTAGTACCGCCCTGTTCTATCCATGTATCATACTTCTTAGGCATTCTCTCGATAAATTCATCAGCACATGCCTGTTTACATGCCTCAACACAATCTTCATATGAAGCATTGTCATCACCCCATCTGAGATTGTCAAGTATTGTTCCTGAAAACAGGACATTTTTCTGTAATACTACAGCCACCTGATTACGGAGTGCATCCATATCATAAGTTCTTACATCTTTTCCGCCAACACATACGGAACCTTCAGTAACATCATAAAGACGGCTTATAAGGCTCACAAAACTTGATTTTCCGCATCCTGTACCACCAATAATACCAATTGTCTCACCTGCATTAATATGAATATCAATATCATGTAAAGTATCATCTGTACTGTTTTTTCTGTATGAAAAATTAACATGATTAAAATCGATTCTTCCGTCTTCCACTTCTTCATAAGGTTTTTCCGGATTGGCAAGGTCCGCTTTTTCATTAAGAACTTCTGAAATACGTCTTGCACTTGCCGCACTCATTGAAACCATTACAAATATCATTGAAAGCATCATAAGTGACATAAGCATACTCATTACATAACTGAACATTGATGTAAGATTACCAGTTGTAATTGAACCCGACACAATAAAATGTGAAGCAAACCATGACAATGCAACAATACATCCATATACAACAAGCATCATAGTCGGGGTGTTAAATGCAAGAAATGACTCGGCTTTAACAAATGTTTTATAAAGATTATCTGCCGCCTTGTTAAACTTTTTCTTTTCATGCTCCTCACGTACAAATGCCTTAACAACACGGATTCCTGAAATATTCTCCTGAACGCTCGCATTAAGTTCATCATATTTTTCAAAACCTGATGTAAAAACCGGTGTTACTTTATATATAATAAAGAAAAGTACAAATCCTAAAAATATAAGTGCAACAAGAAAATATAATACTTAATCTCGGACTTATTATTACGCACATTGTAATACTGCAAATCATCATGAGAGGTGCTCTCACAACACTCCTTATTATCATCTGATAAGCATTCTGTACGTTAGTTACATCAGTTGTCATACGTGTTACAAGACCTGCTGTACTGAATTTATCAATATTAGAAAATGAAAATGTCTGTATATTTTCATACATTTTCTCTCTCAGATTACACGCAAATCCTGTTGATGCTGCCGCCGCATACTTTCCTGCCTGTATACCACAAAAAAGGCTCAAAAATGCTATAATAAGCATTATTCCACCATAAATACCAACCTTTCTCATATCTCCGGCCTGTATTCCTTTATCAATTATTGAAGCTGTTATAAATGGAATAAGAATTTCCAAAAAAACTTCAACTGCAGTAAATATTGGCGTTATAATTGATTCTTTTTTATATTTGCCCATACATTTTGCTAATGTTTTTATCATATTTTTATCATTCTCCCTTCGATTAAATTCACCTTATCAGTCTACAGTCAGCATGACTTAATACTGTCATATACTCTCTGCAAAAGATTTCTAAGCTGTTCTTTTTCATCATCATTAAGTGTCTTTAAAAGTTCCCTCTCATTTTCATCCATTGAAGCTCTTGCCGTCTTGCATATCTCCTCACCTTTTGCCGTGAGCTTTACATGTTTGATTCTTTTATCATTTGAATCATAAAACCCCTCTATCATCCCCTTTTTTTCCAGACGTGCAGCAATTCCTGCCATCGTTGCCTGTTTAACTTCAAAATGCTTTTCAAGTTCTTTTAGCGTTATCGTCTCATCGGCTGCCTCGCTGATAGTTGCGAGGACCTTAATCTGCGAAAGGGTGACATCATCGCACATCAACGTATTATTAGCCTTTCTTCCAAGTGCATCGTTAAGTCTCTTTATAAGTTCACCGCAATGCAATGTTTCTCCAAACATATGCTCATTCCTTTTCATAAAATTTGATAAATAGTTTCTTCTAGATGCTCTAATATATTACAAAAATAATCGGCTCTGCGTCTTAAGCGTCTGGCTCTTTGATGACAGTTATCTTCAAGTTGTCAACTTTAATCAATCTTTCTTGTCTGCATTTTGACAATAAAGGATAATTCTTCCAAAACAGTGTCCTTCCTAATTTTATTACGGGTTTTGCTCCCACAAACAGGACACAATATCCATTCTGCATTTCATCATAATTAGTCTCTAATCCTTTCAAATCTCATTTTATATGACTTTTGCAAGCTGTTAAGCTAACTTGTGGAACATATGCCGAACCTTATCTATACGGCTATTCATGGCGTGGGTTGGCAAATAAATTTACCAATAGCTGGCTGGTATCCTTTAACTCTGTCAAGCAGACTCCTGCCCATTTGTGAAATAAGTTAAATCGTTCCTGTATTCTTGAATACATCTAGCAGGGATTTTCCTTTCAGAATGACCTCGTCATTCTTTATCTGAGTACTTACAATATCTGCACAATACCTTGGAGCATCATGATACGCCCGTGAGAGATATTCCTGGTGCATAAATTTCAAAGTGGAGATATGGCTCTAATAGTTCTGTCCCTGCTTTTTTTAAAGCCTGCTCCAATACGATAGGGGAAAGCAGCCGAAAGTCTGCGGGGGTACTTACAGGACTATAATACAATCCATATTCAAAACAGATTTTACAGTCTGTCACTTTCCATCCATACAGCCCTGCTCGCAGCCATAAAGAACCCTCCATAACCGCATTTTGGAACGATTGATTTAAATATCCAAGTGAAACTCTGCTTTATACTGCACTCCGCTTCCAATAGGGAGCGGCTCTATGGACAACCCGACAGAAGCCCAGAAAGGATTTGGCGGGACTTCTATGTGGATGGTATATTCTGCTTTTCTAAGCGGTCTTTCCATATATATAACAGTAGGCTCTTTTATTTCTGCCTCCACATGATATTTTTCCTCAAGGATGGCACAAATGACTTCCATCTGCACATTCCCCAAAAAAGAAAGTATAATCTCATGCGTTGTAGTATCCACATAATATTTTAAAAGAGGGTCGCCATCTGAAATTTCTGTAAGTGCCCCAAGCAATATTTCCCGCTGTTCAGATTTCTTTACTGCAATCGTTGTTTGGAGCATAGGGAGAGGATTTTCAATAAATTTTCTCTGCGGCAACAGCATTTCATTTCCCAGGATATCGTTCAGTTTCAAAGTATCATCAGCTAAAATAACAATTTCTCCCGGACAGGCATGGTCAGATGACGATTTCACCGTTTGTCGGAACACACATCTCTGTGATGTTTTATTTTCTCTTTTTCAGATATTCTAATAACATCCCTCAAATGCAATGTTCCGCTATATATACGCACATAAACAAAACGCCGCCTTTTCTCTGAATATTCAATCTTAAAAACCTGCCCGCATAATTCAGATTGACCTTCAGGCGTTGATGAATAAAACTTACTGGCAATTACTTCTATAAGCTGCCGAATCCCCAGATTGTTTTTAGCGCTTCCGTGATAAACGGGAAATAACGTTCCGTTTTGGAATCTCCTGTTTTCTTCCTGTTCCAGTTCTGACATTTTAAACGGTTTCCCTGACATATATTTCTCTAATAGTTCATCGTTTCCCATAATTACCGCATCCCACTGTTCCATATCGTCATTGTCCGTTACATTTATATGGGGATGCTGCCCAACCTTTTGCTTCACTATAATTTCCGAAGAAAGCTTTGCTTTCTTCCCGATATACCATTGGCAAATCAATCCCTCTTGGTCAATTTTATTGATGAAAAATTGTCGGAATCTTCATTATTGTCTGTATGAAACAGTATACGGGTCTGTGCCTGTATGCCATCCTTTGCAGAAACTAATAATACTGCTCCGTCTAAAACGGATAAAGAACGGTATACTTCCGCCAAAAATCCATATACTGGCGTATCTATATGTTGACTTTACATCCTCCCACTGAAAAGATGTCACTGCTGTCTGATAGTGATTCCCTTTGACGCTCCAAATTCATTGTATCTGTCCTTGTTGTGCTTTCATCTACGCTCCCTAGTTCTGCAATTGCACCACTGGTATACAATAAACTTTCCATGTTGTCTTTCCTGCGTCAACGTGAGCCAGAATGCCTAAGTTAATTATTTTCATGTGATTTTCGTCCTATCAACACCCAAAAGGCATAAAAAATACCCAGTGATAAATACTCCTATCACTGTAATAATCTCCAATAGCCCCAAAACACTTATATGTTTTCGGGCATATAAATTACATGATAAAAGCATTCTTAAACTGGGTACAAAAAACTAAGCCCCATATTAAAAGTGAAACGGGACTGCTACTTTTTGTTCCCACTATCAAATTGACAGTTTATTTAAGAATACCTTGCCGCATATTTATTAACTCCTTGTATAATACTGAATTTAATTATATTCCTTAACCCTTTATTTGTCAAGCTGACAAACTAGAAAAGCGGCAGGATTTCCCCCTGCCACTAATCATCTGTTTATGCAAAAATAATTTCCTTTTCCACAATCTCCCTCGCACAAGCCCTTATGTTATTGAGGCATCCTGTCCATTCTAAGGCGTTTCTGCCTTTAGCTGTTCCGTTATGCCCTGTGCCTGTTTCATACCCTCTATGAGCCTTTCAAAGCGTTCCTGTGCCTGTCTGTTGATGTCGGCAAGGTAGGCGTTTAGCCTGCCGCTTGTAAGAAGATTGGTGTATGTAACTTTACGGTACTGTTTTAGATAATCTAAATGCCGTTGCCCCCAGATGCCTATTGCCTGTTCTTCTTCGGCGGGTACAGTTAAGCACGGTATCAAATAATCCCTTGCCTTCGTATTTGCCGCCCAGTTCCTCAAATAATGATTTTGCCATTGTCTGTTACCTCCACATTCTTTTTTATTTTGAATGTCCGCAAAATCCGTCCTACATCCGCTGAACGGGATGCCTGCCGTTTGGAGCATGTTATCAGCCAGGAAGCCTTTGAGTATCTTCGGGATGCTTACAATGTACATAAAGACGAAATGAAGGAAATTACCCGTTCAGTAAAAGGTACACGGTTGGATTTTTCCCTCCGTGTTACTGCTTTTCTTCTTTGACATCTAACATTTTGTCGATGAGTCCCAGGATAAGTTCCTGATCTCGTCGGCTACATTGTGTAATAAGCTGTTTAATCCTGTCTGTTACTTCATCATCATCTGGATTTACACTCGGTGCCAATATTTCATCAAAAGATGCGCCGATTGCATGAACCAACCGGATTAACACGTTCCTCCCCCTTATGCTTTATTTATAGCACTTTATACTGTCCAATAATCATCCCTTGTACATCGAATTAGTGTTCTGTATTGTAACAAATCGGTATAAAAAAAGGACGCAGGATTTCTCCCACGTCCTCACATCTATCTGGCTTTATCTTCCCTTACCTTCGATACTTCCTTATGTGCCGCTTCCTGCTTCACCTCATCCGCACCTCTTGCCTCAAATGCATCTGCATTATACTGATACTCCTGCGATTCAGCGACCATCGGTGAATATACAACCTCTGCTTCTACTCGCTCAGCTTCTGCCCTCTCAGGCTCTGTCTGTTCCTGCTTCTTCGCATTCTCCATATGCTTTTCCTTATCAAGCTGCACATTCATAGCCAGATTATCCAGTTTATCAATCGAAGCATCAAGATGAAGTTCCATTGATACAAGCATCTTTTTCACTGCTTTCATAGGGGCAAGTACTGCCTTTGTAATGGGATGTTTCTGCTCTTTCTGAGAATAATCCACCTCCGGTTTGTCTGCAAAAGTACGAAATGCATTGGTTACTGTCTGCCCCGCTTCTCGAAATCCTTTTGCAAGAAGTGCTGTCTTTGCTATATCCTTGTCCGTGGTCTTAATTGCGCCTCTTACATTCTCTCTGATATCAAGAAGGCCTTTTCTTAATTCCTAAGAACTCAGACACCCTGTATAATGCAGATCTTCCCTTTTCTTTTCCCTCATCGACTACGCTCTTTAGCTGTAGATTTGACCTGTGCTTTCACTTCCAATACCTGCGACTTTATCTGCTCACGTCTGGCATTAAGTCGCTCCTGTGCTTCCGACAATGCCTTTTTAGCATTATTGACAAGTGTATCTTCCTGCATTTCTTTGATCTGGTTCTGCATATTGGTTAGTTCTTCCGTCATGGAATCAATCTTTTTCTCCAGTCCGTCCACATAGCTGCATATCTCAAATACATCATTTGCCTGCTCTTTCATGGCATTTTTCTTTAGTAATTCGAGAAGTTCCCTTATGACCTCCTCATTGGTAAGTGTTTTTCCTGCTTCCATATCCATTCTGTTTCCTCCATTCTGTAAATGGGGCAGCCTTGGCCGCCCCTGTTCTCCGATTACTAATTATCGAAAGGGTGTTGCCTCTTTGTCCTTCTCTTTATCGGGATTGCCATGATGTTTCTCTGCACTCTCCCTCGCCTTTTCGTTGCTCTTATCCTTTGCTTTCTCATATTCCGAGATAATCTCATTATAGAGTTTTTCCCTGAAATCCTTTGTGACCGGATAGCAAACATCCTGGTAAATAGGCTTACCCTGCTCATCCACCTGCTTTGTTTTATAAGAAGGCATTGATACAAAGATTTTCTCTTTGCCTTGCACGATATTGATGTTATTTACAATGAAACTGTTTTCAAAATAAATACGTGCAAGTCCCTTGATGTTACTGCCTTCCCTCTCATAAGGTGTCACAGTTACAGAGAACTCCGGCATTTCCTTTGTGCGCTTCTTGCTTCTGTGTCTCCTCTTTCTCCGGTTCCTTGATTCTTGCATAGGCATCAAGGATATTGGTATAGAGTTCCTCACGAAACTCTGCTGTGATAGGATTGCACACATCCTTATAAATCACACCATTGCTTTCATCACGCTCATTGGAGCGGTATCTTGGCATTGATACAAAAAGCTCTCCCTTGTCCTTATTCTCAAGGATTGCAATATTGGTAATCTTAAATGAATCACCAAATACTACTGTTGCAAATCCTTTGATGTTGCTGCCCTCTTTTGCTCTTACTTCGTTTACCTTAATTGAATACTTCATATGCTATTCCTCGCTTTCTTTTTGTTCTTTGTTTTGCTCCGGTATGATAAGCTCACACCAAAGCTGTTCTATCTGTTCACAAGACAATCTGCCATTAAGCCAGTTGCCAAGTGTAACAACCATTCCGTCCTGCTCATAGTAGAGCCACTCCTGTGTTTCAATGTTCCCCTCATACACGATGGTCACATCAAAATCAGGCATAAATAATCCTTCCTCTGCATCCCATACACAGGCTATTCCCTGTCTGAGTGTCAGATTCAGGCTTTCGACATACACAGACCAGCCGCTTACGACTATCTGAAATTCATCATCAATCTCTGCAATATCATCCTCTATGTCGATTAGCTCTTCTATCTCCGATACTGCCTCTTCTATTTCACCTAACCGGTATCTCTTATTCATCCATCACCGCCTCCTTATAAATGCACCTGACTACAAAACGCATGGTTCCTTTCTGGGAACAGGTAAAAAGAGTTAGTTCTTTTTCATCGCCCTGTGTCTTGATGCTGTTATCATACGGATTTACTACCTCTGTCTCTGTTACCTCATAGATATGCTTCAGCCCATTTTTGTCGGTTATCATTACTTCATCACCTATGGATATCTGACTTAGTGGTGTAAAAAATGTGCCATATCTGCTGCCGTTGTGACCGCACAATACACAGTTGCCACTTTCACCGATTCCTGCTGTTTCTTCTATATGACCGATCCCGGCATTAAGCACTTTACTTGTGGTTCCTTCCATTACCGGATACCGGATATCTATGCCCGGTATCTCAATGATACCGATAACACCGCCTTCTTTAAAAATGGCTTCATCCTCTTCACTAATGGAGGTTTGCTCTTCCTCCACATCTGTTTCTTCATCGTAATCATCCTCCAATGTCTGCTCAAATTCACTTATGAGCTGTTCTGTCTGTTTTTCTCCTGTTGCCCGCCAGAAAAAAGGGACTGCCATAATGGCAATCCCTGCTGTAATCAGTAGTCCTGCGACCACTTTTCTTATGCTCATATTATTCACTCTCCTATCGTGTTCTGCCCTCTCTGTCGGCTGGATAAGCACCTTTATCCTCTGCTACAATTGCTGCAGATTCCATCCTGTCATCTGCTTCTCTTTCTTCCTCCGGTCCGCTCAGGTCTGCATCCACAGCCTTTGCGTTCTCAAGGTCAAGCTGGGCATTCAGTTCACACTGCCTTGACAGCTTTTCTTCCAGTTCCTTGCTGTATGCAAATGGCTTGTCATACTCTGCCTTTGATGCTTCAAGGTCATTCTGATACTGCTCAATCTTCTTTTCTAAGGAAATCAATGTTCTCATGGAGTCCATTGAACAGGTTTTCCAGCTTTACCATGCTGCCGACCGGACTTGTGGAAAGTTCTGCCTTGTACTCAGTCTTTCCACGAAGCACCATATAATTGATACCAAGGAAGTTCTTTTCCACAAGCAGCTCAAATCCATGGAACTTGCCGATTGCAGTTGTCTCTCCGGTCTTACATTTGCTGATTGCTTCAAGCATCATCGTTCCTCCATCCACACGCTCTGTGTAGGTTGCTTTGCCTATGGTAATGGCAAATTCCGGATTATCAATCAGTTCTTTATCCCTAGCCTTTACATCTTCACTTACATTGGCAAGCTTTTCTGTTGCTGTCTTAATAAGCTTCGGATACTTAATCATAAAGTTATCCTGCAATCCGTATCTCTGATTGTCATAGGATGCCTTCAAGAAGCTTTAATCTCTGGACATCATTGTCAATCTCCATCTTCTTCCTTGATTAAAGGATTGCCTGTGGCAACCGCTTTAATCTCAGCATAGGAAAGTGTTGCCTCATCGATATCCTCACAGCTTCGGCTTACAGCCTTGCTTGTCATGACCTGACTAATGAATCGCTGCTTATTCTCAACAAGCGACCAGTTGTATGCATCAAAAGTTCCCTTTGGTGACATATCTATAGATTGCCACCTCTTCATTTTCGTTGCCCTGCCTGATGCCTCGTCCCTCTCGCTGTTCTATTGAGCTTGGCTTCCAGGGACAGTCCACATGATGCATTGCAACCAGATGTGTCTGAACATTTACACCTGTTCCACACTTGTCCGTTGAACCGATAAGAACCTTCTTTTTACCTGTCCTCATCTCCTTGAAAAGTGCGTCCCTCTGTGCATCCGTCTTGGCATCGTGTATAAAAGCTATCTCTTCCTCTGGAATGCCATACTGCACCAGCGTTTCCTTCAGATAATCATAGATTGTAAAATCCTTATCCGGTCCCGGTGTGCCGATGTCCGAAAAAATAAGCTGGCAGCCTATATGACCGTTGGCATTTCCTTTCTCATATTCTTTCCACACGTTCTCCGCAACCTTGTTTAGCTTTCCATCTGGATTGTTTGGAGCATCCTTATCAATAAGCCTTGGCATCCGTTCCGAGTAATCTTGCCTCATGAGTAATCTTTAGGAAGTTGTCCACACTTGGATCAACTCCACCGCCTCTGATACGCTCTGCCCTCACAACAAAATCTTCCATGACCTGCTTTACATACCAGTCAGGCTCCGACTCCACTATGATAGGCTTCCCGCCTCTGAGGGCTGGCACATCAAGGTCAAGCATGTCCGCTGTCTGCACATCTGCTACCTCACGGAAGATATTCATAAGCTCCGGCAGATTCGTAAACTTATTAAATCTGCTCTTAAAGCGGAATCCGCTTCCCTCGGGAACGAGTTTGTCAAGATGATTTTTGTAAGTTTTCTAAATTCAAATATTTATCCGCTGAAAAATCTCCTAACATCTCGTGTCTGCATATCTCTTGAAACACCGTATTCAAAGGCTTCTTCGCACTTTCCGATTGCTTCACATTTACAATAAAAGTTGTTTTGCCTATTCGTGTTGTATAAGATAAAATATTCTCTTTCATATAATCATTTTCTCCTTTTCATAAATTGATTGTGGGGCATTCCGTTTGGAACACCCCACAAATACAGCCTGTTTCATCGGAACATATCAAGAAGTCATTAAGTCGTGAGTATAATGGAAAAGGTTATCTTTCCATACCTCGCTTGCTCTTTCGTGCCTTGATACGCTCCTGTCTTTCTTTTTCCCTTGCTTCTTTTTCGGCTCGTTCCTGTGCTTCCTTAAAAGAAAAAAGTTGCTTCACTTTTTCGGTAAAAAGTTTGGCAACTTCGGGGAAATGTTCCAACGCTTCAAGAAAAGGTCTGCACTTTTCTTTCAGTTCGTTGTATTTGGTTTTCATTCGTTCCAATGCGTTTGCACTGTCCATATACTTCTGTCGGTAAAAATTTGCACTCTGCTCAAATTTTTTGATTTCCGCACGACTTGTGATACCCTCTTTGGCAAGGGCAGTCAGCTCAGAATAGTCCTTTTGGGAAATTGCCATTTTGCCTGTGAATGTTTTCTGTCCCATACTGTCAATCTCGTTTAAGGTTTTGGAAATATGACGGGCAGGCTCATACTTAACCTGTTCCTTTTGAATACGCTTCTGCAACTTCTCCAATCGCTCTTTGTCCTGTTGGATTTGATATTGCAGGGAAGTCAAATGCTCTGCTGTACTTCCGTATTCGCCACGCTGAAAGCCTTTGAACCCTTGTTCCGTCATATAGTGAAACAATTCATCTTGCAGTATGCTGTACGAAGCTCGGAACATCGGTTTCCCGTTCTTTCTTAGCAACGGATTTCCTTTTTCATCGGTCATCGGAATATCCGATTTCCATTTCTTTGAATGGCTAATCTGATTAACCACTTCCTTAACTGTTCCTCGCAATTTCTCGTCTTTGCAACGCTTACTCCACAAGATTTCTTTCTCCACCACAGGCAGAACCATAGCGTGAAGATGATAGTGGTAAACCTCTTTTCCAAGTTCTTCGCTTGCGGCTACATTGATTTCATCAGCGTGCATTACCGCCGATATAACATTGTCCGCACCGAATTTTTCTTCAATAAAATGATAGGCTTCTTCATAAAACTGCTTTGCGTATTCATAACCGCCGTTACGCTCGAAGTACATCGTGTTCACATCAATCACAATCTCATTAAACAGCGTTGCGTCTTTCCTTAACCCACGAAGCGACACCTGACCGTCTGTTTCCATCTGCTTTAACTGTTCCATATAGGTCGGGGCTGTCGGCTTTTTGAAATGCACATTAAAGGGTATTCGTTCCACAATCACATTCATATTTTCATAGGTTTCATTCTTGCGTTCGTTGTGTCTTTCTGCCTTACTCACATCAGAAGCGGTGTACTTTTTTACCCTTGCACAACTCATATCCGCCTTATTGTTTTTTGCCATTTTGCTCTCCTTTCCAGACAGGGCGAAGCCATTACACAACATTCTTTGAATGTGTGTAACCCACTATTACACTTTCAGACTTCGTCTGCAAACATGTCGTGGGCAAGGGAGTTCCCCCTTGACCTCCTTTAGATACCTCAATCATAAAAACAGACTGTCCCGCCATCAGACAGCCTGCTTTTATTCTCTCGGTATATCGCCCATCGGCAAAGACCAGTACCACAGAAAGCCTCGTTTTCGTGAGATAACGCCTGCTTTCTTCTTTGCCTTTTTGATGGTCGATTTCTTGAACCCTGCGGCTTCAAGTCTTTCTTCGCAATCCGAAGAAAGCATTTCTCCGTCTTTCAGCATTTCTAAAAGAAATTCTTTCGCCTTGATTTCCTTGTCGTTTGGTCTACCCATTTTAGGGGCAAGGGACTGAAATGCTTGCTCTGCTGTCATTTCCATTTCAGAGATAAAGTTCACTCCCTTTTTCTGCAACCTCAAAGTAGAATTGCAGAGCCTGTCGGGGCAAGGTTGGATTTCACTTGAACCATATATCTTGCCGCCGGTGCTTCTTTGTTCGGTGTGCGTGTGATTGCAAGAATACTTCTTGCAGCACCCGCAATATCAATAGAACCGTTGGTACGATAAAGAGGGTTGGTATCTCTCATCTTGTTCATATGAGCGATAATCACGATGGCACAGCCTGTATTTTTTGCAACTGCAATCAAGTGATTAAACTCTGCCCTTGTTTCGTTGGCATTGTTCATTGAACAGTTCTCTCCGATATAGGAACTCATCGGGTCAAGAATTAAAAGTTTTGCGTGGTACATCTCAATCGCTTCACGAATACGGTTATCCCCAAAGGACAAAGATTTTCATCTTCCTTGATGAAGATGAGGTTTTCACGTTCCCACCAGCCGAATTGAAGCGAGGGACTACTGTATCATCGGCGTCATCTTCCGTTGTCTGATAGATAATCGTCATAGGCTCTGTTTCTTCTTCGGTAAAGGGGAGAGGTTCTCCCTTTGAGAGCAGGGCGGCTATGGAAAGCATTAACTTGCTTTTCCCATCGCCAGGATCGCCCTGCAAGAGCGTAACCTTGCCGAACGGAATATACGGATACCACAGCCATTTTACTTCTTTTGGTTCAATTTCACTTGCCTTGATAACTTCAAGAGGTACACTTACATTCATCTCATTTTCCATTTTCATCATTGTTCTTCGTTCTCCTTTTCGATAAATACTTCGGGCAGAGCACCACGATACAGCGGAAACTCTGCTTACAGTCATTACTGCATTTTCTGCAAAGTTCGTTGTAGGTAATGCGATTTCTTTCATTCAGAAACAATGCCCACTCTTGTTTCCGTTTCTTACTCATTCTCGGCATATCAATCCTCCTTTCCGCCTGAAAACAAAAAACCACAGGGAAGATACTTACTGCCTTGTTTCTGTCATTTCTCGGGGCGAAAATCGGGCAAAATTGCCTTTCTAAGCCTTTCAAAAAATCACACAAGGTATTTGTACTAACCTGTGGTTATGTATAAAATTGTAGGGTTTGGGGTAACAAAAAACACCGTATTTCTACGATGTTTTTCGTACTTCAACTATTGTTGTTTCACCAAACTAATCTTTATCTTGTCCACGACACTTTAACGCTTTAATTAAAAGATATTTCGACATCATTTAATAATTGTATTTATAGCGGACTGCACTGCTTTATATCTTCCTTCATCTGATAATGATGCCAAGCAGGTAATCAAATATTCCTTGCCATCTTTTTTATAAAGAACAACAATATTATAGGAAGATGCCATAGTTCCTGTTTTTATTCCTTTTACATTTTCATTATAGTACGGTGACTTTTTATCTAAAAACTTATTGGTATTTTTCCAAGTAAATTCACCTTGTGGAGTTTGAATTGAGAAAGTGCTTTTCCCTACACATTCTTTAACAAAATCATAATTATAAAGCTTCAAGGCTACACGATTAATATCATCCAAATGTGTATCGGCTGACATAGCTGCCCCGCTCGGATCATTATACAAATTTGTTTTAGAATAGCCTTCTTCAATTAAATACTCACTTAGCTCTGTCATAAAATAATTTATATATTCCGTTGCTGTATAGCCCTCTCCTAATTCATTTTTAGCAATATAATATGCCAACGAATAGGCAGCATCGTTTCCCGAAGGAACAAGCATAGCTTCCATTATTTCTTTTACTGTGTACTTCCCAACTTTTAGATTTGCTAAAGATGACCCAGCCGGCACAAGATCCAATACCTCTTGATTTACTTCAATAACATCTTCCAAGTTAACTTTTGTCAAAGCATAGTCAATGACAAATAGTTTTGCCAAACTTGCTACTGTGGGCAATTGGCTATCTCCCTCGTAAAATAAATATTCACCCTGTTCAATATCATAAACAGAAAACGAAAGAGCGTCCTGAGGAATGTTAAGCTCATTTGTACTCAGTTGAAAATCGATTTTTTTATACACATCCTTAAAAAAATCAAAACGATAAATCCCTGTTTTATATAATCCAACTACTGCTACAAACGCTATAAGCAAGACTGTTGTAAAAACCATTATTATCTTTATCTTTTTGTATTTTCTATTCTTCTTCATACTCTCACCTACAAATTCATTTCGTTATTCCTAATAAAATACAACCTTCCATTAAACATTATAACAAAAGTCATCATTTTTTTCAATACTTCAAACTACTTCGACTACACTCACAACTTAATGACTTCTTGAATACTTCCCGAAAAAGGAAAAACTGCCATCAATTGACAGCAGTTCCTTTTCGGCTGGTATGCTATTAGGAATACACAATATCGTTCAATACAATCTCATCTGCACAGGCTCGGATATTATTCATCAATCCGACCCATCTCATCATATCCTCCGCTTTCAGTTGTTCCGTCACACCTTGTTTTCTTGCCATTTCCTTTATCAGATACTCCGCCATATTACACGCCGAAGTATCAATTTCAGCAAGGTGTTCATATAACTTTCCGCTTGTAAGCAGATTGAAATATAAGACTTTCTTGTGTTCCCTTAAATATTTTTCCCTCGTTCTTCCGTATTTTATGAGCGTAGACGGTTCTTCGTTTTCTATCGTCAAGCAGGGATAGTAGTAATCTCCGATGAGTTCGTACTGGATACTGGTTCTTTCATCTGTGATAAATCTTTGCATTGTGCTTTCTCCTTTTGCTTCTTGTGATAAAATTCCAAAGATTTCTCGTTGTGGTTTTGCTTTTGACATTCCTCGGAACAGAATTTCTGCTGACTGTGTGTAGGCCAGTAGGTACTGCCACACACAGCACAGACACGCTGACGATAATAATGATTTCCTCTTTCTGCTTCTCTGTCGGCTTTCTTTTGGTCCTGCCTTGCCTGATAGCAGCAATCCTTTGAACAGAATATCTGTCGGTTACTTGTAGGCACAAACTCTTTTTGACAGTGAGGGCATATCTTTGTCTTGACGATTTCTCCACCGGTTTCAGCGAGTTTTTTCGCCTTTCGTTTCTCTCGGTAGGCTTTTTCTCGCTTACGCTGTTTTGCCAATCGCTCCATTTCTTTCTGTTCTTCCTGTGCCTTTATTTCGGCAAGTTCTTCTTCTGTATAGGCAATATCGACCCGCCCGACATAGTTGAAGTAAATATCAACCTTTTGTGTCCTTGCTTTTCCCACACCCTCTGCTTCATATACCACAATCTTGTCAATGAGTTCAGCAAACATCAAATCGGAAATTTCTGTCGGCTCTTTGCACTTGCGAATTAAAAAAATGAAATGCTTAATATCAACAGCATTTACTTTTTCTTCGGCAAGTTCCTGTTCCATCGCTTCTATCTTCGTTTCCAATTCTGCCTGCTCATCATCATATTGCTTCATCAACTGCTTATACTGTCTTTCGGGCAGTAATCCCGAAACAAGATTTTCATACAAACCACGAATGAGTTTGGAAAGCTCATCGTATCGCTTCTGAAAACGGAGCAATTCCGATTTATTCTGCTTTGGCTTTTCTGTCTGCTTTTCATTCCATAAGGCTTGAAGTTCTTTTGCAAAGGCTTCTTCGTCATTCAGAACAAATCTTGATAATCGTTTTACAGCCGATAATATCAAGGCTTCAACATTATCAGCACTAATTGAATGGGCAGAGCAGGAGTTTACTTTGCTTGCATATCCACCGCAACGGTAAGAATACTGCACCGAACGGTCTTTTTTACTGTAATGCGTTTGCAGGGTCATTCTTCTTCCACAATCTGCACAGTACAGATAACCGCTTAAACGGTTGCTATGCGTACCTTTTGTGGCTGTTCTGTTTGCTCGTTTCTTTCGCTTCTGAACGCTGTCCCAAAGTTCCTGCGTGATGATAGGCTCGTGCGTATTATAAAATACATACTGTTCATCTTCATCGGTATTCTTCCTTTTGTGCAGTTTGAAATTCGTACTGACCGATTTACGCAAAACGGTATGACCGAGATATTCCTGTCTGCTTAAAATCCCTCTTATGGTTGACATTCCCCAAAGATACGGGTCTGTAAACTTTATTCCATTATACTGTTCGGGGTGATATTCCCTTGCGTGTGCCGCCGGAATTAAAACCTTTTCTTCGGTAAGCAATTCAGCGATTGCTCTCGGACTTTTTCCCTCGTTGGCAAGCAGAAAGATACGCTTTACTACCTCAGAAGCCACAGGGTCAACGACAAGCGTTTGTTTGTCGGTTGCTAATCGGTTATATCCATAAGGGATTGAACCACTGCAACGCTTCCCGTCTTTCATACGGGCGTCAAACACAGCCTTGATTTTATTGCTTGTGTCTTTGGCGTACCATTCGTTCATAATATTCAAGAACGGGGCGAAGTCATTATCTGAAGCATTATCACTATCAATACTGTTGTTTATTGCAAGAAAACGAACATCTTTCTGTGGAAATAAAACTTCCGTATAAAAGACCGACTTGCAGATAGTTTCGTCCTAATCGGCTCATATCCTTAACAATAATCGTTGCGACATTTCCTGCTTCTACTTCCTTAATCAACTCCTGAAAACTCGGACGATTGAAATTCACACCCGAAAAACCATCGTCAGTAAAATGGCGGATATTCGTAAAGCCATTTCTTCGGGCGTAATCTTCCAAGTATTGTTTTTGATTGGTGATTGAATTTGACTCACCGGTAAGGTCATCGTCTCTTGATAATCGCTCATAAAGTGCTGTAATTTTTGAAGTCCTTGACATTCTCTTAACCTCCTTTCCTTATGTAATCTGTTTAGTATTAAAAGTATTACTCCCTCTACTAATAGGAGAAAATAGGGGTACAAAGCGGAACTGTTTTTCAAGAAAATCAAAAAAATTCTTGAAGTTCCAAAACCGATTTTGATATCCTATTTTCAATTTAGGAACGCATTATTTATCGTCTTACTAAAGTATAGCCCTCTACAGTAAGCTCCAGTGCTGTTGTCACTTCACCAAAGTTTGCTGCCCATGAATCAAAGTGATAAATTCCCCATCTCTTCAAGTGCCGCTTTCTGTAAGTAAAGCTGCATGACATACATCTCACACATGGTATTGGATATTGGTGTCCCTGTTGCAAATACAATGCCTCCTGCCATCATTTATCTCTGACAGATACTGACACTTAAGCTGCATATCCGTTGACTTCTTCGCTCCACTGCTGCTGATACCTGACACATTATTCATCTTGGAAAATAATCGCAAGGTTCTTAAAATTATGCGCCTCATCCACCATAATAGAGTCTACACACCAAGCTCCTCAAAGGTAATCAGATCATCTTTTCTACTCTCATCAGTTAAGGATTTCAGCTGTTCCTCCAGCTTTTTCTTCTGACTCTCCATCTGCTTTACAGTCCAACGCTCTCCGTTACGCTCCTTCATCTCATCAATCGCATAGCTGATTTCTTCAATCTGCTCATTAAGCATCCTCTCCTTTCTCTCTGCCGAGATAGGAATTTTCTTCAAACTGCGAATGCGACATGATAATGCAGTCATAATCGCCTGTTGCAATCCTTGATACAAACTGCTTCCTGCGGCTCTTTTCAAAATCACGCTCTGTGGCAACCAGGATATTAGCTGATGGATAAAGCCTTAAAAACTTCACTTGCCGTCTGACCGATAAGTGGCTTTGGAACTACCATGATGGTCTTATTGGCAAGTCCAAGTCTCTTTCTGTTCCATACAAGCTGCCATCATCTCAAAGGACTTTCCTGCACCAACACAGTGTGCCAACAGGGTATTTCCTCCAAGAAGAATTCTAGCCACAGCATTTTTCTGGTGAGGCTTTAGCTCAATCGCAGGATTCATTCCCGGAAACTGTAAGTGACTTCCGTCATACTCACGCAGACGGATGTTATTGAATGTCTCGTTGTAATACTCCACATATTTCTGTCTTCGCTCCGGCTCTGCAAACAGCCATTCCTTGAACTTCTCCTTGATCATGTTCTGCTTTTCCCTTGCAAGCATTGTCTCGTTCTTATTGACTTCGTAATGATACTTGCCATCTCCGTCATCAATCCTGTCCCTTACTGTTACAGTTTTAAGATTCAGCGTATCCTCAAAAATAGAATAAGCATCCATGCGGCTTGTACCATAAGTCTTAGTAGCTGCCACTGAATGCTTATCCATGCTCTTATTCTCGATGAACCATTCCATGCTCATCTTATTTAAGTGTACCTGAATGCCTGTATTGTAAAACTGGCTTCTGACTGCCCTTGCTCTTCTTGGTGTATTGAGAAGCTCATAGATAAACTGCTCATAATCAAGCGGCTCAATCCATGTCGTACCAATCTTTACATCAATATCCGAGGCTTCAATCCATTCCGGCTGCACCTTTTCAAGCGCTGCCACATTGCCTGCAAATCTTTCTGCCTGTAGATTGTTTGTATCCGCTGCCATAGCTTTTGCTACTCGTAGCTTGTCTCTCACATTGCCGGATAGATACTCGTCTGCCGTCTCCCAGCCGATATCCGGATTATTCTCGTTGTATCGGTCAGGATTTAGGAAAATCAATCCATCCAGCTCTTCCACAAGAACTGCCCTTCTAAGCTCTGCCAAAGCATCGTCACTTAGAGTTATCTCATCCACTGTCTGTCCGGTCTTTTCCGCAAGCTTTTCCTTTGCATTAGTAATATCCGGCTCATAGATAGAGAGCATATAGGCAGGATTTACATATCCAAATTCATTGACGGATACATTTAATGCTTCAACAGCCGTCTCAACCCTGTCTATGACAGTCTTTGCCTTAATCGTCTGCTTATAAAACATATCCGCTTTTTTCACCTCCCCGTCTTCGTTTACTTCCTCAAGACTGCAAAGAAGCGGGTAATCGCTGTCATCCCTGAATGCGATTCTGTTTGCTTTTGAAGGTAATGGCTCCATACTGCTTTACAAAAGCATCATATTTTACATTAAGAAGTCTCTGCTTATCAGAAAGCTCCTCCTCGCTGCAGCCATCCATCTGGATATCAATCAGCTCTCTTGTTATCTGTCTGATTTCATCAAGGCTTCTGATTCGCTCCTCGGCAGTCTGTGATACCTCTTTTCTTACCATCTCGGAATTTTCCCTATAATAGAGCTTTCCTTCAAAAAATGTGTAAGTGTAGTTTCTCACATCCGGATCAGCCGGGATAACTTCCTCCGTCTGCTCCGCCTCATCTGCCACTCTCTCAAAATCTGTCATCTGTGCTTTGATATTACTGATAGCTTTGTTTAATGCTTCATACATGTTGAAGTTCTCATCATCATTCACACAGACTGTATACCTGCTGTCCTGTCCGTAAATCCTCGTGTCATACTCCATAGCCCCAAGCATCATTTCCGGATGCTCTGCAAAATAAGAGTTGACTGCAATGCCATTCTCGGTCACACCAAGGTGCACCCAGTCAGGCTCAATATCAATCTTTCTCTCCCTCTTCTGCAAAAACAGGATATCTGCTGTCACTTCGGTTCCTGCATTGTCTTTAAATGCAGTATTTGGAAGTCTTACTGCTCCCACAAGCTCTGCCCTTTCAGCCAGATATTTTCGGATAGTAGGATTTGCCTTATCAAGCGTTCCCTTTGTGGTGATTACTGCAACCATGCCTCCCGGTCTTACCTGATCAAGTGCTTTTGCAAGGAAATAATCGTGGATACGGAAGTTATACTTGTTGTACTTCGGATCAAATACCTTATAATCTCCAAATGGCACATTTCCGACAACCACATCAAAGAAGTTATCCGGATATGTGGTATTCTCAAATCCTGTGATACAGATATTGGCATTCTGATAAAGCTGCTTTGCAATTCTTCCTGAAATGCTGTCAAGCTCCACTCCATACAGCTTACTTCATGCATAGTCTCCGGCATACTTCCAAAGAAGTTACCGATACCCATGGATGGCTCTAATACATTGCCGCCTCTGAAACCAAACTGGACAAGTGCCGAATTCATGCACATGGCAATCTCCGGTGAAGTGTAAAAGGCGTTATTTACTGTTGCCCTAGCTGCACCGTATTCCTCATCAGATAAAAGGTCTTTCTGCTCTACATACTCTTTGCTCCAGCCTGCGTTTTCCTCATCAAATGCCTGTGACAGTCCGCCCCATCCGACAAACTTCGACAGAACTTTCTGTTCCTCCGGTGTGGCAAGCCTGTTTTCTGATTCAATCTGCTTTAGAGTACGGATTGCATCAATATTCCACTGGTATCTGGTCTTAGCACCGCCTTTTTCCATTTCCAGTGAGAAGTTGTGCTTTTTTCTGTACTGCATCATCTGAAACTACATGTCCATTCTCATCAATCTTGGTTTCCCAGCCATTTGCTATTGCTCTTTCCCTGGTTTCAAGACGATTGGCTTTTACACTATCCTCGATATCAAAGAATCTCTTATAGACCGGATTCATCTTATCCCTGTCAGCCTTCTGCTTTGTCTCCTGATAATACTTCTTCTGGTCTTCTCCGCAGTAAAATGGCTGTTTTACCATATAAGATAAGATTTCATATAACTCACGCCAATCGAGAGCACCTTCTTTACGCACACCGTTCCTGTTCTTATAGCTGATCTTCACATACCCGCTTCTGATTGAGTACTCCACAAGACCATACTTATTGTTGGAATATGCCTTTCTTTCTGCATTATTTGTCCCTAATGCAATATCCCTGATAAGGTCAAGTTTATTTGGCATAAATGCAAAATCAGACTGCACCACATCCATAAGGAATGCCCTAAACGGAGTGTAGCAGCTGCAATCTGTTACAAGAATCTCCGCCGCATCACGCAGGTCTTCATCAAGCTCTGCAATACGCTTAGCATAATCAATCGGTGTAATATACTGAAGCTCTGATGGATCTTTTTCAGATGTTTCAGCTCCTATCTCTGCACCATATTCTGCCTGTGTTACCATGCGGTCTTCATCGGCAGTTTCCTGTGGTGTCATGCCTTTTGCACTTACATAATCTCTGTTAGAAGCATAGCTCTCCGGCTCATCCGGTATTGCATAATCATCAATCTCTGATTCTGCCTCTTCCGGTTCCACTTCCCGATATTCGGCATCAATGACCTCATTATCCTCACGGAGTCCGTCCATCGCAAGCTCATCAATACGAGGTGTCTCAGGCTGGTATTCCCCTGTAAGAATAAGGACACCAAGCTCTTTTTCGATATCTTTCCATGAAACATATCCTTCAACCTCTCCATCCTCATCTCGCCACTGAAAACGCAGTCCGTTCCCATGAAATGTGTCATACCCGTGCAGTCCCAGTCCGTCAACCGGCCAGCCTGCACCTCCCTGACCATATTCTGCTTTGATACGCTTTGCTCTGGTTCCTGCATCAATCTCTGTTTCAAAAATCTTGCATACCCTGCCCTTACCACCGATAAAACCTGTACCTCTCATAAGCACCTGTTTGATATACTCACTTGGTACTGTTGTAGACTTTTTGGGATTCAGGTAATTGTATTTACCTGCTAATGCAGCTTTTCTGTCCTGCTCGAACTGACGCATAAACTGATTATTGTTTTCATCCTCAGTATGAATGGTGCCAATGCTTGCCTGCCCGTTCTGGTCGAAAAAAAAGGAAGCCTGTGTATATTCGGCTTCCTTACTAACACCCAATGAATTGATTTCATCAAGTTCCCTATTCAGTTCTGTATCATCTGATTCTAGTGGAATCGCATCACTACCTGATGGAGTACCACTTCCTCTGCCTGCATCTTCGCCTGCTCTCTTATCTTCCACATCTCCATTGTCGATGACGGATCCTGTGGCTTGTGCTTCGCCAGATACTGCATCTCCAGTTGGTCGTACAGCTGATTCGCTTCCTCCTCTACCGCTGACATCTTCTCGTACATCTTCCCGAATCTCATCAGCGTCTTGTATCTTGCCGGCTCGTTCTCCTTTAGATAACTCATCGCCATCCTTCCGTATTTGCCCAGCTTCGTGAGATCCTCCGTCTCGTCCGGCATCTCTATCTGCGGATAAAGCAGTCCGTCCACTTCCTTGTAAGTCATTTCTTCTAACATATCCAATTCTCCTTTCGCTCTCGATTGCCTTTAAGTTACGACTAAATTCTCTAAGAACACTACAGGAGACATCGCATACAATGGAACCAAGACGGTAAATGATCTCTTCGTCTTTGATATTTACGATCTGACTAAAATCCTGTTCTTGCACAGATAAGTCAAATCCGCATCTCGTCCCTACAGCATACATGACACTTGCATATACAAGCTGCTCCATGTCCATTTCCATTTCCTGCTGTAAGCCATTGCGTTTCTTACTTTCTTCCTTTATCACACTACCTGATAGCTGCATAAGCTCGGTCATTCGATCTCCGAACTTTTCTTTTATTATAAGCCAAACATCTGTTCCTGTAAACTGTTTTAATATATTTTTTAGAGACTCCCTGTCGCCGTTATCGTACTGCTCAATCTGACCTTCTGACACAAGAAAATCCACATAATCCTTAAGATTTTCTCCCTCAAGGTCCCATGTCAGCTTGACATTCTTCCCTCCGGTATCACTGATATCAAAGATATACCTCATACGTGGATTCAGTGCCCTTGACGGGAAGATGGCGCAGCCTTTCGCACCACGCTTTACATATCTTCCCACCTTTTTCCAGGTATCATAATCTGCCATGAGTGTGCTTTTTTCCGGAGGTCTCTGAGCTGTTACCATAACGATATTGTCAAATTCATAGCGGTATAACTGACCTGCGACCTTTAACACATCCTTCCAGTTCTTTTCTGATCTGGTGATGTTACCAATCTCAGAATCGTATATCGCTTTGACCTTCATATCAACGCCCATACCTTTGTCCTCCTCTACTTAAACATCTCTGCAAACAATCCTTTAAATAGCTTTAACTCATCCTTATCCAGCTCGATTGCAAATTCATTGTCGATTGCCTGCTTTTTCACATTTATCCTTTTTCTTTGCAATCTTACGCACCACACGAAGAAGCACATAGCACTCCTTGGACTTTGCAATGCTCTGTTTAAAGGTCAGCTCATCCTCATCGACTGACTTCTGTGTCTGATAGATAATCTCTTTTATCTTATCATTGATACCATCTACTTCCTCAAGGGAAATAATAACGGATGCCTTAGAATCACCCGATCTGTCCCACTCCTTATGAAGTTCCTTTACTAAAAACTCCATGTTCTTAATTACTGTTGTTGAATCACTTTTCATCTTGTTCTTCCTCCGTTTTCTTTTAATGAATAAGAAGGGAGCTGACCTTCGCTGATAGGCGCAAAATCAACTCCCTTCATGTCCTCTGCTCCAAGGACTATCTGCTCTGCATAATACATATCCATTGCCTTATTGATGGCATCGTCAAGCGACTCTGCCTTTACTTTCTGTACTCGTGAAAGCACTTCTTTTATCTCAACATCAAATTCCTGCTCCATATGATATCGCCTCCTGTAAAAATCTCATCACCGGCTCTTTTCCTCCTTTACCTGTCTTTCCTTAAAGCCTCCATCGTACTTTCCATCTTCCAGCCTGTCGTAAAAACAATCCTCTTCAATCGTTCCGAAATCCTCATACATCTGGTGAAGGAAGTCATTCCGCAGCTTCTTTGGTACATCATCATCCTTTGACATATCCTGATAAAAATAGAACTTCTGCTTGAGCTTTGCCCGGTAATCATAGATATCCTCTATCTTTTCCGGTGTGCCATACTCTCTTTTGTATGCCTTGAAATTCGTGGTTGAGAGTGTGGAACCAAGATAAATGCCATGCTCCCACGATACCCCGATTGTGGTATTGTCCTTTGTAGGCTTCTCATCCTTCGGATAACGCTTATACTCTGTCGCACCAAGGGCGATTGTAAGGGAACCTGACTTCATATCCATCACCACAAGATTTCTTGGTGATAATGCTTCAAGCACCATGTAATCATGGTCATTGAAGTTATGGAATGTCTGTCCCCTTTCAAATGAGCGGTTCTCCATTTCATAATGCAGGCTAAAATCATCTACCCAGCCCTTATCAGTCATTCCAATCTCCTTAAGCCTTGCAACACATTCAGAAGAACTGGCTTCTTTATCAAACCGAAATTCTTTGGAATCGTTATAAAACCCTTGAAGAAAATGTCCGAGCTGTACATCATCCTGACAGAATCTCGCAGATACAGTTACATTTGCTGCCATGTAATACTCTGCGAAGTTACCTGCTTCACCAAGTGTCCTTCCCAGCTGCAACAAATTGTCTGCAAGCTCTGACATGTCATCAATTGCTATAAAACTCTTATAATCATCCAGAGTCATCAGCATATTTGTCTCTGTTCCCTTGTCGTTTTCTGTTACCAGTATCATATCTTTTAAATCCATTCTTACCTCCAGTCTCAGAGAGGGACCATGCCCTCTCTGCAAATTTCCTATTATGGTCGTCCTATCACAACAATCTTTCCGGTACTTGCAACATCACGATAGACCACAACACCAAGACTCTCATTAAGTGCCTCTACAACCTTGCCATTACCGACATAAACAGCCACATGGCTGATATTCATATATCTTCCGTTGCTTGTAAAACTGTAGAAAATCAGGTCACCCGGCTGTAACTCATCAAAGGAGACTGTCTTTCCGGCTTCATCTAGTCCCTGTGCTTCTGACGCAGCTGTGGTTGCTCCGCCATGACTTATATCCACTCCGGCATCCTTCCACGAGTAATATGCTAGTGAACTGCAGTCATAATAATTACCACTGTCTCGTAAATCCTGACTATATGGGATAACCTACTCTGTGAAGTGCATAAGAGCAGACTGTTTTCTGTCTGCTGTCTGTAATTCCACTAAGGATTGCATTTATCTCATCCTCTGTCATGGAGCTTACTCCGGGGCTTCCACCTCCGCCACCACTGCCACTTCCTGCATATCCAAGCTGCCCCATAAAATCAGGACTCATAATCTGCTCAAGCATTTCCACCTGGTTAGCGTCAAATCCATACACCGAAATCATATCCCGATAAGATTTGAGTGTGACATTCACATACAGAACCGACTTCGTGACAGTAGTTACATTACCGTCTGCATCTGTTTCTTCCACATCCTTTGTTCCGGTGCTTGTGGTGTATGAACACATATCATTTACAACTGCCTGCAGCCAGCCTTTAGAAGTATCATTCATGACTGTTGCAGTATCTCCGACACCATGCTTGACCATATAGACTGCCATGATGTCATAGTAATTGCTTGGATTTTCTTCCATACCTTCATAATCCACATAGACAAGCTCTCCAAGGTCATATCCGGTATGCTCATTCACTTTCGTGTTCACATCCCGGTTAAACTCCTGCACATAGGCACTCGTTACTGTCTGCACGGTATCTCCTGATTCAAGTGGTGGCAGGAATAAAGCAAATGGAGAATTGTAAAGGATTGCTATCACCGCTATAACCGGAACCGCAATCATGGCAACTACAAGAACAAGTAATAAAAGCACCAATCCGATAATCGGTGCAGCTGCCTTTACCCAGGTAATCGCTTTTCGCACAATCAGATCCTTTACCAGCTTTGCCACACTATCCGTCTGATTCTCCTGTGCTTTCATCTTATCCAGAAAGAACTTTATCTTCCTGCTCCGGTTTGTCATCTTTTCATCCTTGACCTCTATGGACACACCTGCCGCATATCCGGCTGCCATGCCGATTGCCGTGCCAACTCCCGGTGCAACCGCTGTTCCTGCCGCCGTAGCAGCTGCCTTTGTAGCAGTTTTCGTTGCAACCTTGGCAGTAGTCTTTGCTGTTTCTTTTGCCGTCTCTTTAGCTACAGTCTTGGCTGTATCTTTGGCAGCTTTCTTTGCTGTCTTTTTTGCCAGCTTCTTTCCTGCCTCTACCTTCTTGATACGCTTCTTTGCCTCGGCTGCCGCCTTTTTCCTGAAAAGTGCAGCCCCCTTAGAAGCAGTTCCGGTAACAGGGCGGCTTGCTTCATATGCAAGATATGCTGCCTGCGATACCTCCTGACCGCCTTCCACCTGATCTGTTACTGCCCCGGCTACAAGTGCTCCAGTTCTTCCTGCAATGTGAAGATTCGTGTTCTTGGTCTTGATGGAAGTGTTTGATTCTCTATAGTTTCGCTTAAATCTTGATAGTCCCCTATTCTTCGGCTCTGACTGATGAATGGTACTCTTGCGATAGGACTTACTCTTTCCATCAGTACTTTTCTGAAGATTAATTTTGCAGATGCTTTTATCCATTTCACTTTAGCATCATGCACTTTCGGACCTCTCTCTACTGTATAGATGTTACTCCCTTTAATCTTGGCACCCTTTGGCTCGTGGGCATGAATCTTAGCTTTCTCCTTTGTGTGAATGATCATAGGCTTGTCATCCACCTTTTTTATCTTCAATGTTCTCACCTTCTTTCTACATCCATTCCCCAAAAATGGGTAAAAAAATAGCCATCTGGATGATTAGTCCAAATGGCTTATGTAAAAATCTATTTAATTCTATTGTAAAGAACTGTCTCTATTCTGGTTGATAAATCAATCTTTTTCTTATACAAGTGTCCACGAAGCTTGATTTTTTGTAATAATCCATCTTTTCCTCTGGGAAAAAATGAACGACAGAAATAATTATCTCCTTCATCATTAGATAAAAACAAAAATAGATTCCTGCTCTCCACGTTGTTTTCCATAAGATAATCAGCCTCAATCATTGAATACATATTTGCTTTCTTATTATACTTAAACACAGTATCATTACTATCAATCATTTGTTCAAGCAATGGCGGAAATGGACTCTTTGCTCTATCTTATTATAAAATCTGATGTCTCTATCTTTTTCAATTGTAATTGTTCCATCTGCTATCTCATCAAATACTCTGCCTCTGTCTCGGCTCAATTCAGGTCTGTCTACCAGATATTGTAATCCCATAAGATGAAAACAATCTTTTTTATCAAATGAAATTCTTAATGTAACTGCAACACCTTTTCTGCCCAACACAAGCTCGTATTCAGTTGATAGTAGCGGAGTAAAGGCGTTTATACAGTCTATAACATTTCTCATTACAGTTCTCCACTACTTCTTTAGATTAAGAAAGGCTCTGCAAAAGCAGAGCCCTTCTAACATTTTCTTTCGAGGATTAACCTCTAGCCAGATTGTGGTAAATGTTAAACCCTTATAAAGCTCATAAGGCACTGCTCTCTGGCACAACACCTTACTTTACCGCTTGGCAGACACTCAAGTTGCTGTCTTTAATATTATATTACCTGTCATATGAAAATATGTCAATCCAAAATTCATGACTTCATAAAGAATTAACATTTTTCATTTGCATGCTTTTTCATCTCAATTATCTCGTGAATGTTGGTATTATACAGCCTGTACAAATCCGTATCCTTGCTGATCTGATTATCAAAGGGAATTACTACCGAACCACACTTAATAAGTCCCATTCCAGAGGCGGTATTAGTTACGAACCGAAGCTGTGCCTCTGATACCCCGATAACCTCCGCCATCTTTGAACTGTCTGTATTTGCCTGCTTCAAGAGTGCCACAAACTCAGAGTTTGCAAGCATTGTGGTTGCTGTGTAATTCTGCAACAGATCGACAACATTCTGCGTGATACCGGTACAAAGACCTCCCTGCTTTCTTACCTTCTTCCAGAGCTGCTGCAGATATTTTGCAGAATACTCCGAATTAAGCAGGACATGGAACTCATCAATATAGAGCCATGTTGCCTTGCCTCGCTTACCATTCTCAACAATCCTGTTCTGAATGGACTCCATCATAACAAGCATTGTGATAGGACTAAGCTCTGTACCTAAGTCCCTGATGCCATAGACTGTAAATCTGTTATCCACATCCACATTTGTCTGGTGGTTGAAGATGTTAAGCGAACCATTTACAAAAAGTTCCAAAGACAATGCAATGTCTTTTGCCTCGTCCTCCGGCTGTGCCATGAGAATATCGTAAAAATCACTCATTACCGGGATATACTTCTCTTTGCTCCTTGCAATGTCGATATACAGTTTTCTCACACAGCGGTCGATGATTGACTTCTGTCTTGAATTTAAGCTGTCACCGATGCACTGCTCACAAAGACCAAGCATGAACTCGCCCTTTTCTCTTACCATTCCCTTGGAATCATTCGGATCAAGGCTCCATACATCCATCTCCAGCGGATTCACATAGTTATCCGTGTAGGTGGACATATTTACCACTGTTCCACCATAAGTCTCAGCAATATCAAAGTATTCGTTCATTGGATCTATAACGATTATTTCATCATCTCCCGACAAGAATACGCTGCCCATTTCCATCTTGCAGAAGAAGGATTTACCGGAACCCGGCACACCAAATACAAAGCCATTTCCATTGATGAGCTTCTTTCTGTTACCGATATTCACATTCTTGCTGATCTGATTGATGCCATAATAGTTCCCTGTGCTGTCATTTAATTCCTGCACATTAAATGGCATAAGCACCGCAAGCGACTGGGTAAGAAGTGTACGCATTGTCTCCACCTGTCTTACTCCAATCGGAAGCGCTGTGTTGAGTGCCTCCCTCTGCTTTAAGTAGTGTGTGTCAATCGTGCAGCTGTTACGCTTTCCGATAGTCTCCACAGTCTCACATACACTCTCAAGCTCCTTCTTGCTTTCTGCCATAAGAATAATGGTTACTCCCACAAAGAAAAGGCACTGGTCATTCTCACGGACATCATCCATGATTTCCTCAATCTCCTTTTTCTCCGTCCTTTTGGCATATGAGATTTCCGTAGAAAAATCGTTATTCTTATTACGGACTCTCTGCTGCTTAATGATATCCGACTCAATACCAAGGTATTTCTTCTGAAGCACCTTTGTTGTCAAATCCTTGGGAACAGGCACCACATCAATGCTCGTGATGGAATGAACCGGAAGGGAAGTAATCTCATTGATGAATCTGTCTGACAAACTGCTCGGATACTTTTTGATAAAAAGTGCCTTGCAGAATTTACTCTCATCCTCAAAATGGTCTGGGAAATATTTCACCATCCCATTGCACAGATCATTTCTAAAATCTGCCCCGACCTTCTTTGCCTTTTTGATATCAAAATCAAAGCTGCCCTCATCTCCAAGATGATAATAGTCATAAAGCACTTTCAGCCTCTCATTGCCATTAAGAGGTACAATCTCCGCACCAAGCTCAATGAAAGCCTTGTGTATCGTTGCCTCAAGGGTTGCAAACTGTGCCTTCGCCTCCTCGAAGTTCTTTCTCTCAATCGTGATTGTCAGGTATCTCTCCTGCTCAATCCCCTGTCTGCCCTCAATAATCTTCTCCTCAATGATGTCATTGTAGATACTTCTATAATTGTTGAAGCCATCGTTTTTCTCAGCAATCAGAACCTTATCACGGAGTTCATCCATGTTTTTGTTCTTATTGTTGATCGTAATCTTATAATTACAGTCCAGCGAATTTAAGAACTTACAGTATCTCTCGAAAATGCTGATCTGCTCATCCTCGGTTGCTGTTGTGTAATTGATGTCCTGAAAGCGGTAGCATTTGGAATACTTATTTTTGCTTACTTCAAAAATGCCATTTTCAGCCACCGCCATAATCTCTATGGTTTCCTGAATGGATTTAGGTGTCTTATACAAAGGCTCACTCGCCTTCTTTAATAACTTAAATCCGTCTGTAAATAAACCCATGTCTCTAACCTCGCTTTCTTATAATGAAAGCCCGCCGGGAACTTCACCCTGCGGGCTATGTTCCCGACCTTGCGGTCAGATACTATTCGTTTCTAATGCATTGCCTTATATGCTGCAATGCCTGCTACTGCCGCCACAATGACTGCGACAAGTCCAAGCAACATATTTCTCGTCTTTTTCTTCATCGCTTCAAACTCCTTCTGCTTCTTTACAGCCGAATCAGCTGTTACAGTCTCCTGTTCTGCCTTTCTGCCTTTCTTCTTTACCTGTTCATTCTGTTCTGCTTCTAACTGCTTTATTGCAGGTTCTCCCTCTGTTGATACATAGGTAAGCGCCCTGTTGCCAAACATAAAGTGCAGTTTCTTTCCCATATACTCGTAGAAATTCATCCCATTAAAGGAATAAAAACCACCAAGAGCAATCGGTGCCACACAGGGAATTGCCACATAAGCAGAACCCGTAAGACCGATATACTTGTAAAGAAGAAGGACGATACCGCCACCAACCACTACGCTTGCAATGGAAAATATAAGCTGCCTTGCAGTAAGTCCCATCGCAACCGATTCCTGATAGCGGTCAATATCCTTGTTTACTTCGATTACCATTGTCCCTGCCTCCTATCTTGATAAATCCTTTGTCTCTGGCTTTCTTGTCATTCCAATATTCGCCTCATACTTATCCATTCCATCCGGACACAGTTCCCTAAGCTTATCTACATTGAACAGATAAAGCGGATATTCGCAGAAACCACTCCTTTGCGTGAATCCTGTAAACTCTCCAATGTCATTGTCTGTAATAAACTTTTCAATATCCGGCATGTCATTCACATTCAGATATCCGCAGTAATTTGGTGCTGCAACCGACAAATTCACAGTCACATCCCCAAAAGGTTCCTCATATCCATCTTCATTACACATAAGACCAATAAACATTGCCCTGTTATTCATATACTGCTGGATATCAAATGTCACCTGCGTTTCTCCGGTTATGCTTGAATTATAAGTAACCTGTTTCTTTTCATTATCCATTTCTACCTCCTTCTATAATCCAAATGCCTTGCTTGTAAGTGTCTGTGCACCCTTCACGCTTCCAACAGTCATTGCTATCGTAAATGTCATTTCACACAGATATATAAGCGTCTGTGCCCAGTCAGCGTAACTTCCTGTAAATGCCGGAAGCCCTGCATTAATAAATGCATTACATACCACAATCGCAAGTGCCATCGTTACTGCCTCGAACACACACGAAAGAAAATATTTGCAGTAGGTAGCCATTGTATGACTAACCATTCTGTTTCCTGCCATCGTGGAGCAGGCAATCGCACCGAGCGGCACAATAATCAGTATCTTTAAGAACCTGAAATACACTGTGTAAATGATGAAAAATCCACAGATAATAATGATGATTGCAAGCAATGCTGTAAGTATCAGCATTACTAGACTTTCACCAAATCCAAGTTCCTTAATGATATCTGCCTGTGTACTGTCAATAGCAAGCTGTGTCGTTGTCCCGGCAGATATAAGTCCTACCAGATTTCCTATGGAAGTAAAAAACGCTTTCATGATCGTGACATTATTTGCAACAAACCATTCTGCAAGTCCCAGTCGGATAAGCATACGAAATATAGACTCAAACCTCATCTCATCTTTTACATCTATGCTTTCCGAGCAGAAACCGATAACAAAGAACAGCACAACAAGGGATGAGCCGACCGCTACAAAGACCGGCTCAATACCCTCAATAACTGCCCAAAGACCTCCGCCCTTGAAACTGACCGGTGACTGTCCAAGCATTGCAAAGACCAGGGATATCTGATTGTTCCAAAACCCAAACACCGCCTCAAGAAGTGCAAGGATCTTGTCTCCAAGCTTAAAAATATCCATACTTGTTATTCACCTCTTTCCTTTTACTAAAAGGGGAACTTTTTCCCCCATCTTAGAAGCCTAAGAATGTCAGTACTGTTGAAATACCAGCCATCATGACACCTGCCACAATTCCTTTCAGTGCAGAGTTCATGGTAGATGAATCCTGCTGCTGGTAGGCTTGTGCGAACTCCATAACATTCTTTGCAAGAATGATGACACCAACCGCACCAATGACTGCAATGATAAGTGTCTTTAAATTCTCAAGCGGCTGTGTTACTGCGGAAGTACCTGTACCTGCTGCAAAACAGGTAGTGCTCATAAGCATCACTCCCATAAGTGCTCCGGATACTGCCGGAACGAATCTCTTTTTTAAGTGAATGAATCTACTCTTCATGCCTTTCTCCTCCATCTGATTGTTGTTTGTTGTTGAAATAACCTGTTCTTTTCTCATGTTGTTTAATCTCCTTTTGATAAAATAAAAAGCAGGGATATAATCCCTAACTGGCTGTTAAAAGTTACTCTATGATAATCAGGCAATGCCTGTTGTACTGGTTAATCGGGCTTTCCCCGATGCGTTTTTGCTGTGACCATCTCCTTTCAAGGTATGAAAAAAAAAGCACCTTAACCAGTTATATGGCTAAAGTGCTTGTATATTAATTATCTTTTCTCTCTTGTTCTATTCCATTCAATTTTAAGCTATATCCTCATTGCATTAGTTAACATATCCACATCACTAAATAATTTATTATTCTGTTCAGCAACACACTGACATTTTGCAAGATTGCCATTTATAAAAGAGCTACACTCATTTTCTTGTTGTTGATTTGAATAATGCTCATTATATATATTGCAATTCTCATATTCACTTCCCGATTTACGGCATGACTTACATAGTGAATCCAAATCATTACATGTTTTCATTGTCTTGATATTGATAAAATAACTACAACATCCTATATATATATCTTCTATCAACTTGACTATATGCTGATTTTTAGAAATATTATCACCCTTATTTAATAAATCAACTTTATCATTTTCCACTTTATCTGGTCCAAAATAAAGAATTAATAAATTACTCTTTTCCCTTACAGACATTAAATTCATTTTTACCAAATCAACATCATTTTCGTCAGAATAAATATAATTATTTATTGCTGTGAGTAAATCAGCAGTCGCCCTTCTTACATTTTGTATCCACTCAACTCTTGCTGACCATACAATATTTGCATCTATTTGACTTTCATTTCTTTTATTTTCTTCATCCTGCTCAAACACAGCTATTTCTCTATTTGTTCTATTAGTCACTTCATTGCTTTGTGCTGCTGCTTTATTTGACTTGTTTGCAGCACACCATGCAAATACTGACGATCCTAATGATACGGCTGCTGCAATTGCTGCCGCAATTATTGTTGCATTTCCAACATCCATTGATTTAAATCTCCTTTTTATCGTATAGGCATCATATATTCCTGTACCTATGCGATAACATTTACTGCTTCTTACGATATGAACTCATCTTCTCCACAGTTACCTCCGGATAGAAATACGTCAGAATCGTTGACTTTGGAACTCCTGCCGCAAGTGCCTTCTTCACCTTCCTCTTTCTGCTCCGGCGTATATGACCAGTGCAGCATTCTGTTCGTAATCGTATCTTCCCACTTAGGTTTTTCCCTCTCAGGATTTCTTACAGGCTTAGTACCAGCACTTCCATTAGAAGTGTTAGCACTTTCTGCAGTATCAGACTTCTGCGACTCATCGACATACTCAAGCTCATTCGCCTGCTCTCTGTCAATCTTTGCTTTCTGCTCTGCCTCATCCTGCATGGAGAATCTTCTGCTTAATTCCGCATCACCAAGCATCATAAACTGCTCATAGGTAAGAGAGTCTATATACACATTCTCTCCCTTATCCTTCAGCTTTTCATAATACTTAACTGCCTTGTCTGAAAGAATCTCAAATGGCGGACCGATAAGATTATCTGCTCCCCTTATCTGATGAACATAAAGCTCTCCCTTGCCATCTGCTGTCTGGTTAAACATCGGATGATTGAACGGTATGAACTTATTGTCCATGATAGGATCAAAACCACGGATAAAGATAATACATTTCTTATTATCCAGCTTTCTGACTTCATCGGGTGTAAACAATTCTCTGCCTAATACATCATAGTTTCTTGAAGAGCTTCCCTGTCTGCCCTTTGTCTCACCGCTTGACTTCTTATCAATCGTACCTTTTCCAAGCAGCTCCGACACATACTTGTGCGTACTCTGCTCGTTACCACCGAGGTAGATAAAGGTATCGCAGTTGCCGGGAATTGTCTCCCAGGTATCTTTAAAAAGTGCTTTTAACTGGGCAAAGTTCTGAATAATGATAATACTTGAAATCTCACGGCTTCGCATTGTCGATAACAGCGAACAGAAGTCATCTGGCAATGCGACATTCGCAAATTCGTCTAACATAAATGTCACATGGATTGGCAGCCTGCCTCCGCAATTAAAGTCCGCCTGATAGTACAATTCCTGAAATATCTGCGTATATAACATACCGATAATAAAGTTATAGGATTTATCACTATCCGGGATTACACAAAAGAGTGCTGTCTTTGTCTCACCATCCCCGTTTACACCAATACCGATATCGGACAGATTAAGCTCATCTTTTGGAGAGTAATCGTAAAACCTGCTTATTCTCAAGAAATGCAAGTCTTGAGTTGGCGCTGATGATAATGGAACGGACGGTATCTCCTGCACCTCTCATACATTTGTTGTACTGCTTTACTGCCGGATGATTGGCTCCGAGCGGAGAACTTTCCTCTAAAAACTTCATACGCACATCCAGCTTTGATGCTTTTCCCCTGTTCTGTAACCTCTGCTTCTCCAAGAAGTTTAAGTACTGTCTCAAAGTTTCTCTTTGCCGGCTGTACCTCCAGCCACACATAATAAAAGATAGCCTGTAAGAACAATCCTTCCGCCTTTTTCCCAGAACGGATCACTTGGTGTCGCTCCCTTTGGTGTCGTATTGCTGATAAGGTTTGTAATCAGCTTGACCACATCTGTTTCCTCTCTGATATAGGAAAATGGATTGTAACAGTCTGATTTATCCATCTCTAACAGATTTATGACTTTCACATTATATCCGTTATTCTTTAGCATCTGACCGCAGCTTCTAAGGATTTCTCCCTTTGGATCGGTACAGATAAAGGAACAGTTATGCGGCATCTGCATAAGATTCGGCTTTACTTCATAAAATGTTTTTCCTGCTCCGGAACCACCACAGATAAGTATATTTCCATTGAGCTTGAGTCTCCTAAAATCCAGCGACATCTTCACATTTTGGCTGAGTATCCGGTTGAAATTTTCATCCTTATCTGCAAGTATCTTGTTGACCTGCTTCGGATTTTCAAATCTTGCCGTACCAAATTCCTTACCAGGCATATAGTTTCTCTGACTGGTATAATACATGACAATAGCCATCGCATAGATACCTAATGCAATGGCTACTGCTTTTACTGTATTGGAATTGTAATAGTTGGCAAAGGGAACAGCACATACCTCATTGAATCTGTCCATAAATTCATTAAAGGCAATCCCTTCCGTCCACGCACCATTTATCAGATAACCAAGATACCCGGCTAACACTGCACCCACAAGAATGAATATCAGTGAAGGCTTTTTCTTTGTTGTCTGCATGGGCTGCTACCTCGCTTTCTTTGTGGTAACAGTTTTCTTCTGTGCTGTCTTTTTCTGCTGCTTCTGCACTTTCTCGTAACGCTCCCTGACAGATGATTCCACCTTGTCATAGTGAGTATAAAGCTCGGTTCCTTTCTGAGTTGTCACCACACGATTCTGCTCATCGTAAAGCTTATAATCCTTGGTTGAATCAAGGAAGGTAAGCATTGTCTTTCCACCATGAATCTCCATGATGTTTTCCTTACGGAGCCATACATATTTTGCCTCTTCTCCCCATGTGCCGGGAACTCTGGTCTTAACAGCATGGTCATTTTCTTCTATAATCAGCTTCTTGCTGATTGTCACATCTGACAGGTTCGCATTTTTTGATGCCGCAACCGCCCTCATTCTCTCAGCAAGGTCCTGATAGCCTCTGACACGGTTGATAAATGCATCCTTGTCCATCATGACTGTATGGGTGCCATCCTCATTCTTACTGCCAAGCACACCGATTGTCTCAAGCTGTCTGATAACACTTTCAGCCTGCTCACCATTGATACTGAAATTCTCCTTGACCTGATCCACACTGATAGCTTTCTTTTCCATTGCAAACATTCCGACCTTTTCGATCAGTCCGTCAATGGCAGAATTTACCTTATCCCCTTCTATCGTGTGGCTTTTCTCGTTTCCCTGCTGTTTCTTCAAAAAATCCATTAGCTTGCCAAGAGATTTTTCATCTCCATTCTTCAGATAATCGTCAAATGTGGCAATCTTGCCAAACTTGAGTTTCTGTATCATCATATTCACACGTGGGAACTGCCTCTGTATGAAAGATTACCTCACTCAGTCCGTCTTTCCTGTTGCAGTCCGGAAGTACTGAATAGAGTATTCCATACTTCTTTGCCATCTTTTCAACCTTTTTCATATCTTCGGTATTAAACTGTAACACCTGTAAATCGCCACCTTTTAAGATCAGCTTTCTCATGGATGTCTTGCCAAGTGACTTTTCATAATCAAGCATCCCTTTTAAGAAATCTATTGCCTTCTGCATGGCAGCAATGCCGCCGCTTCCTACCTTCATGGCAATCTCAATGCCATCATAAGCTACACGGATGATCTGCACCGCTTCCTGAATCTCTTCTGCCATTATCGCACCTCCACTTTCTCTCTGACTGTTGTTTTAAGCGTTTCTGTCTCTGTAGTACGGATTTCCTCGGCTGATACATCAATACCATAAGCAGTCAAAATATCTGCCAGATGATTGATTGCTTTTTCCTCCTCGACACGGTACATTTCAAGTGCCACAAGCAGGTTTTCCACCTGTTCCACCCATGCAGGCTTCATATCATATTTAGCCCTGTATGTGACCATAATCTCGTCCGACTCAGCCTTATCCGCCGAATGTGCCAAAGCTTCTATAAGAGAAATCGTATCTTCCTTGCTGCCGCTTCTGAATGCGAACTGGACAACAAAGTTTTTCTCTTCCTCTGTAAATTGATGCTCCACACCATTCATCTCTGTTACTGCTTCATTTACTACTGCTAAATTCATAAGTTCCTCCTAATCTGCCATGCTGTTTTCAAGCACAGCAATCTCAATGATCTCCTTCATCTTTTCCGCTGAAATGTTGTTGTTTATAAGCTCTACAAGCTGTGACTCAGTAAGTCCCTTTTCTATTGCACTCTTAATCTGCACAAGCTGCGCCGGAACAAGGTCTCCCGATGCAACCAGCTTTACAATGTCTGCCCTTGACTTTTTCTTAAATGACAGTCTTGCAAAAAGGCTCACCACTCCGCTGTAGCTGCTCTTTCTCACACTTCTCTCAATCGGAAGTCTCTGCACCACATTTCCAGTACCATCAACTACCGGAATCTGATAATAGACCGGAATCCCGTTTGCCACAGCCTGCATATTCTGAGAAACTGCAACTGTATCAACCATCTTTTTATCTGCCTGTGATACGGACTGGCTTTCCTGCGGCTCTGCCTTACTTTCTGCTTCTTTTTTATTCTCTGTGGCAACACTTATGATCTTATCTTCCAATGACTCTATTCTGTCTCCCATACGCTTCATCTCCTTATCCTTTTTCTCAATATCATCCCTGAGCCTTGCAATCGTACTGCTTGCCTTATTCAGTTCATTCTGCTGACTGTTGATAAGAGCATCCTTATCCTGATTCTCCTTGACCAGACGCTCCCTGACTTCCTCATCATCTTTGGAAGTCTCTATTTCAGAAAGCTTCTTATTCAGGGCATCATACCTTTCATTCTGATGATTGATCTTTGCAACCACTTCATCCATCTGAGCTACAAGACTTTTCACATACTCTAAATCCTGTGGCATCTGCTCTTTGGCTTTATTAAGCTTATCTAATACCACATCAAACATCCTGCGCATGTTTACTGCTGTATCATCTTTTTGGACTACCTCTCTGATTGCATCAATCGGCACACCTTTTTCATAGTAATCCAATGCTGTCTGCATCTTAGGTGCTGCCATCCTGCTATCTTTCAGCAGCGTTAACAACGCTTCTGATACACCCTTATGCAGACATTTTGATAACACCTTCATCTGCTCAATATCATAACTTTTGTTAAGATACAGACCGATTTCATCATCAGTCAGTCCATATTCATAATCGCTTTTGACAAGAGCAATAACCTCACTGTCCATATGCTTATTACGAAGAATCTGTATCTTTCTCTCAATCGCCATTTCACTTAATGGCTCTCTTTTTTCTTCCATATATGCCTCCTAACCACTAAAAAAACAGCCTAACGTACCGGCTGTTCTTTTCTGTCTCTTATTGTTTCTTTGTCATACTGCTTCTCTTCTGCCGAAGCTGATACCGTAAGTTCCTTCCATATTGATCTTCCAAGATTAAGTTCCTTTGATACCGCCCGTTCTGCCTTACAGTCCTGTGCATACTTGCTCTCATATTTCTTTTCTAAGACTCTCGACCTCTTCCACACTGTATCCCTGTGCCAGAAGCTCAGTGTTAAGCCTTTCCCATGCATTGTGCTCATCTTCAAAGAAAGGTATCCCCACTCTGATAACACGATTCCGCATCATCAAGCCCCCGGATCTGTTCAGCCTTGTCAAAAATATCTTTGAATCTCTCCTTAGCCTTATAGGTCTTACTCTTTTCCTTTGATGCTTCTTTTTTCTTATCCGTCAGATTATCAAGTACCGATACAAGTTCTTCCGCACTCTCAATCTTATGCCTTACCAGAAATAGATACTCCTCCTGCAGTTTATGCATCTTACGGATATCTTCCTTATACTTCCATACCTGACTATATGGCTTCTTTTTCAGCTTTCCTATCCGGTATAGCTTTGCATAGTATCTTTTCTGCAAGCCTGACATCTTCGCCCTGCGGTATCTTTTGACATAGCACTTTACTATCGCTGCCTGCCTTTCCTCATTCTGTGACTGGTAAAAAGGATAAATCTTCCTTCGCAATACGCTCCACAATAGCTTCCTGTGAATAATTCTCGCCAAGAGTCTTACATCTTCTGAATCTTGTCATCCCCTGTGGTCTGACTGCCAGATACTTTCCCTGCTTGACCTCATATCCTTTGTCAGATAACAGCTCCAGAAATCCTCTGAAATCATTTGCCTGTAAAATGCAGGCATCCAAATCTCTTTTTATCATATCTGCCCACACAAAACTGCCTTCACGATATTCGCTCCAGTCCTTATAATTCTCATGCTGTTTCTCTTTGCTGCCATCCTCCACATCTATAATGGAAAGACCATATTCCTGACACAGCTTATTCGTGATTGGCTGGATATACTTTGCCCAGTCTCCTTTTTCATAGCGATACTTTTTCCCATCCACAAAACTCACACTGTTAAATACAATGTGTGAATGAACATGTGCTGTATTATCATGCACCACAAATACCGCTTCATAGGCATCGCCAAGATATTCTGCTACAAACTTCTGTGTTATCTCAAAAGCCCTATCCGGTTCCACCTCATCCTCTTTGAAGGAAAGAATGATGTGATACCCCTGTCGCTTGTCTGTTTTTCCAAACTGCTTCTTTGTATCCATCATCTGTTCAAAAGCCATATCTGCCTGGCAGTTTATAGCTCCCACAAGTCTTCCTCTCCTGAGTTTTCTCAGGATTCATCACATAATCCAGTGCCCGTTTCAAATGCCTTGCATGAAAAGAATTCCCGCTGTCCTTCATATGAAGTATCTTACTGATTGCCAATCTTTACCACCGCCTCGCTGACAGACTGATTCAGCTTTTTCATATATGCCACAAGCTGTTCCTTATCTTTCTTGGAATACAGCTGTGCATTGCTGTTAAATACAATCTGATTGATGTTAATGCCGATTCGGTTTATCTCATTGATAAGCTCTTTAAGAAGTTTCCTTACTTCCGGATAGTCATTTGGTTTCTGACTGATTAGAAGCCTGATATATTCGGCTTCATTCATTCCATTTGCCTTTGCCTTATCAGAAAGTACCTTCGCTTCCTCTGGCATTAGTCTTAGTGTTTTCCTAATACAATGAACTTTATCTGCCATAGACTCACCTTCCTCTCTTACCCGTACTGTATTCTCTTACTCCTTCTGCTACTGTTACAGCAGCTTTTTCCAGTTCTTTATTACCCAGCTGGGCAATAACCCTGTCTGCAAGCTCTGTAGCAACTTCTATAAGTTCCTTACCATAACTGGTTTTATCAAACAATCTGTCCAGCCTCTTTTCATCGGCTTTCAAACTGTCATACTTGCTCTGATACTCGTTATAGTCGTTAAAATCCTTTGGATCATTCCTGTGTACATCAGCATCAAGTATCAGTTCATAGTTCCATTCACAAACAGTATCTATAACATCATCTATCGGGTATGGTTCTATTTCACCATTTTCCTCAGCTACATCCTGTCTGTACATCTTTCCATCAGAATCTATGCCAATAGCATAATCATGACCTTCCATATAGTTAAGCAATATTACAGCATCTTCTATCGAAGGGTTAAGTAAGATATCAAATGTGTCTGCCCAGGCAATCAGTTCTTCTGGTTCTGTGATTATTGTAAGTTCTTTATCCATTGCTTTCCTGCACCTCCCTTATCCGTGTTTTGTATATCTCTTCCACCCACACGCCTGTCTGAATCTCTTAGGTTTACGGCTAGATACGCATTAGAGACATCTCTGTCCTAATGCCATCTAGTTAGGTAGAAAATCTCCCTAAAACCCTCTGTTTATGGAAGTGGGGGCGCTTTTTGCCCCCACTTTGCTACTTTGGGGGCGCTTTCTGCCCCCACTTTGCTATTTTGGGGGCGCTTTCTGCCCCCACTTTTATATTTACTTTCATCCAGATTTTGTCGTGTCCAAATTGTGGGGGCCACTTTTTTGCCCCCCACTTTGACATTTTGGGGGCGCTTTCTGCCCCCACTTTGCTGTTTTGGGGGCGCTTTCTGCCCCCACACATCAAAATTCGGTTTCTCATGCCCTGACTGGTTCATCTGCTCGCTTATTCATCCTGTTCAGATTAAGCTTTGCCGCCACAAGCCACTCGTTGTAATCCTTATATCCGGCTGGAGGCGGGCAGTCTTCTACCTCATATCCAAGCTCATAATACTTTCTCATAAGTTCAGCTGCCGCCTTTCCGTCCCGGCTCATCTCCATCAAGGCAGAACCGGATGGAAGTAATCTGCGGATGTTCCCGAAGAAAAGTCTCAAGTGGTGCATCTGCAAGCATCCCAAGTGCCAGCTTATTTGATTCATAATCCGCGAAGATATCCACATAACTCATAAGGTCGATTGCAGCCTCAAATACTACAAGCTCTGTACTGTTTTCATTTACCATATTAAATCCATAGTTCTTATCATTGCCTGTAACATCACACTTGAATGGCTTGCCCTGTTTATCAAACACTCCTCCGCATACTTGCAAATCTTGTCACTCCATTTTTATCATTTCCTTTGAAAACAACATTGTGATAATGCCTGCTCTCATAAATCAGTCGTTCTTTTAAAAACAAATCTATGACTGCTCTACTGATTCCTCTCTCCTGATTCAGATATGAAATAAGATAGGAATTATCTCCTGCCGGTTCCGGTAGGACAAATGGCTTTCTCTCCTCTGCCTGCTTCTGCGATACCTGATGAACAAGTGGCTGCTTTACAGGATTCTCGATTCTTCTGTATCCTGCAAAATCTAAAAGCCAGAACACAGCCTCTTTTACACTCATTCCACAAAATACCCGTAAGAAATCTATCTGTGAGCCGCCATTGTTGCCTTTGTCAAACTGCCTTGACCATCTGTACCAATGGCTTCTGTTATAGATACGGATGGAATCCATCTCCTTTAAAGTGTGGTATTTGCCAATCCTCTTTACTGTATACCCAAGGCTTTCAGCAACTGCACACAGGTCAACACTCTTTGCTATGGCAAGCTCCTCATCCGTAAATCTTCCATCCATGCTTTCACCTTGCCTTTCCCTGCTCTGCTACAAGCGGTGACTTGATATCAAGTGTCCGGTAATCTGTGCTCAGGGTAATCTTAGGATTATCAATCATGCCTTTTTCCCTGAAACTGAAAAATTCACGATTGTCTCCACCGACTATGATATGGTCAATGAGAGGTATTCCCATCAGCTCACACAGCTTGTTCATGCGATCCGTCATCATCGTGTCTGCCTTGCTTGGGAATACGTTCCCGGATGGATGACAATGGATTAACATCATGCTTGCAGCATTGCTTAAGATACTTGATTTAAACAGTTCTCTCGGATGTGCCATTGCCTCATTTAAAGAGCCAACACTTGCAAAATGCACATTGATAGGTTTTAAATCTGACCTTAGATTGACCACACACACTACTTCCCTGTCAAACTGGCACATACAGTCTCCCATGACAGCAGCTATATCCGCCGGATTGTTAAAGGTGTGCTCCGAATAAATCGGAGCATCCTTTACAAGTCTTACCGAAACCACATCAAGCTTGAAGTCATTCTTCTTTGGCATCAGACACCGCCTCCTCTCCAAACTCGACACGGATAACAAAGTCACCTTTCTGGCTGTTTATGAGAGCAATGAGTTCTTCCATTGTAAGTTCCTGCTCCATAACTGCCTCCTATCTGGACTTTTCCTTCGCATCATATACAAGGGGAGGTTCTGCAACGATACCATCAAGTCTCTTGTTCGGTGTATCAGTTGCAAGGGTAAGTTTTCTTAAATCCTTATCATAGTGATATACCTGATTGGAAAGTCTCTCGTCCAAAGACACCTCCTGCATATTTACCTCAACTACCATCTGTGCAAGCATCTCAGGGCTTCCCATATCTGAAGATACTGCAATAACCTCATGCACGCTCGAAGGGAGAATATAAAGGTCACTCTCTAAACTCTCTGCCAGCTCATGAAGCTCATTCTCATAAAGCATGGATGCTGCGCCATTGATACCCTTTTCATTGGAAATCACCCACATTGTCTGTTCCGGTGGAATCTCGGCTATCATCATATCTGCAATCTCCTGTGGCATCCCATCTCTTGCAAACATTTCTCTCATAATGTCATTCATGCTACGAACGACAGGTGGGAAGAGTCTTCTTGTGTTTTCCGCTGCACACTTAAAGAGCTGTTCCTCGCTCATTCCAAGTCTTTTCGCAAATTCATTTGTAATTTTTGAACTCTGCACCGCATCCTTATCTGCACTGATTATTACCTTATACACAATAGAAAGATCCTGGAACTCTCTGTGAGGCACCTGTTCCAAAAATGTCTTATTCTGCTCTGTATTGATGAGCTGGAATACAATCTTCTCGTTAGCATCCCTCATAATGCTGTCCACATCAACAACCGGAGCCTGCTCATATGCCCTTTCCATAAAGTCACATGCAGCCATAAGTGTTTCCTCAAGATCACCACAATCCTGATACTTCTTATACATGTCATTGATATAAATCGTAGGCGAAATGTTCCTGCCTTCTTCTCTTAAGATGATGCCATCAAGAGTCACATTCACCTTTTCCACGGGTTCTGCAACAAGCTCCATTCCTTTGAATTTCTCAGGCATATAATCCATAAACTTTTCTTTTACTACTTCCTTAAAAATCTCGTAATTCATCATATTACGGTTCCTCCTTAATCTAAAAAAGCAGGGAACATAAGTCACTGGCTTACATTCCCCGCAAGGTTAATTGTTACTGTTTATTCTTTTTCTTTCTTCCACGAAGTCCTACTCCAACACCTGTAATAAGTGCAAGTGCACCGATTCCAAGATAAAGAAGCGGATTTGCATTGTCGCCTGTCTGTGGAAGCTTAGGCTCTGTCGGTACATTGACAAGCTTAAGAGTTGTTACAACAACATCCGGTGCATTGTCATCGTATCGAAGAGTTACATCGTGAGCTGTCTCATCGAGGATATATCCGTCAGCTGCTTTTGTCTCAACTACTGTATAATGGATATCTTCCTTGAATGAACCATCCTCGTTGTAAGTACAGATAGGAAGCTCCTTGCTCTCTGCATGACCATTCTTGTCAGTAGTGAGTGTGTCAAGCACCTTTCCATCCTTATCTCTTACTTCAAATACAACACCCTTGATCGGCTTTCCGGTTACTTTGTCAGTTTTCTCAATGACAATCTTTCCGACTGCCTGTTCGTCTTTCATGGATACCTTCTGGATTTCTGCAGTCTCCTTTACTTCAAAGGTTACATCACTTGCCACCTTATATCCATATGGTGCAGATTCCTCTCTGAGTGTGTACTTTCCGACAGGAAGTCTCTCAATCATATGAGTCTTTCCTGTCTCTGATGTCCAGCTCTCAACAAGCTTTCCATCAGCATCAATAACTGAAAGCTTTGCTCCAGGTAATTCTTTCTCTCCTGTGATATCAGTCTTTGAAATCTCTACCTTAATCGGTGCGTTTTCAAATGCTGCCTTAAACTCGATAACCTTTACCTTATCTCCCTGATATGAAGCATCCACATCAAAAATCTTATCAGACTTCACATAGCCCTTTGGTGCCTCAATCTCTTTGACATAATACTGTCCAAGCGGAAGGTCAGAGGTAAATGTTACTTTGCCATCCTTTCCAGTAACACCTCTCTCAATCTGTGTATCTGCTTTGACAATGACTTTTCCATCTTTATTTACGATATCCTTCTTTCGCAAATAAGCCGAATACTGCTCCTCCATGAGTGCATCCTTCGTCTCTGAATCAGTCTTGGTGACAGTAATCTGCACTTTCTGTCTCTCATTGGTCACATCCATTCCTGCAAAAACAACCTTTGTATTCTGGTCGATATAGGAAAGATCTGCTTCAATCGGTGTATCATCTAATACAAATCCATCTAATGGTCTTTGTCTCTACAAGATAATACTTGCCAAGTGGAAGGTCATCAATTCTTGCAATACCCTTATCATTTGTCACGATGGTTGCCACCTTGTCTCCTGCCTTATGATATACAGTGTCAAGTCCGTCAGCACTCACGATATCCTCCTTTTGCATATACATCAAAGGTTACTCCTGCAAGGCTGTCCTTGAAGAAATTGAAGATAAAGTCATACCAGTACCCCTTCATAAGAGTGGTATCTGTTACAAATTCGCCATCCTTACTGATGACAATGGAACCTGTAGGTACTTCATCCTTCATCTCTACATGCTGCACTTTGCCTGTATCCTCGACTGTAAACTGGATATCTGTTGCCTTGAGATATCCGTAAGGAGCAAACTCCTCACGAAGAGTGTAAATCTCTCCAACTACAAGTCTCTTGATTACATGTGCTTCCTTAGCATCAGATGTCCATGTGTCTACCACATTTCCATCCTTATCAAGTACAGTAAGTGTTGCACCTGTAAGCTCTGCACCGCTTGTAATATCTGTCTTTGTAAACTCAAAGGTTGTTGGAGCGTTCTTATACTCGCTGTTATATACAGCAGTCTTAACATCCTGTCCCTGATATTTTGTATCTAAGTTTACTACTTCCTCATTTGTCACATATCCGGCGGGCTTTACAAGCTCCCTAGCAACATATTTTGCAAATGGATAATTCTTAACAAAAGCAATCTTTCCATTCTCATCAGATGTTGCCTTCTCAAGAAGTGTACCTTTCTCGATAATAACTCTGCCATCAGCATTCTTGATATCCTCGTCTGCATAAAGACCAAATACTGCACCTGCAATCGGTGTGTTATCTTCTGCATCAAGCTTAGTCACTGACATATCAAGCTTCTGTCTGTCATCTGAGAAAGTAAGGCTTTCCTTGATAACAGGTGTCTTATCATCCACATATGTGAATGTGACTGTCTGCTCATTCGGATTTAATACATATCCGTATGGAGCTTCCACTTCTACAACTCTATACTGTCCAAGAGGAAGATTCTTTGCTGTTGCCTTTCCATCCTTGCCAGTTGTAAGAGTTGTCACAAGGTCTCCCTTGCTGTAATACTTAATGCGGTTTCCGTCTGCATCCTTCTGGTTGTCTGCTGTGTAAATATCCTCGGCAGCATAAACTTTGAATTTTGCTCCGGCAAGTGAGCCTCTTATAAACAAACTCTTTCTCATATGAGCTTGCAAGAAGTCCACCCTTGAATCCGTCAAGTACCTCTCCCTTCTTTTCTACAGTCAGTTCTCCGACCGCAGGGGCATCGGAATATTCCACAGTAATGATTGCATCATTTGTATCACCATCTGTTTCAAATGCTGTGTCAGTATCAACAGAGATGTTGACATACTTATCGTTTACCACATATCCAAATGGTGCAGATACTTCCTCAATACGGTAGTTTCCGATTTTAAGTGCTTCCGGTAAGATTAAATCTCCGTCCTCATCAGTAAAGAATGAAGTATGCTCTACCTTTGACGGATAAGTTGTGTACTGCTTCACATATTCGTTCTTATCAATATTGAAGATCTTAAACTCTGCGTTTGGTACAAGTACTGTCTGCTTTGTATCAGAATCCTTCTTGATTACACGAAGCTTTGCTGTAAACTCTCCTGTCCAAGAAAACTCTCCATGTCTGAGGCTCTGTTGGATGGTTCTCCTTTAACTCTTTACCTCAAATGGCTTGATAGTCTTCATGTTGTGCGGAGTCTTTGATTCAACTACCACATAAGTTCCATAAGGAATTGCAATGGATACTGCATGCCCTTTGTCATCCGATGTGATTGTTGTTGTTGCCCGTTTTCCCGATTACTACAGGGTTGCCTTATCAAAGTCATAGCTTCCATCTTCCTTTACGGATAAAGAAGATTTTAAGTATGCTGTGAACTCTGCACCTGCCAACAAGCCTGCTTCAGTATCATCGCCATTGTCAGATACCTTGATAAGCTGGAATGGCTGCTTGATGACCTGCTCTGCTGATGTTGTGCTTCTTGATACCTCTGCTACAAGGTCTCCCTCATAGTCGCATACTACATCGTGCTCCTCTTCGTCTAAGAGATACCCCTCTGATGGAGTGATTTCCTTTCACATAATAGTTTCCAAGGTAAAGGTTATTGACCTCTGCTTCGCCATTCTTATCTGTTGTAAGCGTTGCTACAAGGTCTCCTGCTTTGAATACGACTCCTGTTGCTCCGTCCGGATGCACGATATCGTTTCTCGCATAAAGACCATAAACTGCACCTTCAAGGCTTGCATCTCCCTGTGGGCTGCTGCTTTGCCCGATTCCTTGTCTACCTTGTAGATATGAATCTTTGCTGTGGTTCTGTCATTCACAAATGTGTAGCTGAATGATGCCTTTGCCTGTGTTTCAGGTAATACATTGAAATTGAAGCTGTAAACATCTTTACTGTTTCTGATATACGCATATGGTGCCTGTGTCTCTTGGACATAATATCCGTTAGAGATTGGCAGATCCACGCTAGCTTGCCTTTCCGTCCTCACCTGTAGTTACTGTCTCAAGAGCTGTACCCTTTGTCACAATAACCTGTCCGGCATAGTTTTTGATGTCGTTTCCTGCGTAAAGTGTGTACTTACCGCCATCAATAGGATTTTCTGTATCAGAATCTTTCTTTACTACAGATACATCCGCTTTCTGCCTTGTATTCTCAATCGTAGTTGACTCATACTGTACTGTAACAGTCTGGTCCTTATACTCAATCTTTTACAGTCTGTGGTGTTGTATTGATTGTATACCCGTCAATGCTCTTAATCTCAGTTACCACATAAGTTCCAAGATGAAGGTCAGATAATACCACCTGTCCGTCAGTTCCTGTTGTAAGGCTTTCTGCCACTACATCGCCAGCATTGTAAACCTTAGTACCATCTGCCTTGTAGATATCTGCTCCAGCAGTTACCTTGAAGGCTGCTCCAGAAAGCTTCTTTTTCTCATAGGTGAAATTGCTTCCATTCCATGAACTAAGCACCTCACCCTCTTTATAAATTGTGATTGCTCCAAGCTGCTCTTTATCTGTTGCAGAGATTCCCGTTGTCTGTCCTGCTTTTACAGTAAGTGTATGAACCTTACCGGAAAGGACATATCCCTTTGGTGCGGTAATCTCTTTTACATAATAAGTGCCTGCAACAAGTGCAGCTGACTTTGCATATCCGTTTCCATCTGTTGTCATGGTCTGTACTCTGTTTGTGCATCCGCTGTCAGAATAGATTCCATAGACTGCACCTGAAAGCTTCACTCCGCTTGACTCATCTGTCTTTGTAAGCTCACCATATCCGATATTCTCTGTCTTGACCTTGATATATGCTTTGACAGGATCTGCTGTCGGTCTTTCAGAAATAAACTCCTGATATCCGCTCTTTCCTGTAAGCCAGAATACACAGCTTGATGTTGTCTCAACCTTGCCAGCATTGGATGTGAATGTTCCTGTTGTAGCTGTAGTATTCACGCTCGTTGAAGAGATCGTAATACTGTTGCCATTCTTATCAACAGAATATCCGCTGATGCCAAAATCAAAATCCGATAAAACACCATTGCTGTCAGATAATGTTGTTTCAAATCTCTGACTTCCCTCATTCCACTTTAATTCATAAGTTGGTGCCTCACTGGTTCTGCGTGATGCAAAACTTGGAAGTGTTGCATTGTAGGAGCTGCTGATATTGTCCCTGAGTCTCTCGTAATAGCTGTATGAAGAATCAGGACTTGGAGCTGTGTTACATAGCTTTTTTGCTGCCGAATCACCACTTCCGGTTCCAAAAATATCTGCTACAATCACCCATACCATTGCCTGAGTTGCGATATACTCATCGCACTGGCTTTGCTTGGTGCCGCCTTTGTGTACTGTTAAACCCATAATAAAGGCAGTAACTTAAAAGCTTTCTCTGCTGTGCTGACATTGATGTGCTCGCATCATCGTAGCTGTTCATAAGCTGACCGCCATCTGCTCTTAATCCGAAATTCATACAATATGCCGAATTTCCGTCAAGAATTGAATACAGAATCTTGCCATGATTATATCCGGCTTTCAACTCACTGACTTCACCGGAATTTTTGACTGATGCATTCCAGAACGCAATATTTGCCTGCGGACTGGCTGCAAATGCTGTTGTTCCATTCGTAAAGAGTGTTCCAACCAGTGTGAGCATAGCCATAAATCCTGCCATAAAACGCTTTAGTTTCTGTTTCATGTGCTCTTTCCTCCTTAAATCTCAGTTAGTTCAGAGCCTATTCGCAAATTGCCTGCAATTTTGCGCGTATCAAATAAAATTTCATTCTTAGAAATGCATTTCACAACTTATATTTTGCTTAGCTCTGAACATACAAAGAAAGACATAAGTTTATGGCTTACATCTTTCTTCCTTCTGCTTCTATTCGTTTTTATTTATCTGTGACATCGAAACTCGTAATAGTCTGTGCCGCCTGTCGTGTAAACTCCATCATAACTGATGTAGAATACCGGATCTGTTTCCAAAGTAACATACTGGCAATATATTCTGCGATTGCATCCTCAGATGATAACCGCTGTCCATCAATGGTACTTGCTTTGTTGAGGTCTGTCTCTACAAACACACTGTAATAAGAGCCTTCCATACCATCGTAAGGATAATACTCATTGTACTCTTCCTGCGTGATACTGCCATCATTCAAATGGTTCTGTAAATTCTGCTGTGTGGTAATCATCCCTCCTGCCTGACACTTTGCTGTTGCAAGTGACACAACATTTTGTGGACTGTATGCCACGGATGCAGGCTGTGGATTGCTCACATTGTCTTTCGGACTGTCTGTAGTCTGACCACCATTACCTGCATTACTCTGATTTCCACCAGCTTCCTTATTACCACTTGCAGGAGCTTTCTGTTCCGGCTTGTCATTCTGCTCTGACTTTTCTTTCTGCTTTGATGCAGTTTCATTATCAGCAGATCGGTTATCTTCCTTATCAGTCTTCTCTTCTGAATCTTTAACCTCGGCAATATCTTTGTCTGTCTCTTCACTTCCAGCTTCGGTTGTGACCTCTGTGACAGCTTCCGTTGCCATTTCTGCTTCTTCAGTTGGCTTTACGCTTTCCGTCTGTTTCTCTGTCTGATCATCAGCCTTTTCTTTACCACCATTACAGGCAGACAAGCGAAAGGCCAATACTGCGGATAATAAGATAATACTTATCCTCTTCATAGCAATCACCCATCCCTTCTCCGCAAGAGGGATGGGCTTTGTGTTCCGTGCCATCCACCCTTGCGGTGAACTATTTATCTGTAATGCACGGGACACATAGGACTGTCCCGTATTCTGTGCATCTTAAACTCCTTTCATTATACCAGCTCTCTTATTTTAAAGAAATACTGCATAAGTCTTCTGTTTTTCTTATAATTTAAGAATAAACCCTTTACCTGCATACGCTCACCTCCTCTCAGAATGTGCCCATTCTTACGAATGAAAGAAATATCCTTGCCACCATAGCGAATAGAAGAAGAATTATTCTGGCAAGTCCTAAGACCAGCTTCAACGCTCCAAGAATTATCCTTAATATCCACTTGAGTATCTCTAAAATCACTGTTCCTACGGCTCCCATAACTCTTCTCATAATAATCAGTCTCCTTTCGACATCCATCCCATTGCAAGTCCTGCAACATCTGCATCGTCCATAACATCTTCTGTAGGTTCTTGTGCTTCACTATTGGCTGTCTGCATTATTACCGGCTGACCAACATTCATCCCGGATATCACTCCGCCTAACAGCCTTATGACCTCTTTCCTAGCCTCATTGGTTGCTGCTTCAATGACTTCTTCCTTAATGTCATCAATATCTTCTGACCGGATATATTCAGCCCTCTCTTTTTCCTTCTTCTTGATAACAAATGTTTCTTTTCCATAATTATCAATGTAGAAACTGAATCGCATCTATAATGAACTGGTTCTTAGATTTGAAAATCTTCGGATCAAGGTTCTGAATCACATCATTGATTTTCACATGCTGCGGATTGCTCATGTTGAGGCGGACAGAAGTTTTTACTTCATATTCAAGTCTTCTTCCCATCATCTGCCTCCTCGTATAATAAGTGTATAGCCAGTAGAAACGATGGTTATGCACTTATTCTTTCTATAGATTTATAGATGATCTGAGACACCTGGGATAATCCCTTTCCATCTCATCTACTTTGGTTATTAGTTACATAAGTTATTCTGTGGTATGATATCAGCAGAGTCTGATGTCTAGAGGCTCTGCTTTGCCTCCTTTCAGCCCGATCTCGGTGCCTGCTTAGAAAGCTTGCAGCCTGATTCATATGTCATATTCCGCTTACACAGATGTTTCATCCTCTGGCGTACAGCACCAGCAAAAGAGCTGCCAGAGTGTATGCTTATTACGCGAGGTTTCGGTCAGCATATGATTCCCAGGATAAACCTTTTACTTCAGATTCCAAGAATACTTAATCGGAAGGCGGGTGATATCATGTTAAAGATTAACCCTTTATCTACGCTTTACGTCGGTATTGACGTCAGCTCAAAATCCAACTATGTTTGTGCTTTGGATTTTTTCAAAAATAAATACATAAACTCTTCTTTTGCTAACAATCAGCCCGGGGCTGAGGAATTAGCTTTGAAGATACTTGAGTGTTTAAATCAACACCCCGACTTAACTATGGTTGTTGCTGCTTTAGAATCAACTTCTGTTTACAGCATCCATATCGCTAATTATCTTTCTTCTTGCGAAGAATTGATGCGGTTTAAGCCTTATGTTTTTGTCCTGAACCCTAAATGTACTGCAAACTACAAGAAAAGCTATATAGGACTTGGTAAATCTGATCCTATTGATGCCTTTGTTATTGCAGACTATGCAAGAGCCGGAAACATTGAATCCGAGCCTTGGCGCGGCAGCCAGTTTCTTGCTTTGAAACGTCTCACACGGCATCGTCTTCACCTTGTTGAATGCATGACCAGGGAGAAAACTTATCTTATCTCCAATCTTTATCTGAAATTCAGCGAATTGCAGATGCTTGAAGGAGATGACCAGCCTTTCTGCGATATATGGCGCTACATCTTCCAGTGTATTAATGGAATACCTTTCCCGGAAGAAATTTTAGCTTCTTCCGAAGAAGATCTGATTGCATTCCTTGCTGAAAAAAGCCGCAACCGCATTAAGGATATAAGCAAGACCGCAGATTTATTAAAGAAAGCTGCCAGAGATTCTTATCGTCTGGATAAAGCTCTTTATGAGCCTTTAAATGTGTCTATTGCCAGTTCTTTCAACTGCATTGAAACCTTTGAAAAGAGAAATCAAAGTCATTGACAATGCTATCGAAAAGGAAATCAAAGGTTTGAACCCAAATGCCTTTATTATTCTTCAATCTATTGATGGCATCGGTCCTGTCTTTGCTGGTGGCATAATTGCTGAAATAGGCGATATAACCGCTTTTCATTCATCTGATGCTCTTGCCAAGTATGCCGGTCTCACATGGAAATCCAACCAGTCCGGTGATTTCGACGGAGAAGATACTCCCATGATAAAAGCCGGTAATCGTTATCTGCGATACTATCTTGGCGAAGCCGCCAACAGTATGAGAAAACACAACGTTGAGTACGGAGCGTACTATCGGAAGAAGTACAATGAAGTTCCGAAACATCAACACAAAAGAGCACTCGCGCTGACTTCACGTAAATTCGTTCGTTTGGTTTATGGATTGCTGGCCAGAAACCAACTGTACTCGGCGTATCGCTGGATACATCAATTAAAGATTCTAACTAGTCGAACTTATGTTTTGCTTAAATCATAGGTCTATTAAAGTTACCCTTTTTTCTGAAATACATATCAAAATTATTTCAAAAATTAGCTTGACATATCACCAGATTGCTTATGATAATCGCTTAGTGCTTTTAAGTCCCATCGTGTGGCAAGCTGCTCATATCCTCTTGCATTTGCCTTTACATCAAGGTTATAGGAAATGTTCTTAGCATCATGACTACCAAAATTCTTCATCACAACTGCCCCGCCTCCGACAAATACAATCGGTGTAGTCTTTAAGTTATACCCAAACTCACGGATTGAGTTATATACCTTATCAACAAAATCCTCTATCTCTGCCTTGATAATGGCAAAGTATTCATCATCAATATCTGACCTGCCATATCGCATGATGTTCTGTATCTCTGACTCGTCTACCTCTCCGTTAAGTTGTCTTACACACTGTTCATTGATAGAACGCATACAGGTAATAAGACCTTTTGGTATCGTCACACACTTTGATTCATCCGGTGACTTGTTGATTACCGGCATAATGTCGATTGTCCAGCTACCGATATCTACTATCAGCGTTTTCTTTGCCATTGTAGGAATCTTGTCCACTACTGCTGCATAACACTGAGGGAATACTGCCACATCATCCATTTCAATATAATACGGCTCATTCTCATATTTGAAGCTTACACGCTTATTCTTTGTCAGGTACTTGATAAAGTCATTCTTCTCAGCTCCAAATCTTGTAAGTGGAAGTCCTACAGCAAGGAATACCTTTGCCTCTGCAAGACCTCTTCTTTTAAGTTCCTTAGCAACTGCTGCAAGGTGAGAAGATAAAGCTGTCATCTTCGACCTTGGTATCCTTTACTTCCTGCCTCACAGTTCCAACCTTATAGAACTTTCCTTCATACTCAAATTACATCACCGAAAAGTGCCGGAGTTGTTGTAATCTCCTTAACACGTGACAAATACCTGAGAGATTGTTTTCATCATTGACCAGCCATGATCAATGCCGATTACTTCTAACTTGTTATTCATGTTCCTTTCACTCCTTTTCTGTATTGTCTGCATTATTGTTTTGCAAAATTTCATATAATTACCCACACCCTTTCAAGTGCTTAGTTTTGGTCAGATGCAGGAATATCATCTGACCTGCCATAAAAATGCTTTCTCATTAATTCCTCATACAGTTCATCACTCTCTGCCTTAACTTTCATAAGACAGTAGAGAACCACTGTACTAATAATGATTACGAACCAAATTAACACTTTGCCCATTCGACCACTCCTCTCAAATAAAAAGAGGACCAAACCAGCTGATGGAATATTCCATCTCAAGTGCTAATTTAGTCCTCACTAAATGTTTTTGATATAAAATTGTACCTAATCTAAGCACACAGATTCACTCTCAGACTGATTGCGGACATCTGTGATACTGACTTGGATTTTCGGTTTAATATTGCAGCGCTGCCCTATCTTTTACCGCTAAAATGGTATAAAAATAAGGACTAAATTAGGCATAACCCCTTGATTTTACTGGGTTTCATCTAACTTGGTCCTATTATAACTCAAACACCTCGTTCCCATTTTGAAATTGTTTTATCGCTGATTTCTAATTTTTCAGAAAGCTGTTTTTGCGTATATCCTTTTCGTTTTCTTTCATCAGCAATAAATTTACCAATCTTGATTTGATCCATCCGTTTTCCTCCTTTCAGGTCTGATTATCCTATGATTTGATCATCAATCACACCCACGCGGCGTAGAATATGGTGAATTTTTGCGGTTTCTACGCTCCGTAGAGTAAAATTGGAAAATCAGGGCAAAAAAATCTGATAACACATTATAGCACAAAGTGAATTAGAATGAAGTGGAATTGCAGATGTGGTTATGGTATTATTTTACTATTGACGAATCGAATTTTAAGGAGGTTTATTATGGACAGACCAATAACAACGTTATTTATGCTTATGTCTTTAGATGGAAAGATAAGTCCCGGTGCATCAGATGCTTTAGATGTAGATAAGGATTTTCCAAAGATAGACGGGTTAAAAGAGGGGCTGCCTCAATATTATGAAATCGAGCAGACAACCGACCTTTGGTCTTTTAATACAGGACGCGTGCAGGAAAAGATGGGCGTGAACCAAAAGCCCTATCCCGATAAGACTCCCGTCTCATTTGTCTTATTGGATAACAACCATTTGACCGAACATGGCGTAACATATTTCTGCAAGAAATCACAAGTGTTTGTGCTGATTACATCCAATAAAGATCATCCTGCTTATAACATTAAGGAAAATAATCTCCATATTATTTTTCAGGAAAAACTGTCGCTGAAAGATGCTCTTCGTGAATTAAAATCATCGTATGGATGCAACAAATTAACAATCCAAAGCGGTGGAACGGTGAACGGATTATTCCTTCGTGAGAAGTTGTTTGATTATATCGATGTTGTTGTGGCTCCGGTGCTGATCGGCGGTAAAGAAACCTCTTCCTTAATAGACGGCAGTTCCATTCTTTCAGAAAATGAATTATCTGAGCTGGGTGTCCTGAAACTCATTGATTGCACAGTTTTAAATGACTCATATATCAGAGTTCGATATCAAGTAATCAACTGATAATGCCAGTTTACCTGAACACCGGTTACTACGAGTTTCATAACGTAAATTACAGATGTGGTTATGGTAGAATTTTGGTATTAACGAATTTAGCAAAGCGGAGTTGAACAAAGGAGTTGAAATGACATGAAAAAGAAAATGATTATATTACTATCTGCAATGGTAATCTGTTTGATTGGCATTATTGTGTGGTATAATGTTTCTCTTAACTTGACGGATTTAGTTCCTGATGAAGTCATGGAAATTGTTGTTTTTAATGGCAATAGCGGAGAAACAACACATATTACTGATGAACAGCAGATTCAGCATATTATACAAAATTTGAATGATGTCACAGTGAAAAAGTGGAAACCGTCTGTTGGATATACGGGATATAGTTTCAAAATAACCATTTATTTATCTGACGGAAACGAGGCAGATGGATGGAATAATTTTATTATTAATTCAGAGGATACAATTAGAAAAGATCCGTTTTTTTATTCTGTTGTAACAGGAAAGATTGATTACAATTATATTAAAAGTATTGTAAAATAATCAACTTCCAGTTTAACTTATGAACTGCCGCTCGTAACAAGGATTGACGGATTACAAGGTATTAAGCACCTTGAATCGCAGATTTTGTGGTGCGATTCACAGCGCTGATTGGGCATGTATAAGAGTTCTTTTACAAGTCATTCACAGCGTAAATGAAAAGAAAAATTGTACAGACAAATATTATTTTCTTTGTGAGCTATGGAGATGGGATTCTAACAATCATGGAAGCTTTTGCTGAACATGATTGTTGCTTAGAACTCCATCGGAATGTCTAGCGAACAGAAACATAATATTTCGTCTGTACGATTTTTCTTTTTAATCAACATATAAGAATGACTTATAAGAGGACGCTTATATCTGCCCTTCACAACCTAAGAAAGCACCACAAAATCTGCGACACTACGCCACCTAAATCTGTTTTACTCTTCCACCGTCCCATCAATTTCTGCTTTTTCAAGCGCATTCTCCACCGCATTTAAAAGCATAACCGTTGTATACTGATTGTCTGCCTGATAGGATATATTTTCCACCGACTGTGTTTTGATGATCTGGTCTGACACTTCTTCTAACGCAGGCTCCACCAACGGATACATTGTCGTCACTGTCTCATTCAGATTCACAAGAGAGATCGAATTGATCCGGTTCTCATCCACAATGACCTGCACATCCAAAGTGCTGTCATGAAAGAGTATGGAAGATGTGTAGACTCCTGCCACATATTTCATTGTCTCCACAGATTTATCTTTTTCTTTTTTTGGTAAAAACATAAAAAGCAGCAACATAATCAGCAGAATTCCTAATCCCACAAAAATTGCTGTATAAATGAGTTCTTTCATATGAAGGACTACGATTTTTGTCTTTGCACTCATTGATGTATCTCCTGCCACTGATTATTACATTGTATGCCGCATTTCAAATATCATGCAATTTTCCTGATAAAATTTCATATAAAAGTTATGCAAAAGTTTTTTCTGTTTTTTGTAAAAAAGTTGTTGACAAAGTTCTTATCTCATAGTATTATATCAAATGTGTCTGGCACACGGCAGAACACAAAAGAATATGCGCGAGTGGCTCAGTTGGTGGAGCACGACCTTGCCAAGGTCGGGGCCGCGGGTTCGAGTCCCGTCTCGCGCTCTCATAAAACTTTATATTGATGATGTGTTTCAAATCAGAAGCACAAAAACATGCGCGAGTGGCTCAGTTGGTGGAGCACGACCTTGCCAAGGTCGGGGCCGCGGGTTCGAGTCCCGTCTCGCGCTCTTTTTATTTCCCCAGTAAATTTGCTATATGTTGAATTTACTGGGTTTTTTATTATCTTTTTTATACTTATCGATTGTAAATATCCTTACAAAGTAACTTTATTTAAATATAAAATTCCATTAAATTACATAGAAATAACCGACAGACAAATTCTGCCGGCTTCTCTTATACATTTTTAATGGAATTAATCACCATCTTCCGGTTTCCAAAAAATGTAATATATATTCTTTATTATTATCAACAGTATTATAACAATATGTGCAAAAATCCCTGCGTCTATCGCACACAATAATTTTAAAACACTACTGCTTAAACATGTTATAAAATACTTTTCCATTACCGCCATGATTAAAAACATATTTCAACAATAACAGCATATGTGATACCCGTCATTATTATTTGAAATAATTTGTATGGTTTCCATTTTCATCAATGAAATACTTTGAATCCCTTGCTTTCAACTCATTAACATTGTCACTCCCACTGGTCATTAATATAGATAAATATCCCATTGTAAAACTAACAAACAATGTCATAATTGTTATATAGTCTCCCAAAATGTCAGCAGTGAAATCATTTACACTCACCTTGAACTGTATAAATGGTATCATTCCAACAATCAAAGAAATACACACTACTGTAATCGGAATCACCCACATAAAATAAATTTCTTTTGAATTATTCATTCTATAAAATTTTTTTATAGGATCTACCAATTCTCGTAATTCAATTTTCTTACGATTCTTATTTGCTTTCATTTAATCTCCTAATAATTTCTAATCTTATCCAACATCTGAACTTTCAATTCATCTATTCTTGGTTCTTGTGTTAACGTATCGGTAACAACCACATACTCTTTCTCTTTCATTTTTTCTGTGTCAAAGGACAGTGGATTCCCATCTGCTTCATTTATATCAACTCGAATCTTTTTAATATTTGCTCCTTCTTTTTCATAGTCTTTAAAAAATTTTTTTACTGTATTTTTTCCAATTCCTCCTTTTGTTGAAGGTTTATACACAATATCAAATTCGTTTGAGATATCCTCATTTTCACAAGCATAATCTTTCATTAAATATCCTAATCTTCAAAAATCTCTGGATACAATATTGGTATGACTTACCTTATACTTTATATTATCATTGTGCATTATGAATTGCTACAATCTCAATATTTATATATTCAAAAATTCTAGTCAACGATACTCCATTTGAATTTGCCTGAATAAGGCAAACAGCACTTTTTGATTTTGCATCCGCATCAAATTTTATAAGTATGCATGTCGTTTCTTCATCTCCATCCTTTTTCCCTTCTTCTTTGTTTTCTCTCTTCTAGTGTATCAGTATCTACAACTTTTCTGATTTTACCATACTCTGCTGATTTAAAAACCAGAAATAACATATGTTGATTTTGCATATACTCAAAATCATTAATATAAATTATCTTCTTTTTGTTCCCTAATTCATATTTTCTATCATTAGGTTTCCTAATCATCAATGCTTTTACACACTCTACAAAGTCTTTCTCAAAATATTCTACATCTTTTCTCCCTTTTCCCTAATCCTTTTTTCAAATAAATTATATGCATACAGTGTCACATTCATTTTTTTCTCTCCTAACATTTTCTTTAATTATATTACTATTATTAAGTCCTTCAATATAATTTGACGTAAAATGTCGGAATTTGTTAATCCTATCCTAATAATGCTATATAGATTTTCCTTTTTCAAATATTACAAATCTACTTTGTATTTGTTTACATTATACAGAACATATGTTCTTTTGCAATATATAAAATAACCAAACTTTTTTTCTAATTTTCTTAATCATGTATTCTTTATACTAGAACAAAACCAGTAATATCAATCTACTGGCTTATTGTTATTTCTCACATATATTATATATCTTTCCATATACATTAAATAATTTTTCTCTCATAACTATCTCATTTTCACATAAAATGAAGTAATACCCTCTTTGGAGTTTTCGCCAATGAAACACCATTCCACCAATAAAAGTATTTTTATTATTTTTCTTCTGATTCCCCTCGCGGCAGGCGCTCTTTCTGCACTGTTTACTGGAAACATGTCCGGCTCCTACGCCTCATTTACAAAACCTTCTTTCGCACCGCCTGGTATTTTATTTCCGATTATATGGACGATTTTATATCTGCTTATGGGAGTTTCTTCCTATATTGTTGCGCAGTCTGACCATCCGGATAAGCTTTTGGCACTCCGCACATATTTTATCCAGCTATTTTTTAACTTTATGTGGAGCATCCTTTTCTTTGGTTTGTCAAACTATCTGCTCGCATTTTTCTGGCTGTTGCTTCTGATCCTGCTAATTATCATTATGATTGTAGGTTTTCACAAAATAAAGCCAATCGCTGCCTATCTGCAGATTCCTTATCTGTTCTGGTGTATTTTCGCAGCAATACTGAATTTTGCAGTTTACCTTCTAAATTAAGCATTTTTTCTGCTTTACACAGTTAACGCACTTTGAAAAATATGTTATACTACTTGATGAAAATTACAGGAAAGTGAGAATTACTATGAATAAGAAAGACATTTTAGAAATCAAACGGCGCTTTAAAAAAGAAGCCTGCACCTTTACGAGAATGTGCGGCTGCTACGTGGACGCTGACCATAATAAAATCACCAAAAATCGGAGAAACTTTTCTGAATCTGGAGGACGAAGAATTTTACAAATATTTAGAGATTGCAAAAAAAGTGTTGTCTGGCACAATCGGAAACAACCTTCTGGAGCTGGAATTTCCACTTGCAGAGGAAGCTGCCGGCGGCAGACAGCAGTTTCTGATGGGACTGCGCGAAAGCAGACTGAAAAATGATGATCTGATGGATACTTTTTACGATATGATCATTGACAGTTACGATTATGTTGGGAATTATCTGATTCTGATTTTCCACGATGCCTACGATGTCATGACCAAAACTTCAGACAATGACAAATTAGACGAGTCGGAGGAAGTTTACGAATATCTGCTGTGTGCGATCTGCCCGGTCAACCTGACCAAACCGGGACTTGGCTACCGTGAGGACGAAAACCGCATCGGGCCTCGTATCCGTGACTGGGTTGTCGGCGCACCGGACACCGGTTTTGTATTCCCTGCGTTCACTGACCGAAGCACAGACATCCACTCTGTTATGTTTTATACAAGGGATACCAAGACACCGCATACGGAATTTATGGAAGCCGGCCTTGGCTGCGGTGCTAAGTTTACCGCAACAGAAAAGAAACTCACCTTCCAGAACATCGTCAAGGATGTGATCGGGGAAGATGATGAGGAAAGCGACGCTATGTTTCTTGACATTCAGGGAAATCTCAGTGGTTTGATCGAAGTTCCTGCTGAGGATGAGGAAGAAAAAGAGCCATCACCGCTCACTCTGACCGATATCGCTTCTGTCCTCTCCGACAGCGGACTTTCCGAGGAACAGACAGCCGTAATCGAGAAAACCTACGAGGACACTTTCGGTGAAGATTTACCGTCCGCCGAACATTTAGTTGATCCAAAGTTAGTCGAGGCAAATGCGAAACGCAAAGAAAAATTAGAACTGGTAGAACAGGTGGAAAGCCTGAAACATCAGCTGGAAGAAACCCGCTCCATCCCGGTCGATGATTCGGATGATGATGTCCCGGCAGTCAAAACTTATGATGTCATTCTCCGTGTAAAACCGGAAAAAGTCGGACAGATTCATTCTGATACCATCAACGGCCAGAAATGCCTCATTATTCCAATGGATGAAAATGAGCATGCTGCTGTTAACGGAGTGAATACTACTATATAGCCGACAATACGATGTTCCTGCGGGAAAATATCTGCTGTCCATCAAGGGCTATTTCCGAAAGGCAAGAAGGTGGAACTGAAAAGAATTAAAACAATCGGGATTTAGAGGAGATGCATTTATGCCTAAAATAATTTGGTGCGGTAATAAATCTTGGGATACAGATTTCCCAGAAAACACGTTGCCAAACAATGCAAAACGAATAGAAAGACCGGATAATATTAAAAAGCAGTCTGTTATATGGTATTTTACCACTTATTTTTAGTTATGCGATAATATGCATTAAATGGTTTATGATTGGCGAAAAAGCAATGAATCCGATATATGTTCCATTCGGAATAATATTGGGGCTGCTATTGCTGCCTGTTCACGAAGTTTTACATGGAGTTTGTTATAAAAAAGGTCAAAAAGTTTACATAGGAATCTGTTTAAAAGTTTGCTGCTTTGCAGTATGTCACGAACCAATCAGCAAACGTCGTTTTGTAATAATGAGTTTAATGCCTATGCTTTTAGGTATAATACCTTTGGCTATATTTCTTTTATCTCCACCCAATGCATTTCTTTCGGGAATATGTATTCCAATGGGATTATTGGTATGCTTTCTCCAATGCCGGATTACATGGATGTCCACATTATTTGCAAACAAGTACCTAAAGGTGCTTTCGTTCATACTCAAAATGATGGGTTTTACTGGTACAAATAATTTTTTATAGAAAAGTAACTCTTATTTGATCATAAAGATTTACGTTCTGCTGCTCATGACCTGAACTGACGGATTTTAAGATTGAATTTTTACAAATGGTAAATTCAAAATATTGCAGTATCATAACTAAAATGCAATGAATGTAAAATGGGCGAATATTGTTTTCGTTACACAATATTCGTCCATTTCACATTCATGCCTTCATAAGCATGCCAGACTGCAATATTTTGTACATAACCTAAATTACTACGCCTCAAGCTTTCTGCAAATGAAATCTTCCATCTGGCTCTTAGGCAGCCCCAGTATCAGTGACAATTCGCCATAAAGCTCATTTTCTGCTGCCTTTAAATAACGTTCATCCAAAGATGTTATTTTTTTGCCCTGGGCGATCCGCTCTTTTTTTCGGAAATATAATGTCTTGATAATACTGATCCATGCCCTGAAATCACAGGTCTTTAACGCCTCTTTATATTGCAGTTCCCGCTGTTTTTCATTGGCTACCCACAGTTCTTTGATCTGCGGCATCTCCTCGATCAGCTGCTCTGCCTCCTGTCTGGTAATGACTTTTCTCATTGCCACCTTGGCATTATCGGTCGGGGCATATATTTTGCCGTTTCTGTCCTCTAACGGTGCCAAAACATAATACAGCCTGTCCTTATTACTGCCAGGAATATCAATATGTGTGATCTCTTCTACCTGACATACACCTTTACATCCATATACAATATATTCTCCTACTTCAAACATTTTTTTCTGATTCTCCTTTCTATTCGATTTTAACACGAAAAGTCTGCAACTGTCAGTATATTTCTTTTTTATTTTCATAATTTTGTGAAAACTGCAAGAAAGCTTTTCCCGCATTTTTTTGTATATTTTGCATAAGAAATGCTGTCCAAAAATCGATCGTAAAACTCTGGATTTACGCTTTTTTCTGAATAGGAAAAAAGCCGCACATAAAAAATGATGTACGGCTTTTCCCGAACCGGCGGACTGGGTGATCCACCGATTCCATATATTAAATTAGGGAAAGGAATTATAAATGTTTCTCTGCCAGAAATCAGCAAAGAAATTTATAGCAAAATAAATTGATTATCTCTGAACACGTCCGGAAGCATCTCCGCCAGCTAATTTCTGAACTTCAGAAACGCTGACCTGGTTGAAGTCACCTTCGATAGAATGTTTCAGACAGCTTGCAGCAACTGCAAACTCGATCGTATCCTGTGGAGCGTAATCATTTAAGCAAGCGTAAATTAATCCGCCGCCGAAGGAATCTCCACCACCTACACGGTCAACGATATGCATTAAATATTCTTTAGAGAAGTAGCTCTCTCCGTTTTCGTATAACATTGCAGCCCATTTATTATCGTTTGCAGAGATAGATGTTCTCAATGTGATAGCTACTTTCTTGAATCCGAAACGATCTGTTAATTTCTGGGCAACCTCTTTGTATCCGGCTTTGTTTAACTCACCTGCTGTTACTTCTGTACCTTCAGATTTGATTCCGAATACATCGTTTGCATCTTCCTCATTGGAAATGCAGACATCTACATATTTACAAAGCTCGCCCATAACCTGTCCGGCTTTCTTCTTTGGACCATAATTTATTACGGTAATTTAAGTCACAGCTTACTGTGATTCCTTTTGCTTTTGCAGCCTTACAAGCCTCTAAGCAGATCTCTGCCACATTGTCACCAAGCGCCGGTGTGATACCTGTGAAATGGAACCAGTCAGCTCCCTCAAAGATCTCATCCCAGTTGAAATCTGCTGTTGTTGCTGTTGCAATTGCAGATCCTGCACGGTCATAAATAACTTTGGATGGTCTCTGGCTTGCGCCCTTCTCTAAGAAGTAGATACCTACTCTGTCACCACCGCGGACGATCTTGGAAGTATCAACTCCGAACTGTCTTAAAGAGTTCACACCTGCCTGTCCGATCTCATGAGCCGGTAATTTTGTTACAAAGCTTGCATCCATACCATAGTTTGCTAAAGAGATAGCTACGTTAGCCTCTCCACCACCATAGGTAGCGCCATATGATGCAGCCTGTACAAAACGATAATATCCTTCTGGTGCAAGACGAAGCATAATCTCACCAAATGTAACGACTTTCTTTGCCATTTTTAAATCCTCCATATTTTAAATCCGTATGTTCCATATAGTGAAACAGTGTTTCACAATTTGTAACCTCATTATAACATCATTCTCACAAATGTCAAATATGTTTTTTCAATCTTTTCAAAAATATTTTTAAATAAGTACTTTCCATTTTCTGTCCCATGCGCTATAATTTATTCAAAAGCGGTTCATATTATAGAACTTAGTTTCGCAATATAAAACTTACGATTTTACATCTACCATTAAAATTGTAATCGATCATTACAAACTGACAGAACCGAACTACATATTTTTTCCAAAAACAGGAGGAAAACGACTATGGATCGTAAATATGATGTCATCACATTAGGGGAAATTTTATTAAGGCTTTCTACACCGATCAATGGACGCCTTGCACAGGGCGATACATTTATGAAACATCTCGGCGGTGCAGAGTTAAATATCGCATCTGAGATCGGCCAGCTTGGTTTAAACACTGCCATCATCTCAAAAATACCAACGAATCTGCTGGCAGCCTTTATCAAGAATCAGCTGAATGCCTCCAGAGTCAGTGAAAACTATCTGATTGAAGATCATTCTGACGACAGCCGAATCGGCATTTACTACTATGAATATGGTTCTTATCCAAGAAAACCCCGTGTTGTCTATGACAGAAAACACTCTTCCATTAATAATATAGAAATCTCAGATGTGCCACAGACACTTTTTTATAATACCCGTCTGTTCCACACAAGCGGCATTACGCTCGGACTTGGCGGAAAGGCACAGGATTTTGCGATCCACTGTATCAAAGAATTTAAAAAGCAGGGAACCCTGATCTCCTTCGACGTGAACTATCGTGCCAAACCTCTGGACCGGAGCGGAAGCAAGAAAATGCATTGAAGCCATCCTTCCATATGTCGATATTTTCTTCTGCTCTGAGGACACCGCAAGACTTACCTTCGGAAAAACAGGTACGATCAACGAGATCCAGAAATCTTTCTGTGAGGAATACCCGATTTCCGTTGTCGCTTCCACAGAGCGGACTGTCATCACTCCGAAGAAGCATAATTTTACTTCCATCATCTATTCTGCAAAAAATGATACTTATTACAGAGAAAATCCATACAATAATATTGACGTTGTGGACCGTATCGGAAGCGGCGATGCCTATGTATCCGGTGCACTATATGGTTATTTAAAACATGGGGACTGCCAGAAAGCTTTGGAATACGGCAATGCCATGGCTGCCATCAAACACAGTGTCATCGGCGATATGGTCTTCACGGACTTAGAGGAGATCGACAGCATTATCAAACAGCATAAGAATACTTCAGGCTATCAGTCTGAAATGAACCGTTAAAAAAGAGGCAGACCACACAGTAACTGTGCTGGTCTGCCTCTTTTTTGCGTAAATTCAGACAAGTTCCATGCACTCTGCCTCGAAAAATTCTGCCTCTTTCTCATCATGCGTGACAAAAAGAACGGTTTTTCCGGCAGTCTGCGTTTTTATGACTGTGGCAACTTTCTCCTTCGTCTCTGCGTCAAGTCCCTGCAACGGCTCATCCATGATCAAAATATCATACTCTGCTAAAAGTGCTCCTTGCAATTGCCACACGTCGTTTCATGCCGCCGCTGTACTCACTTACCGGCTTTCCTGCAACATCGTCAAGTTCCATTTCCTTTATAAAAAGCCTGTGATCTCTTCTTTTGTTTTTCCGGTTGTGATATGAATGTTAGTCACCGCATCCAGATTTTCAAACAGGCGGTTTTCCTGAAATATAACGCTGATCTTTTGATGCTCCATACCGGAAACAGTTCCTTCATCCGCCTTCTCCAGTCCCATCAGAATCGATAGCAGCGTGGATTTTCCGATACCTGATTTTCCCATAATACAGGTCATTTTTTTCTCCCTGAACGTACAGGAAAAATGATCTAACACCCGATTACGATCATATGTTTTACATAAATTTTTTACTATGATATCCATTTTTTTCTCTTTTACCAATTCAATTTTTGTTTTCTGCTGCCTTTTTTGCTTTGCTCACATGCGTAAACCGCAAATTATTTTACACTCAGCCGATGCGCCAGCAATGACAACAGCCACTGAAAAATTTTCTCAAAAAGCACACTCACTGCAATAATGACAAATGTCCAGGCGAACAGGTCAGGTGTCTCCAGATAAATCTTTGCATTGTAAAGGTTTTCTCCGATGGAACCCTTTGGGGAATGCCAATGATCTCTGCTGCGATCCCCGCCTTAAAGCACATGCCGATCGCAATTGCACAGGCAGAACGAAAATACGCAAAAAGTCCCCCAAAATAAAGGTAATACATTTTGTTCCAGAATTTCATCCGAAAGATTTTTGCCATCTCAAAAAGTTCCCGGTCCAGATGTTCAAATCCCTCTAGAAGATTTGTATAAATGATTGGAAATGCCATGATGAAAGAAATCAGTATTGACAGGTTTCCTTGATGGCATCCAGATGAGCACCAGCACAATAAAAGATGCGACCGGAGGTTGCCTTTAGCACAGCCACCGGAAGTGCAAGGATATCGCGTATTAATTTCACATGATATGCCAGTGCAGAAAGCAAAACGCCGCCTGCCGCTGCGCAGAAGAAACCAAGTGCGATGCGCTCCAGCGAAAACCAGATTGACTCCCAGAAGGAAAAGGTTCTCACCAACGAAAGCAGGCACCGCCCCACTGAAAGGGGCGATGCCAGTAATATCTGCTTGTCTAATGCCATGCTTGCAAACTGCCAGAGTAACAGCCAGAATGCAATGGTCCAGAGTTTTATTTTATTTTTCTTCCTAGTCTGCGTTGTAGTAGAAATCATCATTTGGTAATGCTCCACCGACTGCTGCCGGATTCTGTTCAAATAAAATTCCAAGATAGCTGCTTAATTTTGCTTTCATATCATTTCCGGCAATAAATGTAATGTTACATTCCGGGATTGCCTTCTCTGCAACCTGTGCTGCAACAATATCGTAGTTTCCGACGAGGACTGCCGCTTCTGCCACATTGTCATTTACATAATTTACAGAAGCCTCATACTGCTGTAAAAATGTCTCGACTGCGTCCGGATGCGCCTCAATAAAATCATTTCTTGCGATCACAACGCCTGTGATCAGAGCTGCCTTTGTGTCACCATCTGCGGATGATTTCTCCCACTCTTCGGTAAGGTCCAAGTGCCACACGGATATTTTCATTCTGTGTCATTGCCACAGTCACAAATGGCTGTGGAAGCATTGCCACTGCATCCTCATTTGCTGCGAGTGCTGCCACACATTCAGAATGCTCGGATTTGTATTCGATTGTGACATCTTTTTCCGGGTCAATGCCATTTGCGGTCAGCATATAGTTTAATGCGTATTCCGGTGTTGCACCCTTTCCGCTGGCATAGATGGTTTTTCCTTTTAAATCAGCAACACTCTGTACACTGTCGCCATTTTCCACAATATATAATACACCTAACGTATTGACTGCCAAAACGCTGACATCCACACCCTCTTTGTTGTACAAAACAGATGCAAGGTTTGCCGGAACTGCTGCAATGTCCACATTTCCCTGCACAATCTGCGGTGTGATCTCATCCGGTGATGCTGCAATGGTAAAATTGTAATGATTTGCTCCGGTATCTCCGTTGTCGGAATCATCCATCAGCTTCACCATTCCCATAGCTGTCGGTCCTTTTAAGGCGGCTACATTCACATCTGTCAATTCGCCTGCTGCTTCAGTTTCTGTACTTTGCTGCTTCCTCTGTTGATTCTGTGACTGCTTCGCTGGTCTCAGTCTGCGGAGTGGCTGTATTCTCTTCCACTTTGTTTCCGCCGCATGCGCATCACACGGACATCATAAGAGCCAGTGCTGATACAAGTTTTTCTTCATAATATAAATTCTCCTTCTGGTCTTAAGAATATCTCAGGTCAGTTTCTTCTTCCTGTCAGACCGAATTTAGTATAAACGAATTTATATAGAATCTCAAGTATGTTTTTAGTACATGTTAATTTTTAACAACCTTTTCATATAATGCTGGCACATTCTTATTCTTCCACGGATTCTGTGACTCCGAGAAAGATCGGCATCTGTGTTTCTGTATCAATGATGGCATAGACGAATGGGCGGTCCAGATGCACCGTTTTTATTTCAGGTTCATATAAGGACATCGTTTCCACCATTCCGACAACCGTTGAGGCACCCGCTTTTGTTCCCTGCTCATCAACTTCGATATAGGTTTTGTGCAGTACCATGTTAATATAGATATTTCCATTATCACTGGTTCCAATTCCTCGAAAATCTGCCTGTTCCTCATCAAATGCATCTGTCATTCCCATGTTCTGCAAGGTATCTTTTAATTCTATTGAATATTCGGACTTGAATTTTGGGATTGCTGCATCCACATCATAATCCGTGCTGACATTTCCAACAAGGCCGATCAGTTTTTCTGCCGATAGATGACCGATATAATCCTCTATGCTTATCCCTTCTTTTGGAAGCAATGCCATAAAACTGTATCCATCTTCATATGGTCGGATAAAACCGGTCGTACTGTCATCTTCCAGATAATATGCCTCTGTGGAATACATCATATCCACCGTCTGCTGTGCTCCATTTTCAGAAGTAAATGTGCCTGACTCTACATCCTCCTTTTCATATGGAGACTGCCACTTTGCATCAAAAGCAATGGCATTGATCAGATACATTACCGAATTGTCTTCGATTTTCTCTAATATCTCCGGGATCATTTTTTCTGTTTTTTGCGAAACCCAGGTATTGATATCTTTTAATGTATGCTCATCAAAAGGTGCCTGATAAATTTCCGCATCAAATAATTTACTGTTTTCTGACAGGAAATCATTCTCCACATGTAAGGTGTCTGCATCTTTCAGCCAGATTGAATTTGCAATGTTTAGATGCGCATTCTCTGTATCAGCCAGTTTTTTCATATACGAAGAAAGTTCTCTGCCCTGCTGCCCTACCGGTGTTCCATCCGACAGAACCTGCTCCATCTGTGACAGCGTATCACCTTTTGCACCATTTTCTGTCATGGTAAGCGCTGTTAATACTGACAATGGAGATATCATCTCATTTTTTCCATCCTCATATGTCTGCTGCAGCAGATTCAGGGCAAACTGACAGTATCGGTATTGGTAACCGAAGGATGTTTCTGTGCTGTCATCTTCCGCTTTCTTTTCTGTCGTATCAGCCTCTGCCTGCTGATCCTCATTTCCTATATGATCGGCGTTTTGTTCACTGTCCTCCGACTGTTGCGGCGTCAACCGCTTCGTCGTATCAGATAATCCACTGCCACACCCGAATAATCCTAACGTCATACATCCGATCAAAATTGTAACCAGTTTTCGTTTCATATGCTTTGTCCTCCTTTATTTAATCCAACGGTACCGCATACAGATAGGAAATCCCCTCTTCATCCCGCAGCTGTAATAATTTTTTCTTCTGGCAGACGATTGAAAATCCATAAATACGCAGTCCATCCTGCTTTACACTCTCGATCATCATATCGTAAGGAATTTCCTGATACCCATTTAAAATCTTCACAATCTCCGGATGATCGCGCAGATAGCTCAAAAGACTGATAAAATGCGTCTCCATTTTCTCTGTATCCTCTGATATATGCCAGCTGTCTGTATCCGCACGATTATCAAGCTGGCAGAGATATGGATAAGTCTCCCTGTCCCAGTCGATGCAGCTTCCACTTGGATTAATCAGCATCCCAACCGGTACAGAGTCACACATATAGCCATCTTCATCGGATGTATAGACTGCACACCACAGCTGTGCGTCCATCTCCCTGTTTTTCGCCCAGTTATAAAAATCTGCATAACCAGTCAGTTTTTCCAGGGACGCATATGCAATGTAATACGCATTATCATCCAGTTTCTCAATAGACGCATATGCTTCCTCCTCACTTCCTGCCGGTCCCCAGAATTGTCTGGTATCTTCGTCGAAAAAATGCATTCTAGAGTATTCTTCCACCTCTTTTGGCACCATAAACGTATTTCCATAAGGCATTTTGAACTCATCTGTATTATAAAGCGTCAGCTTCCCACGCTTTAGCCTGCCGTTGACGGTTGTAAATTTCCCGCCATATGAAATTCCCTGCGGAATAGAAATATTGTATGTTCCATAACCCTCTGCCACCGCATTGACTGTGTTCCGGTAACTGCTCCGGCCAGAACAGTTCGGAATATACAGAAAGGTCAAGGCTCATCCGTGTTGTAGTAATATTATCACTGCCTTCGCCTATTCCCACCACTTCATTTGGATTATAGTAAAAAGCCGATACAACCTGTGGCAGGACAAAGATCACACAGAGCACAACGGCAAGCACGCCTGTTCCGACGATCGCACCCATTTTCAAAAAAGTTCGCCGGATCGTTTTCTGTATCATTTTTACAAAACGCTGTTCCTCTTCGGATTCTGCATCATTGCCCTGCACAAAAACCTCTTCTTTCTCCTGCCCTTGAAGTACTTCGAGTCCCGGAATCTCCTCTTTTTCATAGAGGTACTCACTGATAGCTTCCTGCTTCTCAATGGCATGTTCCACTTCATCTGTCTGTGCCTTGTCTAATTTTCCTTCCTGATATAATTTTAACAATTCACGATAAGTCATAGTTATGATCCTCCATGTAAGTCCGCAGTTCACGCTTTGCCCGATATGACAGTACCCGTACATTTTCCGGTGTCATTTTTAAGATCGCCGCAATCTCTTTCTGTGACAGTCCGCCAAAATACTGCATCAGCAGAATCTCCCGTTTCCGTTCTTCCAGTTCATTCATTGCCTGATAAAGGAGCCTGTTTTTCTCCTCTTTCAAAATGCCTTCCAGAACCTCCTGCGATGCGGTATTCTGTATCTGTTGCACTTCACCAAGCGGTACTTTCTCTTTTTCCCTGCGGTAATAATTGAAAAAAAGATTGCGCGCCACCAGATACAGCCATGCACGCATGTTTGTGTGGTCATCCGGCAGCGAAAGCAGTGCTTTTAAAAAAGTTTCCTGCAAAAGATCCTCCGCAAGACTGCTGTTTTTGCACAAAGAGTAGAGGTAAAGATATATTTCTTTGCGATATTTCTGATATAGCTGCTTTAATATATCTTTTTCCATGACTCCTCCTCTCCCGTATAAAAACGACCGTCCCCATTCCTGTGACTCAGCCTGCGCTTTTGGAACTTCATCTATATAACAATCCTTTTTGAAAAATGTTACACGGAAATTTTATTTTTTTACTTCCAGTCGTTTTTCCCCTTTGAGGTCAACACAGTTCACGCAATACCATGAGGAGTTCCTCCTCCGTCAGATTCTTCGTCTGGATGGTAAACGTCACACCTTCCTTTGTAAAAATTGCGAGATAGCATTCATCCTCCGCTGCAAGACGTGCGATCGTCACTTCCCTATTATTGATCACAGAAGTTTTTAAATCATCATCCTCAAATTCCGTGATGATCCCGGATTCTGTCGTGCGGACACCGATCTCAAGGCTTCTGTTTCCATCCTCACTCTCATACAGAAATGTATTATTATCATCCACTACCTGATGATCTTTATTATAATAAATACTTCTTTCAGCCGTGGTCTGATTTTTCTCTTTTTCCCCGTCCAATGGCTGTATACTGCTTTGTACATAGGCTGTATCTGTATCATGCTCCTCTGCATATGCCACAAGATTTTCCGGCAGATTTTTTGGAAAAACAGTCACTCCATAATACTGCTCTAATTCCTCTGCACTCATACGCTCTTCCTGTCCATTCCCCACATCGATCGCAATCGTTGTCAGTTCACTGACCTCGTTGATCGTGATCTTCTCGTCTGTATCTGCAAAAGATTCTGACTCCACACTCTCTGTCTGTTCCTCTTCCGCCTTTGCCACTGCAGTTTCGTTCCCCTCGTTTGGAGCTGATGTACCTTCGTTCATCCCTTCTGCGACAGCACTTTCTGTCTCTGCGCCTGTATCTTTGTTCTGTACCCACAGATCAAATGATACCACTGCTCCAGCCAGCAGAATACACACACACGCCGCCATTGCAGTAAAATGCCTGAGATTTCTCTTTTTCTGTGCTGCTTTGCTCCACTGTTCCGCTTCTTTTACATAAGCCGGATCGATTTTTCCGATCACATCTATCCAATCCGTCTTTTTCATAATGCATAGCCCTCCTTTTTCAGATAGTCCAGCAATTTACCCCTGACACGAAAAAGTGTTGTCTTCACCTTTGCCTCACTGCATGCACAGCGCTCTGCAATCTCTGTAATGCTATCAAAATACCAGTATCTCCGCACAAACATCACGCGGTGCTCCTTCGGGAGATTTTTGAGGAAATGATTGATACACGCCACTAATTCCTGTTCCTCTATGTAGTGCGACGGCTCTTTTTTGTCCACCTGATCTGTCAGTTCATCAAAAATAAACTCCACTTCCCCTTTTCCTCTTTTTGCCGTATGCAGTTTCCGGTATCGATCCAGACTTAAATTTCTTGTGATCGCACCTAAAAACGCAGATAAAATTGCCGGTCTCTCGTCCGGCATAGCGTTCCACGCCCTCAGCCAGGTGTCATTGACACATTCTTCACAATCTTCTTTATTCAAAAGAATATTTTTCGCAATCCTGCCACAATAACTGCCGTATTTCTCTGCCGTGTGTCCGATCGCGCCCTGATCTCGGTTCCAATATAAATCAATAATCTTTTCATCTTCCATTGCACGTATCCTCATGTTCCCCATTGTTTTTACACGGATTTATTTCATTTTCTCATATTTCTCTTCACTTGGAAAGACGCAAATGAATTGGATTGGTTACACAAATTTTACACATATCAAAAAATCCGCACCTTATTTTTAAGGCTGCGGATTTTCTGATCTCTGCTTTTCTATAAACTAACCAAATCTCAAGCTGTCTCCATGGTTCAAAATCGGTGCACTGTACAAAAACAACACATCCTGATATTCCGTGTCCCCTAAAAGCTCCAGCGCATACGAAGCTGAGACATACCGGAGGTCAACCAGCGTTACTTCCTCATAATACTCCGCTAAAAGCGGTGCGATACTGCTGCCAAAAGAATCCCTAAACAGCAACAGCTTCTTTCCATTATGGCACTCCGGATTCTGAATGGTCAGAAGCGCTCTTGCACCCCACAGGTAAAAATCATAATCATCCATCCCACCGATTTTTTCCGGTGCATAGACACTTACGTACTGTTTTCTTTCATAATCATAGACCTGCATTCGCTCTACGGACGGATCTGTCCGGTAAATCATCTTATCCGGTGTTGTTTTCAATGCAGAGGCTGCCCCGTAAGCTCCGACAAAATCCTCCGTGGCGATCTGCCAGCCGTCAGATATTGTATTGGTCTGCTGTCCCATAGACTGCACAAGCGTATCTACTACATCCGTAATCTTTTCCTGTTTCCAGTGCAGATCCGTGCGGTAATAATCTTCCAGATGCAGTTTATCATATAAATTAATTTTCTGTACCGAAGGAATCTCCGCCTGTATCATCTCATCCAGCCTTGTATAATCCAGTATTGGATACTGTTTATCTGCCAGATAATAATTTTTGTCCGGGATGACTGCGACATAACAATCTGCGTTCTGAAATTGTTCTGTGCAGAGCTTCTCTATGGAATCTGCCACTCTGCCCACATTCTTTTCATTTAATTCTGCCTCCAGATGATAAATTCCATCCTCAACTTTAAAATAACCATTGGTATCCGCTTTTCCCAAAAGTGCCGTCTCCGTCTCCGCTTTCACTGTGCGCAATCCGTCCCGCACTGGAAACTGCTCGGAAAAATACGTTTCCAACTGCTCCATATACGTTCCATCCCAAAAAGCAGCCACTGTAAATACCGGTTTCTTCGCAAGTTTCCGTCTCTCCGTCTTAGAAACCGCCTGATCCGGCAGCAGAAACGCCGCCACCGGGACACAGACAAGTGAGAGCAGAAAAACAACTGCTGCTATTTTTTTCTTCCAATCCATGCTTCTGCCCTCCTCATTAACGATCCGGTGTCAGATGAATGTGGTTTCCCACTCAGTCTCCCTAAAACCGGAAATATAAAAACGGATGTACCGAACTTCCCAGCAAAAATGCCGTTGCAAGCACCAGCCCTGTCAGTATATAACAGCTCTGTAACAGCCATCCTGGCTTTTTCCACATGTTTGTATTTTTTAATCTCTGAATGCACATCGCAGGAAACGGTGTCGCACCGGCGCACCGATGAGCAAAAGTATCAGACAGCTCTTTATCTCATAAGCAGCCATCGGTGTCATTGCATTTCCGTAACTTCCGGATAATCCTAAAAAGCTGTTCTTTTATCTCACGGACACTCCTCCACACGCGGAATATGACAAAACTAAAAAGGACGACCAGAAGAACATAACCATGTTCTATGATATTTCTGGCACAGATCAGAAACATATTTTTCCCTGTTACCACCATTACTGTCATTATTTGCGGATATGTCTGCTATTTTAAAGATCTTTCTTTCCATTTTCTTTCCAATTAATTTCTCTGCACTTAAGAATACGCCAAAATACAATCCCCACAGCGCAAAATTCCATCCTGCACCGTGCCACAGCCCACTGAGCAGCCAGACCACGAACATATTAAAACACCATCGCAGAACGCTCACCCGGTTGCCGCCCAGCGGGATATAAAGGTAATCGCGGAACCAACCGCCCAGCGTTATGTGCCATCTGCGCCAGAACTCCGAGATACTTTTTGAGATAAAAGGATACCTGAAATTCTCCGGGAACGTAAAACCTAATATTTTTCCGAGTCCGATCGCCATATCGCTGTAACCGGAGAAATCATAGTAAAGCTGTAACATAAACGCAAGGGCAAGCACCCAGTAACCCAGTGTGCCGATTCCTGCGCCTTCCATGCACGAATTCCTGTTGTCACGGCTGATTCCGCTTTTGCTGCTGTTTCTGATATATTTTGCAGCGTCTGAGACAAGCGACGCAAGGGAATCTGCGATCAAAACCTTTTTACAGAGGCCACAGACGAACCTTGCCGCACCTTCCCCGTTTTTTTCCCATGTGATCTCCCGGTGTTTTAATTCCGCCTGCACGAATTGAAAGCGGACGATCGGTCCGGCGATCAACTGTGGAAACATCGTCACATATGCCGCAAAATCAACAAAATTGTGTTCTGCCGCAACCTCTCCCCGGTAAACATCCACATAATAACTGATGATCTGAAACGTGTAAAAACTGATGCCGACCGGAAGTGCGATCTGCACCATCGGAACATGTGTACCGAGAATCCTGTTTACACTGTCTGCCAGAAAATCCATATATTTAAAAAACACCAGCAATCCCAATGTCATTGCCGTAAAAATCCCGACCACAAGCCTGTCATGTCCACCCTTGTATTTTTCGGATCTGTCTGCCGGATCAGCAGCACAGACACACTTCTTCTGTCTCTGATATTCGATGCATCTTCCACCCATATAGCCGGCTGTAACAGAAAAAAGGAGCAGCACACTGTATTTTGGCTCCCCCCACAAATAAAAAACGAAGCTTGCCAGAAACAGTATCAGATTTTTCACTTTTGCCGGTGTCAGATAATAGATCACTAATACCGCCGGTAAAAAATAGTATAAAAACGTAATACTTGAAAAAAGCAAGCTTCGCACCACCTTCTGTATTTATTTTTTTAACGCTAAAAACGCTTCTTTTGCTGCATCTGCAACATCTTTGTCTGCCATGATGAATAAAATCACGTCGCCAACGTTTTCCACAACAACGCTCTCTGCTTCAACACATATCCACTTTGCCGGATCGGCATTTTCCTCTAAAAGCTTCTTGGCAGCTTCGATATCCTGATCTTCACTTACCCGGAGCAATACACACTGATAAGCAATCGAGGACATCATCGGTGCAGAGTACACGGAATCCGTATAATCAATCTCTGTCGTTCCTAAAATATATTCTTCTTCTGCTTCGGTAATCTCCACGTTTTCAAAATCATCTGTGTAGCTGAAGTAATCGTCATCTGTTTTTGCTGTTTTATAAATCTCATCCAGAATGTCTGCACAGCTTCCCTCCAGATTTGCCGATGTATCCAGCGCACCCTCTGTTGCCTCTGCACATCTCTACATGCTGCACTTTGCCTGTGTCCTCGACTGTAAACTGGATATCTGTTGCCTTGAGATATCCGTAAGGAGCAAACTCCTCACGAAGTGTGTAAGTCTCGCCTACGACAAGTCTCTTGATCACATGTGCTTCCTTAGCATCAGATGTCCATGTGTCTACCACATTTCCATCCTTATCAAGTACAGTAAGTGTTGCACCTGTAAGCTCTGCACCGCTTGTGATATCTGTCTTTGTAAACTCAAAGGTTGTCGGAGTGTTTTATACTCGCTGTTATATACAGCAGTCTTAACATCCTGTCCCTGATATTTTGTATCAAAGTTTACTGCTTCCTCATTTGTCACATATCCGGCAGGCTTTACAAGCTCCCTTGCAACATATTTTGCAAATGGATAATCCTTAACAAAAGCAATCTTTCCATTCTCATCAGATGTTGTCTTCTCAAGAAGTGTGCCTTTCTCGATAATTACCCTGCCAGCAACATTCTTGATATCCTCGTCTGCATAAAGACCAAATACTGCACCTGCAATCGGTGTGTTATCTTCTGCATCAAGCTTAGTCACTGACATATCAAGCTTCTGTCTGTCATCTGAGAAAGTAAGGCTTTCCTTGATAACAGGTGTCTTATCATCCACATATGTGAATGTCACTTTCTGCCCATTCGGATTTAATACATATCCGTATGGAGCTTCCACTTCCACAACTCTGTACTGTCCAAGAGGAAGATTCTTAGCTGTTGCCTTTCCATCCTTGCCAGTTGTAAGAGTTGTCACAAGGTCTCCCTCGCTGTAATACTTAATGCGGTTTCCGTCTGCATCCTTCTGGTTGTCTGCTGTGTAAATATCCTCGGCAGCATAAACTTTGAATTTTGCTCCGGCAAGTGAGCCTTCCTTATAAACAAACTCTTTCTCATATGAGCTTGCAAGAAGTCCACCCTTGAATCCGTCAAGTACCTCTCCCTTCTTTTCTACAGTCAGCTCTCCGACTGCAGGGGCATCGGAATATTCCACAGTAATGATTGCATCATTTGTATCACCATCTGTCTCAAATGCTGTATCAGTATCAACCGAGATGTTGACATACTTATCATTTACAACATATCCAAATGGTGCAGACACTTCCTCAATGCGGTAGTTACCGATTTTCAGTGCCTCCGGTAAGATTAAATCTCCGTCCTCATCAGTAAAGAATGAAGTATGCTCTACCTTTGACGGATAAGTTGTGTACTGCTTCACATATTCGTTCTTATCAATATTGAAGATTTTAAACTCTGCATTTGGTACAAGTACTGTCTGCTTTGTATCGGAATCCTTCTTGATTACACGAAGCTTTGCAGTAAACTCCCTGTCAAGAAATACTCTCCATGTCTGAGGCTTGTCAGGATGGTTCTCGCTGATTTTTACCTCAAATGGCTTGATTGTCTTCATGTTATGCGGAGTCTTTGACTCAACTACCACATAGGTTCCATAAGGAATTGCAATGGAAACTGCATGTCCCTTGTCATCGGATGTGATTGTTGTTGCTCCGTTTTCCCCGATTACTACCGGAGTAGCCTTGTCAAAGTCATAACTTCCATCTGCCTTTACAGGTAAAGATGATTTCAAATAAGCTGTAAACTCTGCACCTGCCAATAAGCCTGCTTCAGTATCATCGCCATTGTCAGATACCTTGATAAGCTGGAATGGCTGCTTGATTACCTGCTCTGCTGAAGTTGTGCTTCTTGATACCTCTGCTACAAGGTCTCCCTCATAGTCGCATACTACATCATGCTCCTCTTCGTCTAAGAGATACCCCTCTGATGGAGTGATTTCCTTTACATAATAGTTTCCAAGGTAAAGGTTATTGACCTCTGCTTCGCCATTCTTATCTGTTGTAAGCGTTGCTACAAGGTCACCTGCTTTGAATACGACTCCTGTTGCTCCGTCCGGATGCACGATATCGTTTCTCGCATAAAGACCATAAACTGCACCTTCAAGGCTTGCATCTCCCTGGGCTGCTGCCTTGCCTGATTCCTTGTCTACCTTGTAGATATGAATCTTTGCTGTCGTTCTGTCATTCACAAATGTGTGGCTGAATGATGCCTTTGCCTGTGTTTCAGGTAATACATTGAAATTGAAGCTGTAAACATCTTTACTGTTTCTGATATACGCATATGGTGCCTGTGTCTCTTGGACATAATATCCGTTAGAGATTGGCAGATCCACGCTGTAGCTTGCCTTTCCGTCCTCACCTGTAGTTACTGTCTCAAGAGCTGTACCCTTTGTGACAATAACCTGTCCGGCATAGTTTTTGATGTCATTTCCGGCATAAAGTGTGTACTTGCCACCATCAAGAGGGTTCTCTGTGTCAGAGTCCTTCTTTACGACAGATACATCCGCTTTCTGTCTTGTATTCTCAATCGTAGTTGATTCATACTGTACTGTCACAGTCTGGTCCTTATACTCAACTGCTACTGTCTGAGGTGTGGTATTGATTGTATACCCGTCAATGCTCTTAATCTCAGTTACCACATAAGTTCCAAGATGAAGGTCAGATAATACCACCTGTCCGTCAGTTCCTGTTGTAAGGCTTTCTGCTACTACATCGCCAGCATTGTAAACCTTAGTACCATCTGCCTTGTAGATATCTGCCCCAGCAGTTACCTTGAAGGCTGCTCCGGAAAGCTTCTTTTTCTCATAAGTGAAATTGCTTCCATTCCATGAACTAAGCACCTCACCCTCTTTATAAATTGTGATTGCTCCAAGCTGCTCTTTATCTGTTGCAGAGATTCCCGTTGTCTGTCCTGCTTTTACAGTAAGTGTATGAACCTTACCGGAAAGGACATATCCCTTTGGTGCGGTAATCTCTTTTACATAATAAGTGCCTGCAACAAGTGCAGCTGACTTTGCATATCCGTTTCCATCTGTTGTCATGGTCTGTACTCTGTTTGTGCATCCGCTGTCAGAATAGATTCCATAGACTGCACCTGAAAGCTTCACTCCGCTTGACTCATCTGTCTTTGTAAGCTCACCATATCCGATGTTCTCTGTCTTGACCTTGATATAGGCTTTGATAGGATCTGCTGTCGGTCTTTCAGAAATAAACTCCTGATATCCGCTCTTTCCTGTAAGCCAGAATACACAGCTTGATGTTGTCTCAACCTTGCCAGCATTGGATGTGAATGTTCCTGTTGTAGCTGTGGTATTCACGCTCGTTGAAGAGATTGTAATACTGTTGCCATTCTTATCAACAGAATATCCGCTGATGCCAAAATCAAAATCAAAATCAGATAAGACACCATTGCTGTCAGATAATGTTGCTTCAAATCTCTGACTTCCCTCATTCCACTTTAGTTCATAAGTTGGTGCCTCACTGGTTCTGCGTGATGCAAAACTTGGAAGTATTGCATTGTAGGAGCTGCTGATATTGTCCCTGAGTCTCTCATAATAACTGTATGAAGAATCAGGACTTGGTGCTGTGTTGCAGAGCTTTCTCGCTGCCGAATCACCACTTCCAGTTCCAAAAATATCTGCTACAATTACCCATACCATTGCCTGAGTTGCGATATACTCATCACACTGACTGTTGCTTGGTGCCGCCTTTTGTGTACTGTTAAACCCATAATAAAGGCAGTAACTTAAAAGCTTTCTCTGCTGTGCTGACATTGATGTGCTTGCATCATCGTAGCTGTTCATAAGCTGACCGCCATCTGCTCTTAATCCGAAATTCATACAATATGCAGAATTTCCGTCAAGAATTGAATACAGAATCTTGCCATGATTATATCCGGGCTTCAGCTCACTTACTTCTCCGGAATTTTTGACTGATGCATTCCAGAACGCAATATTTGCCTGCGGACTGGCTGCAAATGCTGTTGTTCCATTCGTAAAGAGTGTTCCAACCAGTGTGAGCATAGCCATAAATCCTGCCATAAAACGCTTTAGTTTCTGTTTCATGTGCTCTTTCCTCCTTAAATCTCAGTTAGTTCAGAGCCTATTCGCAAAATTGCCTACAGCATATCTAAAATTTCAAAATCAGTCTTAGAAATGCAAGCATTTCACAACCATCGATTTATGAAATTTTGCTTGGCTCTGAACGGGTACAAAAAAAGAAAGACATAAGTTTATGGCTTACATCTTTCTTCCTTCTGCTTCTATTCGTTTTTATTTATCTGTGACATCGAAACTCGTAATAGTCTGTGCCGCCTGTCGTGTAAACTCCATCATAACTGATGTAGAATACCGGATCTGTTTCCAAAAGTAACATACTTGCAATATATTCTGCGACTGCATCCTCAGATGATAACCGCTGTCCATCAATGGTACTTGCTTTGTTGAGGTCTGTCTCTACAAACACACTGTAATAAGAGCCTTCCATACCATCGTAAGGATAATACTCATTGTACTCTTCCTGCGTGATACTGCCGTCATTCAAATGGTTCTGTAAATTCTGCTGTGTGGTAATCATCCCTCCTGCCTGACACTTTGCTGTTGCAAGTGAAACAACATTTTGTGGACTGTATGCCACGGATGCAGGCTGTGGATTGCTCACATTGTCTTTCGGACTGTCTGTAGTCTGACCACCATTACCTGCATTACTCTGATTTCCACCAGCTTCCTTATTACCACTTGCAGGAGCTTTCTGTTCCGGCTTGTCATTCTGCTCTGACTTTTCTTTCTGCTTTGATGCAGTTTCATTATCAGCGGATCGGTTATCTTCCTTATCAGTCTTCTCTTCTGAATCTTTAACCTCGGCAATATCTTTGTCTGTCTCTTCACTTCCAGCTTCGGTTGTGACCTCTGTGACAGCCTCCGTTGCCATTGCTGCTTCTTCAGTTGGCTTTACGCTTTCCGTCTGTTTCTCTGTCTGATTATCAGCCTTTTCTTTACCACCATTACAGGCAGCCATTGAAAAGACCAGTACTGCGGATAATAAGATAATACTTATCCTCTTCATAGCAATCACCCATCCCTTCTCCGCAAGAGGGATGGGCTTTGTGTTCCGTGCCATCCACCCTTGCGGTGAACTATTTATCTGTAATGCACGGGACACATAGGACTGTCCCGTATTCTGTGCATCTTAAACTCCTTTCATTATACCAGCTCTCTTATTTTAAAGAAATACTGCATAAGTCGTCTGTTTTTCTTATAATTCAAGAATAAACCCTTTGCCTGCATATGCTCACCTCCTCTCAGAATGTGCCCATTCTTACGAATGAAAGAAATACCCTTGCCACCATAGCGAATAGAAGAAGAATTATTCTGGCAAGTCCTAAGACCAGCTTCAACGCTCCAAGAATTATCCTTAATATCCACTTGAGTATCTCTAAAATCACTGTTCCTACGGCTCCCATAACTCTTCTCATAATGATCAGTCTCCTTTCGACATCCATCCCATTGCAAGACCTGCAACATCTGCATCGTCCATAACATCTTCTGCCGGTTCTTGTGCTTCACTATTGGCTGCCTGCATTATTACCGGCTGACCAACATTCATCCCGGATATCACACCGCCTAACAGCCTTATGACCTCTTTCCTTGCTTCATTGATTGCTGCTTCTATAACCTCTGTCTTAATGTCCTCAATATCTGCTGACCGGATATATTCAGCCCTTTCATTATCTTTTTTCTTTGCAATAAAAGTCTCACTTCCATAATTGTCAATGTAAAACTTACATGCATCCAGTATAAACTGGTTCTTGGACTTAAAAATCTTTGGATCAAGATTCTGAATGACATTATTAATTAGCACATGGTCTGGATTATGCATATTTAGTCTAATTGTTGTTTTACTTCATAATTAAACTGTTTTGCCATCATGCCACCTCCTAAGATAATCTCCTTGCACTTTTAAGCCCCATCGTAGCAAGCTGCTCATATCCTCTTGCATTTGCCTTTACATCAAGGTTATAGGAAATATTCCTGGCATCGTGACTCCCAAAATTCTTCATCACAACCGCCCCGCCTCCGACAAATACAATCGGTGTAGTCTTTAAGTTATACCCAAACTCACGGATTGAGTTATATACCTTATCAACAAAATCCTCTATCTCTGCCTTAATAATGGCAAAGTATTCATCATCAATATCTGACCTGCCATATCGCATGATGTTCTGTATCTCTGACTCGTCTACCTCTCCGTTAAGCTGTCTTACACACTGCTCATTGATAGAACGCATACAGGTAATAAGACCTTTGGGAATCGTCACACACTTTGATTCATCCGGAGACTTGTTGATTACCGGCATAATGTCGATTGTCCAGCTTCTAATATCTACTATCAGTGTTTCTTTGCCATAGCAGGAATCTTGTCCACTACTGTGCATAGCACTGAGGAAATACTGCCACATCACCAATTTCAATATGATATGACTCATTCTCATATTTGAAGCTTACACGCTTATTCTTTGTCAGGTACTTGATAAAATCATTCTTCTCTGCTCCAAACCTTGTAAGCGGAAGTCCTACGGCAAGGAATACCTTTGCCTCTGCAAGACCTCTTCTTTTAAGTTCCTTAGCAACTGCTGCAAGAGTGAGAAGATAAAAGCTGTCATCTTCGACCTTGGTATCCTTTACTTCCTGCCTCACAGTTCCAACCTTATAGAACTTTCCTTCATACTCAAGTACATCACCGAAAAGTGCCGGAGTTGTTGTAATCTCCTTAACACCTGTGACAAATACCTGAGAGATTGTTTTCATCATTGACCAGCCATGATCAATGCCGATTACTTCTAACTTGTTATTCATGTTCCTTTCACTCCTTTTCTGTATTGTCTGCATTATTGTTTTGCAAAATTTCATATAATTACCCACACCCTTTCAAGTGCTTAGTTTGGTCAGATGCAGGAATATCATCAGACCTGCCATAAAAATGCTTTCTCATTAATTCCTCATACAGTTCATCACTCTCTGCCTTAACTTTCATAAGACAGTAGAGAACCACTGTACTAATAATGATTACGAACCAAATTAACACCTTGCCCATTCGACCACTCCTCTCAAATAAAAAGAGGACCAAACCAGCTGATGGAGTATTCCATCTCAAGTGCTAATTTAGTCCTCACTAAATGTTTTTGATATAAAATTGTACCTAATCTAAGCACACAGATTCACTCTCAGACTGATTGTGGACATCTGTGATACTGACTTGGATTTTCGGTTTAATATTGCAGCGCTGCCCTATCTTAAAGTGTACCCTTTGTCAAGGACACTATGAGTTTTTCCTTTTCAGATTTCTATTATATATTTGTTTGTTGTGTAGGGGCTGTAAAATAAGTCCCTAATTTAAGAAACGCCAATTCCGGCAAATGTCGGTTTTGGCGTTTCTTTGTATTAACTTTTCTATTTCTAAGCAAGTCTGCATCTTTGGGTATAAAAAATGGTGCATTTAATAAAGCTCGGCTAATCACGCCCGCTTAAGTTTTATGCAACTTTCGTCTGTCGTTGCTTTTTGTTGTGATATTTATAAAGATTGAATCCACATGAAATCAGTGTAAGCTCGAGAATTACATTTTTCTCGCCTCTTCGCAATAATCTTTTATACGCTTTATCCCACTTTATTACACCAAAAGTTCCCTCCGATTGAATACTTCGGTTCATTCTCAGGAGAGCACCATGTATGGATTCAAGATTTTGCAACTTCCTGATGGATAGCAGTTAATTCCTGATTCATTCGGATCGTTCGGTTTTTGTGTGCTCTCGGACAACATTCTTGTTTATGCTGACACCCTTCACAAGATTCACATTCGTATAATTCTTCCGTTCTTCCATATTTATTATATTTCACATGCTGTGTTCTCTTGAAGAGGAATTTTCGACCGTTTGGGCATAAGAGATTTCCATCTGCATCTTTTGCAAAGTTTACAGCACGATACGGATTCTCATAATACTTTTTGTCCGTCGTTTCTTTTTTGTACATGGTAAATTTCATGTATTTTTCCATGCCGTGTTCTTCACAATAAAGATAATTATTGTAAGAACCGTATCCGGCATCAGCAACCGGATATTTCGGATAGTGACCATATGTGCGATTGAATTTTTCCATCAAAGGCACAAAGCACTCCATATCGGATGCATATGGTTTTACGTCGATTACAGCTATGTATTCATCACAGATGGTCGCCTGTAGGTTGTATGCCGGAAGTAGCTGATCGTTTCCCATGTAATCACGCTTTAAACGCATGAAAGTTGCATCATGATCTGTTTTGGAATAACTGTTTCTTTCTTCTCCACAGGTCTCGATATGATATGCATAGGATTTCAAACGTTCCAGATATTCATGCAATTCTTCGTATTGTTTTGTCGAATGCTTTTCTATGACCACGTCCGGAAACAAAAGAAGTTTCATCCAGTCCAGTTGTTTCTTTGTACATCGTAAGTAATTCAGAGACATAGTCAACCGCGTACGCTTCACGCTTTTCAAATTTTATTCCGAGATATCCAAGTACTTCCTGATTCATAGCATCAATCAAGAGTGAAATCTTGTCAAAGACTTTCTGCCGGTTTTCACACACGATTTTTCCATACCCAGGTATATCGATTGGCATTTGCCTCAATTTTGTCCCGTCAATGTATGTATGTGCAGATCCACGTGATCTTTGGCAAAATATATGAATTAATGTCTTCAAATATCTGCTCGATATAGAATCGGTTAGTTCGTTTCGGATTAAGTTTCCAAATGTAGCAAAAGAAGGCGTTTTCATGCCATCAAGAAGATACATGTAACGAATGTCATTACGGCAGAGCTTCTATTTCTCGTAAGGAGCAGATGCCGTTTTCCATAAAGGCAAAAGTATTACTTTAAGGAGTTTTGAGCATCACATCTTGGGCGACCTGTTTTATAGCCTTTCTACAAAATATCTGATAGGTCAATGTGATCCATAACCTCACAAAAGTGTATACCGGATCTGAAATATCGATCAATTTTTCGATTTCTAATGGTAATTTCAGCTGACGCATAGTATAATTACCATTGGTATTGTTATTTAGTAGCATAATTAATTATACCAAAAAATCGCTCAGACCTCACGGTCTGGGCGATTTTTCTGTCAGGGGAGTTTTTTTACAGCCCCTGATTGATTGTTTTCACCTTTTGCTTTAGGGATTATCAGTGGATAAATTCCTGTTGTCAGATATTGATAATATTCAACAGGTGACAACCTTGCTAAGTCCCATTGATAACGTTCTGTATTATAATATTCTGTCCAATCCCTAACTGCGTTTAATATCTCCATAGCCGTAAGACCTGATAGATCCAGCTCGTCTTTCATATGACCAAAGAATGATTCCTGAGGAGCATTGTCCCAACAGTTTGCTCTACGTGACATAGACTGTCTCAGTTCGTTATCCTTTAATAATTGGACAAATTTAATGCTGGTATAGTGGGAACCCTGATCGCTATGTATTAATGTTTCTGTGCTTAAATCAGTTCCATGTTTTTCTATTAACTGCTTTACTGTTTCTAATACAAAATCAATTTCTAGTGATTCGCTGAGAACCCATGACAGCAGTTCCTTGGTACAGGCATCTATAATTGTCGACATATAGCACCGGGGTGCTTTTCCATTTATAATATACGTGATATCCGTTAACAAATTTTTCTTGGTCCGTGTTCCTCGAATTCACGGTTTACTATATTGGGTGCGGTATATGCAGTTGCCATTGCTTTTGCCATTCTCCGATAGGGATTTGCCTTTGCGGATAGGGCACTGTAAGTTGTACTTCTTCATCAACCGCCGGATTTTTTTGATATTCATCACTATCGGCGGTTCCATGTGTAACAGCCTCATATATATGCTACGGGCACCTTTATGATATCCTCGGTACTGGTATGCTTTCAGAATCAGAAGAAAATCCTGTCTGTCCTGTTCCTCCCTTTCCATTCGCTGGTCTTCTGTTGAGAGATAATGGTAATATCCCGAACGGGATACTCCTGCAATTTCGCACATGGCAGCTACATTCAATAGATTATCGTTTTTTTGCATGGTATCATAAATAATCTGATACTTTGCATGGGCTGGTATTTTCATTATTCCGGAGCCTCCGGATTTAAAGATACAATTTTTTTTAGAAACTCAATCTCCTGATCTTTATATGCCAGTTGCATTTCTAAATATTTTATCCGATTTTCAGCCGAAAGATATCCGTTGCAGCCCTGTGTATAGGTGTTAAGATCTCGAAAACCATTTCCCTTTTTTACTTCATTTCCAATCATGGTTTTCAGACCATTTATTCTGGAATCCCCCAGGATATTTGGATCTATCCCAAGAGTCGAAACAATCTCACGTGGAAGCCTGCCTTTTGACAGTTCCTCCCAAAATAGTTTTTTAAATTCTGCCGAGAAATGTACAATGCTCGGTGATACATCCAGCACATATTTGCTATTTCTCAGTGTGAGCATTTCCTGTTCTGTAAACTTTCTGTTTGCCATAATTTCCTCCAATTCATTTTTATTGTAATATCAATCTGAATCGGAGTCAAAAAAGCGATTTTGTCCAAAATAAAGGGGTTCATCAAAACCATGTCCGAATTTAAGGGTTCCCTGTAAACTCATTGTCTAGATTTAAGGGTTTTCATTAAAATTTACTGTCCAATGGTAAGGGTTTTAAAAACTCAAACTGTCTACTCTATAGGGTACATTTTATTATTACTTTCTATACTATCACATTATCCTTATTATGCTTCTTGTAATGGGTTTTTAACATTTTTTGTAGTTTCACATTACTTTCGTTGCTATGGTATCATGGGATTTTGCTGTTTTCATGGTTTCACATTACTTTGGCTACTGTAATATCATGGGATTTTGCTATTTATGCGATTTCACATTACTTTCGCTGCTATGGTATCATGGGATTTTGCTGTTTTCGCTGTTTCACATTACTTTGGCTACTGTAATATCATGGGATTTTGCTGTTTTCATTGTTTCACATTACTTTCGCTACTGTAATGTCATGGGATTTTGTTATTTATGCGATTTCACATTACTTCTGCCCTTTTACATATAATGGGAATACCACAAAAACTATATTTCCCATTAATTATACATATATATGAATCATTTAATTTGGATTAATGCTAAGATATTCAGCGATCGATCTATTATATTTACAGAAAAGGATTGAACCAATAGTTCAATCCTACTACAATGCGGAAGATGGGACTTGAACCCACACGATTGCAATAATCACAAGATCCTTAGTCTTGCTCGTCTGCCAGTTCCGACACTTCCGCATATATTTAATTGTTACATGAGCTATTTCTTCATGCGACTTGTATATAATATCAGACTATCGCCAAGAATGCAACCCCTAATTTTATTTTTTAACAATTATATAAACCCAATTTTATTTTTTCACAATTACAGCCATATAATTTTAATTCTTAACCATATAATTTTAATTCTCAGCCCTATAATTTTAATTCACATTGATTTTTATATATTTTTTGCTAAAATGAATTTTAGTAAATTTAGGAGGAACAAATAGTGAGTCCAGTATTAATAGTACTTATTGTAATCGCAGTGATTCTTGTTGCCGCTTTTATCGTGCTTACGATTCTTGGCAAGAAAGCCCAGAAAAAGAAAGAGGAACAGGATGCCCAGGTAGCAGCTGCAGCCCAGACAGTTACCATGCTCATAATAGACAAAAAGCGCATGAAACTGAAAGACGCAGGTCTTCCACAGCAGATCATGGATCAGACATCAAAATTTATGCGCCGTGCAAAGCTTCCAATCGTTAAAGCTAAAGTCGGACCAAGAGTGATGTCACTTATCGCAGATGAACAGATTTTCGATGAAATTCCGGTCAAGAAGGAAGTCAAGGCTTCTGTCAGCGGTATCTACATTACTTCTGTGCGTGGTATAAGAGGGCCTCTTGAGAAATCAGCAAAGAAAAAAGGGTTCCGTGCAAGAATGCAGGAAAACTACAACAAGGCAAATGCCCGTCTCAAAGAAGAACAGGCTGCCGATGAAGAAAGAAAAGCACAAAAGAAAGCTGCAAAAGCAAAGAAAAAAGGAGCATCCAAATAAGGATGTTCCTTTTTTATCCTATATTTATAGACGAACCTTTCTGTTTAATGTGTACTGTTATATGACAATCACCTACATACTCGAAATTAATATCCAGTCCATATTTTACTTCTGCAACTATCTCGTCCTCAGTCTCTTCTACATTTATAGATGTAGCATTTATACCGACCTGTAAACTTCCAAATGGTGTGTAATAATATGTAAGATTCTTTTTACCTTTTTCAAATATCATGTGGACATTCATAGGTCCTTTTTTTGAATACTCCAGACTGTCTTTTGTGAATTTGATCATATTTTTGGAAACTTCATGCTCACCTTCTATCGCTTCCTCAAACAAAATATAATGTTTATCATTTCTTAGATAGTATTCACCCGGTGCAATTACCTCAACCGCATCTGACTGTTCATCCGGTGATAACTGCAGACCCTTCAGGGAAACCAGTACTTCCTTTGTCATTTTACCTCTCCAAATCTTAAATCTTTTGTAATCAGGCTGCGTTATATATAGTAACTGTTCTATCTAAAAATTTCAAGGATTTTAAACCTTATTTCATAGTTTCCTTTATTAAATACAGTCTCATACTCTTTTGGCGACAGAACCTCCTTCAGTTCTTTGCAAGCTTCATCCTCCACAACCTCGTAAACCGTTCCCTTAAAACACATATTCGGATAAAGCACACACCACCAGTTATGTCCTTCCCCATTTCCGAGTCTGATCTCCAGCGCTTCATACTCGCCAGCCGGAAATGTATACTCACCATATACTTTCTCAGGAAAGTCCGTATGAGTTATCTCTGCTGTCACATTATATGTAAAACCATTATCTCTAAGGACATCCTTTGATACTTCTATGACCTCCTGCATATGTTCATTTACAACCTTCCTTGTCATCTCCATGTCACTGCATTCCTCAAGATATGGTCTTAAATATGTTCCCACGGCATCCCTGACCTGTTTTTTAACATTCTGGTCAGCATCGCTGTCACTGTTTGCCAAAACGTGGAATCTTAAAATTTTGTGTGCGATCGACTGCTGTATTTCATGCTTCTGATATGACTTAAACCCAATCAGAGCCGCCACTATGATTATGGCTGATAAAATAATTTTCTTTCTCATAACATATAGTATTTACGGCTCTGTGGATATTATACAAAAAATTTCATAGTATCATATGCTTACGCATATGATAAGCCTGCGGCTGATACTTATGCGCATTCGCGCGTGATATAATTCGCTCCGCTCATTATATCATGTGCTTACGCACATGATAGCCTGCGGCTGATACCTATGCGCATTCGCGCGGATATAATTCGCTCCGCTCATTATATCACGATATCAGTATCCTGATCATAAGCTTATGCCACTTGACATATATGATCTACAGCCCATTGGTATATTCATCCATTATATCACCGACAGTTGTAAGGCACAGCCCTCCTCCCTCTCCTGCTTTTCGAGAAGCTGTTCATAATAGTCTCCCATATTCTCAAAGGTTTTATTTATATCATCCACTGCACATACATATGTGTTCCGCGGAAATTTGCTGCTGTCTTTAAGATATTGGATCAGTTTCACATAACTATTTTTATCATCATATAATCCATTACCTATAAGGAGTACCTTCAAATGGTTCGTGTCCGCTGTTTTAGATAACCCGCTTTCACATTCATTTACTGCTTCTTCTATTCCATCAGCATATACAGGCTCTGTTGCATTATCTATACTGTAATAAAATTCATATTGTCCATCCTTTTTGTCTATTCCTGCAAGCATAGGAAAACATCTTTCTTCAAGCTCTACCGCACTGCATCCGCCTACAAGCATTATTGCAACAAATGCTATCATTACCGGTATTCCTGCTTTCATTAGAAATTCTATATATTTTTTCAAAATTCCATCTCCATATTCCATAATCACAGCCGCTGCAAATGTCAGTGCTATCGTCACGGCTATGTGCGCCTTTTTGCTTCTTTTCTGTGTAATCCTTTCTAGCAATTCCATTCCATAAAACAGAGTCATATTAAGAATTGAAAATAGTGTAAAAAACCACACTGCCAGCATAAGTGCATCAGTCCTCTTAAAAAATGAACCTTTTATTGAAACATTGCTCATAAGCACAACAGCCGGATATTTAATCTCTGCAAGTGCATATTTTCCAAAATTTCCGAGCAGTACGGCATATAAAAGCATCATTATCAGATATGCAGTGATAATGGAAAAACCAACCGATCTTTTTATTCTTTTTGAATCATATCCTTCAAGAAATATTATATTAAACAGCGATGTAGATGTGGCAAACACTACATACGCCCCATACAAAATATCCTTTATGTTCATTTCGTCATGAATCTCAAAGTATTTTAAATGCATATCCTTTAATGCAAATGCCATCATCAGAGCAAGCGGCACCAGTATGAACCAGAATACAATCTCATATGTCCTTGCCCTGCATTCCACACCTCCGCTTAAGGCATACGCACTTATAAACAATATGACTATAAGCACAACTGCAAACCATTCATCCGGTATCAGACTGTATCTTATAAGATCAACAAATACCCATGCCAGAAATGCGCCAAGAAGCACCTCATATACATATATCACAAGCCCTGCTGTTTTGCTTTTTAAATACCATTTTTTTATTTTTGATACAGCCGCCAGAAATAATACCTCCATTACAAATCCAAGCGTTATTGCAACAAACCCATATTTTCCAAGCAGGGCGATTTCTGTCGGTATTACAAGCGTTCCGACTCCAAGCAGATTAAATACATAGAGCCTCCTTAGCTGTCTGTATGATATTTTTCCATTTTCTGCAAACATATCTGCTTCCTTTACTTTTATTATTTTCTTCTATTATTCTCTTTTATTCTCTTTTGCCATCTTTTGCTCTCTTTTATTCTTCTCTTCTATTCTTTTCTTCGTTCTTTGTTTTTCAATTTCAGCTTTGTTCTCTGGTTTTCATCAGCGAATATCGCTCGTTTTTTTAATTTTCTAAGCGGAAACCGTATTATGCTGTCCTTCTCATCCTCATATCCATTTAATTCTGCCCCAACAAACGGCATCATATATGGATAGCCAAAGCTCCTTAGCTTCGTAAGATGAAGCAGAACCCAGTATATCGTTATGAGAAATCCAAAATATCCAAGCCATGCCGACATCATTATTACAGCGAATTTGAGTATCCTAAATGAAAATGCAAACTCCTCACTCGGTATGGCAAATGAACACAGCGCAGTAAACGCAACCAGAATAACAACTATCGGGCTGACAAGGTTTGCATCCACTGCTGCCTGTCCGATTATGAGGCCTCCGACTATGCCTATCGTATTTCCCATGGCTCCGGGAAGTCTTATCCCAGCTTCCCTCAAAAGTTCAAATGCAAGCTCCATCATAAGAACTTCTATCACCTGTGGAAAAGGACACCCAAGCCTTGCCTCATAAAATGACATCAAAAGCGATGTAGGCAGTATCTGTGTATGAAAATTTGTGACCGCCAGATAAAGCCCCGGCAATGTAAATGACATAAAAGCAGCCACATAGCGTATAAGCCTTGCAAAGCTTGCCGCTATCGTTCTGTTATAGTAATCATCTGCGGTTTTTAAAAAATTGTTCATTGTTGCCGGAAGGATTATTGCAACCGGTGAATTATCGCTTAAGACAACTACCCTGCCCTCAAGAAGAGCCATTACCGCTACATCCGGCCTTTTTGTTGTCTGTATCTGTGGAAATGGTGAATACCATTTTTTCTCTGCAAACTGTTCGAGGACACCAGAATCCGCTATCTGGTCTATTTCAAATTGTAAAAAAAGATGCTGTATGCGGCTTACTAGTCCGGGTTTTACGAGATCCTTTACAAAAAGCAGATCCACGTTTGTGTGGCTTCTTACTCCTTTATTTATTTCACGGCATTTTAATCCGGTGCTTCGAAGCCTCCTCCTTATAAGCGCAGTGTTTGTCTTTATCGAATCCGAAAACCCTTCATTTGATCCTCTTATCACCTTCTCTGAATCGGTCTCCTGCACAGACATTGCAGGATAACCACTTCCCGGGATTTTTATTGCAAATCCGCAGCCGTCGACAAACATTACTGCATCGCCTGTCAGCATTATCTGTACGCTTTCCTCCATTGTGTACTTGAGTGCAAGCTCTGATATACATGCTTTGTCATTTTCAATCGTGCTTTTTACATTTTCTTCATCAATCGTCATTAGAAAATCTGAAAGCTTGGAAAATGCACTGTCCGCAAGCTTACCACCTGGAAGGGTTACTTCAATATAAGCAAGAAAGCATTTAAGCTTACCATTCTTTCCGACATACATTTCCTGCATTTTTATATCAGAACAATCAGAATACACCCTCTTAAATTCTCTTATATTATCATCTATATTATTCGATATCTTCATATTTTCCCCGGCTTTTCATTTATATAAAGTGTGCGTATCCTAACACACCTGCCTGCTTTTTTGTGTACAGTAAGTTACAGAGTAATTTTCTGTACACAAAAAAAGAACAGATGCATTACATCTGTTCTTAATATGGACAAAATATCATTATATTATTCTGCGTTTCTCTCTTCATCCTGCTTTTGTATCACAGCCTTCACAGCAACCGCCTGATTTACAACATGAGTGTGCATTTCTGCTGTGACCATTTCTTTATCACGCTGCTCAAGTGCGTTTACTATAGCATCATGCTCAGCTATGAGTATGGGATAATTGTTTTGATCTTTAAGATATTCCACCCTGTATCTGTACATCTGCTCACGGATATTATTCGTGAGTGCTATCAGCTTTGCATTGTCGGTTGCCTCATAAATAGCATCGTGGAATCTTACATCTTCCTCAGCTATTTTCTTTACATCACCGCTGTCTAAGCTCTTTTTAAATTCATCTCTTATGGATTTTAAATTTTCCAGCTGCTCATCATTTATCTTGGCACATGCAATTCTTGCAGCAAGCTCGTCAAGTGCTTCACGGACTTCTAAAACATCCTCCATGTCCTTAAGCGTCATGCGCGCTACCTCTGCGCCTTTTCTTGGCATAGTAACAGCAAGACCTTCCTGTTCAAGCATCCGTATAGCCTCTCTTATTGGTGTTCTGCTGACTCCAAGCTTTGACGCAAGCTGCAGCTCCATAAGTCTCTCTCCCGGCTGCAGTTCGCCCTTAAGTATTGCTTCCCTTAACGTATTGAAAACGACATCTCTGAGCGGAAGATATGCATCCATATTCAATGTTAAATTATCTGTCATTAAAGTACTCCTATTTTTGTGCTGATCATCCGGGATAATTATTGTTGTAAATTGAGGTAAGATATACCTGCTTTGCAAGTCCCGATCTTTTTATTTTTCCAAATGCAAGTTGTGCAGTCCTTGAATCATCAAACAATCCAAATACCGTCGGTCCACTTCCACTCATCATAGAACCAACTGCCCCACTGTCCATCATCTGTTCTTTAATCTGTGAAATGACCGGATAGTTCGGAATCGTGACAGATTCAAGAACATTTCCCATATGATCTGAAACCGCCTTAAGATCTTTATTTCGAATATCTTCTATTAGTCTGTCAATATCCGGATGAACTGTTTTATCATCAAGTTTAAGATTCTGGTATACAAATTTGGTAGATACCGAAATCTGAGGTTTTGCTATGAGTACAGGACACTTTACCATTGCCGGAAGTGGTGATAACTTATCTCCGATCCCCTCGGCAAGTGCTGTTCCACGCATTATACAATATGGAACATCGGCTCCGATCTTTACGCCTCTTTCCATAAGCTGCTTCTTTGAAAGTCCCAGTCCAAACAGTCTGTTCATTCCAAAAAGCATTGCAGCCGCATCTGTGCTTCCTCCAGCCATTCCCGCCGCCACAGGAATCTTTTTGGTAAGCCCGACACTGACTCCCTCCTGTATTCCAAACTCGTCTATGAGCAGTTTTGCCGCTTTATATACGAGATTATTCTCATTTACCGGAAGAAAAAATAAATTTGTATGAATTTTTATTGCAGGTTCTTTTATCTTTTTAATTTCAAGTCTGTCAAAAAGATTTATTGTCTGCATTATCATGCGGACTTCATGATACCCATCATCTCTTCGTCTTACGACGTCAAGACCAAGATTTATCTTTGCCAGCGCCTTAAGTGAAATATTATCCATATTGTATTACCTCTGTTTTTTGTATACAAAGATTTTTTTTATATCATACTCTTGTCAAAAGGGCAAGTTAGTTTATTGAAACTAAATATTTTACTCCTGCTGTTAACAATGAAAGCAAAAGTAAATGTGCCGGATAGAATGCATAGAAAAAATATTTAAGCGGCATTCCTCTTTTTCCATTGTAAAAATGAATCGGAATAACCATAAAAAGCGCTATAAATTCTATATCTCCTGCCAGAAACCCAAGTAATATGACTCCAAGCCCGAACGCCAGTTCCCTGTCTGCCATAAGAAGATACATTATGACTATGCACTATTCCGCCGCCCCATAATCACTGCATACAACGAATTCTGCGAGTATCATCATAATAAGTATGACAGCCATCATAACTATACATTTTATAAGGCTTGCAAGCAGCCATTTAATTGTTGAATGCGATTTATCAATCTTTCTGACACCTTTTATCCAGTCTATAACGATAATTGTAAGCAGCCCTATAAATAATGTAAAAAATACATTGTTGCTGCTCATGTCTGCTTTCCCATTATTAAATGCCATATCAAATGGTATCTCTGATATTGCAGCAAAACAAACCAACCTGAGCGCATATTTTGTTCTGTCACTTGTATACTTAAAGCCTTCCACTAACAGGAAACAATAAATAGGAAAGGCCATGCGGCCTACTGACCGCATGACCCAGTATACATCTATGAGCGCTTTTCCTCCGATGCCATCCCTTATAAGTTCCAGTAGAAGTGTAGCCGCTATATGGTCTATAAGCATAGTAACAAGTGCAATTATCTTTAATGTGCTCCCTGCAATTTCCGGCTTTTTAACACTATATTCCACCTTTATACTCCTAACGTGTTTACAGTTATTTTCTGGAGATGCCATATGTCATCAACATATTCCTGTATTGTCCTGTCAGATGAAAATTTTCCAACATGAGCCATATTAAGTATTGCACTCTTCGCCCATGCTTTCTTGTCCTGATAGTAGGCGTTGATCTTCTGCTGTGCATCCGCATATGAACGAAAATCAGCAAGTATGAAATATCTGTCGGCATCTGTTCCCGGCTGTGCATTGAGAAGTGAGTTATATAGCACTCTGAACAGTTCATGGTCATTCGGTGAATATGTTCCGTCAACCATCTGGTTTACAACCTTTTTTATATCCGGATCATTATTGTAGATATCAGCCGGATAGTAATCATGATTCTTTTCATGAGCAATAACTTCATCTGAACTCATTCCAAAAATAAACATATTATCAGAGCCTACTTCATCATACATCTCTACATTTGCACCATCCATTGTACCTATAGTAAGTGCACCGTTTAACATAAATTTCATGTTTCCGGTTCCTGATGCTTCTTTGCTGGCTGTAGATATCTGTTCGCTGACATCTGCCGCTGCAAAAATAAGCTCTGCATTTGATACCTTATAGTCTTCTATAAATACAACCTTTATCTTTCCTTTTATCGATGCATCATTATTTATCACATCGGCAACGCTGTTTATAAGCTTTATCGTTGTCTTTGCATTTTTGTATCCGGCGTACCGCCTTTGCCCCGAATATAAATGTTTAGGGTAAAAATCCATTGATGGATTTTCTTTAATTTTGTTGTAAAGATACATAACATGGAGAATATTCATAAGCTGTCTCTTGTACTCATGAAGTCTCTTTACCTGGACATCAAATATTGAATCAGGATTTACATCTATTCCGTTATGTTCCTTGATATATTTTGCAAGACGCACTTTGTTTGCCCGCTTTATCTCCATAAATTCACGCTGCACATCTGCATTATCAGCAAGCTTTTCCAACCCTGACATCTTTGAAAGGTCTGTTATCCAGCCGCTTCCAACATGTTTTGTTGCCCAGTCTGCAAGGAGAGGGTTTGCATGCGCAAGGAATCTCCTCTGTGTGATCCCGTTCGTCTTGTTATTGAATTTTTCAGGAAACATCTCATAAAAATCATGAAGTTCCTGATTTTTAAGTATTTCTGTGTGAAGCTTTGCAACTCCGTTTACTGAATATCCGGCAACGATGGCAAGATTGGCCATCTTTACCTGTCCATCATAAAGTATTGCCATCTTGCGGACTTTATCCTCATTTCCCGGATATCTGTCCCTTACTTCATTTACAAATCTTCGATTTATCTCGTCAACGATCTGATATACCCTCGGCAGAAGTCTCTGGAAAATTTCTATAGGCCATTTTTCAAGAGCCTCAGCCATTATTGTATGGTTTGTGTACGCAACTGTCTTTGTTGTTATATCCCATGCCTCTTCCCATGAAAGGCCTTCCTCATCGACAAGTATTCTCATAAGCTCTGCTACTGCTACTGTCGGATGGGTATCATTCATCTGGAATACAACTTTTTCAGGAAGCTCATGTAAATCGCTATGGTGCTTTTTAAAACGCGCCATTGCCCTTTGTATACTTGCTGATACAAAGAAATACTGCTGTTTTAATCTGAGTTCTTTTCCTTTTACATGATTGTCATTCGGATAAAGTACTTCAACAAGGTTTCTCGCAAGATTTTCCTGTTCTACAGCCTTATCATAATCTCCAACATCAAACGATTCGAGAGAGAAGCCATTCTTTGGCTGTGCATCCCATATAATGAGTGCATTTACAACATCATTATCATATCCAAGCACAGGCATATCATATGGAACTGCAAGAACAGACTGGTAATCTTTCTGTGTGAATTTAAGATTTCCATTTTCGTCTGTGGATTCCTCAATATGTCCGCCAAACTTAACCTCGTAGCAATACTCCGGTCTTCTAAGTTCAAACGGATATCCATCCTTTAACCAGTTATCAGGCACCTCTATCTGGAAGCCATCACTGATCTGCTGTTTAAACATGCCATATCTGTAACGTATTCCGCATCCATATGCCGGATATCCAAGTGTAGCAAGTGAATCCATAAAACATGCTGCAAGTCTTCCAAGCCCTCCATTTCCAAGAGCCGGATCCGGCTCCTGGTCTTCAATTGCGTTTATATCCACTCCTATTTCACGGAGCGCCTGCGCTACCTCTTTGTAAGCTGAAAGATTTATAAGGTTGTTTCCAAGTGCTCTTCCCATAAGAAATTCCATGGACATATAATAAACAACTTTTGGATCCTTTTTATCCATAACTTCCTGTGTTGCTATCCATTCATCCATTATCACATCTTTTACAGTCTCTGATACTGCCTGATACAATTCCTGCTGCGATGCATCTTTTAATGTCTTTCTGTACATGCTCTTTACGTGGTCTGTAACAGATTCGATAAATTTCTTTTTGTTGAAAACCTTATCTCTCATTTTTTTCCTCCTAAAAACATTAAACTAAACATTTACTGCTTCTTAACTGCAAGTTTAACAGATTCACCATTAATATTCCATTCCTTCTCAAATCCGCTTAGATTTCCTTCTGAAATAGAAACTGCTAACACTTCCGATTTGATATTCTCCCCATATTTGCTGAATATTGCAGAAACTTTTTCGTCAGCCTCATATGTCACATCGATGTGATCCATAACCTCAAAACCTGCATCTTTACGCATTGTCTGTATCTTGCTGATAATTTCTCTCACAAAGCCTTCTTCTATAAGCTCTGTGGAGAGATTTGTATCAAGGACAACTGTGATGTTGTTATCTCCCTCTGTTACATATCCTTCCATCTGTGTCATTGTGATGAGAAGATCCTCTTCTGTAAGTTCAACCTCATCGCTTACCTGTGCCAATTTGAGTGAACCATTTTTCTTAAGCTCTGCCATTGCCGCATTTCCATCGAGTTCCATCAGAGCAGCCTGGATCTGCTTTAAGAATCTTCCATATTTAGGTCCGACTGTCCTAAGCTGTGGTTTGAACTGATATGTTGTGTATGAAGATACATCATCAGTAAATTCAACTTCTTTTACATTCAACTCATCAGCAATAATATCTACATAGAACTTATCAAGTTTCTGCGGAGCCTTTACATACATCCTTCCGATAGGCTGACGGTTCTTGATATTTGCGCTGTTTCTGCATGCACGACCCATAACGACAACCTTTAACACTTCATCCATATCAGCCTCAAGTTTCTTGTCGATCATGCTTTCATCAACTGCCGGGTAATCACACAGATGTATTGACTCAGGTGCATCCTTATCAATTGAACAAACAAGGTTTCTGTATATATCCTCTGTCATGAATGGGATCATTGGTGCAGCTGCTTTTGCAATAGTTACAAGTGCTGTGTAAAGTGTCATATAAGCATTGATCTTATCCTGCTCCATTCCCTTTGCCCAGAAACGCTCACGGCTGCGGCGCACATACCAGTTACTCATATCATCTACAAATTCCTCGAGATATTTTGCAGCCTCTGGGATTTTGTAATTCGACAGACAGTTATCAACACCTGCTACGGCAGAATTAAGTTTTGATAACAGCCATTTATCCATAACTGTTAATTTATCATATTCAAGTTTATATTTTGTTGCATCAAATTCATCAATGTTCGCATAGAGTACGAAGAACGCATATGTGTTCCACAATGTTCCCATGAATTTACGCTGTCCTTCAAGAACAAGCTTTCCTGAGAATCTCTTTGGAATCCATGGTGCTGATGCTGTGTAGAAATACCATCTGATCGCATCAGCTCCGTATGTCTCTAACGCATCAAACGGATCAACCGCATTACCCTTTGATTTAGACATCTTCTGTCCGTTTTCATCCTGAACATGTCCGAGTACGATAACGTTCTCATATGGAGCCTTGTTAAACAGAAGTGTTGATTCTGCCATAAGCGAATGGAACCATCCACGTGTCTGGTCAACTGCCTCTGAAATGAACTTGGCAGGGAACTGCTGCTCGAATACTTCTTTATTTTCAAATGGATAATGATGCTGTGCAAATGGCATTGCTCCTGAATCAAACCAGCAGTCGAGTACCTCAGGTACACGGTGCATCTCTTTTCCACAATCAGGACATTTGATCGTAACAGCATCGATATATGGTCTGTGAAGTTCTACCTCTGGCCTTTGGATCTCCTGCTTTTTCTGCAAGCTCTGCACGGCTTCCGATACACTCTCTATGTCCACACTCACACTCCCAGATATTAAGAGGAGTTCCCCAGTAACGGTTACGTGAGATAGCCCAATCCTGGATATTTTCAAGCCAGTTTCCGAAACGTCCTGATCCGATAGACTCCGGAATCCAGTTTACTGTGTTGTTATTTCTGATAAGATCATCTTTTACTGCAGTCTCTTTAATGTACCATGATTCTCTTGCATAGTAGATAAGAGGCTTGTCACATCTCCAGCAGTGTGGATACTCATGCTCAAACTTAGGAGCATCGAAAAGCTGTTTTCTGCTGCTTAAGTCCTTAAGCACCTCCGGATCAGCATCTTTTACCCACATTCCGGCAAATGGTGTCTCCTCTGTAAGCTCACCTTTTCCATTTACAAACTGTACGAATGGAAGGTCATACTTTCTTCCGACATTAGCATCATCCTCACCAAATGCAGGAGCGATATGAACGATTCCTGTACCATCTGACATAGTAACATATGTGTCACATGTCACGAAGAAGCCTTTCTTGCCCTGATTGTCTGCCACCTGCTTTGCACAGTCGTAAAGAGGCTCATACTCTTTGTATTCAAGGTCAGATCCTTTGTATGTTTCAAGCACTTCGTATGCTTTTTTTCCTTCCTCTTCGTCCTCTTTTGAAAGGAGTGGTGAAAGTACTTTGCCTGCAAGTGCCTCTGCAAGATAATATGTGAATCCGTCAACAGCTTTTACCTTAAGGTATGTGTCATCAGGGTTTACACAAAGCGCAACGTTGCTTGGGAGTGTCCATGGTGTTGTTGTCCATGCGAGGAAATATGCATCCTCTCCCACTACTTTAAAACGTACCACTGCTGATTTTTCTTTAACTGTCTTGTAGCCCTGTGCTACCTCCTGCGCTGAAAGAGGTGTTCCACAACGGGACAGTAAGGAACGATCTTGAATCCCTTATAGAGAAGCCCTTTGTTCCAGATCTCCTTGAGTGCCCACCATTCTGACTCGATGAAATTGTCATCATAAGTGACATATGGGTTATCCATATCAGCCCAGAAACCTACAGTGTTGGAGAAATCCTCCCACATTCCTTTGTATTTCCATACTGACTCTTTACATTTTTTGATGAATGGCTCAAGTCCATAGTTTTCTATCTGGTCTTTTCCATCAAGACCGAGTAATTTTTCTACCTCGATCTCAACAGGAAGTCCGTGTGTATCCCATCCGGCTTTACGAGGAACATATTTGCCCTTCATAGTCTGGAATCTTGGGATCATATCCTTTATCGTACGTGTCTCAACATGTCCTATATGTGGTTTTCCGTTTGCTGTAGGAGGTCCATCATAAAATGTATATGTTTCTCCTTCTTTGCGGTTTTCCATTGACTTTTTAAATATGTCGTTTTCTCTCCAGAATTTTTCAGTTTCCTTCTCGCGTTCAACGAAGTTCATATTGGTGTCAACTTTGTTGTACATGATTCTCTCTCCTTATTTTATATTCTATAGATTTTGTGAACACCCACATACACCTCAAATCCGCCTCTTACAAGGCTTTTACGTGATTTAACACCACTACAATCTTTGGTTTATGCCAGATCGTCCAAAAAGGCACCCGTTCCTGTAATTAGGAACGCGTGCCTGATACGTCTATACCACCTATTACAATGTACTTAAAGAGAAAAGTCTCCTTGCATACCTGTTCCCTATAACGCAGGGATTACGTCAGAACCTACTCTCTATTTGCTGTATCTGATATAAAGTCAGCCTGAATCTGCTATATACCATATCATGTGCCTGCTGATTTTGGTCTGCGGCTCTAAAGTGATATTCGAAATGGCTCTACTCATACCGGCTCTCACCTGCCCCGGCTCTCTTTGACTTTCCTGCCAAAACTACTGTCTTTGTCATTGCCTTTTGATTTTCAACTATGTTTTAGTATATAACCTCAAAGCCTATGCTGTCAAGGTTTCTTGCAAGTTTTAATTTATCAGTCGTTACTGTTCAGATAATTATTGAGTATGGGCCGTAAAAAACTTAATACAGTAAAATCCCCGGCACAAGCCGAGGATACTGTAAAAATTTATTCTTTAACTCCACCAAGTGTAAGTCCTGTAACAAAGTATTTCTGTAAAAACGGGTAAATACATATAATCGGGAGCATTGTTACAATTGTTGCTGCGGCACGAACTGAGGTAGGTGTAACTGCGCCTACAGCATTTTTCAATGTTTCTGCTGATCCTCCCTGATTTGTTACAGCTGAAAGAAGCTTCATAAGCTCATACTGTAATGTAGTAAGCTTTGTACTCATACGGTTATAAAGCATTGCATCAAACCATGAGTTCCACTGTCCTACTGCTACGAATAAAGCTACTGTCGCATATACCGGTTTGCAGAGAGGTGGAATAAATCTTCAGAAAAATGGTGGTATATCCTGCACCGTCAAGCTGCGCTGACTCCTCTAAGCTGTCAGGAATTCCATTCATATAGGTCCTGATAACGAGCATGTTAAACGCACTGACCATTCCAGGGACTACATAAACCCAAAAACTATTGGTAAGCCCAAGTCCCTTGTACAGGAGGAAGGTAGGGATCAATCCACCATTAACATACATCGTGATAACCCAGAATAATGATAAACCTCTTTTGAACAAAAATCTTTTTCTGCTGATTATAAAAGCAAGGATTGCATTTGCCACCAGTGCTAAGACTGTTCCAATTATTGTTCTGGCAACAGTAATGTATGCTCCTGTTATAAGATTATCTTTTTTTGTAAAACCGTTATATAATTCTTCCAGGTAAACTTTCTTGGTAAGAGGTAAATTCCACCTCTTAATGCATCTGTACCATCATTAAGCGATATCGCAAGTGTATTAAGCACCGGATAAAGCGTTATGATCAAAAACAATACCATAATGATGCCATTTACAATTGGAAATATACTTATCTTCTTTTTCTTTTTGCTCTTTACAGAGCCTGCTGTTACATCTGCCATCGTAAAAGACCTCCTTAAAACAACTGCTCTTCACCACTATGTTTGGCAATTTTATTTGCAATACATATAAGAATTATACTTACCGCACTCTTGAATATACCTGCTGCAGTACCTATTGCATAATCTCCCTGGCTTATGCCCCATTTAAGTACATAAATATCAATAGTCTGTGATACTTTCTGTATCAGACCGTTTCCTAAGAGATACTGTATCTCAAATCCTGCATTTAAAACATTACCTACATTCATAAGAAGAAGGATTATGATAGTTGGTTTGATTCCCGGCAGTGTTACGTACTTGATCTTTGCCCAGCGTCCCGCTCCATCAATAGATGCTGCTTCGTAAAGTGAAGGATCTATTGATGTAATGGCTGCAAGATATATGATTGCATTCCATCCTGTTTCTTTCCATACATTGGCAAATGCCACTATCGGCCAGAAATATCCCGGATGTGCGAAAAAGTTTATCGGTTGGTCTATAATATGCATATTTACAAGGAACTCATTTACAATACCTGTTCCTGAAAGCATATCGTGTAAAATACCTGTTACAATGATCCATGAAAGGAAATGTGGAAGATATGATATAGTCTGTACTACTTTCTTTCCACCCTTTGATGCAATCTCATTAAGTAAGATTGCAAATGCTATGGCTGTGACAAAAGTTACAACCAGATTGATAACACCCATTGCAAGTGTATTTCTTATAACACGGATAAATGTCATATCCGAGAACAGCATCTTGAATTTGTCCAATCCAACAAATGCAGAATGGAATATACCAAGTCTTGGTTTGTAATCCTGAAATGCCATTGCCCAGCCAGCGAGTGGCAGATAATAGAATACAACTCCATATGCCACCATTATTGCTGCCCAGAACAGCAGCACTTTCTGACGTTTGACTTCTTTCCATGTAATTTTTGTTCTAGGTTCTCTGACCTTTTCTTTTTTATTTTTTCTCGTTAATGACATGACACCACTCCTTAAAAGGCAGCAGGCAGATAAAACGCTATTACATCTGCCTGCCTTAAATTTCATTTAAGCTTTATTTGAATTTAGCAGCCTGCTCTAATCTTTTATCAAGCTCAGTCTGTAATTCATCCAGGAAATCCTGTGGATTGCATGCATTGTATGCATCCATGTATGTATCCCATGCTTTGTCAAAGTTTTTTGCCATAACAACCTGTGGAAGCTGCTCATGCTTAACTTCGCCAATCTTTGTCCAGGCTACTCCACCAGGAGTGCTTGTGTTAAAGTTGTTAGAGTATGACCACATCGGATACCAGTCTCCAGGTGCATCGTTTGTTCCAAGCATTTCAACATATGTCTTAACACCATAGGCATCGAAAACCTCTTGTACATCACTGTTAAGACCATCATAGAACTCTCTTGCCTGTCCATCAGGTTTGTTGGCATTGATTCCATCATCACTTGTTCCACTGTACTGTGGGAAGTATGAGTATGAGCATGAATGAGAGGCCTTGTATGCTGTATCAGAAGCCTTCTTTCTCTCATCTGCTGTTTTGTAAAACTCACCATTCTCATCTACTTCATAGTCAGTACCCTTGACACCCCAGAATCTGAGATTGTGGATATCCTGATCAAGAAGATCATTTACAAACTTCATGGCCGCATCTACATCATCACAGGATGTTGTAACAGCAAGACCTGTTGACTCGTTGAAAGCGCCGCCTGCATTGTGCCACTGATTTGGACGGCCGTCGATTGTTACAGGTACCGGAATGTAATCGCATCCCTGCTCATCAAGACCTGCCTGTTTAATTGCATCACCTGCTGTGTATGCAAAATCCCACCACTGGTCAATCATTCCAAGTACACGTCCTGTAGAAAGCTTAGAGATATATTCATCATATGTCTGTGTGAATGACTCAGGATCTACAATTCCCTTCTGATACTCTTCATTGAGCTTCTTGAAATATTTAACTGCTGTATCAGATGTATTATAGTCAAGTATTTTCTTTGTATCAGGATCTACCATACATGATCCATCGTTTGGATATCCGTCAAGGAACTGTGGTGCATTCTCAAGGCAGAAATATCTCCAGTCATCACAAAGGATTGTATATGGAATATTTTCTGTTCCATCAGCCATTTTTGGATTTGCTTCATTATATTTCTCGATGAGGTCAAAATACTGATCCAATGTCTTGATCTCCGGATAGCCAGCCCATTTAAGTACTCTTGCCTGGATCCAAAATGCCTCGTCATTGTGTGTGCAGACTTTCTCGTCTCCCTTTATGCAGCTAAACTGTGGTATCCAATAGATATGTCCGTCATCCTGACGAAGTTTTTCCCACTCAAGATCTGTGAAAAGCTTTTTGATGTTTGGATATTTCTCGATGTAGTCATCCAGTGGAACAAGTGCGCCTGCATCATATAACTGCATCTGTCCGCTTGCACCTTCAATGAAATCAGGATACTCGCCACCTGCGATCATTGTTCCGATTGCCTCATCTGCTGTCTGTCCGGTAAGCCAGGTTTCATTTACCCTTACACCTGTCTTTTCCTCGATGATCTTCTGGATTTCATTATCATCATTCATTTCAGTTCCCGGTACAGCAAAGAATGCATCAAACTCTTTTGCGCTTCCAGTTTCAGTGCCACCTTTTTTGCCACTATCATTGCCACATCCGGCAAACAGTGTTGCTGCCATGGTAGTCACAAGCAGCATGCTTACAATTTTTTTTCTTCTCATATTGTATTGTCCTCCCTTTTGATAACTTAATTTTATACTTTTTAAGTTTTCAAACAATCGGAGTAACTATAGTCAAAAACAGGGTAAACTATAGTTTCTAGAAAGAACTATAATTTACCCTGTTTTGCAGTAATATATATTATTCTCCACTTTGCATCTGGCGTCTGAAGCGCGCCGGTGTGCAGCCTTTTACCTGTATAAACCTGTTCACAAAATAATCCATATCATGATATCCGACTTCCTCTGCTATCTGTATTATCTTCTTATCAGTCCTAAGCAGAAGCTCTGCCGCCCGTTCCATCCTGTAATTGTTCAGATAATCCTTAAAGGACTGTCCGTATTTTTTTCTGAAAAGCTGCCCTAAGTATGCACTGTTTACATAATACTTCTCACTCAGGCTCTTAAGCGTGATGTTCGTGGCATAATTGTCTCTTACTTCCTTTTCTACCATGCCGATCACACCTCTTGACACATTTTTTCTAAGCTGCGACAGATAATCACCATACTCACAGCAAAATCTGGTCATATGCGCACGGCTTCCCCTCTCAATACCGGTCTTAAAGCTGCTCTCACTTATGAGTCGCAAAATCTCCTGCTGATTTACATTATCATCCTGCTCACTTGCCAGGTGTATGAACTGAAACAACAGATAATTAATATTTAAGTTCATGCTTTCCCCATTCATACCCATGCTGGACATCTCATCATAAAATTTGGCAACTGCATTTCTTATCTCAAGATGGTTATTCTGTTCCACTGTCCTAAGCAGCTTATCAAGACTATCTTTACAAAGCACTATTCCATCTGCCGATATCTTTACTTCATCCTCATAGTAATATATGCTCTTTACTATGCGAAAGCCCTGAAACGACCTGAGCATACATGCATTGCCGTATGATCTGGCTATCTTTGATATATCTGATACTTTTCTTCCGACCAGCATAACTATATTCTTTTGTGTATTATCACATATATACCTTCTCAGATCCTCCAGATATTTTCTCTCGGTTTTTGCGGCTTCCTCTGCCATATAATCTGAGAATATAAAGCCTATGTCATACACTTTTTCATTTACAGATACATCAAATACACAATGTGCCGAATCAGCCCCCAGAAAAGCAACACAGCTTTCGTACATCTTGCGCTGTAAGCTTCTCATATCACTATCGAGTATCTCATCACCTGCAGGAAGCTGCTCCATCTGTATTTCAACATACCTTGCTCCACCCTCACACCTCATATTTTCTTTTACATAGTTCAGGTTTACTTCATCATATTTGCCCTGTATCAGAGATATCAGGTGTCTTGCAAGGTATGCCTGTTTCATCTTTTTGTTATCCTCGTCGATCTTGTTTTTCTCGTTTTTGAGCACAAGAACCTTGTTTAGTACCTTAAGCAGCATCTCCTTATCCACCGGCTTTAGTATGTAATCCGTACAATCATTCTGCATGGCCTGCTGCGCATAGCTAAAATCTGCATAACCGCTTAATATCACAAAATATACATCTGATTTTTTATCTTTTCTCAAAGTCTCAAGCAGCTCAAGTCCTGTCATCTCCGGCATCCTTATATCGGCTATGACCAGATCCACATTCTCATTTTCCAGAAACTGCAGAGCTTCCTTTCCATTTGAGGCCGTTCCTGCTATCTCAAATTCTTCATTTTCCCAATCAATGATCACCTTAAGCCCCTGCATTATAAAAGGCTCATCATCCACCAATAATACTTTAAGCATTTTAAATCTCCTATAAATATGTTTCCGGTATTTTTATCATCACAATCGTACCGCAGCCTTCCTCACTGTCCACATCAAATACTGCTTTAGATTCTGTTACCATTTTGATACGCAGGCAGGCATTTATCACGCCCACTCTGCCACCGGTCTTTAACATATCGATATCTGCATTTTTCATGTTACTTTTCATTTTTTCAAGAGCATCCGGATCAATTCCGCTGCCTGTATCCTCAACCTCTATATGCATGAACCCGGCTTTTTTGAATATACGCACAAATATCCAGCCCGGAGCAGCTTTACTTTCTATGCCATGCACACAGGCATTTTCAACAAAGGTTACAAGCGTAAGTTTTGGCACCTGACATTCCATGCAGTCTGCTTCTATATCTATGTTATAGTTCAACCGCTCGCCAAACCGGTATTTCTGCAATGCCAGATAGGCTTTTACAAATTCACATTCCTTTGCAACGGTTACAGCATCATTTCCCCACTCCACATACTGTCTTTGCATGATGGCGAGTTTTTCAACCATATCAGCCGTCTCATTTTCCCTTTTAAGCAGACTGTGCATTCGTATGCTCTCAAGCGCATTAAACAGAAAGTGCGGATTTATCTGGCTGTGCAGTGCAAGAAGCTCTGCATTTTTCTGACTTACAAGCATCTCCTGCTCTTTTAGCTTATTCTTATATACAGTCTGAATCAGGTCATTTGTGCGGCTTACCATCCTGTTGTAATTTTTTATCATGCTGCCGATCTCATCTTTGCTCTCCCTGTCAGTCATAGATACAAGCTTTTCGCTGTCAACCGACTTAAATACCTTTGAAAGCTGTAATATCCTGCTCGTAAAGGAATGGTTAAAGATACGTAACAGACAAAGTGGAAAGAATACATTTATAAGCATCAGAAAAACAATGATCTGTGCATTGTGCATAAGCATGCTCCATATATTACTGCGTGTCTTAAACACATATATATCAAGCTCACAGCCATACAAAGAGATCTGCTGCCTGTATACGGAGTCGCTTATTTTCCCAATCTCCTCCAATGTCTTAAATGGTTTGTTGACTCCACTGTAGGCCCCATTTGACAACACTATGTCATCTCCATGGCAGATAAGCACTTCATTATCATAATTCATATTCTTAAGAGTACGCATCATGCTGCCATAATTAAACTCTATCTTGAGTACCTTTTCGATATCAGATGAGTAAAAATCCAGATTTTTCATATAAATCATATGTCTTTCATCTGACAATCCGGCTACGCCTTTTTCATATACAAAAAAGAGTCCTCCGCTTTCCTTCTGCTTCAGAAGTCTGTAAGAATCCGTATTTCTTACAGCAGACATATCATTTACTTTTCCGCCATTTACTATTGTAGGATTGTCAGCATACATAAAAAATACTATATTGCTCATTCCAAGTGTGTTTTCAAAAAGTGTATCCTGAAAGAAGCTCTGATACTCTGATACATACTCAGCAGAGCTTGTGTATTCCTTTGATATAAAATCATCTATGCGCTTGCTGGTGTAGATACTCTTAGCTGCCTCTTCTGCGTTATTGACCATGCTGTTCAGATTATATCCCACAGCACTTGCTATGCTCGACATTTCATGTCTGCTGCTTTCTTTTTCAGCATTTTCTACGATGGAAAGCACCACTGCATCAGTCACTATGAGCGGCAGCATGACACAAAGTACATAAAATATGTAAAATTTTTTTCTGAGTGAATAATCATCAAGCTTTCTCTCAATGGCATTCCATATTGGTTTTCTCATAAACAATTCCTCTGAAATCACTTAAAGGAGCCGACATATGCCCGCTCCTAAAGTCTGTTTTAACTTATCATTAATTATAGAATAACATATTTATTATTAATAATCTACCCCTGTTTTCTCTCCACATCTTGTGATATCAATGCGCTCTGTCCTCTTGCCTGTGAGCTTTGTGCTTCTGTCATCAGGCTGCTGTCCTCCTGCGGATATCTCATAAATTCCCGGCACAGCAACACAGCTTCCATCCTCTTCTATCACAGCAAAGTCCCTTGGCGAAATAGTCAGCTTTACTTTTTTAGTCTCATGTGGCTCAAGCTTTACAACCTCAATCCCCTTTAGCTGATATCCCGGCTCATACTCTGCAGCATCAACGTGCCTGATATAGAGCTGAACTATCTCATTTACAGTATATCTGCTGTCATTTGTCACATTTACAAACACCTCGACAGGTTCGTTTACATCACTTTCTGCTTTATCCACTGACAGTCCATCATAGTTTGTCTCACCATAATGCAGTCCATATCCAAATGGATATAACACATTCTCATTTGTATAGCGGTATGTCCTGTGAGCCATTGAATAATCCGTAAACTCCGGGAGATTTTCGGTGCCCTGATAAAATGTAACCGGCAGTTTTCCACTCGGACTATACTCTCCGAATATAGCTTCTGCAACAGCCTTTCCGCCTCTGGCTCCCGGATACCAGCTGTCTATAATGGCATCCACATGCTCTTCTGCCCAGGAAAGATCTATCGCACTTCCTGCTGACAGCACAAGTATTACCGGCTTTCCTACTGCTGCAACAGCCTCTAAAAGTTCCTCTTGAAGTCCCGGAAGCATAAGCCCCAGCTTGTCACCGCTTGCATATTCATTTCCGGCATCACCCTCTTCACCTTCTATAGTTGCATCAAGTCCAAGACACATTACGACCACATCTGACTGTTCTGCCATGATGAGTGCTTCCTTAAATCTGTCCTTTTCCTCTGCAAGTCCCTGTACTTTGTCCTTGTACAGATGGCAGCCCTCTGCATAAAGCACTCTTGTATCCTCTCCAAGATATTGCTGCAATCCCTCAAGTGGAGTGATATATCTTGATGAGGTACCATAATAATTTCCTATAAGCGCATCCCTGGAGTTGGCATTTGGTCCGATGACCGCAATAGTTTTAACATTTTTTCTGTCGAGAGGCAGGAAATTGTCCTTATTCTTTAAAAGTACAAGACTTCTTCTGGCAGCCTCCACAGAAAGCTCCACATGCTCCTTACATTCTACAACCTCATACGATATGTCCTCATATGGCGATGGATAATCCTTCATCATGCCCAGACGGATACGCACCTCCATCAGCCTTTCTACTGCTGCCGTGATTGCCTCGTCTGAAACCAGTCCCTTGTCATAAGCATCCTTAAGATGTAAAAATGCACTTCCACAGTTTAAGTCACAGCCGTTGTTTACAGCCATAGCAGCCGATTCCTCTACTGTATCCGTCACATGATGGTGTTCGTGGAAATCAAGTATTGCCCAGCAGTCTGACACCACATGACCTTCAAATCCAAACTCGTCACGCAGTATATCCTTAAGCAGTGTCCTGCTTCCGCAAGCAGGTTCTCCATTTACCCTGTTGTAAGCCCCCATGACAGCCTCAACCTTTGCATCCTTTACACATCGCTTGAAGGCATACAAATATGTATCATACATATCATGCTTTGATGCTTTCGCATCAAACTCATGTCTTATGGCTTCCGGACCGCTGTGTACCGCAAAATGCTTTGCACAGGCTGCCGATTTTAAGTGATCCGGATCATCTCCCTGCAATCCCCTTATATATGCGCAGCCAAGCTTACCTGTCAGGTACGGATCTTCCCCGTATGTCTCATGTCCCCTGCCCCATCTTGGATCTCTGAATATATTTACATTAGGTGCCCAGAAGGTAAGTCCCTTGTATATTCCGTGATCACCCTTTTTTGAAAATTCATTGAACTTTCCACGACCCTCCGTTGATACAACATCTCCGATCTTTTCTATCAGGTCAGTATCAAAAGTTGCCGCAAGACCTATCGCCTGAGGAAATACTGTAGCAACACCGGCTCTTGCTACTCCATGAAGAGCCTCATTCCACCAGTTGTATTCCGGTATCCCCAGTCTTTCTATAGCCGGTGACTCATACAGCATCTGACTTATCTTCTCATCTATTGTCATCTGCGATACTAGTTTTTTTGCATATTCTATAGTTTTTTTACTCATAGTGACTTCTCCTTTAATTTATATAATGATTTTACCAGATTCATGCAGTATTTTCTTTCTAATTGTTGCCCCACAATGTTCAAAAATTGCTATTTGTGCTATAATAACTATATTCACGCAAATGCGCATAAATATCAGCCGTATGGAGACAAGTATATATGATCGAAAATCTGAATGGAATACATGAGACAGTAAAATATAAAGAAAACAGCAATGTAAAGCTTTTTATAAATGCGGAAGCAGAAGATTATCCCATTCACTGGCATACTCCCATGGAGATTATCATGCCGCTTGAAGGCAGCTATACTGTGCAGATCGGAGATAACATGGTGCAGCTTAACAAAAGCGATATTATCTTTATAGCTTCCGGTGTAACCCACAGGCTTATCGCACCGGATACCGGAAAAAGACTCATCATACAGATTGAATGGTCTGCTGTCTCAAAAATCAGGGAGCTAAATTCCATACTTACACTTATATCACCTGCTATAACACTCACACCGGAATCCTCCGGTGATATCCACAGCAATATCCGTAAACTGCTGCTTGATATATCAGATGAATACCAGACCGACTCATTTCTATCAGAAGCCGTGATCTACTCCAAAATGCTTGAAGTACTTGTCCTTATTGGAAGACATCATACTGCCAGCAGTTGTCATTTTAATGTCGGCAGACACAAACAGCAGGAATATCTGGAGCGTTTTCTGTATATCTGTGAGTATATCGATACACATTGCACTGAGGACATAACACTTGATGAAATCTCAAAAATAGCCGGATTCAGTAAATATCACTTTACCCGGCTATTTAAGCAGTTTACCAATAATACCTTTTACAAATACTTAAATCAGAAAAGGATAGAACTTGCTCTCATTCTTCTGGCTGACCCGGAAATATCCGTCACCGAGACTGCAATGCAGTCAGGCTTTGCAAATCCATCCACTTTCATAAGGGTGTTCAAGGCTGAAAAAGGCTGCACCCCTACTGAATTCCGCAGAATGTTTACTGTGTAAGCATTATGTATGAAAAATCTGCATGATTATCGCTCTCAATACCATTTGAGGATGCATACATACCGACCGTACAGCCCACAAAGCCACCTGCTTCTTCTGTGGTATATGGCAGCAGGCTTATTTTTTTGCGCTTTTATGCTCTTTTCGGCCGAACCTATCCATATAGAAGCTTCCTGTTCCTTACAGATCATACTTATATTCCACAGTGGATTTTTTTCTGTGCGGCTGTACTCCATAATATCTGCCACTGCTATCTTTTTGTCAGTTCCCTTAATATGTGTAGTCACCACAAATACCAGCCTCCCGGCTTCCATTGTTATCTCAGCGCGAAGATGATTCTCATTGTTCTGGAAAAGTACAAGTCCTGCCGTCTCATTATCCGACTGTGGGATAAAACGCACTGCTGTCTTTACCGAAAACTCATAGCCCTTCTGTCTTAGTCCAAGAAATGCGCTTGTGCCAAGATCAGTGATCTGCTCTTTGTTTGTGTACAGTCTCAGTACTCCCGGATTTTCCTTAAGGGAGTAAAAAGACTCGTTGCGTTTTCCTATTCCAACCAGCCTCTTATCAGGCTTGGCTTCGCAGAAAGTTATAAAATCATTTTCTGATATCTCATCTATAAATCTGCACTCTTCAAGCGGTATATCTACCGTATCCTCAAGATGTCCTATCCCGGGTGCTATTACCGGCCATTCGTTTTCCCATATTGTTTTTGCAATAAAGGTCTCCCTGCCCATGCTGCTGTGCTTTTTGCATGGTCTTGACGCAAGCATGACCACATACCAGTTTCCGTTTATATCATCCACCAGATCACCATGTCCTGCATAGATGACCGGGTAATCCATTCCCCAGATTTCTGTGTGTAAATATCGGATTTCTCGGACATCCTTCAAACCATTTAAAAAGCTCCTTGCTTCTTGCTATCGTTATACTGTGCTCCGGTCCGGTGCCGCCCTCTGCATGCATCAGATAATAATATCCGTTTATCTTGTAGATATGTGGTCCTTCCGGCCATATGCAGCCCTTTACAGCACCTTTCCATATGGCCATGCTCCTGCCCTTAAGCTTCATGGTTCCAAGATCAAGCTCCTGTATCCATATCTCCCAGTCTCCATTGTAACGTACTCCTTCAGGGTTTGGGCGTGTGCCACAGTAATAACATCTGCCGTCATCATCAAAGAAAAGGCTTGGGTCTATTCCTACTGCTTCTTCTCCCAAATAATACGGATCAGACCACGGTCCTGCCGGATCCTGCGCTGTCACTATAAAATTGCCGCCATGCGATACATTGGTCGTTATCATATAAAAAGTTCCTTCATGATATCTTATGGTCGGTGCAAAAATACCTCTCGATATTTCTTCATTTTCCACGCATAGCTGCGATGGTCTGTCAAGTATATTGCCAATCTGCTCCCAATGAGCCAGATCCCGGCTATGAAATATGGGAACACCCGGTGCATACACAAAGCTTGATGTCACCAGATAATAATCTTCCCCTGACTCTACATATTGATGGATCAGGATAAAAACCTGAAAGTATTGGATTTTTCGCTGTTACCATGCTTTTTTACCTCTCTTTACTATAGTACATATCCAAAGGGATCGTAAACTGCTTATCCCTGTCTTCCTCTGAAACTTCAATTCTTACAACATGATTTTCACTGGTCTTATTGTTAAATACTATGGCTGCATTGCAGTGCTGCCAGTTATTGATATGAGGATCAGCCGTAAAACGGTATTCTCCGTCCACATACACCTCTGCTTTTCCCACGTTTACCTCTCCCGAATCCTTAAATACGAGGAGAAGTGCCCTGCACTCCATCTCAAGCTCGAAATACGCATTTGCCCTGTTTAATGTATTCTTTGTACCATCATACATCCAGTTATATGGGAATTCGGGTGTCAGTGAAAGCTGATCATCCATCTCAACACTTTGCAGCTGTGTATCTACTGCGTCAAATCCACCCTTATCAATGTATGCTTTCTCATACATATCCTTTTTGTCGAGCAGTTTTATATTTTCGAAGCTGTTTCCTATTGCCGGTTTAAGATTGAGTTTTTCCTGTAAGATTTTTTCCTCTGTCAGTCCCAGTTCAAATGCATCCAAACTTGCATACCCTGCCTGATCTATTTTTTCAAAAAGATACTCTATGCAGTCTGCCATGACGGAATGGCCTGCATTGCTCCGGATGAAACATATCATAGAAAAACTGATTTTTGCTTATTACCCTTCCCTCGTCATTTTTTAATGTAAACTGAGTGGGAAACCGCATCCAGCACGCTTACCATAGGCAGATCATAGAGCTTTCCAACCGGGCTTAGGCGGTCTTGAAGGTTCCAGTCATTTGCAAATACGGAAAAAAGCAATATGACTGCCGGTTTCCATGGCAGATTAAGTACTTTACGTACAAGGCTTTCATAACAGTCACCCTTTGTCTCATCACCCCTCATCATTTACAGCAAATTCAATAACTACTATATCAGGCTGCTGTCCGTCTCTTAGTACATCCCTGTCAAATCTGATCATTCCCAGCTCCGATGGTGTGCCACCCACACCTGCTTTTATGAATTTCACATTATTCTTTGCAGAAAAACGCCTCTGGAAAAGCTGATAGGATTTGTATGCGTAGCACTCTGTATTTATAGGTGTCGCACCTGCTCCCTGTGTGATAGATCCACCGATGTATGCAAGTGTTACCTCTTTTCCGGCTCTTGTCTTTTCGATGGCTTTTCTTATGCGGTATACATTTCCCATATTCATAAGCGAATGGCTTATCATGCGCAGTATTCATCAGAGTTCATATCCACCTCTGTTTCCTCAATATCTGCCGGAGCCTCATAGCCGTCATTCAGATACAGTCTGACACTCGCTTTTCCCATGATATCCGGTGTATTAAATATGAACTTTATCTGTCCCGGTATATCATCATCCGGTGTCCACTCATAGTCTGACAGGTATATCTTTCTCTCCATTCCATCGCCTGTCAGCTTTACCTTAAGATTGGTGCCGCCTCCGTACAGATCTTTCTTTCCGTACATCTGAAATACAAATTCGATCTGTTCGTTTGGGTTATCTGTCTCTACAGATACACCGATGCTGTGTACAAGCCTGCCAAAACCTTCCACTGTCTCTAACAGTCCAAGCTCCTCGTTGTCCTCTATGTTTCCGGCTATCTGCGCACTGTTTATCAGTCTTCCGTCGCTTTCATATATAAAATGTATAATGCTTCCATCTTCCTGTACTGAGCCGTATATATCCTTATCCTTCATGATGTAGAAATACGGTCTTTTTCTTTCGGGATCCTTTGGTGCTTTTGGCCCTGCCATCTTTCTGCCTCCTTGTTATGTCGATTTTATCAGCTATAATGACTATATGATACAAAAACTCCCGGTGCTTTGCACCGGGAGAAATTATAGATATTTGTCCTGTCTTTTATAGTTTATGACTGCTTTCTGCTTCTTCTTAATCTTGAAGCCCCTGCCATCGAAACTCCTGCAAGAAACAACACGATAAATGCTGCCGTTGCTGATTGATCTGATGTCTTTGCAGCTTTTTTTGCATCAGTTTTTGTTTTAGCTGTCTTGTCTGCTGCTGTTGTATCAGCTGGCTTTGTAGAAGCCTTAGGTGCAGTTGAAACAATAGCTGTTGGAGAGAATTTAGTGAATTTAGCCTGAAGCTTTCCATCACTAGATTTTCTGGTCTCTAATACTACCCATTTTCCATCTTGAAAATGAAGTACACTATAATCTGCTGAATAATTTGCATCTAATGTGATCCAAATTGGATTACCATCATAGTTTGCTGGAGCCTTTACATCAAATACATCAATTACACTAATGTCCTTAACGTCATTAACTTTAAGGTCAGCTTTTACTGACTCAAGACTTGCGTCAGCAATATCTGGTTTGTTATTTGTTACTGTGATTCCTGCATTTGCTTTATCAGTTTCAGAAATATTATGACTGATTGTAGCTCCTTCTGCTGTCTGTTTTACATCAGATTTTGTGCTGCCTGTTGCCGGTTTATCCGCTGACGGTTTATTTATAGCCGGCTTGCCTGTACCCGGTTTTTCTGTATTACCTGTTGATGAATTATTTGTACCCGGTTTTTCTGTATTACCTGTTGATGAATTATTTGTACCCGGTTTTTCTGTATTACCTGTTGATGAATTATTTGTACCCGGTTTTTCTGTATTACCTGTTGATGGATCATCTGTACCCGGTTTACTATTATCATCAGACACTTCATCCTTTGCCTCTGCTGCAAGCTCTATTGTTCCGTATACCGATGATTTAGACCAGCCCATGCCTGTTTCATCATTCCAGCTTAAGGTTCCGATTCTTGCTCCTGAAGCATCAGCATCATTTATCTGGAACTCAAGACCAATCCTGTCACCCTTTTTTGGCTTTATGTCTGTCCACTTGAAGGCTGCCTCAATCACATATCCATCCCCAGTCACTTTTGCGGCAGATTGTACATTTTCCTCGAGACATTTCTTTCCATTGAAAGAATGCTCATTCTCATAATTGATCCTGTACTGCTTATCATCGTCATCATATGACTCTGTCTTGGCATTATTCTCATCGATAAATACCTCGAGTGAATCCTGCTGATATGCCTCTCCACCGTCTTTATTAAGCACCGGATCTTTAACTGTTGCATATACATAAAGGTTTTCGTCATCCCACAACACCTTGGCATCTGCTGTTACCTTAGCTCCAAGGTTTATTGTAAGAGGAATAGCCACAGCCTTATCCCATTCGCTGTCGGCTTCTCCGTCAATCTTTACCGTTGCTTTTGTTGCTTTTTCAATGCCCGGCTTGAGAGTAGCCTTTGCATAATATTTGCTGCTTGTCTCCTGCATTTCTTTAAGGTCATTGAAGCTTACAGCTTTATCGTTATTCATAACTTTTACATCCATGCCGATAGTCTTTGCAACTTTTAAATCAGTCATAGGTACTTTGATGGTCGCACGGTATCCACCATCAACAGCCTGTGCCTCAGAACGCTTAACTGTCTTCTTTACCGGTGTCACATCTCCTGCTGAGTTTGTCTCATCCACATATACTGTAACTTCATCCGTATCATTTATTGTGGCATCCTTTACGCTTACAAGTACATTTAATCCATCCTTATCCCATGTTGGAATAAAAGCTGCCTGTGTATCATCATCCGAAAAACTGTATTCTGTTCCGGACATTGTATCACCTTTCTGCTCAGCTACAACGATATCCTGTATTAACGGCTCAAGCTTTGTAGCATCTACATAAGCCCAGTATGCAGGCTTTGCCTTGTATTTTCCATCAAAAAGCAGTGGGCACTGCTTTGATCCGTCAGCTCCGCCACCAACATTTGACTGTGAATGAAGCCATGAATTTGGCTCAATAACTCCCCACACAGTGATTCCTGCTACATTTGTACCGTTTTTCTTTAAGTCCTTTGCAGCATCAAAAAGCTGTTTGTGACAGTATGCCATCTTTGTATACTCGCTCTCTTTTGATGCTGCTCCTGATTTGTAAGCTGCGCTTGCCTGGAAATCCAGCTCTGTAAGCTGAACCTTTCCTGCTGCTTCGGCATATTTTTTTGCTACTGTCTTAAACTGTGCTGCTGAGAAGCTGTCCACACTGTAATGTGCCTGCATACCAAATGCATCAAGTCGTGTTCCCTGTGCTGATTTTACATCACTTATGAGCTTTATGATTCCTTCTGACTTGATATTGTCTGTCTCTCCGAAATCATTGTAGTAAAGTTCTACATCACTAGGCGCATATTTATTCGCATACTTAAATGCATTGATTATGAACTCATTGCTCTGGTATACATGCCACCAGCTCGAATTGTTCCCATGACGTATCTCATCAAGGCTTTCTGCCGGGTTTACCTTATCAGTACGATATGTATTGCCGATAACGGCCTCATTTACTACATCCCAGCCATAGAAAAGTCCGTCGTACTTTTTATTTGCTGCCTCTCCGAAGTAGTGGTCGAATACACTTGAGATATACCACTCAAGTCTGCGGTTCATAGTCGCTTTATCTACATATGGCTTACTGATATCATAGTTCTCATGGAAGAACCATTCCGGAGTCTGTGAATGCCATACGAGCACATGACCTCTTATGCGTATCTTCCTGTCAGGATGTGCCGCATTCAACTCCAAAATCTTATCTACCATCGCATCAGCTCTTGAGAAATCAAGGCTGTCCCCTGCATCATTTACCACCGGTACTTCAAAAGATCCTGCCCATCAAACTGAACTGTTTTTGTTTTAACCGACTTCTCAAGCTGATAATTAAAAAGTGCATCCGGTTTTAATTCATTTCCAAATGTAACCGCATTAAAATGCTTCTCCACAAGGTCCATGAGCGTATTGTCCTTAATCTCATCTAACATGATACCTGTTCCTGCGATTGCATTTTCTCCAAGAGCATCACTGCTTGTGACAGATTTTTTCCAGTCCTCAATATTCTGCTCTATCTCAGGTGGTGTCTTTGGTGTTGTATCAGTTTCCACTGTCACACTAACGAGGCTGATAGCTGATCCCGAACCGGCATTATCAGTAGTCATAAGACCAACTGCTACCATATCACCTTCACCTGTCGGGCTTATCGAGTATTCATCTGCGCCTGTAAGTTCATACTTCGTATTTGCGCCATCAGCATCTTCATCTCCATTCTTGTAGACCTTTAGTGAAACTGATCCTTTCTGATCCTTCACCTTAAAGGTCACAGATTTTACAGTTGACATATCAACAGTCTCCGGCAGTCTCCATTTAACCTGATCGTACTGATTGTTAAATGTCACTTTCCACACACCATCTGTCAGCTCATAGCCGGCATTTCCCCAGTCTACTGTCAATTTATCAGCTGTGTATGTCGTTTTCTTTATATTCTGCTGAACTTCATCAGCGAATACTAACGACTGCGCCTGATACGCAGGTATAAGCTGTGTGACACCTGTGGCAAGCATAGTACTGCATACCGCAATACATGCTCCTTGTTTCAATAGTTTTTTCCTTTTCAACCCCATGTCCTCCTTACATGTGTATTTGTAATTCCAAAAACACTCTACCATAAGAGAGGTTTTAAAATATGGGACAAATTATAGAATATAACAAGTCAAATTATATCTGCCATAAATAAATTCAAATAATAGTAAGTCTGCGGTACCAGATCCATTGTATATAAAAATCAATAAATCCTGTAATTTCCTGAAAGTGCTAACATTGCAAACATGTAAAGGAAATTATCATAGTATCTCCTGTCACCTGTCCTAAGCGGAGTGTTCCAGAACTTTTCAACACACTGCTTTGCATATTTTCCATCTGCTGCGAGTGAAGCTTCTGCATTAACAGCAATGATTGCTACCGGATGAAGTGCCTTCTCATCAAGCGGTGTACCATCTATAAGAAATACACCATCCCAATTGTCCTTCTGATCCTCACAATAAAACTTCTGAAGCCTTTCTGCCGTTTTAATCTGCCACGGATCTGCATCAAACCACAGATGATCCATCGCTATATTGGCGATCGTGCGGTATGCATCACTGTAATACCAGTCATGTCTTCCAAATATTTCCTTATGCCCCGTATGAGGCTTTCCGTCATAATCTGCATATTCTGCGCTAAGTCCTGTCTTTTCATGGCATGCACTGTGCAGATATGCTCTGCTGGCAGCTGCTGCTTCTTTCCAGAAGTCTCCGGTCCTCCTCATAAGCCCTTTCGGCAAAAAGTTCATAAAAATGCGGCAGATGGTATGAAGGATCACTGAAATCCATATTTGTGACAAACTTTATCAGCTTGTTGGAAGGCTCCCACATTGGCTCTCCGCTGTGTCCCGGCTCACCCTTGTGTACACACTCCTTAAGATATTTTGTGCCTCTTTGCTGTAGCAGAATATACCATCGCCATCTCCCCATCTTTTGGAAGCGAAAAACAATGCCATTGCAAAATACTCTTCACCATCAGGTGCCGGTCCTTCGGCATTTCGCTTTCCGTTTGTCTGACATGACCACGCAAAATAATTTTTTGCCGGACCATCTTCTATGTACATATATGTGCGCACCCATTTCCACAGTCTGTCAAACTCTGCCTTTTATCCATCTGTACACATACCATCATGCCATATGACATTCCTTCGGTTCTTACATCATGATTGCCGGTATCCTCCATATATCCCATATCATCACCGGCTTCATGATAAAAACGCTCATCATCATTACCATAGAATATCGTATTAAAAGTATCCTCTACCCTTTTTGTATCTCTTCTTCAGAATATCCACATTCTTTGAACACATTTCTGTATTTGCCTGTCTTATATGCTCCTGCCATTTTTCTCTCCTTTTTGTCCCTGTTTTACTGTATCCCGCACATGAAATTTACAAATCTGTGTCTGCATGATGTCCAGGATTCATTATATCCTTTTTTGAACCATTCTTTCTGTGTACTGTTCCTAATTCCGTATATGTCTGTTATGTTCCCGATGATATCATCAGATATCGTGCTGTCTGCCATTATTATCATAACTCCTTTTATCCTGCCTTCGCCAGACAGATTATCCATGATATTTGCTATCTTTCCCTGATGTATCCAGCAAAAATTTCTTTCGTCCGCAGCACACTCAAGCACACATACTCTGCCGATGTCACAGTTATCCTCCCCATAACCGGCTGGTGTATAAACATAATTCATACTGACCTGTCCGTCTCCATCACACGAATAATGTATATGTATCTGACCATGATCTGTTTCCTTAAGCTCATGCCAGCTAAAGTTCCTCTCAGGTACCTCAGCAAAGTTTACAGCCCTGTTATATCCGAACCCGACAGGTGCCGCAGGGTTTACTACAGGTGTTCCATTTACCATAAATGTCACATAGTTAAATCCCTCAGCCGGATTGCCTATTGTTTTTTCCCAATAACCCTCATTTTTCTTTGATCTGTAAAGAAGCTCCTCCGTGCCATTTTCAAGAACTACGCTCACGCTTTTTGCATCAGGTGCAAAAAGATTTACTTCAATGCTGTTATCCTCCGTCACACGGATACCATGTATGACATCCGGATATTTGCCAGCCGGTTTTCCATCCTCGTCATTTTCGAACTGTATCTGCCTGTACACCGGATCAAAAAATACCATGCTCTCATCCGCCTGTACCGGTGTGGTAGAATCAATATTCTTTGATCTGACCGGGACAGCTTTATCAATATCATCAAGTTCTGCGTCATCCCATGTAAAAAGCATCTGTGCGAAATCCTTAAAGCCCTTTCTCCATACATGCCATTCATGATAGCCCTCATATACTTTTGGTGTACTGTCTTTTCCCCTGCCGTGAAAATTCCTTTACCATCTCATTGATTCCAAGCAGTATCTCTTTTTCTTCATCTCCTGCCGACATAAAGACAGCTTCAAACCGATATGGGCTGTCAATGATTTTTTTCATTAGATGTATTGCAACACCTGAAAATACCCCAACTGCTGAAAAAAGCTCTGGGTGTCTTGCCGCTATATCCGTAGCCTGTGCTGAACCAAGTGAAAGTCCTGCCACAGCACGGTTGTTTCTTCCTTTTTTGACCTTAAAATTTTCCTCTATATAAGGGATTATGCTATTTACAAGCTCACTGTCAAAATCTCCAGGAAAAAATACAGGGTATTCGTTATCCTTAAATGAGTAGCCACTGCTTGCAACTATGATCATCGGCACACATTTTTTGTCTGCTATCAGATTGTCCATAATGAAATTCATCTTACCCTGCCATACCCATCCGGTCTCATTCTCCCCAACACCATGCTGTAAATACAATACAGGATACCTTCCATCTCCGCTCTCATATCCGGGGGGAGTATACACATAGCTCTCCTTTATGTGACCGTTTACCTGTGAGGTATATTTGCACAGACTTACCGTTCCATGCGGCACATCCCTGACAAAATAGAAATCCTCGCCCTCTTTTGGCACTTCAAATGTGTTTATTGCAGCAAAACAGCCATATGATATAGCCGCATGAGGATTTGTTATACAGACATCATCTACATACCAGAAATAATAATGCATTGCCCAATGGAAATCTTTAATATTTGCCGAAAAGCCACCCCCCTGCATATCAGGCTTTAACCGTATGCGTTCTGAGCTGAAATAGCCTCCCATTCCGGCTACTTCTACTTTATTGGCATTTGGCGCATAGATATAAAAGGTAACACTTCCATCATCCTCAAGCGTGACCGAGCACCTGTTATTGTCCATTGATGATGGTATCGTGCCTATATACAAAGCACCATTTTTTAAATCATCCAAAATAATCCCCCCATTCGTTTATTGATATATACAAGTGTAAACGAACAGAGGGCTTGTTATTCTATTAATAAATTGCCAAACAGTATTCAAATATTGCTAATTTTCATTTACCTTTTGCTGCAAATAATCAAAATATATCTGTGGATTGCAGGCATTGTACTCCTCCATATACTGATCCCAGGCAGCATTAAAATCATCTGCCATTATCACCTGTGGCAGCCACCTCTTCTTAACTGCCTCAAGATTATTTTTTACTTTTCCCACATTCGGATGTCGTAGGAATTGAATCTGAATATGAATACATCGGATACCACGAGCCTGGAGCATCATTTTTACCAAGCAGATCTACATAGTTTTCCACTCCATAGGCTTCAAAACATTCCTGAATATCCACAGGCTGATTTTGAAAAACTCTTTCTGCTGAAACTCCGTTGAAAACGCATTTATACCATCATCAAGCATTCCCTCCACTCTTGGGAAGTATGAGTACGAACACATATGCGCTGTCTTATATGAGCTGTCACTTTTTTTCTCTGCCTGCTCATTGGTAAGGTAAAACAAACCGTTTTCATCGACTGAATAGTCCTTGCCCTCCTCTCCCCAGAACCTTTCTCTTATGATATCAGATTCCAGGAGATCACTGACAAACTTCATCGCACCTTCGATATCTTTACAGGAAGTGGTAATTGACACTCCTGAAGAATAATCTATTTCTGCCATCCTGTTTGTATGCCATCTGTTGTGAATACCATCATCAATCGTGACAGGAAGAGGAACATAATCACACCCAAGCTGTGCCAGATTCTGTTTTTTGAATACAGGATCTATTGCATAATAAAACTGCCACCACTGGTCGACCATCCCAAGCACAGCTCCTGTTGACAGCTTATCCAGATATTGATCATAGGTGGCATTGAACGCCCCGGGATCCATTATTCCCTTATGGAACTCTTCGTTAAGCTTTCCGAAATATCTTTTGGCTGTGTCGGTCACATTGTAATCCATCACTTTTTTAGTTTCCGTGTCTACCATACAGCTTCCATCGTTTGGAAATCCGTCCAGAAACTGCGGCACATTTTCAAGGCAAAAATACCGCCAGTCATCACAAAGCATCGTAAATGGTATATTTTCTGTTCCATCCGGCATTGTTGGATTTGCCTGTACATAGCTTTCTATCAGGTCGAAGTACTGCTCTATCGTTGTAATCTTTGGATATCCAGCCCATTTTAATACTCTTGTCTGAATCAGAAGGCTTCACCATTATGCAGCACCTCCACCTCATCCCCATGTGATACTCCAAACTGTGGAATCCAATATATGTGTCCATCCGGCTGTCTGAATTTTCCCATTGTTCATCACTGAGATATTCTTTTATGTTCGGATAATCGTCCCAGTATTCATCTATTGGAATGAGAGCCTGCGCATCATACAGTGCAGTCTCTCCTGATATAAAATCAGGATATTCCCCGGTTGCTATGAGAGAATTTATGGCATCGTCTTTATCCTGTCCAACAAGCCAGGTTTCCTCACATTCAGCACCGATCTGCTCTGCTATGAGCTGCTTTATATCATTATCCGGATCTATATTATCTCCTTCTACAGAAAAAAAAGCAGTAAAATGCTTTATTTCTTTTTTATCTGACGCTTTAAAAGTAACACCGGCTATAAGTCCGATAAACAATGCCACTGTAACCGCTGCGGAAACCAATCTTTTTTTCATACCATGTTTTCTCCCTATTATCTTTATGTACTCTCGGAATCTTTTGTCCAGCCTCAGCTATAAAATTGCATAATAGTCATTATATTCCATAAAAAATATTTTTTACAAATCCTAAAATAAATATTAACTAGGGTATAAAACAATAATTTATCCTGCTGACATTTTCTCTGTCATACATTATAATTTTTACAATTTTAAAAATCAGGAGGATCATATAATGATCATACATGAAGTAACAGAAGAATGTTTTAAGAAATATGGAAAGGTGATCGACTCTATAGATCTTACAGAGCTGGTCAGCACAATGCAGACAGTAGAAATTCCTGCTGATGTGGTTTATGAGCCATCCATTTCTGCACTTGAAAAGCTAAAATGTGCCACAGAATTACAACAGAAAACATACGGGGAGCTTCCTATACAGATAGGCTGGTGCATAGGCAACAATCATAAGCTCAATGCTGTTGAGTATCACAGATGCTCTGAGGTCAATATTGCCGCAACTGATGCCATACTGATACTCGGCCGACAGCAGGATGTCTCTGCGGAAAATACATACGATACCTCTTTGATGGAAGCTTTCAGGATTCCATCCGGAACAGCAGTCGAGCTTTATGCCACAACACTGCACTACGCACCATGTAATGCATCTGATGGCGGATTTCTGGTAGCCGTTGTACTTCCAAAAGGCACAAATGAAGCCCTGGAACATCCACACGCCGGCGGAGAAGATGCTCTTCTTGCAGCTAAAAACAAATGGCTCATCGGACATCCTGAAGGTGGACTTCCTGAGGGATCATACATAGGGCTTACAGGTGAAAATCTGGATATCAGTGAAAGTTAAATAATTTATGTCAATTTAGATCTTCTATGATAATTGATACGGCTTAATGACAGAAATTGTCATTAAGCCGTTGTTTGTCAGTTAGTCAAGGCTGATTCACATTTCATAGTCCGTCACCTTGCAGCATTTTTCGTTGAAACCTATACAACTGTTTAAGTATTATCTGATTCTTCTGTTCTTTTGCCATATGCCGCTATTCCTGTTCCTCCAAACATAAGCAGGATAAATACCCACATTGCAGCGTTGTTATCTCCTGTCTCTGATGCCTTTTTTTGCTGTGTAACGGCTTGTTTCTTTGTTGTTTTCTTAACAGTTGGTTTTTGTGCAGTTTTAGGTTTTTCCTGTTTCGTGATAACCTGCTTCTGTGGATTCTTATTTTCAGTTACCTGTTTTGAATATTACTGTTTTCTGATTTAGTATTTTCTGTCTCATTATATGTCTGATCGTTTCCTTTTGTTTCCTCTGAACTGCTCTCTACTGCTGTTATCGTTGCTTTTGCTGTTCCGTTTGTGAATATGAATTTCACATCATGTTTTCCTGTACCGAGTGAATCCAGAAATTCTCTTGTGAATGTCACTATCGTTGACCCACTCTTTACAGTATAATGTTTTGGATCAACAGTTTTACCATCAACCTCCACAGCTACAAAATATTCGACAACACAATTTATACGTATACTGTATGAACCATCCTCATTTATCACATATGAACCATCTTTTCCTTCGAGAATATCATACTCATTGAGTTCTAGTTTATCAACGGATTCTGTTTTTGTATCACCGCATACTTTACATGTATAACGCATCTGACCTTCATCTGCATATGTAGGTTCCTTTGTCTGCACACCTCCATCCCATTTATGTCCTGCTGCATCCGCAGTCTGTACATTCTCCTTCGTCTGTTCTTTAAAGTCAGTACCATTTGTGTTCCTGAAATCTGCTGTGTACTTTGTAAGCTCCGGTAACGTACATGTCTTCTCCTGCGTCACTTCTGCCTTTGTTCTGACAGTCTCGCTATCTGTCTTTCCACAGACTGTGCATCTTCTTTCTGCTGTGCATTCAAAATTGTCAGCGCTCCATGTGTATGTAGTATCTGAGTAAATGTGGTCTTTGTCTGCTGAGCTTTCTTTTTTATCTATTGTAATTGTAGTATAGTCAGAAGCCATTTTTGTTCCTTCTGCTTTCACACGTACCTGATAATTTCCTGCCATCAGGGAATCCACACTTGAACCCGTAACAGCTTTCCAGCTTGTTTCCCCTTCTTTTCTGTACTCATATTTTTTATCAGCTTCAAATCCCACGATTCTTCCGTCATGATCACTGGATAAAGACATCTTTTCTGCTTTTAAAGCAGACGGCTTTTCTGCCTTGGTTATTGTTATATTCTGCGTTTCTGAAACATTCTTATCGTCTGTTCCCTTTCTCACTACCAAAATACCATTTGCTACTGATAAACCTGTAAGTTCTACACTTTCTCCAGTTATATCATGCCATGTCGTGCCGCCGTCTATACTGTATTTCATTGCAGAGTCAACCCCTGTCAATTTACCACAGTCCGGGCCATTTGCTGTAAATACAGCATCCGGCTTTTCCACATATGAATCACCATCTCTTCTGAGCGTCAGACATCCGTGCGAATCAGTGGAAATTATATATGCCGGATCATCAGACATAAAATACTTTACATCTGCAGAGTCATCAGTAATTGGAACAGGATATTCTGTTGATACAACAGTCACCCCGATTTTTGCTCCGTCTGTCAGATCCTTAGCAGATAACCTTTTTCTATCAACAATATAAAGATTATTATCATTGTTATCAGTTATTGATGGAGCCCCTGAAAGAGCCATTGTACAGTACTTACTATAAACACCGCCTCCCTGCTCTGCGTTGTTGCCTGAGATTTTGCCTCCGCTCATTGTAAAATCACTGACACAATTGAAGACTCCGCCTCCCTGTCCTGATTCCTGCATATTTTATTATCAACAATCGCTTTATTTTCCGAAATTTCGGAGCTGCCTGACATCTCAAATGTGCCATAATTTGCAACTCCTCCTCCTCTTTTTGCCTGGTTTTTGGAAATGATTCCATCTGTCATGACAAATTTATTAAAATCAAAATATACTCCTCCACCAAGTGACGCATTATTTTCGGAGATCTTTCCTCCGCTCATATTTATAGTGCCATAACTGCTAAAAATACCACCACCACTATCTTTTGCTGTGTTATTTGAAATGGTTCCATTTGACAGAATAAAGTTGACCTCTGGCTTTATTCCTTTTTTAGAATTATCAACAAGAAATCCCCAGATTCCGCCACCATTATATGCCTTATTTCCTGAAATAGTGCCACCTTTCATTATAATATTCACTTTTGAAATATGTTCTTCATCATCATACATGCTTATGGCATAGCAGCCACACCGCCACCACCACTAAATATATTTGTTGATGTGGCCTTATTATTTATGATACTTCCACCTGTCATTTCAAATATTGTAGTATTTTTATCCTCCGCAAAATTCCACACTCCTCCACCGCGGTACTGGCATTCATTATTGGAGATTGTTCCACCTGACATATAAATCTTTCCATTGAAGTTAGATACACCGCCACCCTGTCCGAATGTTTCATAATCGTCATCCTTCGCTACGTTTCCAGTGATACTTCCATCTAACAAATTAAATGTGCCATCGTTGCTCACGCCTCCACCGGATCTTTCTGTTCTGTTGCCGGAAATCACTCCACCTGTCATATTAAAAGTACTATAACTTTCTTCATTAAGTACACCGCCACCGGAACCGCCGCTTCTGTTATTGCATATTTCTCCTCCTGAAAAGTTAAAAATCCCACTATATCTGTTGCAAACTCCACCTCCGCCATTTTGGGCGTGATTACCGGAAATGCTTCCACCATACATATTGAAAGTACTACTATTATAGACTCCGCCTCCAAAACTTGCTGTATTTTCATTATTTGGATTTATAGGATTATCCTTTACAGAACCACCATACATATTAAAAGTTCCACCGTTATATATTCCTGTACCATAATCCACAGGTCTATCATAATAGTCATAATAATCATCCGGACTGCTGTAATCTATCTTGACATAATACTGATTGCCTGCAACTGAGCCGCGCCAAAGGTCTAGTTTTCCCATACTATATATTCCTCTTCCGTTTTTACCATCAGAGTGTGTGATTGTTCCTGTCTCATCTGCGCGCAATCGGTAATTGTCAGCCCCGCCTCGTTCTATATTTATTGCAGCCGTATCTGAATCACAGATAATGCTATATCCATTCAGGCAAAGTGCTACTGTACTATTTATTTTCCATTCAGACGTAGTATGTATATCCCCTGTCAGATAATAATATCCTGAATCTATGGCATCATTAATTTCAGATAATGGTTTCCAACTAATTGAGCTGTCATGATCATGCCCCTGACTATATTCATTCATGCCACAAAAACAGTGATCATCTTTGCATACTTGCTGCATCATCTGCCAATGTATTATCCGGCATCATTCCAGCCACTATAGTAAAGCTCAATAAAATGGCAAATATTTTTTTCTTCATACCCGTACCTCCCAAAACTTCATTTTTCTTTATTTTTATACAACATATACCATATTGATAGTACTAATTATACAATATTTGGCGGTATATTCTCATCCTATAGTGCGAAATGCAGTTTTTGAGGTGTGAAATGCAAAACATTACTGTTAACACCTAACAGTGTGACCAGTAACATGCAAAACAGCTTTTCAATAATTTTTGTTGTAATTTTTGTTTACGCATTTCACGAAACATCTTATAATATTTTTATAAACGATAAAGGAGTTTTTACATGTTTGAAATAGTGATTTGTGATGATGACAATTCTGTTCTTGAGCAGACCAGACAGCTTATAGACAACTGGGCTGATTCCATTTCTGTTCCCGTAACAGTAAAAACAACTGACAATGGGGATATGCTTCTTAGCTATTGCAGCAGGTCAAATCCAGATGTTATCATTCTCGATATCATGATGCCTTTCTTAAATGGCATGGATGCTGCAAAAGAAATAAGGGAGCATAATTCCATATCAAAGATCATTTTTCTGACTTCATCACCTGAGTTTGCCATAGAATCATACGATGTCGATGCTTTTGGATATCTGCTCAAGCCTGTGGACAAAGACAAGCTTTTCAGGCCTTGGTAAATGCATGTCAGAGATCTCAAAACCTGCTGACTCCATCACTATCCACTCAGCATCAGGCTACCAGAATATATACCTTCACAATATAGAATATCTTGAAGCCCAGAATAAAAAAGTCCTGATATGTTTATATAACGGTTCAAAAATTGAAGCTTTTGGCACTCTTTCATACTATGAAAAGCTTCTTCCTGTAGAAAGGGATTTTCAAATGTCATCGGAGCTATATCGTATATATGCCAGCTGTGGATCACTTTTCAAATACTGAGATCATCACGAAATCCGGTATGAAGATTTCAATTTCAAGAGGCCTCGGTAAAAATTTCCAGGATACATATTTTTCTTATATGTTCTGTGAATGAATACACAGACTTTTGTCCAATCTGGCTAAATATTACCAGATTTCGTTATGGGATTAAATTATATGGGGAATAATGACATGATTAATTTTATCACTGAGATAATAAGACATATCTTCACACTTTATTTTGGTGTGTTTGTTACAACTGCCATAATCGGCATTAGAAATAATAAAAAAAATATTCTTATACTTAATGCTTTTTGCATTTTTGACTTGATTTTACATATGATCTTAATGATACTAAAGGGTTCTGGACATGTTGTACATTTATACCCTCTCGCAACACATCTTCCACTTTTTATGATCCTTGTATGTGTTTTCCACAAAAGCGCCCTAAAATCCCTGCTTGCAGTCACAACTGCTTATTTATGCTGCCAGCTCTGCAACTGGCTATCGATCATTCCCGAATCACTCAGATGTGACGCATGGATAGTCAATTTAACATATATCGCAGGCATCTTCCTTACATATTTTGTAGTACATAAATTCATTGCCCCTGCCATGTCAGACATATTTGTAAAGCCCGATCCAGAGCTTATCCCAATATGCATCATGCCATTTTTCTATTATATTTTTGACTATGCCACGACTGTGTATACTAAACTTCTATACACGGGAAACCACCTCATAGTCGAGTTTGTACCATTTCTCATGTGCATCTGTTTTTTGATATTCTGTATTGTCTACTGCCGCCAGTCCGAACGTCAGCAGCATATATCCACACAAAATTACCTGATGCAGATCAAACAAGCACAGCTTCAAAAGGAAATGGAAAATATGCAGAGGAATGAGAAAAATGTTTCCCTGCTGCGGCATGATATGCGGCATTTTCTGACTAATATTGCCACACTGATTGAAAATGAAGAATCAGCAAAAGCTTTAGATTACATACATGAAATCGTAAAAACAACAGAAAAAACTATCAATAAAAGATATTGTACAAATGATATCATAAATGTAATACTCATGTCTAATGCTGATATTTTCAATGAAAAACATATAGCTTTCAATCATTCAATAGCTGTTCCCAAAAGACTCGAATTTCCGATATAGACATGACGTCCATATTGCAAAATGCACTCGAAAATGCATATAATGCTGTATTAGCTCTTGAGCCTGATAAACGATTTATCAATCTCTCAATGAAATGCAAAAACGATAAACTTTTAATCTGTGTGGAAAATCCATATGACATGCGCCCCAGAATTGAAAACGGCATGCCTGTCACAGACCAAAAAGGACACGGACTCGGTACACACAGTATCCGTCAGACTGTCGAAAAGCTAAATGGCAGCTGCCAGTTTTATGTTACTGACAAATTATTTACTGTAAGAATGATCATATAAAAAAACTCCCCAAATATGGGAAGTTTTTGTTTAGTAAATGTCGTCATAACTATTAAAATTATAGTCGTCATACATTTCATTATAAATATCATCATACATATGGTAGTATGTTGAATTATTGTTCATTTCCTCTGACGAAAATGCGATAATACCGATCACAAATAATATCGTAAGTATAAACGCTATTCCTGATGTCACAAAACCTACTATTGAAAATACTTTATTTTTATTTTTTACGATCTGAAGTATTCCAAGAATTACACTCGCTATAGCCATTGCGACATTAACACATGTACAAAATAACAGCAGTGACGCAATTCCAAGACACATAGATGCAATCCCAAGTGCTATCTCATCGCCTTTTTCTTTTCGTGCATACTGATTCTGATACACTGGCGGCATCTGCTGATACTGCATCTGTGGATTCCCATAAAATGGTGGTGTATGCTGACCCTGCATCTGTGGTTCTCCGTAAACCGGCGGTGTCTGCTGTCCCTGCATCTGCGGTTCTCCGTAAACCGGTGGTGTCTGCTGTCCCTGCATCTGCGGTTCTCCATAAACCGGTGGTGTCTGCTGACCCTGCATCTGCGGTTCTCCATAAAATGGCGGTGTCTGCTGACCCTGCATCTGCGGTTCTCCGTAAACCGGTGGTGTCTGCTGGCCCTGCATCTGCGATTCTCCGTAAACCGGTGGTGTATGCTGTTCTGTTGCCGGTGTATTTTCCTTCATAGATTCATCCATATTTTCTTTCATAACCTCTGCACCTCGTTATTATATCTAATTTATTAATTGATATTTAGATTGTATCACATTTAACAAAGAATAACACTATTTTTAATGTGCAAAATTCCTGATACGTATCCCGTCAATGATTTTATTACAGACTAAGGTGTATACCGATGATATAACATTTATCCCTACTCTGAGTGCTACCGCCATTGGCATTCCGAATAATGCTGAAGCTATTGATAAGGCGCCAAACGTATTAAACGCAGTCTGCCATCTGTATCCAGCCGAATATCCTACTCCTATACCGCCTATTATTCCGATCAGACTGTACATTGATTCTGGCAGCACCAGATAAAGCACAATAAATAATGCAGCTCCTACTACATTAAAAAGTCCCCTGTCCTGTGCACGGTCTGTGCAGTCCTCTGTAAACGGCAGACATACTGACATACATGCAATTCCTGCCCACATAGCCCTTGGAAGTCCAAGCGCTGAAACGATAAACATAGCACTTGAAACAATGACAGTCAGCCTTATGTACCATATATTTCTCGCTGAATGTATATCAAATTCACGGAATAAATCCATAAATGTTCTGCGATATGGACGGTTTTTCTGATTCTTATAGAAAACAGCCATGCATATGATCATTCCTGCCGCAAGCCCGGCAATTCTTAAGATATAATCTTTCCCACTGACATCATATCCGTAAAGAAGAAGGTATCCAAGAACAAATGTAGAGTGATTATACATGATAACATTATGGCATCCTAAAATCATAAGGAGCATTATGCACACAGAATTAACAACAAATGCTCCTGCCGGTGGAAGCATATTCGAAAGCCTCGGACCTGCCATAAGTATCGCAAAAATCCCCGCTATACATATAAGCCCATGGCTTGTCCTTATTCCAAAATCAGACTGGCGCAGTACTAAAAGTGCAAGAAGCACTGTAACCCCTGCAACACTGTTGCCATTTCCTGTAAGTTTGCTGTATATTGTGACAACCGCAACACAAAATGCCATAACAAGGTATACTTTAAAATTGTATATAAGTATATGCCGCCTTCTTTCCTTTTTGTCTGTTGTGTTCTTTATCAGCTGCTTTGAGCCGGTCGAACTAAGCTGTAATTCCTGATAAAATGTCATGTAAATTCTCCTTTCGCCCTTAATGTACTCTCGAAATCTTCTAAATGAAGAATTCTGAGATAGATTTTGATATACAATGACATTTTTGCGTACACGGTGTGTACGACGAGAAAATGGAAGCAGTATATCGGAAATATAGCCAGAATTATTCGTTTAAAGAAGATTCCGAGAGTACATCTTAAATAAAGCGAAGAGTAATATACTGCAAAACCCATGGTAATTCAACAACTTTATACTTTTTTAATGTTTTATATTTTTTTAAAGTGAAATTTCATCAATAAGCTTAAGCTCTTCTTCCGTAAAATCCGCAGCCTGCATGACTTTAAGATTTTCGAGTATCTGCTGTGGTTTTGATGCACCGATAAGCACACTTGTCACGTCATCATCCTTTACCACCCATTTGAGTGCCATCTGCGCAAGAGTCTCCCCTCTTTGAGCCGCAAGCTCATTCAAACGTCTGATCTGATCCAGACAGGCTTCAAGCTGATCCTTATGTAAAAATCTTCCATCAGTCATGATCCTGCTGTCATCAGGAATTCCATTAAGGTAGCGGTCTGTAAGCATTCCCTGTGCCAAAGGACTGAAAGATATAATACCCTTTTTGCACTCTCTTGCAGCCTGTTTCAAACCATTATTCTCTATAGTACGGTTAAATATATTGTAAGAATTCTGGTTAATGATGTATGGACATTTCAGCTCATCAAGTATACGGCAGGCTTTTTTCATATTCTCTCCGTCATAATTTGAAAGTCCCACATACAATGCCTTACCACTTCTTACTATCTGGTCAAGTGCCCCCATAGTTTCCTCAAGCGGAGTCTCTGGATCCATCCTGTGATGATAAAATATATCAACATAGTCTAATCCCAGACGTTTTAGACTCTGGTCAAGGCTTGCTATCAGATATTTGCGGCTTCCCCAATTACCATATGGACCCTTCCACATATCAAATCCTGCCTTTGTGCTTATAAGCAGTTCATCTCTGTATCCGCCAAAATTCTCTTTTAGTATCATTCCAAGATGCTTTTCTGCGCTGCCATACTCAGGTCCGTAATTGTTTGCCAGATCAAAATGTGTTATACCATTGTCAAATGCAGTAAAACACATCTGCTTCATATTGTCATATGATGAAAAATCTCCGAAATTGTGCCATAATCCAAGCGATACTACCGGAAGCTTAAGGCCACTATTTCCGCATCTGTTGTACTTCATTGTGTCATATCTTTTTTCATTTGCTGTATACATATTTACCTCCCATTTATACCAAATGATTTATGTTAATGTCATTGTAGCACCTAAAGTATACTTGAACGCAATACACAAAACATATATAATATGCTAAAACAAATCGACATTACCCTGTAAAGCTGTATTTACCGGGAAGTTTAAGTGACTAATATATTTGATCAAGGAGAATTTTATGGAAACAGATAAGGTATACACCATACGGGAAGTTTCTGAAATGTTCAATATTCCAGTGTCTACTCTTAGGTACTACGAAGACGAAGGACTACTTACAAATGTCGGCCGGTCATCCACTAACCAGCGTATATACTATGAAATGCATATAAACAGACTCAGGTCCATATGCTGTTTCAAGCGTACCGGAATGTCTATATCCCAGCTTAGGGATTTCTTCAATTTTGAATCAGATGAGGATAATTCTATTGATGACATGATAGCCCTGTTAGAGTGTCAGAAAAAGTCTGTCGAGGATAAATTAAAAGAACTGCACGCGGACTATGACCACGTGCAGAAAAAAATACGTTTCTATACAGATATTAAAAAGCTATTGAAAATAATCTTCCAAAACCAAACTGGCTTGACTACAAATAACATATACAAAAACGTCAGCAGCTTTTATACTACAATTTTCTATTCAAAAACGATGCAACCTCAAATTTAGTGGGAATTGCAGGTATGCCGCCTCTCTTTTGTACGCAAAGAGCCGCAACAGCATTCCCTGTAACCGCGCATTCATATATTTCTTCCCATTCAAGCTCTTCAAGGCTTTTGCCATATGAAAGGTATTTACTTAAAAAGCCTCCCCAAAATGAATCACCTGCACCTGTTGTGTCAATTGCTTCAATCTTAAAGCCTGGCACAACGCTCTTCTGATCGGCTGTTGCAATAAGCACACCATCCTCGCCAAGCGTGATTGCAACAAGCTTTGGACCATTGTTGAGCAGACTCTGTGCCGCACTCATGTAATCCGAGGTGTTTGTAAGAAGAAGGCTTTCCTCATCTGATACCTTCATAAAATCAACAAGAGGAATAACCGATTTCATTGTCTCTACAGCTGATTCCTTGTTCTCCCAGAGTGTTGCCCTGTAATTTGGGTCATATGATATGAGTGACCCTGCCCGTCTGGCAATCTGTACTGCTTCAAGTGTGGCCGTTTTGGCTGGTTCATCGGTAAGCGATAATGAGCCAAAATGAAAAATCCGGCAATTTTGCAGCAATTCTCTATCCAGATCTGCTGCTGACAGCTGTGTATCAGCTCCAGACTTTCTGGAAAATGAAAAGTTTCTTTCTCCATTTTTGTCTATACCGACAAAAGCAAGTGTTGTAAAAAATCTATCATCCACGATAAGTGAATCCGTTCCTATACCTTCTTTTTGGAGAGTCCATCTTAAAAACTCTCCATGCATATCCTTGCCAACCTTTCCTATGAACGAAGTTTTATAACCAAAGTGACTTGCTACTGTAAGCAGATTTGCAGGTGCTCCGCCCGGGTTCTGCTCAAACAGTTTCATACCTGATTTACTAACCCCTGCTTCTGTAAAATCTATAAGAAGTTCTCCAAGTGCGGCTATATCAACCTTTTTTACCATTCTTTAAGTCCTCCATAATCTCGTTATAGCGTTTTTTATTCAGTCTGTAGAAAAACAATACAATCGCTGTTACTATCCATAGTGTACCCGGAATAGTTGTAAATGCATGCTTCATTATAGAAAGGACCTGTGAATTCTGCTGCTGATTGGCAACATATCCATACTTCCCAAGAAGTCCTGCTAAAAGCGCTGTTCCTATCGCCATTCCTATTTTATTGCCAAGCGATATAAACGCATACTGAAATCCATCATTTCTAAGTCCGGTTTTCCACTCTCCATACTCTACACAATCAGGAATTATTGCATATATGGCAGTGTTAAATCCAGAAAAGAAAAACTGCGTAATTCCTGAAAGAGCATAAAATACGATTGGTGCTTCTTTTACATTGAAAAGGAACATGAAAAGCATGGAAATACCGGTAAGAAGGGCAAATATCGATGCTGTTCTTCCCTTGTTGTTAAGTTTCTTAAATACCGGTTGGAAACATGCAGCTCCAATTATCGAAGGAATGATAATACACATAGAATATGTTGTGTAATAGGATGCATCACCCTCAACATATGTAAAATAATATAATACATCTGCATTTCTGCCATACAATGTGAATCCGAATAGTATCTGACCTATCAAGGCAAGAATGTACGGTTTGTTCTGCATCACAGCCTTGATCTGTACCTTGACAGATATTTTTTCTTTTTCAGGTGTCTCAACTGCCTCCTTTGTCTTGGCAAAGCAGAAGAAATGACACGCGCAAAATACATCCATAGATTATGGCTACAGTCAGATAACCGATTTTAGGACTGCTACTTCCAAATTTGCTGATAAGTGGTACTGTAATTATATTTAGCACTCCAATTGCTATCATAGCAGCTACTGAACGAGAAGTATTTATTTTTGCACGTTCATCTATGTCCTGTGTCATAGCTCCACAGAGTGTGCCGTATGGAATATTTACACAGGTATATCCGAGAACCAGCAGACAGTATGTGATCACCATATATATGATTTTACCAGTCTGCGGCCAATCCGGTCTTGCCCAGAATGTCATAATAAGAAGGACTGCTGTAATCGGTGCCGCAATCATAAGCCACGGACGATATCTTCCCCATCTTGACTTTGTCTTGTCTGTAAGACCTCCGACTATCGGATCATTGATCGCATCCCAGAATCTTGAAAAGAGCATAAGTGCCGATACCGCCCATGCTGATCCCAAATACATCTGTATAAAATATCATTAGAAAATTACTTACAAACATCCAGCTGAAATTACATCCCACATCACCGAATCCGTATGCAATCTTGCTTATCAATGGTACCTTACCATTACTGTTGTTACTGCTTCCCATGTCTTCCTCCTGCAATGTCTTACTTTCTGACAGAATTATTTTTCCTGCACATTGATGATGACTTTCATTGTTGTCTCACGGTTATCATCAATATACTTGTATGCATTGAGATAATCCTTGAATGCAAAGGTCTTTGAAATAAGCGGTCTTAATTGTACTTTTCCTTCATCTACAAGACGAATAGCATCTACATAATCATCATGGCGGTACATCATAGTGCTCTTAATATCAAGTTCATGGTCATTTGCAACAGCAAGATCAATCTCTGCCATTCCTGCAAACACTGCAACCAGTACGATCACACTTCCTTTACGTGCATACTTGATTGCCTGTCCCATGGTGATATTATTTCCAGCACAATCATAGATAACATCAGCCTTATCCGGTCCAAATGCCTCTACCATTGCCTCACCGAAATCTTTATTCTTTGTATTTACACATACATCAATTCCACATTCTTTTGCTTTTTCCAGACGAAGATCACTTACATCTGTAATCATAACTTTTGCAGCACCCATTCCCTTTGCAGACTGTGCTACAAGATTTCCGATAGGACCGGCACCGATTACCGCAATGTTCATTCCTGAAACATCGCCCATCTGCTTTACTCCGTGGACAGCAACTGCAAGTGGTTCGATCATTGCTCCCTCTTCATAAGACATTGCCTCAGGGATCGGAGTAACCTTTGTGGCATCTACCGCAAAATACTCTGAAGCTGTTCCTGTGGTCTGGAAGCCCATAACCTTCAGCTCTTCGCAGAGGTTGTATTTACCGTGTCTGCATGGATAGCAGTGTCCACAGTACACCTGAGGCTCGATAGTCACTTTCTGTCCGACCTTAAACTCTTTTACATTCTTTCCTAATTCTGCGATTTCTCCGGATACTTCGTGTCCCTGTGTAACAGGATATTTTGTAAATGGATGTTTTCCATGGTACACATGGATATCTGATCCACATATTCCGATATTCATGATCTTGACCAATACCTGATCATCCTTTACCGCCGGAACCTCTACCTCTCTGAAAGTTATTTCTCCCGGATTTGTCATAACCTGCTGTAGCATAATTGTTTCCTCCTTGTTTGTGATTTATTTGATCTTATATTTTGTAATTACTTTTATAAAAAGTTTTATTAAAGTAATTACATTATTATTCCATTACTCAAATTTGTCAATATTTTTTGACAGTTTTTACCTTTTGCACAAACCGAAGTGTTTTATTTTGTGCATATTTCAAAAAAAACTCGAAGAATGCATGCCATAAGCACACTTCCTTCGAGTCTTTTCTAGTATAGCGTTTTCTAAATAACTGAACCATTTACGCAGAATATTTTTCAGAAAGTGCATGTCAAAAAACGTAGGCGTAGTGGGCTACGCTGAGGATTTTTGGCATGTGCTATCGGGAAAATAGGCAAGTAATATGGTTTAGTTAATTTAAAACGCTATACTATAACTAAATTATATATATTTAAATACCAGTTTACAACTGCATCATATATTCATAAAAGAAGTGTTTTGCCACACCTACAGCTGATGCCTCTTTCTTATATGAACAGTTTTTTAAATATGATACATCATGTTCAAATTTGTTGTATTCCATTACTTTTTCTCCCAGTTTGATCATGTAATCCGGCAAAATACCATCTACTTCTCCGCCCAGTATTATATCCATATCATATGCCATCCTGAGATTAGAGATCAATATAGCAAGATAGTCAAGATAGTCATCCCACTTTTCATCGCTTCCTTATCATTTTTCTGTAATTTTTCCGTAAATTCGTCCAATGAAATTTCATTATCATTTGTAAGTACACTTGCAGCACAATATGCATCCGCACAACCGGATTTACCACAATAACATCTCCTGCCGCCCGGAACTAAAATCATATGTCCAAATTCACCCGACTTTTGATTTTTTCCACGAAATAATTTTCCAGCAATGCAAAATGCTCCACCAAGTGTATGATTTAGTGAAAGATATATTGCATCACTATAATGCTGTGGATTTTCAGCAAGCATTGCTTTGCATTTGCATCATTTTCAAAATATAATGGTACATCAAATTCGTTCTCTAAAAACGCAGACTATAATTTTCTATCTGAAGTGCATGTGATTTCAGAACAATATGCTCTTTCTGATTGATAATTCCAGGAATTGATATTCCTATTCCAAGTAAATCCGAATTTTTAATACCTTCACACTCTTGCAAAAAATCCTCAACACAGCTTTTTATTTTACCACAATATGCAAGATCTGTTGAAAAACGAAGTCTGACTCTCTTTATTTTCTCAATCTCATACCCAATATTAACAAGCACCATTTCCAGATGATTAGCAGTAATAACTATTCCCATGGCATGTAAATAATTTTTGTTTATACCTATACTTTTAGCTTTTCGCCCACCTGTGGACTCATACTCTCCCATCTCCACTACAATATTTTGTGAAATAAGTTCGTTTACATTGTTGATGACTGTAGGCATGCTTAAGCCCAGTTCACCTGCCAGTTCAGCCTTCGATGTAACACTATTGTTTAGTATATAATTGATTATCTTTGATTTTGTTGAATTACGTTTCTCCTTTTTCAATACTATATTCCTTTTCCTTTTATAAAATACTTTACAAAAGCATTTTAACACTTTATTCCTATTTAAATCAGTAGAAAATAATAATTTCCTAAATCTATCTAACTTTTTCTTCTTGGCCCCAGAAATCCACCGGCTCATAGTCCTGCAATTTGGCAAGAAACCCTTTCTGCTGTAACTCATCCTGGATAGCATCCAATATATCTTCACTGTCAGCAAGTATCGTGTGATAATGATACCCCGATGTTACATTTTTGAGAAGACTCGATTTTCCTGAGCTGATCTCCTCAAGATAATTTTTAATGTCACGCCTTGATTTTATATTCATATCTGCCCGAAGAACACCGTAAACCTTATGATATACGAACACATCCCTGACATGCCCTCCGGCGTCTACTATCGTAGATAATTCTTCTTCCACTTCATCATCTGAATGAACCACTTTCAAAACTCTCGAAAATTCTTTACTTTCCTGTATCAGATATCCTCTGTTTGTCGAAAAAATCGCGGTTCCATTCGCTCTGAGCAATGCTATATCCTGAACTATGACCTGACGGCTTACGTCTAAGTCTTTCGCCAGTTTTACACCTGCCACAGGTGATTTTGCCGAAGACAGAATATTTATTATTTTCTTTTCTTCTCTCATCACCGTTCATTTTCCATACCTTCCTATACTGTGTGTAAGTTTTTGAGTGATAGATCAAGTATCGGAGCCGAATGAGTCAATGCACCACTTGATACATAGTCTACACCAAGACCCTTTATTCTTGCAATATTTTCTTTGGTAACATTTCCCGAAACCTCGATCTCGGCTCTGCCGTCAATGTAGTCGATGCACTGCTTTAAAAGCTCTGTGGACATGTTGTCGAGCATGATAATGTCGGCACCGGCTTCAACCGCATCCTTCACCATGTCAAAGCTCTCCACCTCAACCTCAATCTTTCTGACAAACGGAGCATATTCTTTTGCCATCTTTATCGCTTCTTTAACTCCGCCTGCTGCACCTATATGATTATCCTTTAAAAGAACACCATCTGAAAGATTGTACCTGTGGTTATTTCCACCTCCGACCCTTACTGCATATTTTTCAAATATTCTGTTGTTCGGTGTCGTTTTTCTCGTATCGAGAAGTTTAATTCCCGTTCCGTCAAGAAGCTCTGCAACCTGACTGGTATATGTGGCAATTCCACTCATCCTCTGAAGGTAATTAAGTGCTGTACGCTCTCCGCAGAGAAGTACTCTTACATCTCCATAAACCTTTCCAATGAGCTGTTTATCAGAAACCCTGTCTCCATCTTTTACATAGAATTCAACCTTAGTATCTGCATCAAGCAAAGTAAATACTCTCTCAAAAACCTGAAGACCGCAGATTATTCCATCTTCTTTACATATTAAGTCTACCTCTCCTGCCTGTGGATGTGGCATCACGCTGTTTGTGGATACGTCCTCGCTTGTGATGTCCTCCTTTAATGCGCTTAAAATAAATGGATCAACATTTAATCCCAACGTTACCTGGTCGTACATATAAAAATTCCTTTCTTTGTTCGTTTTTTCCTTTATTGATCGCCGCTATGGCAATTTTCCTGTATTCTTCATCAAGCTTATCTGCATCCAGATATCTGTTTATATCAACAGCTGCAGCAAGCTTTTCCGCTTTATTTTCATCATACGAAAATCCGTTTTCTTTCATCTGGCCTGCTGCCCTTCTTGCAAATACAAGGCTTTCAAGCAATGAATTGCTTGCCAGACGGTTTTTGCCGTGTACTCCGTTGCAGGCAGCCTCCCCGACTGCATAAAGATTGTCCATCGATGTACGGCTGTGATGGTTTACTTTTATTCCGCCCATAAAATAATGCTGTGCCGGAACAACCGGAATACATTCCTTAAATACATCATACCCCATTTTTCTGCAATGTTCTATTATGTTTGGAAAATGATGGATAAGTTCCTCTTTTGGTATTGTGCGCAGATCTTCCCACACAAATTCCGTATTATCTTTTTCCATCTGCTGTCTTATTTTTCCTGTAAGAACATCTCTTGGCAGAAGCTCATCAACGAAACGGTTCATATTTTTGTCATAAAGCTTTGCTCCCTCACCTCTTACTGACTCAGATATGAGAAAGCTGCGATCCTCTGGTTTTTCTGAATAAAATGTGGTCGGATGTATCTGTACATAATCCGGATTTTTAAGAGCCAGATTATGTTTTGCTGCAATAGCAAGAGCATCACCTGTAAGATGCCTGAAGTTTGTCGAATGCTTGTACAGTCCTCCTACTCCGCCAGATGCCATAACAGTATATGCCGCTGTTATCATATCAATATTGCCATCAGCAGTCCTTATAACTGCCCCATAGCATACATTATCCTCCTCAATTATATCAACCATTGTCGTATATTCAAGAAGTGTCACATTCGGTAACTTCTTTACCTGCCGTAAAAGTGTACTTGTGATTTCTTTTCCCGTGACATCCTCATGAAAAATTATACGGTTATTCGAATGGGCGCCCTCCCTTGTATATGCAAGGCTTCCATCATCTTCCCTTTCAAAATCTGCACCAAATGATACCAGATCTTTAACAACCTCCGGTGATGATTTTATCATTATTTCAACAGATTTTCTATCATTTTCATAATGTCCGGCTTTTAACGTGTCCTCAAAAAAGCTTTCATAATCAGCAGCTTCCTTAAGCATGCACATGCCGCCCTGCGCCAGATATGAATCATTGCTCTCAAGATCAGATTTCGTGATGATCGTAATTTCTATATCCCTTGGAAGATTGAGTGCACAATAAAGACCTGAGCAGCCGCTTCCCACAATAAGTACATCTGTATTCATAGTCATACCTCCGATGTAAAACAAGTATTGGGCGTATTATAACACTAAAATTTACAACTGACAAGACACCTGTAAAACTTTTGTGTTGACAGCTGGTTTACACCCAATTATAATTCTAGTACAGCTAGTATCATGTTCTGCCAATAACTGTACTGGTTGTACTAGGAATTTGTAAATCAGGAAATAAAATAAATGAGGTAAAATATTTTATGATGACAACAAGAGAATTACAGGATGAGATTATCCGATTAAAGAAGGAAAATGATATCTGTATTCTGGCACACGCATATCAGAGTCATGATATTTTGGAAGTTGCCGATTATACCGGAGATTCGTATGGTCTTAGCAAGCAGGCTGCAAAAGCCCCTCAGAAAAATGTACTGATGTGCGGTGTACGTTTCATGGCAGAAACTGTAAAGATCCTTGCCCCTGAAAAGACAGTATATCTTTCAAACAGCGGTGCCGGATGTCCTATGGCTGAGCAGCTCGATGTAGAACTTCTTTCTTCTCTTAAAGAAAATAACCCGGATTACACGGTTGTTGCCTACATAAACACCACATCAGAGCTTAAAACCATATGCGATGTGTGCGTCACATCCTCATCCGCTGTAAAAATTGTTAAAAATATTGACAACGATAAAATCCTTTTTATACCGGATTGTAACCTAGGTGCATGGGTAAAGGACCAGGTGCCTGAGAAAACTTTTAAATTCGTGCATGGTGGCTGCCCTACCCACCTTAGAATGTCAACAATGAATGTCATGCAGGCAAAGATGGCTCATCCGGATGCAAAACTTCTTGTACACCCGGAATGTCTTCCGGAAGTTTCAAAAGAAGCTGATTATATCGGAAGTACTACAGGTATCATGGCATATGCCAAAGAAAGCAGTGACAAAGAATTTATCATCGGAACTGAAAACAGCATTTTGCAGCACCTACAGTATGAATGCCCTGATAAAAAGTTTTACCCACTTTCAAAGGATTGTGTATGTCATAACATGAAGCTGACAACACTTATGGATGTATACAATTGTGTGCGCGGAGCCGGCGGTGAGGAAATCACTCTTGATGAAGATACACGTCTTAAAGCCAAAGCATGCATTGATACAATGCTTACCCTTGGTGAATAAAATAAAAACGCACGTACTTTACTTATAAATAACAGGAGCCCATCGGCAATTCCGCGGGCTCCTGTTATTTTTGGTTATAATTTACTTAAACTTCCCACATTATATTGTGGCAACGTACCGGTTAGTTAAATCCAACTACCTTCTGTGAGATTTTATATGCTCCTACTGCAATCTTTCTTCCGCTTCTTCCCGGAAGGTTCATTACAATTCCCATAACTCCTGTTCTAAGTTTCTTATATAATTCCTCATCATATGCTCTGATATATTCCCAGAGTTCTTTCTTTTTTCAAGGTTTTCCTGTGTGTTTTATATTATGCAGTATTGTCGTAACTGTCGTTATTATCTCCAGATAATTATACATATATCTGCGGCACATCCTGTTTTTTACCTTTTTTAGATCTACATCATCAATCATGATTTTATTTACACGGATCTGCTGGTCTATACGCCCGATCATCACTTTTTCATTTACAGACTGATCATCCCTTCCGATAAAATATCTGTAGAAATCGACATCCATGTAATATATAGTCCTTACATATGGCAATGGTTTATAAACGTATATATTATCTACATAAAATGTGTGTTTTGGAAGCTGCAGCCTGCATTTTTTAAGCATCTCTGTCCGATATATGACAGAGTGCATAAGTATATAGTGTCCTTTATAGAAATGCTTTATGTCACTCCATGTAAATATCCTGTCCTTGGGAAATCCGGTCTGGCGCATTACCTTTTTGTGCTTTGCACCTTCCTTTTCATATACATAGTTCGCCAGCACCATATCTATCTGGCTTCCTTCATCCTTAAACTGTCTGAGCTTTTCGAGTATTTTCATGTATGCATCGATATCTACCCAGTCATCACTGTCTACTACTTTAAAATAAAGTCCTGTAGCATTTTTAAGACCTGTATTTACAGCTTCACCATGTCCTCCATTTTCCTGATGGACTGCTTTTACTATGGAAGGGTATTTTTTGGCATATTCATCTGCGATTTCCGCTGTGCGGTCTTTTGTAGATCCATCGTCCACTATTATTATTTCTACTTCCTCTCCTCCCGGAAGGATCGACTCTATACAATGTTTCATATAACTTTCTGAGTTATAACATGGAATTGCAAAACTTAATAATTTCATTATTCTCCTCTTTATCCTGTTTATTTTTGTTTATTGATCGTATACACATATGTTTGATTATACACTAAATCTGCACAATATTGAACTATTTTATGTAAAAAAATTGTATGATTTATGTAACACATCTGTGGTACTTTCGTCCTGCATAATTTGTTCATATTTTGTTTACAGAAAAGTGAAATTCAAAACACACGGTTTTCACAATTGATTTGTATACTAACATCATAAACAACAAACAACGAAATACTCATACTAATCTTTTTCATATATAGCCGATGCAAGCCACATGCATCGGCTTCCTCTTTTTATAGACATTCTTATCCCGGAATTTTCCTGTAATGATACAGATAATAAATATTTCCAGCTATGGCAGTTACGATCCATGAACATACATACACCAGATACAGTGATTCCAGCGACTTAAAATATGCAAATATCGTGAGCAGCCATACTATCCTGAATACCACAGATCCAACTATGACTATGATGGTAGGTATTATACTTTTTCCAAGACCTCTTGCCGCCGCTGCTGCATTATCCATAAATGAAGATACACAATAACAAAATGCCATAACACCTATTCTGACTTTTCCGTATGCGATAACATCCGCATCATTTGTAAACAATGATAAAAATCCATTCTGGAATAAATATAAAAATAATCCGGATATAAGCCCCAGCAAAAATGAATACAGCAATGTGATACCATATATCTTCATTATACGTGCCTTTTTATGTGCTCCAAGATTTTGCGCAATAAAGCTTGTACAAGCTGTATAAAACGCCGCCATCATATCATAAATAAAGCTATCCGCATTCGTTGCTGCCGAATTTCCCTCGACTACAACATGGCTGAACTGGTTTATCGAAGTCTGTATACATATATTGGCAACCGCAAAGTGGAGTACTGCACTGCTGCCGGTACTCCGATGCGTAAAACCCCAAGGGCAGCCTCCTTATCAAAGCCGACCGATGAAAAGATAATCTGTAGCTTTGTTTTGTCACGATAAGACATCTTATTATAAGAAAAGCTGAAAGGTACTGTGCGATTATACTCGCCAGTGCAACACCTGACACACCCATTTTGCATACTATAACAAAAAACAGATTCAATATTATATTCACAATTCCTGCAGTCATAAGATACATAAGCGGTCTTTTTGTATCTCCAACCGCATTAAGCACTCCATTTCCAAAATTAAATATGGCAAGTGCAGGCGAACCACACAGATATATCATAAGATAAGTTGCGCGCCATCTATCAGTTCAGGTTTTGTATTCATCGCCCCAAGGAGCGGCCTAGTAAATATAAGCCCAGACAACAATAGTAAGATCCCTGGCAAAGCACAAAAGTACAGATGTATTTACCGTTCGGTGGACACGCTCATTATCATCGGCCCCTATATATAGCGCAGTTGTTGCATTTACACCGCCTCCCATTCCAAGAAGTATTCCCGTAGTAAGCGTAATTATGATCGTTGTCGAACCGACTGAACCAAGAGCACGCGATCCCGCAAATTTTCCGACCACCGCCACATCCGTAAGGTTAAAAATACCTGTAACAAATTAGAAAACATAAGCGGCACAGAATAGACCAGAATCTTTCTGGCAAGCGGCCCATTTATCATATCTATTTCATTTTTTTCCATTATTATAATCCCCTTACAATCTAAAATTGTACAGCTTGATATTATAACTACATTTTGGGGCTTTTTCAATATGTATTTTCGCCTAAAACATTGACAAAAATTTGTCAAAGTGTTACTATTTTTTTATCAACATAATGTGTTATACATATGATTTTAAGGAGGATTTATACAATGAGCGAGTTCAAAAATTTAACACTTGACGTAGCAGATCAGATTGCAGTACTTGCAATCTCAAGACCGGCTGCTCTTAATGCATTAAACAGTGAGACTCTTGATGAGTTAAATGTAGCATTAACAGAGATAGAGGCAAGAGACGATGTTAAGGTGCTTATCCTTACAGGTGGTCCTGACAAGAAGGGCAACGAGTTCAAGTCATTCGTAGCCGGTGCCGACATCGCTGAAATGGTTAATTTCACAGCACCACAGGCAAGAGCATTCGGAATCAAGGCTTCAGAGCCATTCTTCAAGCTCATGAATATGCGTCAGGTAACAATCGCAGCTGTCAATGGATTCGCACTCGGTGGAGGATGCGAGATTTCTATGGCGTGTGATATCAGAATCGCTTCTGAGAACGCAATTTTCGGACAGCCTGAGACAGGACTTGGAATCATCCCTGGCTTTGGCGGTACACAGAGACTTGCTCGTTTAGTAGGAATGGGACGTGCTAAGGAAATGATCTTCACATGCGACAACGTAGACGCTGCAGAAGCATACCGCATCGGTCTCGTTAATAAGGTAGTAGCAAAAGAGGAGCTTATGCCAACAGCTAAGGCTATGGCTGCAAAGATCATCTCTAAGGGAAGCTACGCAATCTCAGTTGCAAAGGCTGCTATCAACAACGGATATGATATGGATATCAAGAACGCTGTTGAGATGGAAGCAAACCTCTTTGGTGTTGTAAATGATACAAACGACAAGAAAGAGGGAATGGGAGCATTCCTTGAGAAGAGAGCTGCAAACCTCACAGATTTCTAATTCATTTTAATTTCTAGCTTGCAGGAAGCTTTTAAGATCGTTTCCTGCGAAAAAAAGAGATGCCTGACAACCGGCATCTCTTTTTGTATATATTTTTACTACATCATATCATCAAGATTTTCTCCCATATCTTCAAGATCATCAAGATCTATGTCCAGACCACACTTATCATTTATATCATCTATAAATGCGTCTATGTCTATCTCACTCAGATAATCCTGCATATCCGAATCATCTGTTATTGAATAAACTGTATCACTTCCTGATGGCTGTAATGTTTTTAGATTTTCTCCTTCACCAGAAGTCAGAGTTACTTTTGCATAGTTATCGTCCTCATAAAGTAATGCAACCGCAACCGATGTTTCTTTTTTCGTTGTTGCAAATTCAACATTTAACTTATATCCCTTAACCTGACGTACTGCATCTGTTGAAAATGTAAATGAACCATTAAGCATGCCGTCTTTGCTGTCTGATATATCAAAGTCTTTTACATCTATCGTAAGGATATTATCTCCGCCTGATACATATTCATCAAGATCACCTAATAATTCATCATCTACGCTCACATTAAATGTTCCGTTCATGACATCGCTCTTTAATGTACCGCTTCCTGTAAGTGAAAACAGCTCCATTCCTTCGTATTCTGCCTTCATCTCATAACCGAATCTTGAACCGCTTCTCGGCATTACAGAACTTACGACAACTTCCTGTCCATCCACATCCACCAAAACTTCTGTTCCGGCGATCTCACCTTTTCCATTTACATATAATGTAAGATCAGCGCTTCCTTCCACATCATCAATTGAATCCTTTTCGTCCTTTAAGGAATCTAAGGTATCACTTATGCTGTCGCGGAACTCATCATATGAAGCTTCATCGATATTCTCGATAATTTCTTTTATATTTTCATCATCCTTTAAAGTTTCAAGCATCTCATATGCTGTATCATACGCATATTGTCCGTCAAGTGTCGTTGTAAGTGCTGTCACACTCTGGCTTACATCCTCAGCCTCTATTTTATCTGATGATTTACTTACATCTGAAATATTGTCAAATGCGACATCCACGTATGTATTTAAAACTTTATCTACTGTCTTTGCATCCGGCAGTGTATTTTTAACTTCATCAAGCATCTCCTGATACTCTACTCCTGATGATTTCAGTTCATCATTTATTTCCTCAATTCCATCTGATATATCAATATATGAATCAGACAGCTCCGGTATCTGAAGATATCCCTCTTCATTTTCCATATCAATTGAAGGATTTACTGTTGCTATATCAGCATCATTGATATTCGCTTTTAGCTGTACATTCTGTATAGAATCATCATAGGATGTGTTTACAAAAATCGATGCATTATCTATACCCTTAAGCGATGGATCTATCATTCCCATAAGAGGCTTTAATTCGTTTCCTGCATCAAGTCTTACTGTATAGCTTCCGTTTACAGATGTCACCTGATCAAAGCTGTCTACCGCCTTTGAATAACCTGTATTGAATGATTTTATTGCATCCTTTGTGTTATTCTCTGCAACATATTTAAAATAAGATTCCGGACTTGTAAAATTCTTGTGAACGAAATTTCCAAGTCTTCCCGATGCAGCCAGAACACCAACTGATGATACTGCTGCTACTGCAACGACACCAGCGATAATAAATCCGCCTTTTTTTCTTTTTTTCTTCGGAGCCTGCGGCGGAATCTGTCCCTGTGCAAAATTTGCAGGTTCAAACGGCTGATTCTCAAAATTCTGCTGATAATTTGTAAACTGCTGACCTGCTCCTGCATTCGGCTGGTTTGCTGCATACTGCTGACCTGCTCCCATATCTGGCTGGCCTGCTGCATACTGCTGGCCTGCTCCTGCATTCGGCTGGTTTGCTCTTTCATTCTGTGTTTCTGCATCTACTCTTGCACCGCACACTGTACAAAATGCATTGTTTTCGCCTATAAGGCTTCCACAATTTTTACAAAACATAACTGATTTCCTCCCTTTTTTAATAAACCATAATATTCGTAAGAAAACTTGTATCATGATGTACTGAACATTTACGATTATATTATAAAAGCATTCAAAATACAAGATTAATCGACACAGCATGGTGTCAAGCCGGGAGTTTGCTTACTGTTCAGACGCAAGCTTGACACTGCGCTGTCAAGCTATGCGCCATAGTGCTGATCATAAAGTGATTACAGCCCCTGCCTCGTAGAGGCACTTTAAATGGGCTGTAATCGTTGCTGGTCACACTGTTAGGTGTGAACAGTAACGAGTTTGAACAATAACTAATCATTTGCATTAATATTTATGTAATGGTACACTATGTCTAAATGATAAAAATATGGAGATTAGTATGAAAATAGAAGCTGAACATATAAAGAAACATTATGGCAGAAAAACTGTCCTGAATGACATATGCTTTGATGGAATAAGCGGCCAGTGCATCGGTATTTTAGGTGCAAACGGCTGTGGCAAGTCTACACTCCTGTCTGTTCTGGCAGGCGTTCTTAAGGCTGATGGAGGCACTTTTTCTATCGACAGTGAAAATATACTTGGGAAGAACACCAAAAACGGAAAACTGGTTGGTTACGTTCCCCAGGGAACCCCTCTCATCGAAGAATTATCTGCTCTTGATAATCTAAGGCTCTGGTACTGCGACAGCAGGCTTGATATGGAAACTGAATTAAAAAGTGGTGTGCTGGCCATGCTAGGCATAAATGATTTTTTAAAAGTTCCCGTAAACAAAATGTCCGGAGGCATGAAAAAAAGATTAAGCATCGGATGTGCAGTCGCAAATGATCCATGTGTTCTAATCATGGATGAACCAAGCGCTGCGCTGGATCTTGTCTGTAAGGAGCGTATCCACAACTACATCCTCGATTTTAGATCAAGGGGCGGCATTGTAATAATCGCAACCCACGAAGAACAGGAAATCAATCTGTGTGACAAACACTACATAATGAAGAATGGTGTCCTTTCCCCTCTTAATTATGACGGGAATGTTCATAAGCTTGTTGGAATGTTAATGAACTCTCAGAGTGTTCTAAATGAAGCATTCTGAGATTACATTGTTAATATAAAGGTGGATAATGATGCAGAAATTCAGTGTTTATTTAAAATTAGAATGTAAGAGGATCCTTAAGCTTTTTCCAGGAATGATCATCGTAACCATGCTTGTTCTATCAGTATGTGCGATATTTTATTACAATATACAAAAGCAGTTCATCCTTTAAAATAGTTCCTCAGGTATCAAAACCATAAATATCGGTATCGTTTATTCAGATGAGGATAAACAATTTCTTGGGCTTGGGTTTTATATGCTTGAACACGCCGATGATATCGGTTACATATGCAAATTTAAAGAAGTATCGCTTGATGAAGGCCAGAGGCTTTTAGATAACAAACAGTTAGATGTTCTTGCTATCTTTCCAAAGGATTATGTGAGAAGTGTCTACTATGGGATAGACAAGCCTATCTCTATCAGGTTCGGCACAGCCCAGTCAGGGATATCAAGTCTTTTGTTTAAACAGCTTGCGGAAACTGTATCCGATTATATGATGGACTCAAAAGCAGGTGTATATGCGATGCAGGATATGTATGATTCATGGGACTTAGACTACTCTTTTGATGCCGATGAGCTTTCAGAAAATATGTAATGCGTATTCTTGACAGAACCGCAATGATAAAAAAAGATACTGTAGATGCCACTGATGGATTAAGCTCTACCATGTATTATGTATGCGCAGGGATAGTGCTTGTTCTTTTGTTCTGGGGATTAAACTGTGGCAGCGTACTCGGAAAGAACCAAAAAATGCTCTCTGCCCTGTTACAAAGACAGCAGCTGTCAGGCATAAAACAGTATTTCGCCAGATATCTGTCGCTTCTGTTTTTATTCACTTTAAATTATATTGCTATTGCAACGGCTTCATATATTGCCACTTCAAAAATGCAGATAGATTTTATTTCCGCAGGATCATATATAAAGCTCATCCCTCTGCTCCTTTTGCTATGCGCTGTTGTTTTATGTGTATATGAGATTTCAAATGATGGAATAGGTGGAATGATCTTCTTCTTTTTTTCTATTTTTTTTTTTATGGGATTTGTGTCAGGATTCTTTTATCCACTTTCATATTTTCCAACATGGATGCAGAGTGTGGCAGAATTTCTTCCAACGCGCATTATGTTTGAATACACAACGGCATGTATAAAGAATAATCTTTCATATGGCGTATTTGTGAAATTAATTTTGTATACTGTTTTATTTATTGTTATAACACTTGTATTTTCGATGGAGGAATTTAGATTTATCCCAGCAAAACAAAAAAACAGGAGGTTATCTTGATGAAAAAAATACTGACCTGGATATTGCTGTTTCAAAAACGCATCCTTAAAAAGCCTATGTTTCAGATAACTATTTTACTTATCCCGATACTGTTGTTTTTACTATTTACTTTCAATAAAAGCAGTGATTCACTAGTAAGGGTTGCACTTATTTCAGGAAATGATGAGTACAGCCAGAATTTTGTAAAGGATCTGCTGGATTCATCTAATCATGTTATCTCCTACTATCAGTGCGATGATGAAAGCCAGATGCGTAAGGATGTACTGACCGGTAAAGCCGAATGTGGCTATATCATGCCGGATGATATGCCTCAGAAGATCGCACAGTTTTCATCCAAAAAGAAGCAGGGGATCATAACAGCTATAGTAAAAAAAGAATCCATAAGATACTAAGATCGTAAATGAAATAATTTATGGCAGACTTTTTTCAGAAAGGGCATATCCTGTTTTGAAGGACTTCATAAATGAAAAGCAGCCTGACAGGCTCACTTCCGCTGAAGACGAAAAAATGTATGATACATTTTCAAAGTACCTGATAGAACCTCTTATGTTTTCTTTTGAATACGCAGACGGAAGCAAAAATGATCTGCTGAACAATGATGACAGCAGCCATAATTATTATATGCTTCCCGTCCGTGGTATTTTGTCAGTTCTTATACTGGTATCCTCCATGAGCGGTGTCCTTATGCTTTCAAATGACGACAGAAAAAATACATGGGGCTTTATAAGATTATCAAAACGCCCCGCTTTTAACTATTTTTATATTTTTATGAGTATCCTGCCAATTGCAATATGCAGTCTGGCTGCGATTTTTATAACAGGCATAAGTACAAATGTGTTAAACGAAATCAGGCTCATGGTTTTATATACACTGCTTCTGACCGGGTTTAGCAGCCTGCTGAAAGCTCTTATAAAAAACATTTATGTATTGTGCTCACTCATACCGGTCACTGTACTTTTAAGTCTTATAATCTGCCCGGTATTTATAGATATAGGAAGCATTGTCCCACAGGCCAGATTCGTAAGGCTTTTCCTTCCGACGAACTATTATCTTGATTCGATCTACAGCGGTCCGACACAGTTAAAAATGTTTATACTCGCCATACTGGTAAGTCTTCTGGCAATACTTAAAGAAATGATAACCGCCCGGTCCGGCATCAGTTTTAAAGAAAAGCGCACTGAATTTCGTGCACAGCTTCTTTTTTTGTATTATCCTAATCCGTGAGTTCTGTTATATGCACTGCAGATCAGGTTTGAGTTCTTGATAAGAATATACATAGCTACAAACTGACCAAGACCACAGATGAGCATACCAAGGATACACCACATTAATACTGTTGTACCATTTTCCTGGATCATCACACCATAACGAGCCGCATTTGCTGCAAGTCTGTTACCGAGTTTGTAGTACCAGTACCATGCATAAATACCGCATGTGATAATTGATAATAAGATAAATGCTACTAAGCCCGGTGTGCTCTCTCCATCGCCCTCACATGCAATGTTTATATCATGAGCCATCTGATAGATAAAATAATATCCATAAATACCACATGTAATGATCGACAGTACAATATAAAGACCTAAACTTCTGTCTGTCTTTAATCTCTGTGCTCCAAATGGTGGTGTCTGGTTATAATTATTGTTATAGCCGTTATTATAACCATTATTGTAGCCATTGTTGTAGCCATTGTTGTAGCCATTGCTATAATTATTATTATAGTTCTGACCGCCATTGTTCATATTATTATTATCCATATTGCTTTGATCTGCATTGTACCCCTGTGAAAAGCTCTGCTTTACATCATTTATAGCATTTCCCAGTTCCTGCTCGGCTGCATCAAACATCTGGTTCGCCTGATCCACAACTTTATGGATCGTTGAACAATCAGCACCACAATATGGACAGATTTTTGTCGTGTCTGCAATCTGTTTCCCGCATTTAGTACAAAACATTTTCTTCCTCCTTTTACTCTTATAATGATTTTATTATACGCCAGATGATACTGTCCCTAGGTTTGAATACAACAATGTCGCCTTCTCCCCATATCATTCTGTACATATAAACTATAACAAAAGCCGCTACTATTGTAAACATAATTATTTTATAAATTTTAATATTTATTTTAGATTTCAAAAGTATGACGACCAGCACCACCGGTGGAAGAAAGAAAAGCGGGTGATATCTGAATGCGCCGGCCATATCAAGCCTTAAAACTGAAAGCCATGCTCTCGACATCCCACAGCCAGCACACGAAATTCCGGTAAAAAATTTTATCGGACATGTGATGCCTAAATTTTCAAGCACTACATACAGCACGACAACTGCTGCAGTAGCTGCCACTGCCTGAGTTCGCTTTGAACACAATATTTTATTATCCTGCAATTTTTCACCTTCCCGAAGAGTTATAGTTAAATCCTACAATATCATCAGCGGAGAAAATATGCACTATATGGCGGCAGCTCCAGACCTCCGTTAAGCGAGATCTTACTTCCTGATATCAAATCAGTAACTTCACCACATCCCATGTCAAAGCCTGCGAAAAACGGCTGGTCTGCAGCATTGATGCACACGAATACCCTTTCGCCATCGTATTCTCTCCCGAACACACATTGTCCATTAGTTAGCACAACAGAATAAAAGTTTCCATAACATAATGCCTTAGATTCTTTTTTAGCTGCCGCAAGCTTTGATATCCACTCTGTAAGTCCGCTCCACTGCGGTTTGTCAAAGCATGCCCTTAGTGCAGGATCACCCTCTTCTTTTGTGGCTTTTGCTCCCCATTCACTTCCGTAATACACATGGTATTCCAGGCATTCCAAATGCAATGGCATATATGAGCGGCAGGTGCTTTTCGTTGTTTAATATACTTGCCACCCTTGTCACGTCATGATTGTCCACAAATGACAGGAGGTGCTTACCCTTGTAGAGAGTCCACTGCTCCGGTCCGAACTGTCTGAGAAGCGAATGATTTATCTCAAACATATTCATGGAATTAAAGCTCGAGTACAGACCCTTATAGCACTCATAGTTCGTTACCGAGTGAAGCATCGCATCATTCATAATCTGGTTGTAGTCACCATGCAGTGTCTCTCCGACTAAAAAGAAATCCGGTTTAATGCTGTCGCAGAATTCCCTAAGTCTGCGAAGGAAATCATGATCCAGACAGTATGCCACGTCAAGCCTTAAGCCGTCGATATCAAATTCCTCCACCCAGCCTTTTATAGCAGAAAAAATGTGCTCTATTACTGCTTCATTTCTTAAATTCAGCTTTACAAGGTCATAGTTGCCTTCCCAGCCCTCGTACCACAATCCATCATTATAGTTTGAGTTGCCGTCAAAAGCGATCCTCCCAAACCAGTCTGTATATGGGGAATTTTCACGATTTTTAAGTACATCCAAAAACGCCCAGAAACCTCTTCCCACATGATTAAAAACTCCGTCTAAAACTACCTTTATGCCGTCCTTGTGCAGATTGTCACAAACCTGTGCGAAGTCCTCGTTTGTGCCAAGCCTTGTGTCTATTTTTGTATAATCCCTTGTATTATATCCGTGTGTATCAGATTCACACACCGGTGAAAAATAGATTGCATCTGCCCCAAGCTTTTTGATATGAGGTATCCAATCGTTTACCTTTAATATCCTATGCTCCAGTACCCCATCATTTTCAAACGGAGCCCCGCAGAATCCAAGCGGATAAATCTGATAAAATACGCTTTCATATGCCCACATAATATTGCCTCCTTAAACTAGTACAGCGCTTAGCAAGTAGCTGTATCAATAATTTATCTGAATTTACTACTGCCTCTATTATACATTATATGCGCAAATTTTGAAAAGCTAAAATGTTACGCTCTGCTTTTTTATGATCACTTTGTATGTAATCAGATAAAATACTCCGCACAAAGCCAGGAATATAATGCTCCAGACCGGCACAAACACATCTGCATTCAGAAACATATGGACATTTTTTCCAAGCATATTTGAAATCTCCATCCTGATCTATCATCTTTCCAAGCTTTCCGGGCAGAAGACATGCCATCATCCATACTGTCCACAGTGGCCAGAATGCCTTTTTTCCAAAGCGCAGGATCAGGGCACCAACGAATACAGCAATGATCGACACGAGAAACATAAGTGATATCGTTATAAAAGCCCTCGTCCTGTAAACAGTATCATATATACATCCTCTTTCACATTATCAGGAAATGCTCTTCTGCAGTAGAACCTCTCAGCCGCCCCTAATACAATGATAATTAAAAGACCTATAGTATTTTTCATAATGCACAGTATTACATATGATGGAAATAAGCGTTTACGTGTAACCCCCATTGCCAGTGAATTATTAAATATCTGCCCCAGGCCAATGCCCTCAAAAATAAGCTCGTACAGAACATATGATGCTATCGCCATTATTATTCCTACCTCAACTACCGTCTCTGAGGTGCTGCCACTATATAAAATAGTCTATAATTCCTCCTGCTATCATCACACCCGATACTATTGCCATCATTATACCGATATCACCGGATTCGATCTTTAAAAGACTTTTTATTGTTTTTTTCATAAAATCCCACCTGCTTTCTATACTCTTACCTCAAGCTGCATTGTATGTTTTATCGTCATAATGCTTATCACACAATAATATATGATTCCAAAGATCACTATAGGTTTTTCTATCATCAGACTGCTTTTTGTCGAATAGAGAATGAAATCCGCAAATGGAAGTAAAAGTGTTATAGTCGAAATTATGGCAATAACAACTGATTTTTTTCCTTTGCCAAAAGCCTCACTTACATACTGTCCTGATGCTCCAATCAAAAGCCATGATATGAGTTCAAATGTCTGTCCGTTTACTTCATTAAATCCCAGTACTGATGCGATCACTGTGCATAAGATCATCAGGATCCATTCAGTAAAAAATATCCCTTTAATGTATTTTTTCTCACTGCCCCAAAGGCGATAGAAAACGGGATTCCATAACATTTTTTTGATATCGATACGCCATACATAAAGAATGTCATATATACTCCCAGACCATTTTCATGCCATATTCCTTAAAATCTACGTTGATAAAATGTGAATATGCAAAAACTCCTATGGCTGCCAGGATTCCATATAATACATATACGGCCGTCATTTTTGTCCAGAATCTTAAATATTTATACATTATCTGACCTCCCCACACATAGCAGCAAACAGGTTTTGAAGTGTAAGCGGCTGGACAGATAAATTATGTGTTTTATCCAATTTTCCGCTGGTTTTCATTAAAACGGAAACACCTTTGCTGCGTCCCATCTTCTGTGTATCCAGCACTTCTACATCAGGATTTTCGCTCAGATATTTATCCACATCCTCCTCATTTCCACTCAGATGATATGCACGTTCCAGAAGCTCTGTTGTATTTTCTTTCAACGCTATTTTTTTATCTTTTATTATTATCACTTCCTCAAAAACATCAGAAGCCTCATCGATTATGTGCGTTGAGATCACAAAGGTTCTGCCGCTTTCTGTGTATTCTTCTATCAAAGCTTATAAAATCATTTCTTGCAACAACATCAAGTCCCGCCGTCGGTTCATCTAAAAATGTGTATTTTGCCTTGCTTGCCAGAGCCACAACTATTGTTACCATGGACATCATTCCCTTTGACAGCTTATTTATCTGCTGCTTTTTGTTGATCTGAAAATGTGAAAGAAGTTCGTTTGCGTATTTATCATCCCAGTGCGGAAGGAAGCACTGTGCATATTTAAGGTAATCTTTTACTTTAAGGTTATTCGCTCCATTTATCGTATTACCTGACAGTTCCTCGAAAACATATGTCAGAAAGTGCTTTTTCATTTTCCCATATCTGTTTTCCATCAAGCAGAGCCTCCCCTGATGATGCAGGGTTCTGTGCCGATATAACAGAAAGAAGTGTTGTCTTTCCTGCTCCGTTCCTTCCTATCAGTCCGTATATCTTACCTTCTTCTATTGTAAGATCAACATTGTCCAGTACTTTCTTTTCCTTATAATTTTTACATAAATTTATACATTCTATATTTCCCATCTCATAAACCTCCTAGTTTTCATAATCTTTTTCTATTCCGGCGATAAGCTCATCCTTTGTTATTCCGAGAGTCTTCGCCTCATCTATCAATGCACTTACATAGTTCTCATAAAATTGTGATCTTCGTTTTTCCCGTATAGTTTCTTTTGCTCCGCTGCTTACAAACATTCCTATCCCTCTTTTCTTGTATAATACACCTGCATCTACCAGTATATTTACGCCTTTAGCCGCTGTCGCAGGATTTATCGCATAGAGCTTCGCAAGCTCATTTGTACTCGGGACCCGTTCATCTTCAAGCAGGACATCCCGCAGTATGTCGTTTTCTATCATTTCGCTTATCTGAATATAGATTGATTTCTCCTGATTCAGAATTTCATTCATCCTATATCACGCCTCCTTCCCAATAAGATTGTGTCTGACAACGATCAGATCTGCATCATTAAGTAGTATTGTTGTTTTGTTATGCGGTTATGTGGTTAATTAGTTCAGTAACTAACCTTGTGTAAAAAGAATAGCCCACATCATTAAAAATGTCAACTGTTTTTTTAGATTATCTGTTGACATTTGCCTGCATGCGGCATAAACTACATACGCTGATAAATTTATTCGATTGAAAAATTAAGAGGTAAATACAAATGAAACAACTAAAAAGCATTTTTCTTATCACTATAAGTATAACCATCATGTGTATCGGTGTATACTATTTTAAATTTCCAAATAATTTTACATTCGGTGGCGTTACCGGAGCGGCTGTTGTATTTGCTAAAATCACACCACTCTCAGCCAGTATGTTCTCCACGATCGTAAACCTTGTGCTCCTTGCTGTCGGTTTTATTTTTCTTGGCAAAAGCTTTGCCATTAAAACCACATATGCAACAATTCTTATGTCGGTCGAATTACTCGGATTTGAAAAGCTTGATCCGCTTACCCATCCGCTCTCAAATGAACCTATGCTTGAGCTTATTTTTGCGATAGCACTTCCTGCCATAGCATCTGCACTTCTTTTTTATGATGGTGCCTCAAGCGGCGGAACCGATGTTATCGCAATGATCGTCAAAAAATACACCCACATAGAGGATATCGGCATGGCTCTTTTCCTCACTGACCTTGTGATGATCATAATCGCCTGCTTCGTGTTTGATATAAAAACGGCACTCTATTCATTTGTCGGACTTGTTGTGAAATCATTTATGATTGATGCAATCATCGAAAATATCATGCTCAGAAAATCCATAATGCTTATCTGCGATGACAAGGATGTGATATGCGATTACATCACCAACACTCTGGAGAAGAGTGCCACATATGTCGAGGCCAGAGGTGCCTATACCGGCGAGAGAAACTATATCGTTTTCAGCACACTCACAAAGAAGCAGGCCGTGGAGCTGAGAAGCTTCATACATCAGAATAAACTGCATGCTTTTATGTCTGTGATGAGCACTAGTGAAGTTTTTGGTAAGGGATTTTCTTCCCTGTAAATTCATTAAAAATCTTCCCTTACCTGTACTTCAGGCTGTATCCGTCCTTCTTCCATAAAATCATCAGAAAACATATCCAGACTACTAAGCAATCCAGCCCATTCATTATCCTTCGCTATAAGAAAAAACATAACAGAACACCTCCTATTTTCATTTAGTCTATAATTTTGAATAAGCTGCATCGTTTCTGGAAAGAAGATATACACAATACTGATTCATGCTGATACCTTCCTTCTTAGAATGTTCTGCAAGTGAACGATGAAGACTTCGTGGAATTCTAAGTTTAAACTGTCCAGAATAATCCTCTAAGCTGTCCGGCTCATGGATTTCAATACCATCTTCCATAGCAGCTTCTAACCATGCTTTCTTGGCATCTAAAGCGTTTGCGACAGCGGATTCTACTGTTTCTCCGCAGGTAATACATCCCGGGAGCTCCGGAAATGAAACCACAAAACCACCCTCATCCTTATCCTCTACAATTTCCATACGATAATTCATTGTAAAATAATCATTCAGCGTTTTCATCATTCACCGCCTCACTTTCCACAATCTGCTTTACCATCTCAACATACACTTTTTTGATAGGTTCATGCTTCGGTATCGTAATCGGTTGACATCCGGCTTTTCTGAACGTGTAATGACTGCTTCCGCCCTTTGGGGCATTCATTACATATCCATAACTTTCCAATACCTTACGCAATTCATCAAACCGGAGGTCTTTTGATAAAGCACATATTCTCGTTAATAGTTTATCCCATTTTGACATTCTGAATACCTCCTATCTATATTATATGTGGTATCACATTTGGTGTCAATGCCGTTTATCAAAAGAAATTTGCATGATATGAACCATTTATGATAATGTCCTAATATACAACCAAACAGCCGTAACCGCGATTTATCTTTCATTTGATCAATCGCAGCTACGGCTGTTATATTTACATGAACTAATTTATTTCAAAAACTAGTGCTTCGGAATAAGCTTCTCTGTACCACCCATGTATGGCTGAAGTGCCTTAGGGATGTTTACAGATCCATCTGCATTTAAGTTGTTCTCAAGGAATGCGATGAGCATACGTGGTGGAGCAACTACTGTATTGTTTAATGTGTGGGCAAAATATTTCTTTCCATCCTCACCCTTTACACGGATCTTGAGACGTCTTGCCTGTGCATCGCCAAGGTTTGAGCAGCTTCCGACCTCGAAGTATTTCTTCTGTCTTGGGGACCATGCCTCCACGTCACATGATTTAACCTTAAGGTCTGCAAGATCTCCTGAACAGCACTCAAGTGTACGTACCGGTACATCAAGGCTTCTGAAAAGCTCTACTGTGTATTTCCACATCTTCTCGTACCATTCTTTTGAGTCCTCAGGCTTACATACAACGATCATCTCCTGCTTCTCGAACTGATGGATACGGTAAACACCTCTCTCCTCAATTCCGTGAGCACCTTTCTCCTTACGGAAGCATGGTGAGTAGCTTGTGAGAGTGTAAGGAAGCTTAGCTTCGTCATTTATTGTATCAATGAATTTACCGATCATTGAGTGCTCTGATGTTCCGATAAGGTAAAGATCTTCTCCCTCGATCTTGTACATCATGGCATCCATTTCCTCAAAACTCATAACACCTGTTACGACATTTGAACGGATCATAAATGGTGGGATGCAGTATGTGAATCCCTTACCGATCATGAAATCCCTTGCATATGATGTCATAGCAGAGTGAAGACGTGCGATATCTCCCATGAGGTAATAAAATCCATTTCCTGCAACTTTTCCTGCTGCATCAAGATCTATTCCGTCAAATCTCTCCATGATATCTGTGTGATATGGTATCTCAAAATCAGGAACTACAGGCTCCCCGAATTTTTCATTTTCTACATTGAATGTATCGTCTTTTCCGATAGGTACTGATGGATCGATGATGTTTGGGATTTTCATCATATCCTCTAATACTTTATCCTGATATTCTTTCTCAAGTGGCTCAAGCTCTGTAAGACGTTTTGAGATCTCTGCGACCTCTGCCTTTACAGCCTCTGCCTCTTCTTTTTTGCCCTGTGCCATAAGCGCACCGATCTGCTTTGAGATCTGATTCTTTTTTGAACGAAGATCATCAGCTTCCTGCTTAGCCTCTCTGGCCTTCTTATCTAATTCGATCACTTCGTCAACTAATGGAAGCTTGTGATCCTGGAATTTCTTTTTTATGTTTTCTTTAACGAGTTCTGGATTCTCTTAAAAACTTTAAGTCTATCATAATTCCTCCAAATTGTTTTATAATCTTTTGTAACTTATTTCTCTTATAAAGCTACAATCTTTTCATATTTTACTCTGAAAAGCCTTAAATTGCAAGTATTTCATAACATAAAGCATTTCATCACGAAAACAATTCCATAAGTTTTTTTGCACGGTTTTTCCATGTGTGATCTGCAGATACGATCTTTTTCCTGCCTCAGCCATTGAATCAAGCTTATCATAATCTGATAAAGCTTTTCCATACCGTCAACTATATGGCCGCCGTCACTTTTTGCACTTAGATCATTAAGATCATAGTATCTAAGGCCTTCCCCATCGCTAAGCACCTCGTTTAAATAACCGCTTCCATCCGTAAAACATACTGTGTCATTTATTATGGAATTAAACACACGGTCATGCACTCCGTTTTTGAACCATGGCATAATATTTACTGATATGCGGCTGTCCTTTATGAGTTCAAGACACCTCCTTGAGTTAGTCTGCGGAATTATCGTAAAACGGTTTGGTTTCTTTAATGGCAGTGTTTCCCAGCCTGCACCGACAACCGCAATCTCAAATCCTGCATTTGCGAGCGTCTGTATCATTTTCCTCTGAAATAGCTTCTACAAACATATCTACAAATATAGTTTTATGTATCGGCACACGAAGATCACTAAGTCTTTGTGGTCCCATCTCCTCATTGCAGTGTGATATTATTACATTTTCAACCGTCTTGTCCGGGTTTGCGATGAGATCATCTATCATTCCCATATAAAACTGTGCATATTCATCGTTTATTCCATAAATATATTGGTCAAAAAAGGCTAAGTCCGTGTAATTTCCTGTGAAAATTATATCTCTTGATTTGTCTTTTGCTTTTGTTTCTTTAGCTATCTTATCACATATGACAGTGTCGGCACTTTTTCCATCCAGTCTGGTTCCGGCAAGTGGAAGAAATCCGGCTTCGTCAAACTGCGGATAGAATGTGCGCATATATTTCTGATGCTCCCTGTCTATTGACAGATGATGATACTTTTTTATGAGTCCAGGCAGGATTTTGTCATCCTCAAGCAGATGCTCAAATCTGTTATCGTAAAAATATGGATGGTCTACGGCTATATTATATATCTCTATGTCAAAATGCTGCCATATATAGCCTCTTACGTGGTCGTATATATATTCCTCCCGCTCGAAGCCCTCAAAATTAAATGTAACGATCGCCGTTTTTCCTGACAGAATGAATTTTTACTTTTTAACATCCGAGGCAGCATCTTCAAGATTGAAATAAAGACCAAAAGGCCATGCGCTTCAAACGCCTGGCCCATTTGTCTTGAAAAATAATCTAATGTCTCGACTCCACCTTCGAACATTATTATTCGTTCAATTTTACTCATACTAATATTTTCTCATGTAATTAAGATTTAAATCTTAACGGAAATCCTTAAGTGGATATTTGTCTGTAAGTTCCTTTATGATCGCTTTTGCAGGCTCTACTGCTGCCTCGCCATCTTTTATTATCATAGCGATTGCCTCTGCAACCTTGTCAAAATCATCCTCTTTTAATCCTCTTGATGTAGCTGCCGGTGTTCCAAGTCTTATACCACTTGTTACAAATGGCTTCTGAGGATCATTAGGGATCGTGTTTTTATTTGCTGTGATATGTGCCTGGTCGAGAAGCTTCTCTATTGCCTTTCCTGTGAGTCCGAATGGTGTAAGGTCAACAAGCATAAGGTGGTTATCAGTACCATCTGAGACGATCTTGATTCCTCTTTCCTGTAATCCCTTGCAGAGAGCCTGGGCATTTTTTACGATCTGCTTCTGGTACTCTTTAAACTCAGGCTGGAGTGCTTCCTTAAAGCATACAGCTTTTGCTGCGATAACATGCATAAGAGGTCCGCCCTGTGTTCCTGGGAAAATAGCTTTGTTGAAGTTGTATTTATCCTGCATTTCCTGACTGCAGAGGATCATTCCACCACGTGGTCCACGGAGAGTTTTATGTGTTGTTGTTGTTGTGACATGTGCATATGGGATCGGGCTTGGATGAAGTCCTGCTGCAACGAGTCCCGCAATATGTGCCATATCAACCATAAGTACAGCATCCACCTCGTCTGCAATCTCACGGAATTTTTAAAATCGATAGTTCTTGCGTAAGCTGACGCTCCGGCAATTATCATCTTTGGTCTGCACTCAAGTGCGATTTTCCTTACCTTATCATAGTCGATGAAGCCTTCATCATTTACTCCGTAAGGAACTATGTTAAAATATGTACCCGAAAAATTGACTGGAGAACCATGTGTAAGATGTCCGCCGTGGTCTAAGTTCATTCCCATCACCGTATCACCCGGTTTAAGGATTGCAAACTGTACAGCCATGTTGGCCTGTGCGCCTGAATGTGGCTGTACGTTTACATATTCACATCCGAAAAGTTCTTTTGCCCTTTCTCTTGCAAGGTCTTCAACTACATCTACACATTCACATCCACCGTAATATCTCTTTCCCGGATATCCCTCTGCGTATTTGTTTGTAAGGATGCTTCCCATTGCTGACATAACAGCAGGACTTACCCAGTTTTCCGATGCAATAAGCTCGATATGGCTGTTTTGTCTGTCAAACTCATCTGTGATGGCTGATGCGATTTCTGGATCTACATTTTTGATGTCGTCAAGTGTGTACATAATTCTCTCCTTTAACTGCGTTATTACACTAATACGTTAACCTATTGTGTAAGCTTTTTATTCATTCTACTATTATGTTTCCTTACTTGCAACACAAAAATGCTAAAATCCACTTACGATCTTTTCTTAATCCTCATTCCCTGCATCACGATTGCTGCTCCAAACATTACAAGAAGGATCCATGCTGCAGACATATTGTCATCTCCGCCTTTTACTGAACGGGCATTTTGATATTATTCTTGCTGTTTGCACTTGGTTTTGCATTACTCTTTTATTTATTGCATTGTCTGAAGTACTTCCGGAAACATTTGTCTGTTCATCTGTATCTGTGATGTTGTTTCCAGCATTTTCTCCATTATTTATGCTGCCTGCATTGTTCTGGTCTGTGCTGTTTTCGTCTGCATTATTTTTATCTGTGTTGTTTTGGTCTGTGTTGTTTCTGTCGGTATTATCCGTTTTTCCTGCCTCTGATCCGATATTAATGTCATTTCTGCTATCATCTTTTTACTGTCATCTTCTTTACTATCGTCTTTGACATCATTTTCTGAATCATCTGCTTTGTCAGTGTAGGCAATGGCATATGTTGAGAATCTGTCAGTCTTAAATGTAAGCTCTCTGCTCTTTTCGTTATATGCTGTGTCTAGTATCTCTGCCACTCCGTCATGTACTCTTATCACATGGAATGTTCTTGTAAAACCATCCTCAACATCAAGTAATCCGACCGGTATTGTAACAGAAATGCTAAAGCTTTCTCCAGGTTCTGCTATCTTTTTGTCAGCCTTGTAAGCACTTCCGTCTGCCTTGTATATTTCTGCAAAAAGGTTTATGTCTAAATACATTCCTATTTTGCCGTCAGAAAGCTTAGCGCTTACTTTTTCTTTATCTTCTTTGCTTACACTTTCAGTTATATCGCTTACTGTAAGTTTTAAGTTTACTTTTCCTCCGGCAGCGATCACAGCCCTTTCTTCATCAGAGAAAATCGTCTTGTCGCTGACTAGTTTTCCGATAAGCTTTTCTTCATCCACATCTATCTTTGTGGCAGGTGCCTTTTCATCAACAACCGTTGTATATGATATATCACCCTTTGCAATATCATCCTTATCGTCTTTAGCTGTGTCATCTTTTATTTTTTCGATAGCCTCTCCTTTGAAATAATTTCTCCGCAGCCCCTGCAATATGTATCTCCTGTGTAGCCTTCCTCTTTTACGGTTGCAGCTTTCGCATTCTTTACTTCTGTACCGCCTGTGTGGACATCCGGATTAAATTCTCCGTATTCCTCACCACATACTTCACATATTGCCTTAGTGTGGCAGTCTGCTATTTTGCCTGTGTGTCCGTCATTTACTCTTATAGTAAGTGTCTTTGTATTTCCTGATCTGTCTTTTGCTGTGATCGTCTGCGTGCCTTCTGCTGCGCCTACCTCATAACATCCGTCCTCATCTAATGTTATAGCTGTCTCATTTTCACCATTTACTTTTACTGTAACCGTGTCGAGATTTTCATCTGTAACCTTGATCTTTACAGGATTACAGTATGTCTTTCCGTCCTCTGCGCCCTCGATCTGTGGATCAGTATTGTCTATGTCTTTAACATATTTTCCTTTTACTTTCCACTCGATGACACCGACTCCGTGAACAGGATCAGCCTCACTCATCTCCTGTGGAACCATGACCATACGCAGAGCTGTGGTCTTTATCTGTCCAAGCTCTGTCGTATTGTACTTATCAACCTCACAGCCAAGTCCCTTTGCGTCTTTGATCTCGTTCCAGTCTCCATCTGCATCCTTGTACTCGAATTTAACTTCTTTAGGCATCATTATTCCGCCAAAATCTGTGAAATAATATACATCTGTGCTGTCTAAAACAACTTCTTCGTCCCAGCTGTAGCTTAACCACGCATTCTGTACAGTGGTAGTTCCTGCTTCATATCTGTCATTCCAGTTATGCCATACTAACGCAGATTTATCATTTGATGATGATGGTTCAACTCCGTTATTTAACGCTGCGACACCACCAAGGTCATATGTATAATCACATATTCCTTCTGCTTTGGCATCAAGTGCAAGATTTTCTTTGTCCTTTGCCTTTTCAAGTGCATCCTTTGCTGCATTTAATGACTCTGCCGCATTTTTATCTGTGTATCTGATGCACTGTCATCGTCCATTACTTTCTGTGCTTCTTCAAGTGCGCTTATAAGCACATCATAACTTTCTTTTGTATATTTAGTGCCATCTACTGCCTTTGCAGCCTCTATTGCAGCTGCAAGCTCTGTTTTGTCAGCTTTTACGGAAACACCATAGACTTTCCATTCAATAACTCCGACTCCATTATTATCTTTTGCCTGCTTTTGCATTGTAACTCTTATCGCAGTCGTCTTTACAGGAGCAAATTCTACTGTATTGAATTGGTCCATAGCTTTTTCATATGATGACTCTGTGGAAACTTTCTGCCAGTTTCCGTTTCCGTCGAGGTACTCATATACATAGTCTGCCGGTACCTTTATTCCTCCACTTGTGTAGCTGCCTTCTTCTCCGTCATACCAGAAATAGATATCTGCCTTCTGCAGTTCTACTGCACTGTCCCATGTATATGTTATCGACTCAGAACTGCTGACATTTCCCCATGAACCATATTTAGGGATTTCCCAGTTCGTATTGTATGATTTTTCAGCCGTTTTTCCATCTTTCACTGCTGCAAGCGATTCCCAGCCTGATACATAGCTTGTGGATGCCGTTGCAGAGTATGCAAGATTTCCATCCTCTGATGACAGTCTGGTGATAGCTTTTGCAAGTTTTTCTGATGCTATATCCACTGCTGTCTGATCGGCATTTTTGTCATCACTTACCTGCTGTGCTTCTTTTATCTGTGCCTTAAATGCTTCTTTTTCATCATCTGTAAGAGCAAACAAATCAAGGTCAAGCGCATTTGCGTGGTCGATCACCTGACGAAGCTGCTGCTTATCAACTGTGTTGTCGGAATATCCCCACACTTTCCACTCTATAACACCGCATCCTAAAGTCTTTGGTGACATGATCATCCTTATTGCAGTTGTTTTTACCGGTGTAAATGTTGTCGTATTATACTTATCAAGCTCTACGCCTAATCCCTTGGCATTCTTTACATCCTGCCAGTTTCCGTTTGAATCCTTGTACTGGTAGCTTATACTCTTCGGAGCAAAGTTTCCATCTGTAAAGTAATATGCATCTGACTGGCAGATAACGATTTCCTTGTCCCAGTCGTACTCTACCCATGCATCACCACTCTGGTTTCCGCCAAGCCAGTTATGCCATACACCATGTGATGTATCGCGTGAACCAGCCGGCTCATAGCCATCATTAAGTCCAGCCACACCACCCAGGTCTTCCGGTGTGTTTACTATTGCGCTCGCTGTTGCGCTAAGTGCTGCATTTACTTTTTTCCCAGAAACAACCATAACGTTTGCTATAGCCTTGAGTTCTGTTCCTTTTACTGTACCACTGACACTGAATGTTCCTTCATTGTTGTATGAATCTTCTGGGATTTCATCCCATACTATCTGATCTGCAGCCAGTGTTCCGTCAGGATGTACTATCTCCATTGTATCAGGAAGCGATGGCTTTTCACCTTTTCCTGTTATTATAGTGTCTGTCCTGTCAATTCCATCGACATCGCCTGTCATGTCCACTGTTACCTGCTTTGTTGTAACTGTATCCTCATCAAATACACCTGTTTTTTTGTCTGTGACAGTAAGCTCTAATGTGTATTCTCCCGGAGTGTATGCTTTCATTACCGCATCTGCTTTGTCTGCATCTGCAATAACTGCTTTTGTTCCTTCCGGCTGATCTGCCACTTTCCATTGATATGTGAGTGTATTTTCATATGTAGTGTCTGCTGTTGCAGATGCATTAAGCTTTGCTGTTGTAGTGTTTATGTTATCCTGAACAGCTTCCGCCTTATCTATAACAGGAGCCTTCTTTTCGTCAGGTCTTCCGACATTTACTGTTATAGTTTTTTCTGTGGAAAGCTTTCCATCATTTACTGTAAGCTTAAATTTATATTCCCCATCTAATGAGGCAGTTATATCTGTAAATGTCTGTGACTCAGATGTAAATGAAACTTCTGCTCCTTCCGGTTTCTCTACGTTTTCCCATTTGTATGTAAGTCTTCCGGATGGTGCACCGTCATCATATGCACTTGCTTTTACGTTAAATGCTGTGAGCGCCTGTGGGTTCTCATCTGTTTTTATATCATATATCTTTGGTTCTTCATTTTCTCCACCATCCTTCTTTGTGATGCTTATCTGTGCGGATTCGCCTTCTGGTACTACAACATATGCAGTTCCTTCATTATCCTTTACATAACACTGGTTCTGGTTTGAGCTGTCACCACATTCTGCTGTGATGTCATAATATCCGTCACCTACTCCGGCTCCGCTTAAGCTGATCTTTAAAAGATGCTCTTTTCCTGTAGTGTTATTTACAGTAAGATTCATGACTGCGCCATTTTTATTTATAACAGCCTGTGTGCATGAATCCTGTTCAAGCTCTACATAGACTTTTCCGTCAATTATGTTTATACGTTTGCCTATTCCGTCAAGTGGAGTCACTGTATATACATCTCCACTCTTAGACACATTGCAGCCATATCCTGTGAGCCCGAAAATTGGATCTGTAACAACATCAGAGCTTATAGAAAGAAGTGAGCCGTATATTCCCTCGTCACTCTCTCCTGAAAAATCATTCCAGCCGTTATTCATAACGCGTGTTCCACGGTCATTTACATCCTGTGCTCCGACTCCGCCTTTTGACATTGTATATCTCCAGCTTGTGTTTCCGATATATTCTGAAGATATCTGTCCCATGTTTATTGCGTTGAAGTTTGATAATTTTGCTGCATAGTTCATCCGCTGTGACCATGCTGTTTCATCTGCATCGGCTGTTGTATCCTCGTATCTGAGCCAGTCATCCATTATGTATCCTGCAAGTGAAGCTGTGTACTGGAAATTCCACCATGTCTCACCGCCCCTGAACACAGGATCTGCATACTGATACCATGTCGGCTGTAATCCACGCATTGCACGAGTCTTCCACTCTGCCTTTTCCATCTGGCTCAATGCCTTATCTGTATCTGAGCTGTCAGGATAATATTTTCGCAATGCTTTGGCTGCTGAATATGCACCCTCCTCACCGGTATTATCATACTCAAACTCCGAACCATATGGATAAGCGGCTCTTGTCATGTTTGTTCCTTTTTCTTTTGCAAAAAGGTTCTGCAGCTTTTCGGCTTCCTCGTCCATTCCCTCATCATACAGAGCTTCTATCATCTGTGGGATCTGCTGCTCGCCATAGTATCCGATCTCATATGCATTTACGCGGTTAATATAAATTCCATATGCTTTTTCCAGATACCACTCTGCCGGTTTTCTGTACTCGATAAGATCAGGATATGCCTTTTCTATACGGTACATATTAAAGAATCCTGTAGCCTCCATTACCTCTGAATATGTTCTGGTGTATGGAACAGAGGCATCGCTGTATATTCCTGAGTTTCTGAGATAGTTTGCGACTGTATAGCTGTCCTGTGTATTTTTCATGTAATTGTCCCACATGAAATCAATAAGATATTTCTCAATTGATTCTATCTCATCAGCCTTTGGATCAAGGTAGTTTTTCATCGCCATGAAATTTATATTATCATGGCTCCAGTCATCTCCCCAGTGATCCTGCTGCTTACTGTCCCGTCCGCTTGCAAAATACCAGTCACTGTATATACCATATGTTTCGCTGTTTTCATCATTGTCCTGTGACTGTGCTGCGGCAAAATCTGAGTGGGCATTTATTGTCTTATTTAATTCGTCTAAAACATTAAATTCAAACTGTGTAAATTTCTGCTCGCCATTTGATTTGTAATTGATGCGTACACTGTTATTTCCTATACATTTAAAATCAATGTTATAAATGTGATGTGTCTCACCATTTACCGTCTTTGTCTCAACCAGTTCAGCTGTGGCATCACCACCATGCTCTACTGATCTGCTATTGTTTACAAGATTAATTCCATCATCTGTTACAGTCTGCTGTGGTATATGTTTCTCATCCCACGGATCATTTTCGTGTATACACTGCACATCCACGCTCACATCCGACACCTGGCTTTCATCATAATGAAGATCAAGCTTTGTAGACATATTTATCGCTGTCTGGAATCCCGGAACCGCAACGGCATCTATAAGTCCTTCCCTGTATAGGATAGAACGCATATTATTTTCTCTCTCTTCCACCGAGTCGGATGAATTATTCGGGTCATCTGCACTTGTCTGCGGTGAATTATCTCCGGCTCTTACAGCTGAGAATTTAAAGCTGTAAGTCTTTTTCTCGCCCGGTTTTAATACAAGACTTGATGCGTCCGTAAAATATCCTTTTCCTGTTTTCTGGATATCCTTGGAATGGATATAATAAACCTGAAGTCCCGGATAAAAATTACCCGAATCACTTGTCCATCCCTTATAAAGATTACCTGAACGTGTACCTTCTACACCATTTACAGAACCTATCCAGTTGTCTATATACTCTATCTTTGCACCTGTTGATGTGACCGGTGTAAAAAGCATATAGTTTCCCTCACCGCTGCACCTTATAGCATATGCATAACCGCTGTCTGCTCCTGCATATGTATGTACAGTAACTCTGTTATTGTATGTATCATCGATCGTGCTGTAAGCACTGTTCCATGGCATCGGAAGTCCTACATCACCGAATTCTATGTAGTTTCCACTGGTGTTTTCCAATGTTATATTCCATTGCATTGAACCATCATCTGTGCCCATGTCATATTCCGATGTAACGTCAAAGCCTTTCATTGTACGTTCATCCGTTGAATCTTCATCCTGACCTTTAAATTTAACTGTAACCTTATCGTCAGTTGCTGTTTTTTCTATATATGGATTATCCTTCAGATTCTCTGAGGCATTTGAATATGTTGTCGAACCGCCTGCTGCGAGCGTTTTATTTGTGTCAACTTCCACAAACCCTGAATTATCACCGGCAAAATCTCCATCCTTGCTTGTCCTGTAGGAGAAGATCATTTCTCCCATCCACTGGTGCGCTTCATTGTTCTGTGCCGCAGTATCATTTGGTAATACAAAGTTTACATCTCCGCCGTTATTGTTTGTGCGGTTGTTTTTGATCTGCAGGCTGGAAATCTGACCGAGATCCCCAATCTGCGCTTTTAGACTTCCATTTGAGATGGAGTCTGACTGTGGCTGGGCACTTACCGTACTCTGCGGTAAAATTCCAACCAATGATGACAGCATAACTGCCGACATGGCACATGCCGTTACCCTTTGCCTGGTCTTTACATTTTTCCCCATAGCTTTTCCTTCCCCTAAAATATAATTATATTGTTTCCTTTATCCAGACGAGCATTTCACCGGTCTGACGGTTACCCCAGTAACAATACGGAACTGCTGTAAGTTCAACTTCCGTATATTTATTTCTTAAAGGCTGATATAATTTTTTATCATTCCAGCCTTCGTCAGAAATCTTTTTACCCCTTAAATGAATCTCACTGCATCCCCCGAGCAGCTTGTCATTATAGATTTCCTCAAGTTTCTGGTCTGTGTCAACAAAAACAGATGCAAGATTATCTCCGTTATCTGTCTCCTCTATACAATAAACAAGCGGACCTTTCATTATCGCGGTTTTTCCTGAGTCTGCCCTGACTAATGGATTTGCGTGTACAAACACAGGTTTTGAATCAACCTTTATGTCAAATATCTCTTCTTTAAATTCTCCTGTTATCTCGATGTAACCGTTTTCTATCTTTATACCATCCTGTTTATAAATTTCTCCGCCGGCTTTGTATATCATTTCCCCGTTATGTGATATCTCAAAACCCTGTGCATATTCAGGTATTCTGAATGCGATTGTTCCCTTTGAAGCTTTTTCCCCGCTCAGCTTAAAACTGATATTTTCATTCCATGGGAAATCCCCGTCGAGTTTCATCGTAAATTCATTGCCGCCTATAGTCGTCTTTGTCTCATTTGCGACATAAAGATTTACATATATTTTTTCCTCATCCTTAAAGTATATATATTGTCCAAGTGAAGCGAGCGTCCTCGTGATATTCGGTGGGCAGCAGGCAACCCCGAACCATTTCTGTCTTACAGGTTTTACATGTTCTTTTGATGTGCGCGGTATGCAGTTTGCCGGCCATACTTCAAGCGGATTTACATAGAAGAAACTTTTTCCGTCCATCGCTATTCCAGAAAGTAAAGTATTGTACAATGCTCTTTCCACGACATCCATATATGATGCATCTTTTTTTATGTCCGCCATTCTCTTTCCAAACATCGCAAGTGCTATCGTCGCACATGTTTCTGAGTAATTGCAGTCATTTGGAAGATCATAATCTGTTGTAAATCTTTCGAGTATACCGGATGAACCTACACTTCCTGTTATATACATCTGTCTGTGAACCATGTCATCCCACAGTCTCCCGCACGCATCCATGAGTCCGTCGTCACTGTACTCGTATGCCACATCTGCCATAGCTGAGTACATGTAATTGGCTCTTACAGCATGGCCTTCGGCATATTTCTGCTGTCTTACAGGTACATCTGACTGTGAATACTTAGGATCATAATCTGCAAACTCCGGAAAAATTAATTTATGTTTTAATTTTTGTTCCTTAAGGAACCAGTTCTCGCCTTTGCCTCTTGCATCTATAAAATATTTCGCCTGATCTAAATATCTTTTATTGCCTGTGACCCGGTATAGCTTTACGAGTGCAAGTTCTATTTCCTGATGTCCCGGATATGCATGTATCTGACCTTTACCACTGCCGAATGTATCACATATAAGATCTGCGAATTTAGATACTATATCGAGAAATCTTCTCTTTCCTGTCGACTCGAAATATGCTACAGCCGCCTCTATCATATGACCTGCTGTGTAAAGTTCGTGCCCCTCTGTGATATTGCTCCAGCGGCCATCCGGCTCCTTTATCGTAAAATATGTATTTAAATATCCATCCGGCTGCTGTGCCCTTCCGATAAGTTCTATCGTCTCATCTGCAAGACTTTCCAGTTTGTCGTCCTTACAGTAATTTAATACAAACCCTACTGCCTCAAGCCATTTCGCCACATCCGTATCCTGAAATACTGCGCCATAGTAGCTGCCCTCGCTCTCACCTGCAGCGATCTTGAAATTCTCTATGCAGTGGCTTGTCTCCACATCATCTATCCTGTCATTTAATATATCCCACTGATATGGGATGATCACATCCTTAACGAGATGTATATATTTGTTCCAGAATTTATCTGTAATTTTTATATTTTTAAGTGAAATACTTGAATTTGCTGCCTTTTCCATGCTGCCTCCTGTCCTCTTAAAATTCTCTCCAAAATGTTGTAAACAAAACCTCATAAATATTATGCAAAACGTTTAATTAAATCGTTTAACATGTATCATAAAAAAAAGGAAAGCTGCCAGATCAACTTTCCTTTCCTTTTTAACATATATTAAATTCTCTTGTCAATCGTTTTACTTAAAACGTTTTACTTTTGTGAGAAGATAACAAATTTAAACGTTTTACTTTGTCAACTTTTCATGTGTCATAAGTATCAGTTTATATCTTTAACTGAATCTCTTATGTACATTTTTCCTTTAACCGGTATTATCTGTGCACAAAGAGGCAGATCATCTTCTTTCTCGATGTCCTCTATCACCCGCCGGCATGCTTCGTATCCTATATCAAAAAGAGGAAGCGATATCGTAGTAAGCGCAGGCTCACAGAATGTGGCCAGTTCACGGTTGTCAAATCCCACAACCGAGATGTCATCTCCTGGAACAAGTCCCTCTGCCTCAAGACGGTCATACACGCCTCCTGCCATGATATCGTTCATGCAGAAAATAGCTGTGACACCTAAATCCAGAAGGCTGTCTGTGTTGTCATATCCGCTCTTTCTCGTCCAGTCGCCTTTCACGACAAATTGCGGATCAAACTCTATGCCATGTTCCGCCAAAGCCTTTTTGTAGCCTTCCAGTCGGTCATTCGTATGGATACTTGAGTATTTACCGGTAATGACACCTATTCTCCTGTGCCCCATTGCAATGACATAGTCGATCAGTTTATGCGCACCATACAGATCATCCACGATCACCGATGAGTGTTCTTTTGAATCTGTCATGCCATATGCCATTGCAGCCGGAACATCCAGCCTTCCCTTAAAACATTTAAGGGTTCTCTCATGTGTGGCGACATATACTATTCCATCAACCTGCTTTGACTTAAAATCCTTTGTCTGGCTCTGGATTAAATCCGGCAGATTTTCATCATCATAATATGTGTCGCCAAGTTTCTGGTACAGACGCAGATTGGTAAAGAGGATATTATATCCTCTTTCCTCACTGCACTGCGTGATTCCGTCAATTATTTCCGGTGCGCAGAAGACTGTTATGTCTTCTACTATTACACCGATCGTTTTGCTTTTCTGGGTTCTAAGGTTTTTTGCAACATAGTTTGGAGTGTAATTAAGTTCGTCTATCGCTTTTAGCACCTTTTGTTTTGTTGCCTCGCTTGCATTGGGTTTTCCATTTATAATGTTTGAAACCGTTGCAATCGAAACACCGCAGTACTTAGCAATTTCTTTTATAGTGACCATCTTACTTACCTCTTTCCTATTGCATGTTTATCGTTTAATAACATGGTAACTAAAAATGTTTCCTAAATCAACCTTTATTTGTTTTTTTCTTTGATTTAATTTATTTTTCTATGATCTTTATATTAATACATAAGCACTATCTTCCGATAAATATTATATAACAGGAAGGGATTCCAGCATATTATGACCAAGGAGGGATTAAAGTATGAGTTTAAATTCTATCTCAAATGTTGTTTCTACAGTTGCAGCCTCTGCTGCGCCGGCAAAAGATACATCAGCCAGCAGCAAAACAGCCACAGCTTTCGATGAAACTGCTGCAGTATATGAGAAATCATCAGACAGCACAGATTCAAAGAAGAACACTTCTAAGACAAACTCAAAGAAAACAAGTACAACTGACCGTTCAGCCATAGTCAAAGCCTTAAAGGATGATGCCGAAAAGCAGAAACAAAACCTTATCGATATTGTACGCAAGTCTATGTCCGGTCAGGCTTCTACATGGAACAAGTCTCAGGGACTTAAGAGTCTCTTTGAAAATCTGACTGTAGATGCTGACACCATTGCACAGGCTAAAAAAGATATCGCAGAGGATGGTTACTGGGGTGTCGATCAGACATCCGACAGAATCTTGGATTTCGCCAAAGCTCTTTCAGGTGATGATCCAGATAAGGCAGATATGCTCTTAGAAGCATTCAAAAAAGGTTACAAACAGGCAACAGGCGATTGGGGAGACGAGCTTCCGTCATTGTGTAAGGATACATACGATGCTGTCGTAGAAAAATTCCAGAAATGGAAAGATGGTGCATCAACAAATTCTACCGAAAGCTAATATAGCCGCATAGCATAATTAAAGGGTATTCAACACTTTGAATACCCTTCTTTATTGTCTCTATTTCAGCATAACCTTGCAATCTTTTTTATAACATGCTATTCCATAGCTGATAAAATTTCGCATGCCATCCTGTTTAAGCCTTCCAACATAATCTTTTTCTTCAATCTGTTTTATTGCATCCAGGCATGCTTTATCCATATTTCCATTTTCAGCATATTTTAGTTCGATAACTATCCCTGTTCTGTTATCTGGTGCTTCTATCAATATATCACTATACCCCGTTCCGGACTCAGCATTCGATTTTATGATCCAATTTGACTTATAGCCAAGTAGTCCCAATAAAATACCATGATAAAAGTTCTCCTTCTTTTCCTTTGCGACTGCGGTATCACGTATGCTTATAGTATTCCACAGATAATCGCCAAAAAGCTGTTCAATCTTCTGTGAATTCTTTTGAATAAATGCATTGCAAAATTCCTCAAGCGCCTTTCCGTCATTTTTTGATGCATCACGAAACCACTCTCTGACTTTCTTTATAAAAAGATTTCGTATCTCTTTATTTGGAATTGCAAGACGATATCTATCATCATCAGTTCGTCCCTGCTGTGTCAGATAACCGGTTGTAAAAAGTACACTCCAAAGATTTTCAATCTTATCATCAAGTTCTTCGTAAGTCAGTTCCTGTGAAATTTCTTTTTCTATATATTCTCCGGCTATCAGACGTTCAATTTCGTTTTTCGTGCTTGCATCTGCCTTGTCTATAAATCTGCGGACAATGGCATTGCCACTTGAATTAGACCAGAAATCCTCCGGTTTTGCCTCTTCATCCATGCACAGACTTTTGCTATATCGTATTACATCCCATGGACAATAGATATCCGTATTTCCAAATCTATAACCATCATACCATTCTTTCATATCTGCATAATGAGCCGACAGTCCATAATCTTTGAGTATTTTTCTAACTTCTGCATCCGTAAACCCAAAACACTCATCATACTGGACATTTAAAATCGATAAAACCTCAAAGTTATTAAGTCCTGTAAAAATACTCTCTTTCGAAATGCGAAGACATCCTGTCAAAATAGCAAACTGTAAAAAATCATTTGTTTTTAATGCCTGTCCGAATATTCCTTTGATCAACGCGACCATCTCTTTATAATAACCATTCTGAAACGCTTTATTCAGCGGCACATCATACTCATCAATTATAATTATTGTTTTCCTGTCATAATGTTTATACAAAAATCTGGATAATGTCTTCAGACTGTTTTCTATATTCTCATCTGTTCCAGTCAGAATACTTTGAAAGCTTATTCTGTCTTCCTGTGTCAGTTTTTCGCTATTTTTCAGATAGTAATGCCTGTCCGCCTCTTCTTTAATTATTTCAGACAGCATTTCCTTTGATTTGGAAAATGTCAATCCATCTACACCTTTAAGCGATAGAAAAATAACAGGATATTTTCCCATATATTCATTACACAACTCTGTATTATTTGAAATATATAAACCCTCAAACAATGAACTATCTGTTCCAATTTCAAAAAAGCTTTTTAACATACTCATGTTAAGAGTTTTTCCAAAACGTCTCGGACGTGTGAACAAATTTACCTTTCCCCAGTTTTGCAAAAGCTGCTCTATAAGTCTTGTCTTATCAATATAGTAAAAGCCTGATTTTCTTATCTCCTCAAAATTTTCGATTCCGACAGGTAATTTTAATTTATTATCCATCTAAGCCTCCAATATAATAAACCGCTACACTTAATATCAGTATAGCGGATTATCCCTAAAAATACAATTTGAAGTTAATTTCCTACGATGATTTCCTGCCGTATATAAATGTCGTAAAGTATATGACAGACGCGATTATTACTATCATCGGTCCTGTTGCAACATTTGTATAATATGAAACTGCAAGACCCACTATTCCGGAAAATACTGAAAACAGTACCGAAAACAGATGATACTCCCGCATATTTGAAGAAATATTGCGCGATGATGCTGCCGGAAGGATAAGCAATGCATTTATTATAAGTATTCCTATCCACTTTATGGAGAGCATTACTATAAGCGCCACAAGCACTGCAAACAGATTATCCATCAGTCTTACATGGATCCTCTTGCTCTTTGCCACAGTCCTGTGAATACAAATCGCATTTAATTTATTAAATCCAACCAGCCAGAATATAATTGTTACAGCAAAAATTATAACAAGATATAATATTTCTTTTTTTGTTATGCTAAGGACATCACCGACAAGTATGCTTGAATATTTGCTGAAATTTCCGCCTTTTGATAATATAGCAAGACCAATTGCCACAGAGCATGACGAAAATACTGAAATTATCGTATCCGTCGATGCCATATTCATGCTTCCTATCTTATTGAGGAGCAGCGCAAAAATGATTGCAAAAATAACCATAGATAAAGATGTATCCCCCACACCAAATACAACTCCTACAGCTATTCCTGTCAATGCGGAGTGCCCAAGTGCGTCCGAAAAATATGCCATCTTTTTATTGACTATCATAGTTCCCATTATTCCAAATAAAGGGGTAATAATGAGCACTGCGATCAGGGCATTTCTCATAAAGTCAAAACTTAACCAGGAGGCTATATTCATTTTTCTTCCTCCTCTCTCACCCAGGATTCCTCTCCTGTTGAAAAAATCTGCTCAAATTCAGGACTTTCGTATACTTCCTTTACTGTTCCCTGCTTTACTATTGTTTTATCGAGAAGGACCACATGATCTGCATACTTTGCCACATAGTCAAGGTCATGTGATATAAGTATGATCGCCAGATCATAATTTTTCTTCAGATATTCCATTGTTTTGTAGAACAGTTCCATACCATTCTGATCTATCCCGGATACCGGCTCATCAAGTAAAAGCAGATTAGGCTCATCCATTATCGCCATTGATAGCAGCACTCTCTGAAGCTGTCCACCGGAAAGATTACATACCTGCTTATCTATAAGATCCTCCGCCTCAAAAATTGCGAGATTTTCTTTTATCTTTGCCTCGATCTTTTTGCTCTTTGGCAGAAAAACAGGATAATTGTACTGATAGCTTGCTATGAGGTCATACACGCTGACCGGTGTATTTTTCTCGATATTGACAGACTGCGGCACATAGCCGATTTTAAGCTTAGCCATATGTCCGTCCTTAGTATCCTTAAATTCGATAGTTCCCGTATGCGGTATATCGTCAAGTATCGCCTTTATAAGTGTAGATTTTCCGGCTCCGTTTTTTCCTATTATGACGTTAAAAGATCCACAGTGGATGTGCAGATTTATATCATGAAGAACTATCTGGTCAGAAAACCGCACACCTAAATTATTAATTTTTATACAATGAAATCCGCAAGGTTCGATTATTTTTTTCATGTTTAAAATGCACCTTCTATAAGCTTAAAGTTTTTCTTCATCCCATCTATATAACTATCTTTATCATAATCTCCACGATTTAGCGGATCAATATATACCATTTTTACATCCGTCTCGCGTGATACAGTGTCGCCTAAATCTTTTCCGTATAATTCTTCTGCTAATATGACCGATACACCATCATTTTTTACAGCAGCTATTACATCGCTTACTTCCCCTGCACTGACTGAGCGTTCCTCGTCAAGATCCATAAGATAACGCACATTCATCCCAAAGTCGTCAGCAACATATTCATATGCTTCATGGAAAATTATTATATCTTTTCCATTTGTCTTTTCCTTTATCTGACTTTCCTCCTGCTCTAACTCTGCAAGTTTCTGGTCATATTCCTTTGCATTTGAATTATATATAGATGCATTTGATGGATCAGCCTCTGATAAAGCGTCTGCAATTGTAGATACCATAGTTCTGTATCTTGAAACGCTCATCCATGCATGTGCATTTTCATCTCCGTGATCATGACCTGCCCCATCGTGATCGTGACCTGCCCCATCGTGATCATCTGGATCTTCCCCGTCATGATCGTGGGTTCCTTCACTGTCTATATCATGTTCTTCTTCATGGCTATGATCGTTTGTATCTGTTCCATCCCCATGTACATCAATATCTTCATCATCCTCAGCAATAAGCTGCACATCCCTGCAGGCCTCTGTAACTGTAAGATCCGGATATGCCTTTGCAACATCAGACATGAATGATTCTATTCCACCGCCATTTATTACAAACATATCTGCTGTAGATAATAACTTCATATCTTCCGGTGTCAGCTGGAAATCGTGCAGGCATCCTGTCTGCGGTTCACTTAGATTTTCAAGCGTTACGCCGTCTGCTCCATCAACAATATTTAACGTTGCAATGTACATCGGATAAAAAGATGTTACGATTGTAAACCTTCCTTTTTCTTTCGTGCTGCTGTAGGAGCTGCGTTCATATAGCATGACGAGCATCGTACATACTATTATGATACATAAAAACATTATACCTACAAATCTACACTTTTTCTTCATTCTTTATAATTTCGCCTTTCTGTGACTTGTTGTAGTAATTACTTCTTTTTACCTTTATCTTTGCCCTTATTTTTGCCCTTAGCTTTCTGTCTGCGCTCAAGTGTTTTCTTTGCAACAGGTTTTCCTGTTTTTTTCCAGCGCTCCTTTTTATTCCCAGCAGCCTTGTCTGAGGCATTGGTCTTTGCTTCTTTTTTTGCCAGACGTTTTGCTTCTTCCTCCTGCTTTATTGCTAAAAGGGTTTCCTCGTCAAAGACAAGTGAATCTATTAAATCCCAGATTTCCTCCCTGCCCTCTTTTGACATTGATGAGAAGGGTATTATGATCGTATCCGGCTTGACATTTAAAACCTCTCTGATCGCTTTTATATGGGCGTCTATCTGTGTTTTTTTCAATTTATCAGATTTCGTTGCAATGATGATCGGTGCAAAGCCCTGGTTTACCATCCAGTCATACATCATGATATCATTGTCCGATGGCTCATGCCTTATATCTATCAGCAAAAATACAGCCTGAAGCTTTTTTGGAGGTGTGAAGATAGTTTTCTATCATCTGTCCCCCATTTAGCTTTTATCTCGATATTGGCGTTGGCATAGCCATAACCCGGCAGATCGACCAGATACATGGCGTCATTGACGTTATAAAAATTGATGGTCTGTGTCTTGCCGGGCTGTGAAGAGATCCTGGCAAGTGACTTTCTGTTCATAAGCGCATTTATGAGAGATGATTTACCGACATTTGATTTTCCGGCAAAAGCGACCTCATTATACACATTGTCAGGAATCGTGCTTGTGATTCCACATACAGTTTCCAGATTTACACTTTTGATTACCATTTTTCATCCCTTTCTGCCATTAAATGGCAAATGCCTGTTTTTCAACCTGCTCAAACCTATCTACAGGTATAATTTCCATTCCGTCCGTTATCTCATTTGAGATTTCCTCAAGATCTTTTTCGTTGTCTTTTGGGATACAGACAGTTTTTATTCCGATATTTTTTGCTGCAAGCAGCTTTTCCTTCAATCCTCCGATCGGAAGAACTCTTCCACGAAGAGTGATCTCACCTGTCATAGCTACATCTGCCCTCACAGGTTTCTTTGTTATGGCTGAAAGCATCGCTGTTGCCATTGTGATACCGGCTGATGGTCCATCCTTCGGAACTGCCCCCTCCGGTATATGTATGTGTATATCATGTTCTTTGTAAAATTCCGGCTTAATGTCATATTTATCACTTATCGATCTGATATAGCTAAGACCTGCCTGTGCTGACTCTTTCATGACATCGCCCATTTTTCCTGTAAGTGCAAGTTCTCCCTTGCCCGGAAGCACATTTACCTCAACCTCTAAGGTAACACCACCTACACTGGTCCATGCAAGACCTCTTACAATTCCGATATCTGCCTTATCACTTCTCTTTTCAGGCATATATTTTACATTTCCAAGATAGTCTTTTATATTGTTTTTCTTTATCTTTATGCTCTCTTCATTTTTCTGATATATCTGTCTTGCTGCTTTACGGCAGATCTTACCTATAGTGCGCTCTAAGCCTCTGACTCCGGCCTCTCTCGTATAATATCGTATCACGTCACGCAGCGCACTGTCCGTTATTGTAAGCTGGTCTTTTTTCAGTCCGTTTTTCTCTTTTTGTTTCTCGACAAGGTGTTCCTTTGCTATATGGAACTTTTCATTTTCAGTATAGCTTGATACCTCTATAAGCTCCATACGGTCAAGCAGAGGCTTTGGAATATCAGATACTGAGTTTGCTGTGGCAATAAATAAAACTTCCGAAAGATCAACCGGCAGTTCCACATAGTGATCCCTGAAACGGCTGTTCTGTTCACTATCAAGCACTTCAAGAAGTGCTGCCGAAGTATCTCCTTTGTAGTCGCTGCTTACCTTATCTATCTCATCGAGCAGAATAAGCGGATTAGCTGTTCCTGCTGTCTTTAATGCATTTATGATACGTCCCGGCATCGCTCCGACATAAGTCTTTCTGTGTCCTCTTATCTCGGCCTCATCCCTTACACCACCAAGGCATATACGGACATATTTCTTTTCAAGTGCTGCCGCTATGGAACGTGCAATACTTGTTTTTCCTGTTCCGGGTGGTCCCACAAGACATATTATAGGGCTCTCACCCTTATTTGTCAGATTTCTTACTGATAAGAATTCCAGAACTCTTTCTTTTACATCAGATAGTCCGTAATGATCATCATTTAAAATTTTTTCTGCACGGTCAAGATCTGTATTGTCTGTCGACATATCATTCCATGGCAGTTCTAAAAGTGTCTCAATGTATCCTCTTGCTACAACACTTTCAGAAGAACTTCCGCTTAAATTTCTGTATCTTTCAATTTCTTTTTTAAGCTTCTGCCTTACTTCTTCCGGAGCATTTAAGCTTTCTGTCTTTTTAAGGAATTCATCTGCTTCCGAATCTGCATTTTCCCCGAGTTCCTCCCTTATGACACTCATCTGTTCACGAAGAAGATATTCTCTTTGATGTTTATCAACCTTTTTCTTTACTTTTTGCTGAAAATCATTCTTTATCTGTGTAACATTGATCTGCTTTAAAAGAATTGCGACGATCACCTCGTATCTGTCACATATATCCTCTGTTCCCAGCACTTTTTGTTTTTGTGCATATGAAACAGGAAGATTATTTGTAACAAAATCTATAAGCTTTTCTATGTCATCATATTTTTCAATCTGCCTGAACAATTCTTTATTCACTTTGCCGACAACGGCCGCATACTTTTCAAAAGATTCCCTGACTCCCACAAGCATAGCTTCCCTGACGTCAGAAGGGACACCCTCAAGATCTGTATTATATGTGCAGATTTCTACCTCAAGAAAGTCCTCACATCTGGTAAATCCTACAAGCTTTGCCCTGCTTTTTCCATCTATAAGTATGCGCACCACATCGTTTTGTAATTTTACAACCTGTTTTATCTCTGCAACTATTCCCATCTCATACAGATCAGACTGCATCGGTTCTTCTACATCCACATCACGCTGTGTGACAAGAAAAATCTTCTGGTCTGCCTGCATGGACTCTTCTACAGCTTTTAGTGAACGATCCCTGCTTATGTCAAAATGAGCGATCATTCCCGGCATTATTGACATCCCACGGAGGGCAATAGCCGGCATTACTATCGTTATATCTTCCACGCGTATCTCCTATGAAGCCTGCTCCTCAATGTATTCATGTGATTCCTCTTCTCCATCAAGGGCTAAGTTTTTTTCTACAATGTCTTTATCTATAACATATCTGCTTATAGATTCATCTGATGGGACTTTATACATTATGTCAAGCATCACAGCTTCCATTATCGCACGAAGACCTCTTGCGCCGGTCTTTCTCTCAAGTGCTTTGTCCGCTATCGCATTTACAGCATCATCTGTAAATTCAAGTCCTACTCCATCAAGTTCTAAAAGCTTTGTATACTGTTTTACAAGAGAGTTTTTTGGTTCACGTAATATACGGATCAAAGCTTTTCTGTCAAGTGATTCAAGTGAGACTGTGATCGGCACTCGTCCGATAAACTCAGGAATAAGTCCGAATTTCACAAAATCCTGAGGAAGAGCATGTTTAAATGCCTCTCCTACGTTGACCTCTGATTTTGATTTTACATCTGAGTTGAATCCTATTGACGAAGTATCCATTCTGCTTTCTACGATCTTTTCAAGACCATCAAAGGCTCCTCCACAAATGAAAAGGATATTTGTTGTATCGATAGGTATCAGCTCCTGCTGTGGATGCTTGCGTCCTCCCTGTGGTGGAACCGAAGCTACAGTTCCCTCTAATATCTTAAGGAGTGCCTGTTGTACACCTTCACCTGAAACATCTCTTGTTATCGAAACATTTTCTGATTTCTTTGTGATCTTGTCTATTTCGTCTATATAAACAATACCATGTTCTGCCCTTGCGACATCATAATCAGCTGCCTGTATAAGTTTAAGAAGGATATTTTCTACATCCTCTCCGACATATCCAGCTTCTGTAAGTGTCGTGGCATCGGCTATAGCAAATGGTACATTTAATATCCTTGCCAGTGTCTGCGCAAGAAGTGTCTTTCCTGAGCCTGTAGGTCCAAGCATAAGAATATTGCTCTTCTGAAGCTCCACATCCAGATCTGCTCCGGCAAGAACTCTCTTATAGTGATTGTAAACAGCAACCGAAAGCACCTTCTTTTGCCTGGTCCTGTCCTATTACATAATCGTCCAGAAATGATTTTAATTCTTCAGGTTTTAAGAGGTTGATATCCTCCTTTGCTTCTGCTTTTCCGCCGCCATTCTCGACCGCTTCTTCCTCAAGAATCTCGGCACATATATCTATACACTCATCGCAGATAAAAGCTCCATTAGGTCCGGAAATCAAGCGGGCAACCTGCTCCTGTGTCTTTCCACAAAAAGAGCAGCGTATTTTTCCATCATTTTTACCTGCCATTATTTAATCTCCTTCTATGCGGCTTGAGGGCATCCCATATGGGGTACCCTCTATAATAAATTAAAACTTATCTGTGTGTGATAACACTGTCTATGAGACCATACTCTGCGGCTTCCTGTGCTGACATATAGTTATCTCTTTCTGTATCTGCTGCAATTGTTTCATAAGGCTTTCCTGTGTTTGCTGCAAGGATTTCGTTTAATCTCTTCTTTGTCTTTAAAATATTTTCTGCAGCAATCTGAATCTCAGTAGCCTGACCCTTTGCACCGCCAGATGGCTGGTGGATCATGATCTCAGCGTTAGGAAGAGCATATCTCTTGCCCTTTGCACCGCCTGCAAGAAGGAAAGCTCCCATGCTTGCTGCAAGACCGATACAGATTGTTGAAACATCACACTTGATGTACTGCATAGTATCGTAAATAGCAAGTCCTGCTGTAACCATTCCTCCCGGAGAGTTGATGTATAAATGAATATCCTTATTCGGATCCTCGGACTCAAGGAATAAAAGCTGGGCAACAACAAGGCTGGCTGTTGTCTCATTTACTTCCTCTCCAAGGAAAATGATACGATCTTTTAAAAGTCTCGAATATATATCGTAATTACGTTCTCCTCTGCTGGTCTGTTCAATGACATATGGTACTAAACTCATATAAAATACCTCCTTTATAAAAGCTCAAAAGACCGGCTCAGAAAATAGGCTTCTGAGCCAGTCCATCTAATTCCATTGTGTGCAGGAATCTTATTCTTCAGCAGACTCTTCTTTAGCGGCATCAGTTTTTCTCTTAGCTTTAGCGCGCTCTTTAACGTTGTCCATGATAAGATCTACGGCCTTTGTGATAGCAAGGTCTTTCTTCATAGACTCCTTCTCAGCATCTCCCATGTACTCTTTAAGCTTATCAGCCTCCATGCCGTATGCCTTAGCCATCTTCTCTACCTCAGCATCGATATCTGCATCAGTAACCTCGATGTTTTCCTCCTTGGCAATCTGCTCAAGTACGAGGCTGCTCTGGATACGTGTTGTAGCCTCAGGACGAACCTGATCCTTAAGCTGGTCAACTGTCATGCCTGAGAACTGTAAGTACTGCTCCATTGTAAGACCGCTCTGTGCGATTCTCTGAGCGAACTCCTCAACCATTGTCTCACACTGAGTCTCAATCATTGCCTCAGGAAGATCCATCTTTGACTTATCGATAATCTTCTGGATAGCCTCATCCTCTTTAGTCTTCTTAGCTTCTGTCTCTTTCTTCTCTGTGAGGTTCTTTTTGATTTCCTCTTTGTACTCAGCTAATGTATCAACACCTGCTGCATCCTGTGCAAACTCATCATCAAGCTCAGGAAGCTCCTTAGCCTTGATCTCGTTGATCTTAACCTTGAATGTAGCCGGCTTTCCTGCAAGGTCTGCTGCCTGATACTTCTCAGGGAATGTTACATTGACCTCAACCTCATCGCCTGCGTTCTTTCCTACTAACTGATCCTCGAATGTATCGATGAATGTGTGTGAACCGATCTCTAATGGATGATTCTCACCCTTTCCACCCTCGAAAGCTACTCCGTCAACAAATCCCTCAAAGTCGATAACTGCTGTATCTCCCTCTGCTACAGGACGATCTGTAACTGTAACTGTTCTTGCATTTTTGTTTCTCTGGTTCTCAAGCTCAGCGTCAACCTCTTCATCAGAAACTGATGTGTCGATCTTTGTAACTGTAACGCCCATGTACTTACCAAGAGTAACCTCTGGTCTTACAGCAACCTCTGCTGTATAAATAAATTCTTTTCCTTTTTCAATCTGTACTACATCTACTGTAGGACGTGAAACGATGTCTACACCGCTCTCATCAATTGCTGCAGGATATGTCTGCTGCATAAGGATGTTTGCTGCGTCCTCGTAGAACACACCTGCTCCATACATTTTCTCAATCATAGCTCTTGGCACTTTTCCTTTACGGAATCCAGGTACGCTAATCTGTTTCTTCTGCTTCTGATATGCAGAATCCAATGCTTTCTCTAATTCCTCAGCTGCTACCTCAATAGTAAGCTTCGCCATATTATGCTCTAAATTCTCAACCTGTACACTCATGTCAATCGTTATCCTCCTTAAAAATATATATGAATGGTATGTACATCATAGTCATTTCCGGGCGTATCAAACTTTCTAAACCCAGTCATTGGATGATTATAACACAACAAATCCACTATTTCCAGTACTTTTTACTGAAAATACAGCTTTTCTTTAAAGAATCGTTACTGTTCACACCTAACAGTGCGACCAGCAACGATTACAGCCCATTTAAAATGCCTCTACGAGGCAGGGCTGTAATCACTCAATAATTAACACTATGGCGCATAGCTTGACAGCGCAGTGTCAAGCTTGCGTGTAAACAGTAGCAAAGAATCTGCATCTTGATCATATATTTATCTATTTATTCACATAAAGCTATAATGTATTTTCCATAAAATCATTCTGCTGCTTTCATACTTTCTGCCATATCTATTCTCCTTACTTTTCTCGACAAAACTGTGTTTATTATAAGAGAAACAATATATGTTATCATTGCAGATATAATGTATGTCAAAGGTGTGATTTCTGCCACATAATCAACATCCCCTCCATTAGTTTCAAACATCAGTCTAAGAACATATATTGCAAATGGCATACCTGCTAAAATCCCCACTATTGTAAGCCAAAGATTCTGTGCTCTTAATATTTTTTTCAGATCTGTATGTTTTACTCCCATAACCTTTAATGTTGCAAACTCTTTTCTTCTCTCATTAAACGATAACGTTGCCGCATTTTGTAAAACAATATATACAAGTACAAATGAAAATGAAACAAATATCATTATGATCACATCAAATATTTCTATATTGCTTTCCCAGCTTTTTACCATATCCGACTTTGACGATACAGAAATGACATAATCAGAATTTTCATATTTATTTTCATCTACACTTTTTGAAGTAATAATAGTTGTCGGGACAAAGTCTATACCATTTTTTTCTAAAGTACTCTCAAGCATTACAATTCCCTGATTATTAGGATTCCTTATCAGTCCTGTAACTTTAACTTTTTTCCATTCATTTTCACCGGACGTTCTGATTTCAAGTTCATCACCTGTTTTTATGCCATGCTCTTTTGCAAAGTTTTCAGTGATATAAATCTCATCATCCTTTAATCCGCATACCTTTTTATTTGTATCAGTAATTGTATATAATTTATCTGACTGTGGAACAGTAAGTCCTGTCTTTGCGGTTTCTTTTCCATTATCAGATCTGACTTCTACACTTGATGACATTAACAATTCGCCATCTTCATCTTCTGCTATTTTTGTATATTCCTCTTTTGGTGTTAATGTGCTTATTCTTATGCTGCTCTCATATTTCATAAGATCATCAAACATCCATGACTTCATTCCGTCCATTGTGTCATTACATCCAAGTGCACACAAAATCAGAATCGTTCCACATCCTATTCCTATAACAACAATGATCGAGCGGATTTTTGCTCTTGCCATATCCCTGAGATTATATTTTGTAGCAAATTTGAATCTTTTCCAAAACGGCAGTTTCTCAAATAAACAGTTTTTTGCATCCTTCGGAGCTCTTGCGTATAATATCTCAACAGTATTCAGATTTATAAGTTTTCTGCAATTTATATATGATGCAAAAGCACAAATAACCACTATAGCCAAAGCCACTATATAAAATTTGATGGAATAACTATAGCCCCACTTTGGCATTGAATAACTTTCCGGCATAAAATCATTAAATACAGGTCCCATAACTATAGGTCCCATGATCACTCCTACTATACATCCTACAGCTGAAACGACCAGACTAAACATGATATAATGTATGATGATTTTATGTCTTTTAATTCCAATAGCTTTCATCGTACCAATCTGTGTCCTCTGATTGTTTATTATACGTCCCATAGTAGTTATGATCGTCAAAATAGCTATTAAAATAAATATTATTGGAAATGCATATGCAAACATATCATGCTGGGATAATTCACTGTCAAAAGCTGTTAATCCGTTAAAATTACTTTGATCAAATATCTGTGAATAATTATCATCTATAGCTGTCGTTATATCATTTTCCACTTCTGATGCATTTGCATTCCCTATTGTGACAACGATCTGATTATAGGAAGGCATTGTATCACCGAGTATTTCTTTTAATGAATCATAACTCATGTATGCATATCCCATATGTGAAAAATCTGGTTCTACATCTTCCGGCGCCTTATAATACTCATATTCAGGAGACATTATAAATCCCTTTACTACCTGAGATATCTCTATTCCATTCCACTTGATAGTGAACATATCTCCTACATTAATGTCATGAGCCTTAGCATATCTTGAATTTAACCAGATTCCCTGTTGTGCGCCTGCGTCAAAATCAGCTCCATCCATGTTATATGGAACAGTTATATTATTTTCTTTCTCAGCGTATAGATCTATCTGATATCCTTCTGTTGATTCTGCTGTTAATTTCATTCTGAGCTGACTATCGTCCACATCAGAAATAGCATCTATTTTACTGCATATATCATCCGTCATATCCATCCCATATATCCAGATATCCGCAAGATTTGTTTCCTTATGATATTCACTCCTAAGCTGACGGATCCCGATATTTGAACATGACATTCCTGTATATAAAAATAAAGCCAGATAACTTAAAATTAAAATTGAAACGAATGGGAACCAATTCTTTTTCATGTCCCTGAACATTTTTTTGATAAGCATTATAATTCAACCTCTCCTACTGATTTAACATTTGTATTTTTTTCTATATTTTCAATTTTAGAATTTTTCATGTGGATTACTGTATCAGCGCATTGGGCAATCGCTGTATTATGTGTCACTATAATAAGAGTTTTGTTTTCTTTTCTGCATATGTTAACCAAAAGTTCCAAAACCTTCTTTCCTGTTTCCGAATCGAGTGCACCCGTTGGCTCATCCCCTAATATTATATCCGGGTTTTTAGCAAGAGCTCTTGCAATAGAAACCCTTTGCTGCTGTCCTCCTGACAACTGTGATGGAAAACTATTTGCTTTATCCTTTAATCCAACTGCTTCAAGCATTTCCTCCGGGGAAACAGCCTTTGATGAAATACTTTTAGATAATGCAACATTTTCGTAAGCAGTAAGCCCTGTAAGTAAATTATAAAATTGGAAAATAAAGCCGACTTTCCGTGCCCTATATTCTTCCAATTCACTTTCTTTCATAGACGTAATATCCTTGCCTGCAACTATAATTTTTCCTTCTGATGCTGTATCGATTCCTCCCAGCATATTAAGAACTGTTGATTTTCCTGCACCTGATTGTCCCAATATGACAACGAATTCGCCTTTATTTATAGAAAAACTGACATTATCCACAGCTTTTGATAAATTGTCACCTTTGCCATAAACTCTTGTAACACCTTCAAACGAAATAATTTTGTTTTCCATACCTATTCCTCTTTTCCTTTAGTTTTTAGTTATACACAACTTACTTTTGTTTGTCTATCTTAACTCAAATAAAAATGCTATCACTTGTTTTTTTATGAGTCAAGGATAAAATTTTTCAATAACAAAGAGCCAACCCGGATTTATAAATTATCCAGATTGGCTCTTTGTTAAATTTATTATGCTTCAAACACTCTTTTTACAGTTCTGCAAATGCTGCCATATAAAGGTCATAATATGCCCCTTTCTTTTCAAGCAGCTGTTTTGGAGTTCCCTGCTCCATAATGCCTCCGCCGTTTATCACAAAAATCCTGTCGGCATTTTGTATTGTAGAAAGCCTGTGTGCTATGACAAAGCTTGTTCTTCCCTTAAGAAGTGCCTCTATGCCTTTTTGCACAAGTATTTCTGTGTGGGTGTCAATACTAGATGTAGCCTCATCAAGTATAAGGATTTTAGGATCTGAGATCATTGTTCTTGCAAAGGCTATAAGCTGCCTTTGTCCGATTGAAAGACCCGCACCTTTTTCCTTTAACACGGTGTCATATCCGTTTTCAAGCTTCATTATAAAGTCATGCGCATTGACAGCCTTTGCCGCAGCGATCATTTCCTCTTCCGATGCATCAAGTTTTCCGTACATTATATTATCACGGACTGTACCATGGAATATAAAATTATCCTGTGTCATGATTCCCATCTGTCTGCGTAGACTTTCAAGTGATACTTCAGCCAGATCGTATCCGTCTATAAATATTTTTCCAGAATCAATATCATAAAAACGGCTTATAAGATTTACTATAGTCGTCTTTCCGGCTCCAGTAGGTCCCACTAATGCGATCGTCTCTCCCGGTTTGATCGTAAAGCTTACATTTTCAAGCACTCTCGTCTCTGCCGGTGTTCCCTTATCATATATAAATGAAACATCCTCGAATTTTACCTCTCCTTTTATAGGCGGAAGTTCCACAGCATCATTTTCACTTGCAATATCTGGCTTAGTATCCATAATGTCAAAAATACGTTCTGCCGCAGATAAATTTGTGACTACCTGATTATAAAAATTACTGAGATTCATGATCGGATTCCAGAACATATTTATATATGTTCCAAATGCCATAAGAAGTCCTACAGAAACCTTTGGGGCTCCGATAAATTTAACTCCTACGAGATAAAGCATCATCGTACCGATCCCCCAGCAAAAATCGACTGTCGGTCCAAACATATCAGAGCGGGCACATGCGTTTATGAACGAATCCCTGTTCTGATCCGTAAGATCACACAGCACATCATATGTCTCATCCTCTGCGGAAAAGCTCTGAACTACTGACATTCCTGCTATTTCCTCATGCACATATGCATTCAGGTTTGATGTCTTTTTTCTGTGTATCTGCCATCTTTTATGTCCAGTAGACTGGATAAAAAATACACCTGCCACCATAAACGGCAGTGAGCACAGAGCCGCTATCGTAAGCTTCCAGTCCTTTACTGCCATGATGATCACAACGCCAACAACTGTTATAAAATCAGGAATGAGTGTTGTGACCGCATTGGTAAGAACTTCCTTCAACGAATTTACATCTCCTATTATCCTTGCAAGTATCTTACCTGTAGGTCTGCTGTCGAAAAACTTAAATGACAGCTTTTGTATGTGCTCGTAGAGCTCCTGACGTATATCGAGCAGTATTTTGTTTGAAATAACTGACATCGTATACATCCGTACCTTTATAAGTATAAAGTAAAGTACATTTATGATAACAGCAATAAGTCCGATGAGCATAAGTCCGTTCATATCATTTTCTGCCACGTGATCATCTATTGCTGTTTCTATAAGAAGTGGATTTATAAGCTTTATCGCCACTGTCACACCCATGCAGCACAATACACCAAATACTGCAAGCTTATATTTATTCATATATGAAAATAACCTCAGGATTATCTGTTTCTTCTGGGTATTTTTCATCTGTTCGTCTTCCCTGAATGAGTTGACTGCCATTTTTTCACCTCCAATTTGTATATCAAAAATTATGCAATTTCATTTTTGCATCAAGCACTGCACCATACTGCGCACGATAAGTATTGTAGTATGCTCCTTTTTGTGCAAGCAGTTTTTCATGTGTTCCTCTCTCGACAATCCTGCCGTTTTCGAGGTAAATTATCTCATCTGCATGCCTTACCGCAGATATTCTATGTGCAATTATTATCTTAGTTGTATCTTTCAGTTCGTTGAGCATAATCTGTATCTCATGCTCTGTTTCCATGTCGAGTGCCGATGTCGAATCATCAAGCACAAGTATAGGAGATTTCTTTGACAATGCCCTTGCTATGCTTATTCTCTGCTTCTGTCCACCGGATAGACCAACGCCTCTTTCACCTATAACAGTGTCATATTCCATTTCCATATCTTCGATAAAACCGCTTGCCTTTGCTTTCTTTGCAGCTTCTTTTACCCTTCAAATTCAAGTACATCACGTTTTCCCATCTTGATGTTTTCTATGGAATCGGAGAACAAAAATACATCCTGCATTACTACCGAAATATTTTCCCTTATCTGTGAAAGTGAAAGATCCCTTACATCCACACCATCAATTTTACAGTTCCTTCTGTAGTATCATAAAATCTTTCAAGCAGATTTATCACTGAAGATTTTCCCGAACCAGTAGCGCCCATTATCCCTAGTGTTTTCCCCTGCTCCACAGAAAAATTTATATCGCTTAATATGTTTGTTGTTCCGATATCAAATGACACATTTGAAAATTCTATATTTCCTTTTACACAGTCAAGAACAACAGGCTCTGCTTTTTCCACAATTGACGATTTCTGTTCAAAGATCTTTCTTATCTTCTTTCGTGATGCAACTGCAGATGAAATACTGTTTACAAGCCAGCCAAGTGCTTCAACCGGCCATGTGCAGTTTCTGCTGTACTCGACATATGCTGCAAGTGATCCTATATCCATCTGCCCTTTCATTACAGAAATCCCACCAAGTACAGTACACATTATCGGAAGAAGAACTCCCATGAAATTAAATACAGGATCATATTTTACCATCGTTTTGGCTTCTGACATATTAAGGTCATAGTACCTTTTGTTATGTGAAAGAAACTTTGATATTTCAAATTTTTCCCTTGCAAATGCTTTTACAGTTCTCACACCGGCAAGATTTTCCTCGGCTATCGTTGTAAGTTCAGCATTTTCTTCGCTTATCGCTTCATAAACCTTATCAAGCTTTTTCTCAAGCACGATTGCAACAATACCACATATAGTCATGCATATCAGCGGCAGAAACGTAAGCTTCCAGTTCAGATTAAACATACAATAAAGCACGCTCACAACATGGACTGCAACTTCAATCGTAAATGTTCCGATAAATCCGATTGCAAGCCACACATGGTCTATATCATCCTTTACCCTCGCCATAAGTTCTCCGGTGTTTGTTTCACCGAAATAGTCCATTGAAAGTCCCTGAATGTGAGTAAACAGTTCCTTTCTCATCTCGGCTCCGATTCTTGCACCGGTCTTATCTGCCGTAAATTCTTTCAGATATCCAAATATACTCCTGCCCGCTCCGATCAATACTATAGCCACAAGCAGCATCGGTAATCTTGCAAAATCCTGCCCTACAAAGATATCATTAACTATTATTTTCGTTATCTGTGGATATAGCATATCCAGTCCTATTGCAATAAACATACACACCAGGATAAATACATAGTAATACCAGTAATCACGTATGTATGAAGTTATTTTTTTCAATCTCATCCCTCTTTTCTTCATATTATCATTTGCTTATACATAACAGCCTAAGACTTACACTCTCGCCAGAATATTATGAAATTTAGCTTTCTGATTTTCTGCTTTGCTGACACAGGTAGTTAAAGAATACAAAAAATCTGCAAATTTTATTATACAATTAAGATAAAAACTCTCAAATATAATAAAAAGCCCATGATCCGGCTTCTTTAACGATATACTGTCCAATCCCTCAAATGGCAGTATATAAAAAGAAGCCTGACGATCCAGGCTCACTAATAATTCATAAATATAATAATCAACAAAAATCATGCGATATATGATTACAGTTCATAAATAGAGGCAAGTCTGTGCTGTCTTGTTTTGTTTTCAAAATTGATATGCTTTTTGTCATCAAATCTAAACATAAAATCTTACCTCGCTTTCTTTAATATTGATTACATCTGACTTTTTTAGTTAATCATAGTTACCATATATTGTCAACCCATTTATATAATATTTTTGGATTTATAAGCCATAATATTTTCATACACATACAACATGTGTATGCAGCTATAACACAATATGTTCCGGCAAAAATTCTGTCGGCACATCTTATAGCTGCCGACAGATAAAAGGAGGTATGTATTATGGCTACTAATAGTAAAAAAACTTCTGTACCAGAGGCAAAAGAGGCTATGAACCGTTTTAAGGAAGAGGTTGCTTCCGAACTTGGTGTACCTTTAAAAGAAGGATACAATGGAGATCTCACTTCTAAACAGGCGGGCTCTATCGGTGGAGAGATGGTCAAACAGATGATCATGAGACAGGAACAGCAGATGAAGTAGCATCTGATGCTACAAAAATATGCGCATTTATGCGCATAACAAATGAGCAGTACGTGTATAAAGCGTACTGCTCATTTTATTTAGCTGCTTTTATTTAGTTGTTTTATTCAGCCTGCTCATCAATCTTAAAGTTATTTACATTCTTTCTGAGTTCTGCTGCTGAATTTTCTGCATCCTGCGCACTCTTCATAACCTCAGATGAACCATTTGCTATGGTCACTGTCTTTTGTGCAATGTTTGTAGTTCCTGCTGCACTGTCATTTGAGGCAGATGAAATACCATTGATTGCCTCTGTTATATTAGTTATTGATGCGACAAGTTCCTCTGATGTGGCACTGAAATCAGATACAAGATCGTTAACTTTTGTTGCATCAAGATTATAATCGTCTGCCATCTTTTCAAATTCGTCAAAGCTTTGTACTATGTCAGTATCAACGAAATCAAGAAGCTTATTTGAATCTCCTGTAAGGTTTCCGACTGCTACGTTTACGTTTTCTGTTACACTCTGTATATTTGCCACTGCATCTTTTGACTGTTCTGCAAGCATTCTTATTTCTTCTGCAACCACGGCAAATCCTTTTCCTGCCTCTCCTGCTCTGGCTGCTTCTATTGAAGCATTCAATGCAAGCAGATTTGTCTGTGCAGTAATAGTAAGGATAGAATCTGCCAGCACTCCGATCTGTTCAACAACCTTGGCATCATCAAGTGCCTTCTCAAGGCTTTCCCTGATCTCAGCCAACATTTCCCGGATCTTCTGTCTGTTTTCTACAGTAGTATTCTTTGTATTCTCAGCTCTCTTGTGTATATCTTCTGCCTCAAGTGCGCCATCCTGTGCCCTGCTGGCTATTTCCTTTGCAGCTTCTTCTATCTGCTGCGTCATTCCATTTATCTGTTCTACAGATGCCGCTGTCTCTTCTGTGCTTGCCGCAAGCTGCTGCGTAGTAGCTGAAACGTCCTCTATCTCACCATTGAGTGATGATACATTTGTATCTATGTTTTCAACAACGATATCTATGTTTTTAGCTTCGTTCTTAACTTTAGCCAGAAGTCCTCCTACGGATTGCCGCATGTCTTCAATAACACCAGCCAGACTGCCGAAATCGTCTCTTCTGTCCAGCAGCTTATGTGGCATTTTTTTCGAAAAATCTCCACTGGCTATATTATTGATTTCTACTGAAATATTTCCTAAAGCCTTTATTATATCAGAAGAAATAAATAATATAAGTACTGCAAGCAGAATTACTATAACTACTGAAAAACCAATAAACGATGCAGCCTCTTTTTTTACAAAAGATGAGAATTCTTTGTCCTGTGCTGCAATATCATCATCAATGTAGTCTGTATAATTTCCTGTACCAACAACCCAGTCAAATGGTTCAAAATACTCACTGTATGAACGTTTAGGTGAAGCTTCTGTCTCTCCCTCTTTTGGGAAAACATAATCTGTATATCCTCCACCATCCTCAACAGCTACACGTATGATCTCTTTTACCATCTCGTAGCCGTCAGCATCCTTTGTATCCATACGGTTTGTTCCTTCTGTATCACTTCCAAGTAATACTACGTTTGTTCCATCAGACTGATCGATCCAGAAATATCCTGCATCCCCATATCTCAGCTGTCTTATCTCATCAGCTGCTAAGGTCTTTGCCTCTTCGAGAGTATATTTTCCTGCCTTATACTCATCGTTGATATCTGATAAAAGTGATATAGCCACACCAACCTGCTGCTTTATCAGATCATCATAACTCTGCCTTGAACTGCTTTCCATAGTTTCTAATGCCTTATCCTGCACCTGATTCATATCATTTACAGACATTAAGCTTGCAACTATAACCATAATTACTACTGAAACAATAATCAGTCCAAGTTTTACGCTAACCTTTAGATTTTTCATAGCATAACCTCCTAACATACCTCTATCGGTTTTTGTATATCTTGTCTAATTAAATTATCATCTAGACGAATTAATTATAACATTTCAACATATAGATATCAAGGAGATTATGTAATTTTTTAGGACAAAAGTTCCAATTTTGTAAATTAATAGCTATTCAGTGCATAAAAGCATAAAAAAGCGCAATTTAATACACAAGTCCCTGCCGGATATGATCTACTTTTGCATCATCCGTAAAATATCTTACGATTTCAAGTCCAAACGCTATGGCTGTTCCCATCCCACGGCTTGTTATGACATTCCCATCCACAACAACCGGCTGTTTAGACCATTCAGCGCCTAAGAGCTTTTCCTCAAAGCCCGGATGACATGTCGCCTTTTTTCCTTCGAGTATATGATTTTCGCCTAAAACGCTTGGAGCAGCACATATTGCCGCAACAAGTTTTCCTTTGGCTGCAAATTCCCTTATCGTCTTTGTAACAGTCGTATCTGCACCGAGATTTAATGTACCCGGCATACCTCCCGGAAGCACTATCGCATCATAAGAATCATAGTCAGCCTCTTCTTTTGTTGTATCTGTCTCAAAGGTCACTTTATGTGAACTTGTCACATTTTTCTTTCCATTAATTGAAATAGTTTCGATATCAAGCCCAGCCCTTCTGACTATATCTACAACAGTAAGTCCTTCTATTTCTTCGCATCCGTCTGCCATAAAAATTCCTACTTTACTCATATTTTTCTCCTTTTTGATATATTTTATAAGCATATCCTCAAGATCTTCACCTGATACCGGCTTCGACAGGTAGTCATCAAAACCTTTTTCGATATATCTTTCCCTTGCTCCCGCCATCACATATGCTGTAAGCACAATGACCGGTGTGTCATGGTTTATGCATCCTTCTTTTTTTATTTCCTTTAATGCATCCTCGCCATCTATTTCCGGCATCATATGATCTAATAATATAACATCATATTTTTTATTATAAGCCTTTTCTATACATTTTGCACCTCCATCCGCAGTTTCTATCTGGATCTGTGTCTTCTTTAACAGGCCTTCTATTACTTTAAGATTTACCTTGACATCATCTACGACAAGTATTCTTTTATCAGGTACAACTAATTTTTCTTTGTATACGGTGTTTTGGGTACGTTTGTTTATATTTATATCTCCCAGCTCCCCCAAAGCTGCTATCTCCTGTGGTATCTCCACATAGAAAAGAGACCCCTTTCCTATTGTGCTGTAGACACCGATATTTCCATCCATAAGTTCTACCAGCTGCTTTGTTATGGCCAGTCCAAGTCCGGTTCCTTCTATTCCCTTATTCTTTTCGTTATCGAACCGCTCAAATGAACCAAACAGTTTTTCTTTATTTTCATCAGAGATTCCTATACCTGTATCCTCCACAGATACTATAAGAAGTTTTTTTTTCCCATCTCCTGCAGATTTCCACCTGATCCGCAAAGTAACTGAACCTTCATGTGTATATTTTACAGCATTCGTCAGTATATTTGTTATGATCTGATGGAGCCTTACATCATCTCCGTAAAGGTTACATGGCGTAGTCTTGTCTGCATCTATTATAAGCTCAAGTTTTTTTGCCGATGCCCTTCCTTCTATCATCTTACAGCAATCAGTGATCAATGTCCTGAGGCTGTAATTTGCAGGAACCACTTCCATTTTCCCTGATTCTATTTTTGACAGATCTAATATATCATTTATTATTCCAAGCAAAGATTCACTTGCCGATGCAATATTTTGTGCATATTCAATCGTAGATGCTTCCTCTGACTCCCGCAATATCAGCTCATTCATACCCATTATCGCATTTATCGGAGTCCTTATCTCATGTGACATATTTGCAAGAAACCGGCTCTTTGCCTCATTTGCATCCTGTGCAGCCTCTTTTGCCCGTCTAAGCTGTTCCATTGTTTCATTCAGTTTCTCATACTCCGGTGTCTCAAGTGAAAATAAGAGAATCGTTATACCTACTGAGCCTGCAAATACATTCAGAAGTGTATATGGAGCTACAAAGATCTGAATGAGCGCTCCTGCGATCATCACACTCATATATGCAAATATAGATAACAATACCTTCTTTCCTCTATGATATCCTACCTTCAGAAGCCCTATCGATCCTGTCACAAAGTAAAAGTATGGAAATACATATATTGACATATAAAGTAATCCATGATTGTACTGCTTTCCTTTAAAATCAAAAATGCAGCCCGTAAAAAAGTTCAGCACTATCATTGAAAAATATATTATCCCTATTATAATTCCAGCCTTTCTATGCCATTTTCCCGGTTCTATACCAAGATTTTTTAATGATTCAGACGCATAATCCAAAAGGATCACACCTGTTAAAGTACATGATAACAGATACGATGTATTAAGGATCATATTTAGCATTTCAGGTACTACATCTGCATTACTTATTGTAAAGGCTGTTACTATATCCAATATATCGTTTAAAAGGATAGACAATGCAAGTCGTAAAAACAATCTGTTGCTTCTAAGCTTCATGTTATACTGTAATCTTACATATCCTGTGAGAAATGAAAGAAATATTGCAGCTGCTACCTCATAATAAATATTGTAATCCAGTTTCATAACATTCTCCCTGCCTAAAACTAATTTAATATGAACTGTACACATCGTCATCCTTGCGCATGGACATCCTGTACTATATACTTATAATATATTTAATCAGACTCAAACGCAACAAATAGAAATACAAAAATTTATGAAAGGCGATAAATTATGAACCCTGTTGAAAAAAATATCGAAAAATCTGAATTTGAAAAATCCAAACTTGGAAAAAAAGAATTTGAAAAATCCGAATTAAAAAAATCCGAATTTGAAATAGAACGAAAATATTTAGTAAAAAAAATCCCGGCTGAACTTGCGAATTATAAGTGTAAAAAAATCTCCCAGGGATATCTCTGTACATCGCCGGTTGTAAGGATCCGCCGCTCTGATGAAGAATATTATCTCACCTACAAGGGAGCCGGTCTTATGGTGCGCGAGGAGTACAATCTTCCTCTCACAAAAGAATCTTATGAACACTTAAAGGAAAAGATAGACGGAAGATTGATTGAAAAGACCCGCTATCTTATACCTTTAGATAACGGGCTTACTGCTGAACTTGATATATTTGAAGGTGATCTTGCACCTCTTTGTCTCGTTGAGGTCGAGTTTAAATCTGTTGATGACGCAAACCTCTTTATTGCACCTGACTGGTTTGGAACAGATGTAACCCAATCCGGCAAATATCACAACAGCTATCTGAGCCGGTTCGAAAACTCATAACGCTGTCTGGTCCTTATAGTGTTCTTCAGGTCGTCATATCTGTCCATAAGCTTTCCTTCTGGAATTACGACATCCATGACTACAGCAATATCGTCGATCAGCTTATCGTCGATATTGTCTCTCATGGATACAAGGACATTATATTTTTCTTCAAACGTCTCTGCATCAAGGAATTCTAAAAGTCCCGGATTTATCTGCTCTGCGTTATCATTGTTTTCCTGTGATATTGCCTGGCTGCCTGCGTAACTGTCTGTGTTCCCGCAGCCATCTTTCTGTTGAGTCACTGCTTTTTGTTCAGGCTCTACTTTCTGTTCAGATCCTTCTTTCTGCTCAGATCCTGCCTTCTGTTCAGGCTCTGCTTTTTGTTCAGGCTCTACTTTTTCAAATCTGTAAACCTGATCTGCATCAGGATACTTTTCATGATCCACCTTACTCACAAACATATCGAGAGGTCTTGCATATGTCTTGAAATCTCCGTATAATGCCTGATAAATAACAAGCTTCTCTCCTGTTTCTGAATGTTGTGCCACTGTTATTATCTGATAAAGTTTATTTTTGAAATGCCTGTAAAGTTCTCCGGGCTTTGGTGTTCTGTCCATCTTCTGCTCCTTTAAAAATTATTTGTAAATGTTCATTACCAGCACAGTTAATAGCTGCAATTATTTATCATCTCCATCGCCTCAGCAATAAAGTCTCTGTCAAAATCTATATTGCCATCATATCCCTTTACGATCAGGTCCTGTGCACTTCCAAATATGCTTTCCTGCGGAAAAGCCGCATCTGCGTCTGCCGCATGTGTCATACATACTGCTTCATGCTCAATCCTGATAGGCGGCTCGTTTTCCTTGTGTCCATGCATCTTTTCTATCTCCGCAAGCGTATCATCCTCATTAAAATGATCATTATTAATTTTTGCACGCACTACTATATCCGGCTGTGCTTTCCTTACTGTATCAGTGCCTGGTCTGTATACACCAGAGTTTTTCAGCCATTCCGGCATTTTCTGCTGTGGCATTCTTTGCTGCTGCGGCATCTGCGGCCTGTTTAAATTACGATCTTGATTTTTTTTCTTTTCTCTCGAGAGATTACTTCCGATAATAACGCAAAGTATTACCAACCATAATAAAAATACACCCATATCGTTGTTCCCTTTCTATTTATATCCTTACACTTATGTATTTACTGTTATCTGCTTACTAATATATATTTGCTGTTATTTACTTACTGCTATTTGATATATGCTTAGTCTAATATGATACTTTACACATGGATTCCATTATCGAATCACATACTTTTTTTGCATTATCCCTTCCTTCACTGTCCGAAAGCAGAGGTTTAAGCTCTTTAAGTACCCTCATAGCTTTTTTATCAGGATCATCCCCGAAATCATCCTTCATTTTATTAGCTCTGACCACACATGATGTTATTTCCTTTGAAATCCCATCATAGAATTCTGTCTTAAAAATGCCGTGGACCTCATCAATTTTCTGTCTGAAATTCAGTTCCTGAAGATCCTTGTTTGAATGCTCCAGATAAAAATATGACAGCGCAAACAGATCCGGTTTTTCTCTTGATGCTCCCTCTTCTGCCAGATGTATAAGATTCTCAACCTCACTTTGAAAAATAATATGATCACCACAGCTTCTGTTTACACAAAATTCTGTTCCCAGCTTTATCACAGACTCCAGTGTCATATGAAAATCTTTATCATCTTTATTAATAAGGAACTCATCATCAAATTCATTTTTCATGCTTTTACAATCCCGGATCAGACTTCCTATCTTCTTTTTGACAGCCGGATCCTGCTCATCTGATATGATAAGCTGTTCAATTTCTTTCAGATCGCTTAAAAGCTTATTTAGATTTGCCTTTACTACATAATATTTATTCGTGACATTTACAGAATTCTTTTTTGTTCTCTGATAAAGCTTAAGCCAGCTGTTTACCACTGACATATCTGCACCTGCTGCCTCCATGGCATTTTTAAACTGTTTTTCGGATTCACCAAGTCCCAATATCATATTATACCGCTCCTCAATCAACATCTGATAAAATCAATTACCATAATTTTACATCAAACCGTTCCAAATTAAAAGAGCCTGTGTTCAATCCTGCTTCTGAAACGTAACATCAAATTTTATGCCATTTTTGTCATATAATGTTCCAAACTCCAGATCTTTATAATTATAGTATGCACAGTTGTCTTTGAAATAAATTGAATATATACCATCCGTTTTGAGGTTTTTTACTCCGTTTTCATCAAACGTATCAGAAATATAATAGCCCTTTGTGGAAAGCATAAGATCAACACATGATCTATCATCTGACATAAATGTAATTTCACTCAATGCCGCCCTGCTTTGTCCATCTTCAAGTGAAAGATACCTGTTTAAAGTCCTTCCATCCCTGGTATCGTAGTAATACAGGCTGTCATTGTCATTTATGGCATAATTTTTATATGTGACTATACTCATAGCATTTTCGTATGCAAACGAACCGACAGCATATATCGTGTTTCCCTGTCCGTTATACATCTTATAGACATATCCGTTGTCATTTACAACAGCCCCATCATCACTCCCGGTCTGTTTAATATCTGAAAACGCCCTGACAAATCCATCGCTGCTTGCAAGAAGTCCATTCTCAAAGCCTGCATCCATAAGTGTATCAGTTATATAATCTGTTATAAAGGCATTTTTCATCCAGTAAAAATCCACATAACTGTCCAGACTATTTTCATCCACATACTTCATGTATTCCTCTGACACACTAAGTTCTATTGTATCATCTCCAAGAAGTTTTATATCTACAGAACCACTGTCTGAGGCATACTTTGCCACCTGTGCATACTCATCCGCAAGTCCGGCATTTTCATGCGCATCATAATCACTAAGCTGTGAATCATCATTGCAGAAAAACACATTGTCATAGTAACTGTATATTGGGCCTAAATATATAGATCTGTCACCGCTTTTATTTATTTTTTCAAATGCCTCATATAACACATCATCCACCCTGATCTCCTCATTTGGATGTGCATTTATATATGCCACATTTTTGTAATTTTCAGATTCATCCGCCGCATCAAATAATTCGTATGCTTTCACACACGCATCTGTGTACTCATTCTGAAGTTCTTTGTTATTGCTGCCATCAGAAAAGTCATAATTAAAAACAAAATCCTCTGAGCAGTTACGCCCAGAGGTTGAGTTTGCTTTGACCTGTGTCCATCCCTCATCTTTGTTGAGGAAATTCACAAATGCGTAAGATAAAAAGCCCGCTCCCACGACTCCGAGACATATTGTGGCTATAAGCCTTGCCTTTGGTTTTTTTTCATTAAGCTCAACCTTTTCTACAGGCTTTGCTATATTGGTATAACGTTCTCTGTTATCTCTCGCTGTTCTTTTCAATTTAAATCACCGCTAATACAATTGCAAGAATTAAAAGTAAGATAAGGACTGCTATAACTATAAATCCCGCTATCGCACCTTTCTTTAAAACTTTATAGTTTCTGATGTAATTATGCTTCTTAAGTATAAGTGCTGCAATTATTCCAATGATCGGCAGGAAGAATGCAAGCACACCATACCATGGATTTCCCGTATCATGTACAGGTGCTTTCAGGAATTCATCTGAAATTATCTGATCGATCGCCTCGTTCTGTTTTTTCTCCACTTCATCCCTTGATGTATTCTCATCAAGTATCTGTATGGACTTAACAGGAATGCCTGCTTCCCTGACTTTTTTGTATTCTTCGATTTCTTTTTTGTTTCCATATACCCAGTGGTCATGTCCGATGTTTACAAATTCCGGTTTATCCTCGCTGTAATCATGCATTGACGGATCATACGTAAAGAGTACTTTGTTTTTCTCAAGCTTAGGATCCGGGATAGGTATGGCAGAAATAAGCGAATGTGTATATGGATGAAGAGGATACTCAAACAGTTCCTCAGCATCTGCCACCTCAACGATCCGGCCTTTATATATAACACCGATCCTGTCAGAAATAAATCTTACAATAGAAAGATCATGTGCTATGAACAGGTATGTTACATCTTTTTCCTTCTGGAATTTTTTCATGAGGTTAAGAACCTGTGCACGGATAGAAACATCAAGGGCTGATATCGGCTCATCTGCAACAACAAGCTCCGGCTCCATTACCATCGCACGGGCAATTCCGATACGCTGTCTCTGTCCACCTGAAAACTCATGAGGATAACGTGTCAGATGCTCCGGCAGAAGACCAACCTCTTTTATCATGTTCTCAACCTTTGCAACACGATCTGCCTCATTCTCATAAAGATGGAAATTATAAAGACCTTCTGAAACGATATAGTCTACTGTCGCACGCTCATTGAGTGAAGCTGCCGGGTCCTGGAATACCATCTGTATATTTCTTATTACTTCGCGGTCAAGGGATTTTGAAATCTTGCCTGAAATAGGCACACCCTTATAATAAATCTCTCCTGCTGAAAGTGGGTTTACACGGATAACAGCACGACCGATAGTCGTCTTTCCCGAACCTGACTCTCCAACGAGTGAGAATGTTTCTCCCTTATGTATATCAAAGGAAGCATTTGTTACTGCTTTTACGGCATCATCACCTTTACCAAAGGTAATGTCAATATTTTTAAGAGATAAGAGTATCTCTCTACCGTTTTCATCTAAAGGACCATGCTCTGGAAACTTAGATGCATGATTCTTATTTTTCTCTGGATTAGACACTTTTTAAATCTCCTATATATTAAATGCGTTTACTAGTTTCTCATGTATATTTCTTATAGCTTCCGGCTTTTCAACCTTAGGTGCTCTAGGATCAAGAAGCCATGTTTTTGCATAGTGTGTATCAGATACCTTAAACATAGGCGGCTCCTTTAATGTATCGATCTTCATGCAGTACTGGTTACGTGGTGCGAATGCATCACCCACAATGTCATTATACAGTGATGGTGGTGTACCTGTGATCGAAAACAATGTTGTATTTCTCTCTGCAAGCTGTGGCAGTGAAGAAAGAAGTGCCCATGTATATGGATGACGAGGGTCATAGAATACATCTTCTACTGTACCCAGCTCAACTATCTGGCCTGCATATAAAACTGCTACCCTGTCAGCAATGTTTGCAACTACACCAAGGTCATGTGTGATAAACACAATCGTATAACCAAATTCCTTCTGGAGATCTTTGATAAGGCGAAGGATCTGTGCCTGGATAGTAACATCAAGGGCTGTTGTAGGCTCATCACAGATAAGTATTTTCGGCTGGCATGAAAGTGCAATAGCTATAACGATACGCTGTCTCATACCACCTGAATACTGGAACGGATAATCATCATAACGTGCTTCTGCATTTGGTATACCTACCTTTTTCATAAGCTCAATGGCACGTTTTCTGGCCTCTGACTCTGTAACATTCTGATGCTTCATGATTACTGAGCTTATCTGTTTTCCGATCGTTATGATCGGGTTAAGCGATGTCATAGGATCCTGGAATACTGTGGCGATCTTCTTACCACGGATCTGTGTCCAGTCTTTTTCATATTTGACATTGGCAAGGTTAAGCACACACGTTCCGTGAAGCTTGTCTGCTGTCTCATCAAGATAACGCACTCTGAATGCAACATCATCAAATACTTCGCTTCTGATTTCTTCATCCATAAGGTCTGTTCCAAGCTTCATTGCCTCTTCTAAAGCTGCAAGAAGACCTTTTATGAGTTTATTTCTCTGTCTTGACTTGAAACGGCCTACTGAAAGATATACTTCTTTTGCAAGGACTTCGTTTCTCTTCTTTACAGCATCTGAGATAGGTTCTGAAATTTCTTTCTCATATGAAGTTTTATACTCTGCCATCTGGCTGTCAAATTTCTGATTATATGCTGTATCAGCTTTCTCTGCAGCCTCATGTGCCTTGATCTTGTCTGCTTTTTCTTTTTCAATAGACTTGATCTGCTCATCATAAGCTTTGATCTTGTCTGCTGCTGCTTTTATCTCGTCCTTCTGTGTCTTAGAATCGAGTGTCTGCTTTTTGTTGAAAATATTTGTCCTCTTATTTGTCAGTTCCTTTATTTTATCATCGTAAACTGCTTTTTCTTCATCTGAAAGAGTACATTTCTGTCTCTTCTCTGATTCAAGCTCAAGCATTTTCTTATAGGTAGCTGCTCCGAACTCATATTTTGAAAGTTCATCAAGCTTAGCATTGATCTCGCTTACCTTCTTTTTTGCTTTATCGTCATATACGACAACTGTATCTGCCAGTTCCTCATCATTGAAGATAAGTCTTCCCTGATCGATAAATCCATTGCTGTCAAGCATTCCGGCGAATGTCTTTGTGAAAACAGATTTTCCGGAACCGGACTCACCCACGATAGCGATCGACTCGCCCTCGTAGATGTCCAGTGAAATTCCACGGATTGCAGTAAGGATCCTACCACGTACACGGAATTTTACGTTTAAATCTTCTACTTTTAATAAAACTTTTTTATCTTCCATTACTGCACCTCTTACATATGTGTTCTAGGATCTGAAGCATCACCGATATTCTGTCCTACTACATAAAGCACTACCGATATAATAGCGGCAACTACTACAGGGCTCCAGAACTCGAACTCCCATCCAGGAGTAACCATTGCATTCTGTGACTCGTAGATAAGTCTTCCGAGAGATCTGTCTGAAAGACCAAGTCCGATGTATGCAAGGAAAACCTCCATACCGATATATGACGGGATCTCTGTTGCCAGAAGTGTAACGATAACCGATGTCATAAACGGAAGGATATTTTTAAGTGCGATCTTCGGAGTAGATGTACCAAGACATTTTGATGCAAGGTTGTACTCACGGTCACGGATTATGATAACCTGTGTTCTTATGAAATAGGCAATCGTTACCCATCCCGTAATAGTGAATGCAAGGACCATTACCCAGAAGCTTGGTGTAAACAGCATGACAAGCACTGATATAACAAGGATATATGGCACATTTGCCACAATGTTATATATCTCGATCATGAAAAGATCAAATTTCTTTGAAAATCCCCAGATTGCACCGACGATAACACCAACTGTCATGTTAATAGCCGCACATACAAATGCAAGGGAAATTGAAATTCTTGATCCATACCAGATCGCATCAAATGTCGACTGTCCAGATGCTCCTGTTCCAAGTATCCAGTGGATGCCTGCTCCAAGCTGTGACATTGCCTTCGCCGGGCTTAAGTGCTTTGTTGTTGAATCAAGTATGTTGCCATATTTATCAAAGTCCACAAATAACGGATAAAGATACGACATAAGTACGATCACTCCGAGAAGTGCGAGAACTATGATATTTATTTTTTTCTTAAAAAATACACGGAATACAGAATGCCAGTATGAATATCTCGGCGCTGTAATCTTCTCAGAATCGAGGTCATTTATATCTACGTGTGAAAAAAGTTCCTCGTCTGATAATCCAAATTCTTTTAAATCGTTGTTCATAGTATATTACCTGTCTTTCGATGAGAATGAAATTCTTGGGTCAACAAGTGACATAAGCACATCTCCTAATATAAGTGATGCAACCGTCAGTACTGCGTAGAACAAGAGTAACACCTACGATAACACCATTGTCATATTTGTTTATGGCATCTGTAAGTACGTTACCTACACCAGGTACAGAGTATACACGCTCTGTAATGATAGCACCTGTGAGTGCTGCAAGTACTGCTGCCGGTATTCCCTGTACGATCGGAATAGCAGCATTTTTGAAAATGTGTTTTGTAAATATCTCGTTCTCTGTAAGACCACCACTTCTTGCGAACTTGACATAATCAGAGTTCATCTGGTCGATCATGTAACGGCGGAGCCATTTCATAACGTTTCCTATCTGTGGTAATGCCAGTGAGATTATCGGAAGTATATACATAAGCTTACTTGCCGAATCAAGGTCGAATACTGTAGGAAGCTTGAAGATTGAGCCACCGATCGCCTTGAAAAGGAAAATGTAAGCAAGTGAAGGAACAGCTATAATAAATACGATATAGAATGTTCCAAGTTTATCAACAAGCTTTTCTTTCTTTCTTGCCATTGCGATTCCAAGAGGAACACCTATTGCATAAGAAAGAATCGTTGCAAGTATACCGATGATGAATGAAAATCCTATCTTTGAGTATGAATTCTTATTTGTGTCCACATTTGTGTAGTCATCTGTATATCTGTCCTCTAAGATTTTGCTTGAGACACGTGATCCCTTCATATAAACTGCTGAATGAAGATCATCCGCACTATCTTCTGTAAGACCTGTCGGATATGTCACTTCTGATTTAACATATGCTCCCTGCGATCTTGTCATTGTCTCGAAAACATCCTGTCCCTCATTAACCGAATAAGATGTTCCCAAATTTATTGTAACTATATTCTGGTGAATATATGGAAATGTCGAATTAAAATAAACCAGATATTTGTGGTTTGTACCATTACCCATAATAGCAGGTGAGAATTTATCTCCGCCATAAGCCGGGTCATGCCATGTAAATGTAATACCCCTTTTACCAACATCCCCTGAGACTCTGTGAATATTGTCTACATATATAAGTTTCTTAAAGTATGAACCAAGTCTCCTTATCATAGGTACATCTTTGTAGGCGAACAGCTGCTGTGTACCTCCATCAGCCACCTTTTTTTTGTTCATCATTACTGCGTCAAGTCTGACTATTTTGTAGCCCTTTGACTCATAATGATCCTTAAATTTCTTTACATATTCTTTTACAAGATCAGAATCTCCATCTGCCTGTCTTGCTATAGATACAGCCTGTGCTCTTGTATCTTCATCAATTTCTCCATTGTCTTTAAGTCCCTGGAGATAATCTGCATATGGTACATAATCGAGATAGCCATATTCTTCCCATTTACCATATTTGTATATTATTTTTGCGTTATTTGCGGCATGTGTGTATGTCGAATCCTTTGCAAATATAAGGTTACGATCCATTACAGAATACACAAGGATCATAACTATTCCTACTATTATGATCAAAGAACATACACCATGTAAAATACGTTTCAAAAGATATTTAGTCATAATCGTTCACTCATTAAAATTTGCAGGAGAATGGTTTCCCATCCCCCTGCTTTTTTATTTTTAGTAATTACCACTTATAGAAAATCTATACGGTAACGTCATTAGTTAGCAACTGCTGATATGAAGTCATCAATTAGTAGATACCAAGTGATTTTGTAACATATCCTGCATAGTCTGGTAAGAATGTGTCAAGGTATGACTTAGGATCACCATAATCAGGACTCCATCCTGAAAGATCGAATAAGTCATAGTTGTTCTCATAACCATATGATGTGTAGTATCCTGTGTAAAGCCATGTTGTCTGATCTTTACAATCTACAAGGTCGATCTCTACAAGTCCGCCAAGAGCCTCTTCTACAGATTTCTTGAATACGTTTGCTTTATTAGAGTATACCTCAGCTCCTGAAGGATAAGGAAGGTCAAGGTGGATCGGGTTCTCTGCTGAGATTTCAAGTCCTTCTGCCTTTAACTCTTCTACTGCCTGATTAAGCTCTGCCTTGGCATTGTCAACATTGTACCATCCCTCATATCCGTCAGATGATCCAAGTCCGTTGTCTGCAGTCTTATCATATGCTTTGATTGCTACTCCGTCAGCATCAAGCTGTGCCTGTGTGATCTCACCGTAGTATGTTCCAGCTGGGAATGTTGTAGCTGTTCCGTTGACATCAACTGTAACATCCTCTGTAAGTGATAAGAAGTTACCAGGTGTATATGAGTTTCTAAGTGAGAATGTAGCGATATCATCACCAACTGCGCATCCGTTGTAAGATGTTCTGTCGAATGCGAATAATATAGCTCTTCTGAAATGTACGTTGTTTACTGCTTTGTTTGTTGCCTCTTTAATGTCATCTGTCTGTGATGATTTACCGGCATTCTTATCGTTAAAGTTGTAATATGCTGTTCTGTTAAGGTTTACGAATGCACCATATGATGTACCGTCATTGTCAAGAACATATGCATAGTCATCGAAGTTTCCTTCGCCCTTAGCAAGCTCTACACCTGATGTAGAAAGTCCTGCCATTGTAGAATCACATGTTTCGCTTGCGATATCTTTGTATCCCTTTGTAGCATCACTTCCGTCATTCCATAAACGTGTGATCTTTTTAATAGGAAGATTATCGTAATTCCAGTATGATGTATTTGCATCAAATACGATTGAGTTTTTCTCTGTTGTGCTTGTTACAAGGTATGGTCCACAGTATGCGATAGAGTTTGCATCTTTACCATATGTGTAGTCAGATGCTGAAGAATCGAACTCTACGCCAAATTTTCCACCCAATGACTCATAGTAAGACTTGCAAAGTGGAGCAAATACTCCATAACCAAACATTGTATCGAAGTAAGGTGTTGGCTCTACAAGTGTATACTCAAGTGTGTAATCATCAACTGCTTTTACACCAACCTGTGAGAAATCTGTGATCTCACCTTTGATGTACTCGTCAGCACCTTTGATAACACCCTGTACGAGGTACTCAAGACCTGCCTGGCAGTCAAGTGTATGCTGAAGTCCTGCAACGAAATCGTTTGCTGTAACTTCTCCGAGCTCACGTCCCTGTGAATCTACCCATTTAACACCCTGACGGATTTTAAATGTGTATGTAAGTCCATCATCAGAAACTGTTGGAAGTGCCTCTGCAAGTGCCGGCTGTGCAACACCTTCACAGTCATACTCAAGAAGTCCATCATATGTATTGATGATCTGCTCTGAATCTGATGCAAGTGATGTATTGTTTGCATCCCATGTTACAGGATCTGCATTGTATGGGAATGTGTAGGAATCTTTAAGTGTATATCCCTGGCTTGTAAGGTAATCAGCAGCCCACTGACGGTATGTGCCTGTTCCTTTAAGCTCTGCCCATTTAGCTTTCATTGTGTCTCTATCTGAATTTTTGATGAGTTCTTTTGTTACGAGCACATTATGGAATCTCTCATTATCATTTCCCCATAATACGTTTGGTTTACTTTTCTCATCAACACGGCTGATATTGTATGAACCACCTTTTGAACTTGTAGGTACCCATACAGCTGCCTCGAGTAATTTTGCTTCTGCAAGTGCATCGAGTGCATATCTCTCTGAAAGGGATGATGCGTCATCTACTTTCTGATAAGCCTCGTAGAAATCTCCGAGTGCTGCATCATACACTTCTTTTGAAGTATCATCATAGCCTGAAGGCATTGAAATCTCTGACTCAGATGAGCTTGAAGATGCTGCTGCCTCTGTTCCTTCTGTAGACCCGCTATTCTTGCTGTTGCCACATGCTGCAAGACCAAGAGTCATAGAAAGAACAAGTAACATACTAAGAACTTTGTTCTTTTTCATATTTAGTTCCTCCTAAAAATATTTATATAGCAAACAGGAATTTTCCTGTTTTCTATCTTTATGATTGCGGTACAACGTTACTACTTTAGCAAGTAGAAGTATTTTTGTGCATACAAAAAGTGTGCCAATAACCTCTCTGTCATTGCACACCCTGTAAACATTATAAATAGCAGATCCCTATGTAATGCTCTGCTATATTTCATTACAAAAATACAGTTGTCGTTCTGTCGCGAACAACTATGGTCTTATTATACACACTCAAAATAATTTGTCAATAAAAATCGAGCGTTAATTTCTACCATTTTACAAGGTATTAAATTTTGTGCACCGCTTTAATAAATTAAAGTGATACTAAATTAAAAAAGGAGCACCGCCTCTTAGACTATGTGCTCCGTTGCAATCGACTTAATTTATTTAATTTTTATAGGACTATTATAATCCGTCGATTTAAAATGTCAAGTATTATTTTTTATCTTACGGCTTGCATACTACGCCTGTGTAGGCTATCATGTGCGTATAAAATAAAGTATTTCAGGGAGGGAGTTTCCATGCTTACATACGATGATGCACTTAACCTTAATTATTATAAAATGACTACATATACCGGCTGGATGGGAGGAATGCGTTTCCTTATAAAACGTGAAGAACCAGTCATAAAAGAAGCCACCGATACCGAGCCGGAAGAAAAGGGCGATCCTATATTCCATGCATGGATCTGGCCTGGACCATATATATTTGATCTTACAGATGATTCCCTTAAGACAGACAAAACCTTTCCATTCTCTGAGGATGGCAAAAAACAATGTGTCGACTGGATCAATGAGACTTATACTGCACGGGAAAAAGAATGGCCGAGGCATAAAACAGACGGCAATTAACCGTCATATTTTATTACCCGGCCTTTGTTTCCTATACCATGAAAAAATCCTGCATTATCTATATTATTTTTCCCGGCAAATGTTTTTGATACCATAAGATTCTGTGCGAATTTAAAATCATCCCATTCAAGTTCATCCATTATAAACGGCTGTTCTTCCGTGACTATAATGCTTACATTTTTTCTTTTAAAATGTGGGTAGCTACCCTCAAAACCATGTTTTTTTAAATCATGTTCCAGTTTTTTACGTCTTTTTTCTATTCTGTCATTTAATTCCTTTCCATAATCCCTTTGCGGATATGGTTCTGAAGCCTCACAGACAATATCATATATATACTGATATAATCCCTGCCGCCTGGCTGACATAAGCTTGCGGCTTAGTCTTATTTCTTCTTTTTCTGTCGGATTCTTTGCAAAATCTCTGACAAGTGCTGCATACTCCTCATCTCCAGCTTCTTCGCAAAGTTCTTCCATTATAGATATCCCTTCTGTTTTTAACGGAAAATGATATTCCATCAGATCATCCGGAACAGGTGTAAGCCTTCTGAATGGCGAAAAATAAATAAGTGACTGTATAAATTTTTCCTTTTCATTGCAGTATTTCTCACCCATATATAAATATTTATCAGCAATAGTCCCTGTCATATATACAAGCTGCCTCCACTGCTCCTGTCCTTTCACCCAGAAATGACCGATTTCGTGATATCTGTACAGATTTTCATGAACTATAAGATCACTGAACCATAAAGTAAATGCATTCTCATTTCCCTGTCTTATTATAAGTCCATAACCATTTTCCTTTTCTATAAGACTTGCCGAAGTAACACATAAACTGCTTTCATAGGAGCCCTTAAGCAATGCATTACAAACCTCTATATAGCACTCGACCGCATCATTCATTATGTACGGGATTATATACTGTCCATTATTTTTTCCTGTTTTACAGACCTCAAACGAGCCATAATCTATAAGCTCCGCTATCATGTAAAAAGGTCTTGGCATATCTGCCTTAAGTCCCGGCAGAATAGTTTTTAAATAATCAAATTTATGCATATTTTATCCTTTTCTTTTTCTTTAAATAATCTTCTTTCTTTTATCACTATTTGATAGTATATTAGTATTATATCATGTGCTTACGCACATGATAGCCTGCGGCTGATACCTATGCGCATTCGCGCGGATATAATTCGCTTACGCTCATTATATCATGTGCTTACGCTAATGATAAGCCTGTGGCTGATACATTTTTTTTTGGGGGGGATTTATTTTTATGTTAAACAAAAGAGATTTTTTCAGGTATGCATCAAAACTTGCATTTCCTATTATGCTTCAGAATCTGATAAGCACACTTGTCAATATGGCGGATACCGTCATGCTTGGTTATGTAAGCCAGACTGCCATGTCTGCGTCTTCACTTGCCAACCAGTTCACTGTTGTGTTGTTCTGCCTGTACTATGGACTTTCTATAGGTACGTCTGTTTTATGTGCACAATATTTTGGAAAAGGTGACAAACAAACCGTTGAAAAGATACTTGGCATGGCAGAATTCCTGTCGATCATTATTTCATTGGTATTTTTTGCTATTTCGTTTACGTTTCCTGATGTCATAATGAAGATATTTACAAACAGTACTGAAACGATCACTGTTGGTACCAGATACTTAAGAGTTATTTCATTTTCTTTTATGTTTATGGGATTTTCACAGGTATTCATGAGCGCCCTGAGAAGTATCGGAAAAATTGCTCTGCCTTCCATTACATATGTGGTTTCATTGTGTGTAAACGTACTCTGCAACGCAACTTTTATTTTTGGCTTATTTGGTCTTCCAAAGCTTGGGGTGACCGGTGTTGCTCTTGGAACTGTAATAGCACGTATTGTCGAAGTTCTGATATGCCTTATCTATTCATTTGTAAGCAGTGATATCGGATTCCGTATCAGATATCTTTTCAACAAAAATGCTGTTCTTTTAAGAGATTTTTTGAAAATAGCGGCTCCGTCTGTTATAAATGATGTTGCATGGAGCCTTGCAAGTTCTACTTTTACGGCAATCCTCGGACACATAGGTGATGACATGATAGCTGCAAATGCTGTAGCCATTATGGTTGTAAATGTGGGAGCCATTGCCTGCCGCGGATTTTCAAATGCGACAACGATCATAATAAGTCAGGAGCTTGGTCAGAATCACCTTGAAGCAGCAAAAGAATATGGAAAGCGTATGCTGTACATTACAATTGCCGTTGCGCTTGCCGGATGCGCTATTATCATAGCTATCCGTCCATTCATGATCGATTTTTATAGTGATAAGCTCAGCCCTACTGCACTTTCCTACCTTGGAAGCATAATGCTTATGACTACATGGCGCCTTATCGGAGAGGGCATAAACACCTGCCTTATCTGTGGCTGTTTCCGCGGTGGCGGTGATGCGAAATTCGGTATGATCATAGATACTCTATGTATGTGGATCATATCAGTTCCCCTCATGGCGGTCGCTGCATATGTAATAAAGCTGCCTCCGATCTGGGTTTATTTTGTCATGACACTTGATGAATTCGAGAAAATGCCTATTGTTCTCTACCACTATAAAAAAGGCAACTGGGCTAAAAACATAACAAGGGATTTTGAGTAAATCTATATGATTTTCAGCTTCTAGTATAGCGCATCGCATCTATCAGGATACTATCGTCATTATCTCCGTCAATCTGTACATTAAATTCATAAAACGGACGATAGTATCCTTTTGAATCGGCTTCATAACTTATATCCACTGATTTCACAACTATATCCATCGTCTTTTCATCATTTCCGGGATAATGGAATTTTCCCTGACAAAGCTGATCATAAGCATCCTTCTGTGAAATAGGATTATCAGCATTTTGAAAAATAAGATCAGTCTGATAATAAGAGAAATCTGATAATAAAATCAAAAATCCGTTATACTATATATATAGTATAACGGATTCATCATTCATCCAATAGTAACTTTACTATTTCAATTTTTCATCAAAAAATTCTATTATGCGGTTCCACAATTCATCCTGGAAAAATTGCATATCTGCATGATCCGCTCCCTCTAATTCGATAAACTTCACATCACATCCATTTTTTGTCAATTTTTCATATAATATTTCGCTCTGTTCAAAAGGAACTGTATGATCATCCGTTCCATGGATTATGAGAAAAGGCGGTGCGTCTTTTGTCACCTTTGAAACCGGTGAATTATCCTCAGCTTCTTTAACATTTCTCATAACGTTAAATCCCATAAGCAATGATTCAGCTGCTGCAGCAGCCTGCTCTGGATCATCATAATGGAATGCAGATGCATCTGTAGGCGGATACCATGGACATGCCGCCTGTATCCGGCTTGAATACTCAAGATATGCTCCTGTGTCGAGTTCAGGATTATTATCCAATGCCGCCATACATGTCAGATATCCTCCTGCAGATTCTCCCATTGCACCTATGTGTTGTGGATCAATACGATATCTGTCGGCATGCGCCCTCAAATACCGAATAGCTTCCTTGACATCCTGTATAGGCATAGGATATGCTCCCTCATTCGATGTGCGGTATTCCACACTTGCCACAACAAAGCCCTTGTCAGCCAGCTTGCTAAGATATGCCAGATGTGCCGACTTGTCCATTCTAAGCCATGCTCCACCACAGATCCAGACTACACATGGGTAGACTTTTCCTGTCATATCTTCCGGATAGATCAAGTCAAGTTTTAAATCTCTGCGGCAATGGTCGAACCATGAATCAACCTGCGCATATGTAATCCCGGTAACTGCAACATATTGTGGTTTTGTTTTTTTAATGTTTAATTTTTCTCTCATTTTTACCCCCATACTTTTTTTCAACTTAATAGCCTGCTTTATTCATTAAATTTATAAACTGCCGCCATATCTCAAAATTTCGCAACTTGATGACATTTTGAATATTATAACACTATCTTCTTTTCAAAGAAGCGGCAACTCATCAACAACCTGTTGACGATTTTGCCGCATCTTCATTTTAAACTATTTTACCATAATGTTTACGCCATTGCAGGCTCCTTCTTCTTAATAATCGCCTCAACTTCATCAACACCTGTTTCAGCTACATCTGCAATCTGATCCAATGTATAACCCTTTTTATACATATTCAGAATAAACTTTTCGCTTGTCTTTTCAGTAGCTCTTTCTTCAATTCCTGTACTCAGATTACACATAATTCTCACATCCTCTCTAAATTCTTGACTGGTTGGAATATTATATTCATGTTCTATAATATCCAATTTTTCCTGTTCTTTCAATTCACTTGAAAGTAATGCTCCAATCAAGCCGGTGCATTTCATATTTTTTATCATGTTCCGGAATCTCATTTGTGATTCCTATTAGCACAATGTTTAACAGGTCGAGATTACCTTTCCAGTTACATGGTTTCAGCAGCTCATCTTTTGTCAAATGGATATGGCTTAGGCTGTTATCATCCATGTTCATACATATCCATATGCTGAATACCTGCTTAATGTCATCATAGTTAGTATTTACAAAATCTCTTTCCTTTTGTGACGAAATCAGCCTGCTCACATAAAAGATTGCCCGATTTAAAATTTTATATTCCGTCGGCTCATCCTTCTGAGCCTCAATATTCACAATAATCTGCGAAAGTCCATTTTTCATACGGACATAAAAAATAATATCAAATCTGACTAATCCTTCATTAATTTTAGCATTTTCTGTATTAAGACCTACAATACGCTGTCCTGCAGCATCTGTTTTTTCCATATTTGCTAATCCCGGCTCAACCGGAACAACGCTAATACTCGGTTCACCTTCGATATATTTTACAACATCTTCCGGCTTCATTCCTTTAAATTCATCGATTGTTTTCACCAGAATATGTGCTAATATACTCTTCTGTGCCAGTAACCTTTTAACACGAGTATCATATTGTGCCTTATCTCCTGCTGCATTCACAGCATTTGCTATTTCTGTATTCAAGTCGGCATCCCTCCTTTTGTATTGTGCATAACACTTCTAAGATTCCGCAAAAGGTTCTCTCTGCCTTAATATCATTATAAGCGAGGAACTTTACGAAATCAACTGAATTTTCTATTTCTTAAACTGATTTTTTATCTCTATTTTTTAGACTTATGCTTATCAAAAAATGTTTGACACTCCACCATATACTTGATATAATATCATTGTTTGCGGGCATGGCGGAATTGGCAGACGCGCTAGATTTAGGTTCTAGTGGGAGACCGTGCAGGTTCAAGTCCTGTTGCCCGTACTGTTTACAAGGGTTTCAGAGATTTTATCATCTTCTGAAATCCTTATTTTTTACCCCTTTTCAACTACTTTTTCTACACTTTTCTATTTTACTGTATATTTTTATATGTAATCTTATTTATTTGCATTAATTTTTATCGTTTTCTTCTTTTAAATTTTTTCTCATGTTAATCACCTCGAAATTTATGTTTAAATTATCCTGTAAGATATGTTTATACAGAATCTGTTATCTTCTATCTGTGCATTTATCTTTCCACCCATTCGTTCTACAAGTTCTTTTGCGATCGAAAGTCCAAGACCACTTGATGTCACACTCCTTGCCTCATCAGCTTTATAAAACCGCTCAAACACCTGTGAAGTATCGATATTTTCCGGATCATCAATTGTGTTTGAAACAACTATATTTACAACCTTATTTTCTCTGTCCGAGCCAGCATTTTTCCCAGAATCTATTGTATATAACTTTATTTCTATATCACTTTTACCATGGACAAGTCCGTTTTTTATCACATTTTGGAATACTCTTTTAAGCGCCTGCGTGTTTGCAAGTATAAAGATCTGCTCATCGTATATATCTACAACCGGCTCAATCCCACGCATTTTCCATTCATCATAATAGGAAAACACCGTCTGTTTGAGCAGCCTGCTGACACAGCATTTATCCATTTCCAGATTAAATGTATCGTTTTTGAGCTTTGTGAACATAAAAAGTTCCTCGAGGATATCCTTAAGGCTTGCTATACGCTCCTGGATAATGCCTATATAATGTGCCTGCAGTTTTTCATCCTTTTCATCCTTTAAAAGCTGGAAATACCCATCAAGCGATGTAAGCGGTGTTCTTATGTCATGTGACAGATTTGTATAGGTATCAGAAATCATCTGTTCCTTTTTCGCTGCTTCTGCCCTCTTTTTATGCCATTGCTCTACAAAACGGTTTACTCTCTGCTTAAACTGCCCTAAATATATGAGATTTGTATCCGTCCCGATCAGCATATTTGTGTCATTTTCATATAAAAAATCAAGCTGGTCATTAATGTCACGCAGCTGTGCCCTTATCTTAAGAAGCACAGCTGCCATGATGATCACAATAATGGCCAATACTGCTGTGAGTATTTTCCAGATCATATCCATTCTCCAATTATTTTATATGTACTCTCAGAATGCTTCGTTTGAAAAAGATTCCGAGAGTACATTTATATATCTCTGTGTTTAAATACATTGTATACTGCAAGTACTGAAACTGCAATATAAATAGCCGCTGTAAGAAGCGCATAACCTATATCAGCAGTATCTGCCCCGATCGTCACATTCTGTATTTTTCCAGTTATAAGAATATTATTTATATCGAAATCGCTAAATCCGATCTTATCCATCAGATAATTTATACCCATAAATATAAGTTCAAATATACCTGAGCACATGCACACTCCGATTATCATGCTCACTACATTATTTTTGATGATTATGGCAATTGCCATCATAAGTATAGCAAGTGCAAAGTTTAAAACAAACTGGGAACTTAATAATCTTACAATTTCCGATGCACTTCCAACTACTGCATCATCAAAGAAAATATTGACTGCTATAAGCTCTGTCAGAAAGTCTGCAATAATTACTATTGCTGTAAATATTGCAATTGCTGCCATTTTTGATACGATAAGCACTCCTCTGCCCTTTACCTGACCACCGATACTTTTTATAAATCCACTGTTTATATCAGCCATTGAGAAAAGTACTGTAAAAATTATTATGAACAAGCCCGCCTGCAGTCCTGAAATATCTGACATTGCAAAGCTTAATACACTATTATCGTTTTCATCTGGATCAATCTCAGAAACACTGACTGACAACTGGGATTGTGCTCCCTCCGTATCCTCATTAAACTGATCATCCTCACCGGCATAGTCTGCGTTATCTGACATCTGCTCTGTCTGTACCTGTTGACTCTCTGCCCCTGTCATTTCTGTCATCACAGACATTAATCCGGTTCCCATAACCGACATTGCTATCATTATCACAAGTATTATATATGTAGACTTTGTCTTAAAAAGTCTGTAAACATCCATTCTAATTGCATTAAACATTTGTGGCTCCTCCCGTCAGATTAAGAAAATATGTCTCAAGTTCCATTCCGGTTACTGCTATCTGTGATACCGAAACCCCTGATTTTACAAGCTTTTCATTGAGAGCCGCACTCTCATTTAACCTTTCATATACATCTATATGATTCTGATCCATTATCATATAATTGGTAAATCCCATGCCATCAAGCACAGGAACTGCTTTGTTCGGATTGTCTACAGTAATCGAAATCTTATCGCTGCATTTGTTTAAAAGCTCTTCCCTTGTTATTTCCTGTATTAATGATCCATTATTTATAATTCCATAGTCTGTTGCAAGCTTTGAAAGCTCCTCCAGAATATGGCTGGATATAAATACTGTCATATCCTGCTGGCTGCATAGGTTTTGTATCGTTTCCCTCACTTCGGCAATACCTTGTGGATCCAGTCCGTTTATCGGCTCGTCAAGTACTAAAAGATCCGGCTCCCCGACAAGTGCCAGCCCTATCCCAAGCCTCTGCTTCATACCAAGTGAGAAATTCTTTTGTTTTTTTCTTTCCGACATCAGAAAGACCGACTTTTCTTAATATTTCTTCTGTGTATCCCTTTTTGTTTATTCCGAAAAGCTTGCATTTAAGTTTTAAATTTTCCTGTGCGGAAAGATTAGGATAAAGCCCCGGTGTCTCGATAAGACAGCCCACGCGTGAACGCACATTTGTAAGGTCGTTTCCACTATATCCAAACATTTCAATGTCTCCGCTTGTAGGTTTTGCAAGCCCGCATATCATTCTCATGCATGTTGTTTTACCGGCACCATTTCTTCCAATGAAGCCATAGATTGCACCCTTTTTGATGTGGATATCCACATTGTCAACCGCTTTCTTGGTGTCCATACTGCTTGGTCAGTGCCTTTGTCTGCAATAAAATTTCACTCATTTAAATTCTCCTTTTTAATCTTTTAGCCAATAGGCGTTTGCGAAACGCCAAACACCGCATAAATACGGTATTTTTTGTCGTTAAAATAAAATATCTCCTCAAGGTTTATGGTAAAATAGAGTTGACTAGAAACTAAATACCAATCCACCTTAAAGGAGATATACCTATATGATAACACATAAGCAGCTCACTTTGGCAGAAATTTTTGAAGATTGCCAAAATAAATTCGACAACGACAAATACCAGTTCCTTTCACTTCTTGACGAAGCCATTAACCTTGATGAAATTGTTCCTGTTTCTTTTGTTTCTCATTTTCACGCCCAAACCGGAAGACCTCGCAAGCACCAGCTTTATCCAATGCTCAAAGCACTTCTGCTCCAGCGTATTTTCTCAATCCCGTCTGACACGCTCCTGATTGTGTTCTTGAAATACTCTCAGGAACTGCGTGACTTCTGTGGCTTTGATGTTGTACCGGATGGCTCAAAATTCACTCGCTTTAAACAGGATTTCTTATTGGACTTACAATCTATGTTCGATCATCTTGTTGATCTGACCGAACCGATATGCCAAAAACTGAATCCGGCTCTTGCTGACATGACTATCTTCGATACCTCCGGCATTGAAGCATGGGTTATGGAAAATAATCCGAAGTATGCCAACCGTATTATTAAACAGTTGAAGGCTTTTAAAAAATCCCATAAACTTGATGATTCCTACGATCCTTACAAAGCAGCCTATGGTTCCATGCCAACTCACGCTGCATCCAATCAGGCGATACAGCAGATGTACATCAACGGTCACTTCTGTTATGCCTATAAATTCGGTATCGTCACAAATGGACTTGGCATTGTCCGCGACATATCTTTCTACAACAAGGATTTCCTAAATGCACATCCTGATATTGTTGTAGAAAAGAAATCGGATTCTCCGGATGAGGATAAATCTCTTGCAGACTCAAAAGCGGCTTCCTGTTTTAATTGATTTTTTAAAAAGCATCCTTTAATAGAGCCGAAGACGTTTCTTGGGGATGCCGCTTTTGATACGATTGAGATCTATAAATCTCTTTTTGAAGACATTGGATTTCGTAAGGCTTTTATTCCTCTCCGGGTAAAATTATCCATGGAAGGAACTGACTACACAGTTAATGAAAATGGCATTCCCTGCTGTCCACACGATTCTACGCTTCCTATGAAACGAGAAGGCAGTAAATCTCATTTAAGAAGCAAACTTCCTACCATGAAATTTGTATGCCCCAAAATGAAATGGATGCGTGATAAGCAGACCGGAAAAACTTATCGTAAATGCCACTGTGATAATCCATGCACCACTTCTTCCTGCGGACGAATGATTTATATTTATCCTGAGAAAAATCTCCGTGCCTATCCCGGTGTAGAACGGGGCTCGCGTGAATGGGAAGACACCTACAAAATCCGTGTAAATGTTGAAAAATCAATCAACCATTTCAAGGATAGTTTCTGCATTGCGAATCGTAAAACGCAGAATGAAAAAACTCTTCATGCTGATTTACTTCTTGCGGGAATCACACAGCTTGTTACCGTACTCGTTGCGGATAAAATTCATAAACATCAATACATACGGAGTTTAAAGCCTTTAATTGCATGATATTCGATATTCATATCATCTTTTCTTCGCAGTCCATCTGGGAAGTCTTTTTTCATGTCTAATTTTGATGTCACCTGCTTCTCATCTTAAGAATCCTGCATTGCAGGATTCTTACCGCATTTTTAATCAGGATTGCGAACTTGTTTCGCAACTACCTACTTTTAGCCAAACCTCATTTTCATCTTTGACTTTAATATCATAAAATATAATTCCTAAACAATCGCTAACAAAAAGTAAAAAAAGAGTAAAGATGCCTCCTTACTCTTTAAGCTTATATCCGATTCCCCAAACAGTCTCTATATATTCGGTCTCGGTAATTTTTTTCAGTTTTTTCCTGATATTGCTGATATGGACATCCAAGGTTTTTGTTTCCCCCATATATGGTTCATCCCATGCATATTCAAAAATGTCCTCCTTGCTAAACACCTGCTTCGGATGTTCCATAAGCAGATCCAGAATAGAAAACTCCTGTTTTGTAATGCAATCTACAGCTTCATCAGATATATAAATGCGATGAGCTTTTCTGTCAAGTCTCAGCTTTCCATACGTTATAAGATCCGATACCATGTCTTTATTTTTATGTCTCAGCTGTACCTGTATCCTTGCAATAACCTCTTTTATCTCAAAAGGCTTTGTTATGTAATCATCTGCACCCTTTGCAAATATATCTATTTTATCATCAAGTTCATCTTTTGCAGTGATCACGATAACCGGAATATCACATTTTTTTCTTATTAATGTCAGAAGCTCCTCTCCCGGCATTCCAGGCAGCATAAGATCCAGCAGTACAAGTGATATTTCCTTATCCTTCATTGAAAACAGCATTGCTGCTTCTGTACCCGACCATGCCTGTACTATATCATATCCGGCTCTTTTTACTGCCGTTGCCAGCAGTTCATTTATATCTTTGTCATCCTCTACTATGAGTATCTCCCCTGATATCATATTTTCCATATTTTATCTTATGCCTTATGGCATTAGCTCCTTATTTTCCACTCTACTGAGCGGCTTTTTTATCATCTTTTTCGTCACAAAGATATGTAAGTTTCTTATTATAAGTTTTTTCGTATACTTCTTTCCATGCCTCGTAGTTTTTATCAAGCATTTCCTTCACGTTCTGAGCCCGTCTTTTGTCCGGATCCGGATACACCGGCTCACAGAAATGTACAGTATATTCCTGGACAAAAAATCCATCCTGATCTAACACATCGCTATCCTCCATCGTGATAAACACAGGAAGCACAGGTTTATCATTCCTTGCTGCAAAGGTAAATGCACCTTTCTGCAGAGGTCTTGGTTTTCTGTAATTCCACCACATTCCCTGCTCCGGATACACTAAAACAAACTGCCCTCTTTGCAGTACACGATCAACAGCTGTAATAAATTTTTCCATTGTCTTGAAGTTTGAACTAAGAGGGAGTGTGTTGCAGTTTCTCATCAAAAATCCATAAAATCCCGGAAATCCTGTATAATTCCCCTCTCTGATCACACGATACATTTTCTTTTTCTTTAGTTTTCCTTCTTCGAATGCAAGCTGTATTGCGAAACTGTCAAACGCATTAAAATGATTGCAGGTAATTACCGCTCCATCTTTTACCTTTTCAAGATTTTCCACACCTACAAAGTCCTTTATTATAAATTGCTTCTTTTTCATGAGAAGGCTTACAAACCAGTGTGCGATCTTGAATGCATACTTTGTCCGTGTCTTACTCTTTATGCTCCTTGGAAGATAGTTTATATCCTCCGGCATAAGTGGCGGTGCCGGTGGATTTTCCTGTGCATCCTCATGGAATCTGCCCTGCATCTCAAGCTCTTTTATATGTTCGATAAGTGCAAGCTTTTCCTCTGATTTACCCGCATTTTTTTTCATAATACGCAGATAATTGTCTTCCCTGTTTATCTCAGATATGGCAAGCTCGACAAGCTTTTCGCCTGACACACTATCCACCTGCCGTTGCTCATCAGTATAATTTGCAAGGCCTTCTTTTATCTCGCCATAGCCTGATGTAAGTTTCGCATACTTCCAGAATATATCAGCAAGACGACAGTCCTCATAATGCCATGGTTTTGCAGCCATGTTGAAGTGGAAAAGTCCAACCTCGTTTACCGGACATGCAAGTTTACCGAATACCTGTGCGTTCCACTTCGGTTCCATATAAAGTACCTGATCTTTGCATATCAGATTAAGATAATCCTGATCCTGGGCTACAACAAAAAGATATATATGAAGCATTTCTATGAATTCATCAAGGAGATGATTTTCACGGAACTGTGTACAGTTTATGAGCATAACCCCGGCATTAAAATATTTTTCACGCTTTATTCCAAGTACTTTTTCCACATAATCCCCAAGTATGTCATTCTGTGCAACAACCCTGTCAGGGCAGACTCCTGCATATAATTTTCCGAGCTTGTGATCATAAAGCTCCGATATATCCCCGACGATTATCGTGTCACTGTCCACATAAAGAGCTTTCCTGTACTGTGGAAACATTTCAGGGATAAATAGCCTGAAATATGTCGTGTTTGAATAGTAATCCCTGATCGGCAGCTTTGTTTCTATGGATTTCATCTTGTCTGTAACATCTACAAAATCTATCTCAAATTCCGGATCAGCCATCGCTGTGACACGGCTTTGTGCCGGTATCCCAATCCCCATGTGCAGTATATAAATATGATACTTCCTGTTTCTTGATGCGTTTTCCATTATTGATTTTATGGAAACCATGGTGTACTTCACAAATTTCTCATCACATGCAAAAAATATAGGTATTTCAGCATGCTTAGTATACTGTTTGATATCCTCTTTGATTTCCGTTATCTTTAAATCCTTTAATTCCATTTTTCTAATCCTCACTTATAAATCTGCGTTCGAAATTTTTCTTTAAATATATATATTCGAACAATATGTCATCAAACTGATCGTATTTGAATATCCGGTGTATTGCACTGACATCCCACTGTTTTATATTTGCAGTATGCGGATATGGCAGATAAAACAGCCTCTTCGAAAAGTGGCGCACTATGGTGTGTTTATGCAGGAATTTCTGGTCATTATATCTTTGCGGCAGCATTTTTTTTGATGTTGTGCTTCTATAAACAGCATCCTGATCCGCAAAAATGAGTTTTTTCGTTTTTATCAGATTTCTTGCCTTTTCAAAAAGTCCCGTCCGTTTTACTTTTTCCATGTTAAAAAGCAAAACTCCGGCATTTATATAATTATGGTTTAAAAAGAACTTACCATAATGATCTCTCGCTGCTGCATATTCATATTCTTCCACATCTATATCGTATAACAGCTCAGGTGGGCGGTTGAACATTATATCAGCATCCAGATATAACAGCTTGTCAGGTATCTGTGGTATTTTGTCCGCAAAAAGCCTGAGCAGTGTATATGGTGAGCAATATGCCCCCTCATTCGGGCACCCCGAAAATTCTTCCATGTATAGGTCTGTGACGTCGATTTTTATAACTTCATTTTGTGTATTATATGTTTTGGCAATCTTGTCAAGATACGATATCTGTTTGTCTGAGACAGGAATGTAGTCTTCTCCCAGATGCGAAACGTCCATTGTAAATATATAAAACCTGTACGGCTCCTTTGATTTTGTCCGCATGAATATCGACAGCATACATGTAAGAATGCCGTCAAATACCTTTACATTTCCTGAAAATAATATATTCCGCATAGCTTTACCTTTATTTTTTCTTTATATATGTGGCCAGGACAAGCGTATTGTTTCTGCTTCTTTCGACCATTGCTTCATATACCCTGTTCCTAAGCTCCACCTTCTGTGCTTTTCGCTTTAAACTGCTGTCAGCGTAAAATGGTCCATCTATATATGTGACTATTTTAGCTTTCTTCCCGAATTTCCTTTTCTGGTAAGTATTAGTAAAACACATTACCGGGCATTTGTTTTGTATCGGATAGCGGAATGAGCTCTCAGTAAACGGTCTGATTTTTGTATAAAATGGCCAGATATGTGCCTCCGGATAAATCATGACACATTTTTTTTCTGTTATTTTTTCTGTTATCTCTTTTATAAAGTTTTTTGCTGCATCCGCATCATCCGGCAGCGGCAATGCACCCAGATATGGTGTCACTTTACCAAATATGGGCATGGAAACATTGTTCGGATGTACTATCACATAAGTATCTGCCGGATGCGAAACCATAGTCGGTATAAGAGCATCAGCAGCCGCATTCGTGTGGTTCCCATACATAAAAAAACCGCTATTGTGCAGCTTTTTAAGTTTTTCTTTTCCTATTATTTTATGATGATATTTTATCTTTAAAAAACACCACGCCACAGGCTTTGCCACTACTGTATAACAAAACCTGTGCAGGAATTTTTTAAGATATGTTTTCTGCGAATAATCGTAATTTTTATCGATTTTTCTGGGAATTATCTTTGCTTTTGAAAATTCATCTTTAAGTTCGTCTTCGTAATAATATATCTGCATACATGACAGTTTACTATTAATACTGCATTTTGGCAAATCAAAAAAAGGATTCTACCCCCATCACAAGCCCGTCTGCGAGATTTTCAAGTGCACCTTCGCTATGATCTGAGCAGGCATTTCCAAGTTCTATATCTACTGATGGAACTGTACTATACGATGTCTGTGTCAGATCTATCGACATAGAGCCTCCTCCATTTATTTTTGCTCCACATGCAGACAGTCCCTCTATAAGACATTCCCCGAGTGCATCATCCTCTCTCCAGTGTGATGCTACAGGCTCCATATCCTTTATTCCGTCCGGCACCGAAATATAAAAGCATCCTTTATCATATGAAAGTCCATCTCCATCCCAGTGCAGAGCGATATGACAGTCTGCCGCATTATTGCATATAACGGTTCTTGCCACATTATCAAGCTGAACATCACTGTCGTCTCTTATCATGAGTACATCGTAGCCTGCTGCTAACAGCCTGCTTTTTAATATTTTTGCCATCTTAAGCGTAACAGCGCTTTCAGGTGTTCCATCGTCAAATGTCATACCGCCTGAAACTGCGATCGCTTTTACGGCTCCTTCTCCCGTTGTTCCACCCGTAGTTTTTGGAGAGCCATCAGGATGACATAGTGTTTTGACTGATTCTCCTCCGCTTGTACCGTGTCCGGCATTGACACCTACTACTATTCCTTTCCTGTTCGATGATGCCCTATACATAACAGCCTCACCGGATGTTATCTTTGCATATTCTGCATATTCCCATGATGGATCAAGACCTATCTGCTGTCCATCCCCATATGAGTCATTATCAGTCCCTCCTGCAGAGCTGCTGCCTGCATCCTGGCTTTCACCTGCACCCTGACCTTCGTCTGCATTCTGGTTTTCATCGGTATCCTGATTTTCGTCTGTATCCTGGTTTTCGTCTGCATCATGTTTTTCATCGGTATCCTGGTTTTCCTCTTCATCCTGTCCGTCCCCGGATTTTTGTGAATCCTCCGCCGTCTGTGATTCCTCACCGTCTTCCGATCTGCTCTCATCAGCCTGTGTTTCTTCGGTCTGGCTGCTTTCACTTACTGTCTGTGTTTCCGGCTCTTTTGTTTTTTCGGATGTCTGCGTATCCCTGCTTTCAGACACAATAGAACTATCTTTTTCTGTATTGCTGCTTCCACATGCACTAAGGCAAAATATCATTATCCCTGTTATTATTGATGCTGTTATTCTTTTCATTGATTTTGTTCTCCATATTGAATTTGTTACATAGCTGTTTCTTATTATAATAAAAAATCTATATATTTTCAAATTTTTAAGTATTTCTTGTAATTATAGTACTGTGGTAGTACAATATACCTATATAAAATTAATGGATCAGGAGAATTAATATGGGATATGATGAAAAAAAATTTAAAACAAAAGCAAATATCAAAGCCCGCCGATTATGGCTTGTTTTCGCTTTGCTGCTGACCGTAAATTATGGTGTTGACACTGCAAATGGTGCCTATTCTATCAGAAATTTTATTATTTTTGCAGTTCTATGCTGGCTTCCTTTCGTTTGCGGTGATCTTCTTCTAAAAACCAGGGGAAAAGATGATGACCGGTACCGGCTATCACTTGTTGTCGGTTATGGGATTTTCTACACTTTTCTCTTGTTTACGACAACATCGCCAATCGCATTCAGCTACATACTTCCTATAATCAGCCTTCTTGTAATATTCAAAGATGAAAAATTCATGTTTTACTGCGCTATTGCAAACTTGTTAAGCCTTATTGCCAGTATAGCTTTTCATATACTTGTATCAGGTCAGAACACTGCTCTTGACCAGAAAAACTATCAGCTTCAGATAGCATGTCTTTTACTTTGCTACATAGGCTATATCATGTCCGTACGTCACCTTAATGAATCTGACGGAGCACTCACCGAGAGCATAAAGTCTGATTTGAATCGCGTTGTCACGACAGTTGAGCAGGTTAAAACCGCTTGCAACACTATAATGGACGGTATAACCGTGGTCCGTGAGCTTGCTTCTGAAAACAAGCATGGCTCAGATGTTGTCGTTGAGGGAATGAATAAGCTTACCGGAAATAACAAGCAGCTTCAGTCCCACACTGCTTCTTCCCAGGAAATGACTACCGATATAAGCTCACAGGTTGAGAATGTTGCAGCCATGATAAATGATATGGTTTCCCTGACAACCGAATCAGGCAAGCATGCCAAGGTCAGCTCTGAGGACCTTGAAGGTCTTGCCCAGACAGCAAAAACCATGTCAGAGCTTTCTACAGAGGTTGAAAGCATCCTGACTACATTCAGAGATGAATTTGAGATGGTTAAAAATGAAACCGGAACAATTGATAATATTTCAAACCAGACAAACCTCCTCGCTCTTAACGCATCTATTGAAGCTGCACGTGCAGGCGAAGCCGGTAAGGGCTTTGCTGTTGTTGCTGAACAGATCCGTACTTTAAGCACTGAGACGAGAAATTCATCCGGTCAGATCAGCGAGGCGCTCTCACGGCTTGACGAGATTTCCGGAAAGATGACCTCATCCATTGAAGAAACACTCCGCCTCATCCAGCTCACTCTTGAGAAGGTAATGCAGACCGGTGAAAATGTAGAGAAAGATTACAAAGGATTCCCATAAGCTTGGAAGCCATATCCGTGAAATCGACACCGCAATGCAGGAGGTTGAAGCATCTAACCAGCAGCTTGTCGACAATATGGAAAAGGTATCTGACATCGTAGAAACCATGACCTCATGTATCGGTGCTTCTGATGCGATAAGCCGCAAGATGCTCAGTAAATATGATGAAAGTGCAACGAATATCAATAATATCGAGACTGTTATCCAATCTCTCATGCACGAGCTCGGAGTTGGTGGATTTATGGGACTTGATGATATCCGCCCGGGTATGAAGGCCAAAGTGATCCTGACAGATGTACAGACCGGCAACGAGTTCCATTGCGAAGTAAAATCCGTTGACGGGAAAGGGCTTAATCTCATTTCCAAAGATGGTTTATCTGTAACTTCTTCAAGGCCTTGTATTTTATATGTTACAGTCGGTAACGTAATGTACTGTTGGAAAAAGCTCATGATCACGCCTGACCTTGCAGTGCCTATCAATACACAGCCGGAGATTTTAAACCGCAGAAAATATCCACGACTGGATTTATCAAATGATTGTACTATCCACATTAAGAAAACTAATACCACTTTTAAGGGAAAGCTCGACAATATAAGTGCAAACGGCTTTGCATTTTTGACAAAGGATCCTTATTTTGTTGATAACAAGGGCGCACAGATCACTATCTCGATAGAGGACTTTGCGCTTGCTGACCACTCAGTATTGGAGGGATATGTAATCCGCTGCTCAAATAATGAGGGAACATATATCGTCGGCTGCCAGATGCCTGAGGATAATTATTATATCCAGACATATGTCAATGAACAGCTTCACAGACAGACCACATAAAAATACCGCACAGCCAATAACCAATTCGGCTGTGCGGTGTTTTTTATTTATTGAACCATTCTTTCATTACATCAAATATTTTTACAAGCTCTTCTTCTTTTATCACATATGGCACCATTGAATACATATATGATAAAAATGGTCTTGAGAATACTCCTCTTTCATAAGCAAACTGCTGGAATCCATCAAGTGTTTTGGGATCATAAACCTCCACACATGTACATCCTCCCATTATGCGTACTTCCTTTATTCCCGGAGCATTAAATCCGTCCATTTCTTTATGTGATATTTCCTCAATCCTCTTTACCTTGCTCATATAGTCATCACGCTCGAATATCTCTATCCCTTTAAGAGCTGCTGCGCATGCCAGAGCATTTCCCATAAATGTCGGTCCGTGCATAAGCGCATGCCTGTCATTATCGCTGTAAAATGCATTGAACACCTTATGGTTTGCCACTGTGACTGCATGGCCTATATAACCGCCTGTAAGAGCTTTTCCGAGTACAAGTATATCAGGCAACACCAGATCAGCGACAAAACGGTTTCCTGTACGTCCAAATCCTGTCGCCACTTCATCAAATATAAGAAGCACATCATATTGATCACACAATTCCCTTGCTCTTTGGAGAAATGATATGTCATACATCCTCATACCGCCTGCTCCCTGTAAAAGAGGCTCCACGATAAAACAGTTTAACTTGTCATGGTATTTTTCAAATGCCTCCTCCAGTGCCGGTATCTCTGTCGGTATATGCACAACTCCTGTTTTTTCCTCAAATGCAAAATGATAGTCTTCATCATCGCCTACTTCCATTGCCTTAAAAGTATCTCCGTGATAGGCATGCTCCAGTGCAAGGACCAGAGGACGTTTTCTTCCCTGGTTTGTATTATACTGTAAAGCCATTTTGAGTGATACTTCTACGGCAACACTTCCTGAATCCGAAAAGAAACAATAATCTAAATCTCCGGGCAGAAATTCCTCAAGCTTCTTTGAAAGCTTTTCTACCGGATCATGCGTAAGTCCGCCGAGCATAACATGGCAGAAATGATCTGCCTGTTCTTTTATAGCTTCTGTAAGCTCAGGGTTTTTATATCCGTGTATCATGCACCACCATGATGATACCGAATCGATAAGCTTCTGATCCTTCGTGTATAAGTAAACACCATCCGCATCGACAATCTTATATGGTGCTTTCATTGTTTTCATCTGTTCATATGGATACCAAATCATTTTTTCTCCTAACTGTAGAGTCCTTTAAGCAGCTCTACGTCTATATCAAGTTCTGTGTCGTATTTTTTTACTTTTGCAAGTGTCTTTATTCCAGTCATATATTCACACATAAATATATTGTCATCTTCCATGACATTTCCCGGATGATAATTGTTAAAAATGATTCCCTTTATAGGGAGATCATGTGATTTCATATATTCTACTGTAAGAACCACGCTGTTTATCGTACCAAGTCCTGCATCTGCTATTATGATAGACGGCATATCCAGTTCATGTATGATGTCCTCAAGCTGTATCTTTGCCTCATCAAAGCATATCGGACAGAGTATTCCTCCGCTGCCCTCCATTGTAATATAATCATACTTTTCACAGACATTTTTATATCCTTCTTTTACAACATCCATCTCCACCGGATTTCCCTCTATTCTTGATGCGAGATGCGGTGAATATGCATTCTCATAAATGTATGGACACATCTGTTCAAGCGGCTGTTCTATACCGGATGTCTTTTTTACAAACAGCGCATCCCCTGGTATTAGTGAGCCATCTGCTCTTCTGTCGTTTCCACTCATAGCAGCCTTATAATAGGCTGCGTTTTCTCCCGCTTCCTTTAATTTCTTTACGATCAGGCCTGTTACATATGTTTTTCCTATATCTGTACCTGTTCCTGTTATAAAAATAGATTTACTCATCTTATCACATCCTAACTGTTATTTCTTTTTCCAATATTCCGGTGTCACATCACGCCCCATATCCTCAAGCAGTTTCCTGTCAGTTCTTATAGTCGCACAAGCTGCGGTGGTCAGCATATTTCCTGTGATCGTTGCCGATGCGCCTGATCTAAATGCAAGTTCACCATCATTTGTAAGCAGTGCTCTTCCTGCTGCAAGTCTTATATCTGCCCTTGGATTAATGTACCTGAAAAAGGCGATTGTCCTTAATATTTCCGGCTCTGTAAGTCTCCCAAGTCCTTCAAGAGGAGTTCCAGGGATTGGCATAAGTGCATTTATCGGAATTGAATCCACTCCGACTTCTGCAAGACTTACCGCCATATCAAGGCGGTCTTCCCATGTCTCACCCATTCCGATTATTCCGCCGGAGCAGGCATACATGCCTTCTGACTTTACTTTTTTCAAAGTTTCTATTTTCATCTCATATGTATGTGTTGTACATATATTAGGAAAATTGCGCTTTGATGTCTCTATATTGTGGTGGTAGCTTGTAACACCCGCTTCGTGAAGTCTGTGAAGCTGTTCCGCAGTTAAAAATCCCATTGAGGCGCAAAGGTCTATATTACATTCATTTTTCATCGTCTCATAAGCATGTACCGCCTTGTCAAACTCTTCCCCTGTAAGAGCCTTTCCGGCTGTGACTATCGAAAAGCGGTCAACTCCTTCGCTTTCATTCATCTTACATGCTTCTAATATTTTTTCCTCAGGAAGAAAATCGTATACCTCGCAGTCTGTATGATTATGCGCAGACTGTGCACAGTATTTACAGTCCTCCGGACATTTTCCACTTCTGCCATTGATTATTGAACAAAGATCTACCTTGTTTCCTACAAATTCTTCCCTGATCATATCTGCGCCTTTACAGAGTTCATCCAGATCACATGTCAGGAAAAATGAAAGATCATCATCCCTTGTTATCCTTCTTCCATCTATTATTTCCTGTGCCAATGTTATTGCATCCATACTTTATCCCCTTTTGCTTTTATTGTAAGTTCTTCCAGTCCTATTAAAGGCTTTACTCTTTTTGCAAGTACCGCACCAAGTATGCTGAGTGCTATATCGCCCGGCACCGCCAATATAAAGCAGTATAAAAACAATGGCCATACTGCAATCGGTGTATTTATCACGTAGTTACATACTATGTAGTAGTAGATCATTCCGAACGCATAAACAAAAAACAGTCCTGCAAGGTTTGCTGCAAGATATCCCGGAATTGTTTTCTTTTTCATATGCTTTGCTATATAACCTGTTACAGCTGCACCCACGATAAATCCTATTATGTAGCCGAAGCTTGGCTTAAATATGTACCAGATCCCGCCGCCTTCTGAAAATATCGGAAGTCCTGCAAGTCCAAGCAGCATATAAAAAGTTACCGATAATGCACCAAGCTTTGGTCCAAGCAGAAGCCCCGCCATCATGGTAAATAAGTATTGCAGTGTAAACGGCACCACCGGAACCGGTATCTTTATAAATGCTCCGACTGCGATCAGTGCTGTGAACAATCCACAGTAGATTAATGATTTAGTTTTTGTCATCCTATTGTAAACCTCTCTTTCTCTTATGGTTAACAATAATAATTTAAAAAAAGATTACTGTCAATAGTAATCTCTTTTTTTCCTGATTTTTTACAAATGTTATGTTATTTCCAATCAAAATCTTCGTATCTGCATAAGCCCTTATCATACCACTCGCAGTTACTACAGCTTTTTTCAAATACTTCCTTTGTCAGGTATTTCTGTGCATGTTCCTTTAATTGGCGGTATGTATAAGTTTTATTACCATTAAGCTTTAATGGTTCCAGCAGCTTTTCATCCTTCTTTTGCACATGGTTCGTTATGTCAACGCAATATCTGCCATCTACAAGATTAGGGCATTTCTTACATATCTCGTCCGGATGTGTAACCAGAAGAAGCGTTTCATCCTGATTTTCGTTAAGCCAGCTCACCATTTTTGTCATATTTTCGCAAAATGGTCCACTGTAACCATAGCCTTTATAAAGATTTGTGCACATAATATGATGTACCCGAAATTTGTTCATTTCATATATCCTCTTAATACTATTTCACTATTTTCTATTCTTTTGATTTTCATAATACGCTTAAACAAGCATGAGCAGTGTTCCTGCTATTATAAGCACAAGTCCGGCAAATGATTTTATCGTCAGCCGCTCCTTGAATACTATGTATGAAAATGCGATAGTCACAACTATGCTGAGTTTGTCTATAGGTACTACAACACTCGCAAGCCCATCCTGCAATGCCTTGTAATAACATAGCCACGAACTGCCTGTTGCCAGTCCTGAAAGACAGATAAAGCCCAGTTCATTTTTCTCTATATGCTTTATGGTATGCTGTTTTCCGGTAACAAATACAACTATCCATGCCATTATAAGAACAACGGCCGTTCTTATTGCTGTACCCAGATTTGAATTAATCTCCTCTATTCCAACTTTTCCCAGTATCGAAGTCAGACTGGCAAAAACAGCCGACAGCACTGCATAAAACAACCATCCATGAGATCCTTTTGTCTTATCCTGCTCGTCCTGTGATATTTCTTTTTTTGTGATCATCATATATGTACCGATTGTTATAAGCACTACGCACACCAGTTTAAGCGCACTTATTTCTTCCCTGAAAAAGATAAATGCCAGTATGATAGTAAGTATCGTGCTGGATTTATCAATAGGCACAACTCTATTTACATCGCCTATCTGAAGTGCCCTGAAATAGCACAGCCATGAAGCTCCGGTCGCAATGCCTGAAAGTATGAGATATATCCATGTTTTTTCAGATACATCCATTATCTGCCCTTGTGCTCCAACAACAAATACCATGATCCACGAAAATATCAGGACTACAATGGTCCTTATCGCAGTTGCAACATTAGAATCCGCTTTTTTAATACCACATTTTGCAAGTATAGATGTAAGGCCTGCAAAAAATGCAGATCCAAAAGCATATAATACCCACATTTATTTCCTCTCCATTCCATCCTTAAACATCTATCCTAAGACGCATTTAACAATACAGCGCATAGCTTGACAGCGCAGCATAAATCCTGCTCCTGAACAATAACCAGTATATCACAAAATAAAAAATTGTAATATAAATTATAACTCAAACTTCGCACATTAAAATGTGCCTATGCACCTTGAAAATTCAATAATAACTGGCATAAAAATAGCATGAAACCAATGGTTTTGGTATAATTGAGTTGTCGAAAAACAATTACAAAACGGAGGCTCATGCTATGAATAAAAGTATAACACAAGCGACTCAAAATGATAAGCAGATTTCTAAATCTATCAAACGATTTTTCAAGGTTTCATATTTCCTCAGCCTTGAAAGCGCCAATGCCTATAAAGGAAAGGCACTCCGGTAACGGAGATTTTCAATACATGTTTCTGCTGATTTTCTCTAACAGAAGTATGTATATGAGTCTGCTTACAGGAAAAATACTCCTGATTTTGCAAAAGATACCGTGTATCGTTTCATGAAGATGGTACAAATTAACTGGATGCGTTTTACTACAATCCTTGCATCCAGAATCATAAACAACGCTATTCTTCCACTGGATTCGGAAGACCGTGCCAATGTTCTTATTATAGACGATTCCATGTTTGAACGTAACCGTTCTAAAAAGGTAGAGCTTCTTGCAAAGGTCTATGACCACGCAAAACATAAATATCGCTTCGGATTTAGAATGCTTACTCTTGGATGGTCAGATGGGAATTTTTGCCGGTAAACAGCATTCTTCTTTCTACAGAAAACAAAAAGAATCGTATCAATGAAGCGGCTGAGGTAGACAAAAGAACCGTTGGTTACAGGCGCAGAAAGCTGTCTATGGAAAAGGAACCCATGCCATGCTTACACTTCTGGAAACTGCTAAAAGTCAATTCCGGCAAAATATGTCCTTTTGACAGTTGGTTTTCATCTCCAAGCACCCTTCATGCTGTCAAGCGAATGGATTTTGATGTAATCGGAATGGTGAAAAATCTCCAAAATGTTTTTCGCTACGATGGTGAAGATATGTCTTTAATTTCCATTTACAACAAAAATAAAAGAGACGAGGCAAATCAAGATATCTGCTTTCTGTTATGGTTGATGTAGTGAATGATGGGGACATAATTCCTGCCAAAGTAGTTTATGTTCGCAATCGCAACAAACGCAAGGAATATCTCTGCCTCATTTCCACAGATGTAAATCTGGATGAAAATGAAATCATCCGGATTTATGGAAAACGCTGGGATATAGAGGTATTTTTCAAGGTATGCAAAAGCTACCTTAACTTGAGCAGAGAATGCAATTCTCTGTCCTATGATGCAATGACTGCGCATACCACAGTTGTTTTCACCCGATATATGATGCTGTCACTGGAAAGCCGGGAATCAATGATAACCGGTCACTTGGGGAGCTTTTTTTTTTTTTCTGACGAAATGTCTGATATCACATGGATACAGGCTTTTCAGATGCTGCTCCAAATGTTCAGAACAATGCTTTCAGATAACACTGAACTTTCAGACGAAAAAATCGATGAATTGGCGAATGTATTTATGGATGCACTTCCTGCATTGTTGAAAACAAAACTCCAAGCTGCTTAAGGTCTGAACATTGACAACTGAATAACTGCCAGGTATTGAATTTTCAAGGTGCATAGCTAAAATCTATGTGCGAAGTTTGAGTTATAATATAAATTGACGCTGACTTGAAAAAGTAAATTCCAGTGCAGGGATAAATTCCACCACGCTTTAAAATTCTTTGATTTTTTAGAATTGTGGGAGGCTAAATCCTTATAAAACTGCTATAATTAGATTAACTTTCCATAAAACATCTTACTTTCAGGCATGGCAAACAAGCCTCTGGATCGTTTCTGTGCGAAACTAAATTCCACAGGCCGCATTCAAAAAATGTGAATTGTTAAGTTCCAGCCTGACAGCAGATTTTTATGCTAAGTTAATGGTTAAAGCGAATCAGCTTAGGCGTCAGATTGACCTCGTCGGGTGGAATCGGCCTAAGCTGAAGTGCTTTAAGATGTCTATACCATAGTTTTCAAGTGCTACATCATACGGTGTTCGACCACCAAGGCTTTCTCTTGGGGTTGAATTTATGTGGTCTACGATAGTTCTTAAATCCCATTGGGTGAGATATTCAAAGCTAGTCTTTTTAGGAAGAATCATTCGAAGCATGGTATGTGTCTGTTCGATGCCGCCTTTTTGACCGCTTCTCATCGGATCACAGTAATAGATGCTTGACCGCATAATGCCATTAATGCCGTTTTCGAGAGACTCTGGATCTCCGAATTCGGATCCGCGATCCGTAAGAATCGTGTTGAATAAGGTTAAAAAATCATATGTGCCAAGTTGGTGTTCCAACTTGTTAAGAAACAAGTTTTACGGCACCTTTGGTGCATCTGTTCATAATGAATGCAAGAAACAGTTTTTCACGGGTTAAGAAGAATGTCAGGATGACACGCTTTGAGTCCTGTGATGAGTGAACGGTATCCATTTCAGCAAAATGGTCAAGTTCAAGGGCTTGAAAATCAGAAAACATACGTCTGATAAAACGGATCTGTTTTTGATCTGGGTCTTGTGTACTTTGCGGGGTTTGAATTTTACCTGACGTTTCAGATCGATGTTTCTTGCGGACAGGATTCCTTTATCAAGGTAAGAATATAGAGTTCTCACGGACATATCGAGTTCTGGATGATTCGTTATAATCTGATATGGAGACTGGCCCTGAAAATCAGGGCGTGATGACCATATCTTTCTGATGCAGTTCGTGTCTGGTCATGTTTATACCGGCCCTGGAATGTGAAAGACATTCTTTGTATTTGCGGTCAGCAAAAATAGCATCATAGCGGTATTTGTGGGCAGTCGTGCAGTGATTGCTTTTGGACAACCATTACACACATAAGGTGCTTTATCGAGTTGGTTACATCGTTCTTTGACAAAGTCCGGACATGTCTGGTTGCAGGTTGGACAGGTGGTACATTTGACACCGCAGAGAATGATCTTGCCACAGGCATTGACTTTTTTGCAATGATATCTGTGGACGCAAAAGTTATGTGCATTGTTAAAACAGCCTTTGTGATACCAGTCGCTGAGCCTGTGCAGCCTGATTTCTTTTGAGATTGTTGTTGGATCTTTACAAAGATATCTTGCAATGTCCTTAAAAGAACAGCCAGCGTTTAGGGATTTTTCAATGTATTTGCGATCTTCGAGAGTAAGATGTTTTTGATTACCGGGAATATATTTGCTCATGCTAGTTCTCCTTCTACTGCTGTCAGAAGGCCAACATGAGCATACCATTTATGATATGAAAGATTAAACTCCACTTGTGCAGAAGAGAATTCCACTGTATAAATGGAGGGTAGAATTAAACTTTGCAATTTTCAAATATAAATTGACCTAAAATTTTTCTTTACAATGTCTTATCGTTGTGTTATAACAGAATCTGTTAAAAATAATATTTCGTATTAGCAGAGTAGAAATCTGTGCGTTAAGTGCCATGTGAACAGGGAGTTGTCACACGGACGAAAAATAAAAGCATTGCTTTTGTTTGCGATACAGGATTCGCATCCCGCTGCTGCATAAAGGTATTTATGTCTCCTCTATGCGGTTTTAGGAAACTGCTAAGGAAGGAGGCTTTTTTTATGCAAAAATTAAAAGAACTTTATCAACACTCACTTAAGGAATTCTGCAACACCAAGACAGTTGTGCTCTGTGGAATCCTTGCCGCTCTTGCCATCGTCTTAAGCATGGTTGCAAGTATCCAGTTTGGTCCTTACATCAGAATCGGTTTTTCCGGTCTGCCAAACCGCATCGTTGAGTTTCTATTCGGTCCTGTGGTTGGATGTCTGTTTGGAGGTGCTCTCGATTTCCTGAAGTATATTGTAAAACCAGATGGTCCGTTTTTCTTTGGATTTACTTTTAACGCCATGCTTTCCGGTCTGATCTACGGCACCCTGCTCTACCGCCGTCCTGTTTCCATAAAGCGTATCGTGATTGCCGAGTTTATCGTAAAACTTGTCATCAACTGCGGTCTGAACACGCTCTGGCTATCTATGCTTTACGGAAAAGGCTTTATCGCACTGATCGGTCCACGTATCATCAAAAACATTATAATGCTGCCGATCGACAGTATCATCCTGTTATTTACACTGACTTATGCTGGAAAAATTGCAGCAAAATTTGGTTTTTTCACAATGAAAACAAGGTCAGAAGAATGTGCCTGATCGCATAAGCTATTATCCTAAATAATATTTGTCAAAATAAAATACAGGGGTGTATATCTGTAAATGATCATACACCCCTGCATTATTACAATTACTTATAATAATTTCTTTTCCATAAAACCCATTAAAATATAAACAATTTATAAATTATTAGCACTCTCTATTGACGAGTGCTAATAATAGGTGTATAACATAGTCAAGAACAAAGGAAAGGAACAAAAAGCCAAGGCTTTAAGTTCTTAAAACATCCCGGTTCCAAAGAAACAGGTTGACGCAGATTTAGATTTAAAAAGGAGAGATGACTTATGTTAATGCCTAGTATTTTTGGAGAAAACTTATTTAATGATGACTGGATGGATTTTTCATTTCCTGATGTTGACAAGGTGCTTTATGGCAAGCATGCAAAGAACGTTATGAAAACAGATGTCAAGGAAACTGACAACAGCTATGAAGTAGATATAGATCTTCCGGGCTTCAAGAAAGACGAAATAGAAGCAAAGCTTGAGAATGGTTATCTGACCATCAGTGCTTCTAAAGGTCTTGATAAGGAAGAAAAGAATGAAAAGGATGGTACGTACATCCGCAAGGAGCGTTATTCCGGTGCTATGAGCAGATCCTTCTATGTTGGCGATGAGCTTAAACAGGAGGATATCAAAGCTAAGTACGAGGATGGTATCCTTAAGCTTTCAGTTCCAAAGAGCGAGCCAAAGAAGGTTGAAAGCCATAAGACTATCGCCATTGAAGGATAATCTTCTATTTTAAATGCTCTGTGCATTGCACAGAGCATTTAGTTTTCATATCATTATACTCTTTTATAAATGATCGGTTCATCATATCCGAAGGTTTTCTTTCCATTAACTTCCATGCTTTCTGATACCTCCAGACACTCCTCTGAAAATTTTTCCCACAGACAAAATATCATAACCGGAGTAAAATGGCTCACACTGCCGCCTTCCCAGACACCATTCTTTTCCTTATATATTGCTGGTGTAAACTTGTCTGACTTTTTAAGTTTACTATATTCTACAGTCTTCATTGAATCATATGAAAATGTGTTCTTATCTTCTCCTTCCGGAATTTCATAGGATGAAAGCATAATCCCGTCATTGCTATCTGTAATAAGAAATAAATGTGGTGATGCATGGCGCCGTCCATCCGTCTCGTAATAGCTTTCTTCTACGATAAATATTCCGTTGAAATCATTTGGGATATTTTTAATTTTATCATTACAGACAGTATTCACATGCTGTGCGTACGGGAATGTTTTTCCTGACGCTTTCATTTGTTCAAACTGTTCTTTATTATCAAAATTTCCTGTCATAAGTTCAACAAATCTTTCTACATCCATTATAATATCCTGCCTCTCTATAATATTATATTCCTGCCATTCTGGTTTTACATATTTATATTGATCCACACTAGCTTGTAATAGATTATTTTGTTTTTTCAACAGATAGCACTTCTCCCTCAAACGGATCCACCTCAGAAATCGTTCCTGTATATTTTACAGTCACGGTATCACCGTTGCTGACATTCTCCAGGCCTTCCGGCTTTTCTTCAAAAGTAAAGCTATATGGTGTATCATTTTCATCCGTGACGACAAACATAAAATCCTTTATATCATCAATTGTTCCTGTCACTTCATTTTCTTGTGCTGTTTCTTCATTCTTTTCCTCTTCACTATTACCTGCCACAGCATTATCCTGCTTAGTTGTTTCAACATTAGCCTGATCTGTCTGTTTCTGTCCACAGCCTGCAGTTAATCCCGCACAAAACATAATACCTAATACAATCGCTGCTACTTTCTTTTTCATCATTTCTATACCTCTTTCTACTTAATTATCCGTACCCTGCGAATACTTTTTAAAAGATTACATTACAATTTAATATATGTAAATAGTATGATGGTAAAATTAAAGAAATATTTATTTTTCTCCTCTATCATTTTATTTATCATCAGTCATCCTGATATACTCATACTGTGGTTTGAAATCATCACTGTCACAGAGTTCATAGTAATACATAAAAATTCTTTCCATGATATTTGGGATCTGATTTTCCTGTGGCTCAAAGAGTATTATCAGATACTGCATCGAACTGTAGCGTGTGCAGACATCCACCTTTCTTATTTTGCTGCAGATAGCCTGCTCCATATAATCAAGCGCCTTTTCAATTTTCTCTATATCTGCTTGCTGCTCCGGCATAGTATTCATAGTCACCATGATCAGATAGCAGTTGTGCTTATGCCTCTCTCCTACATTTTTCATGAACTCATAGATCCTTGCAAACTCCCTGTAATTTAAGCCAAGTGCCCCTGTGTAGCTACCACTCTCCTTTAAAAGCTTTGCCACGTTTCGTATATCCACACTCAGATTTGGATTCTCCATATTGTCAGCTAAAAGCTGCTCATAGAAGTAATATGTTCCCTTACAGTTCTGCTTCACATAGTATAATGCTTTATCCGCCCTGTTATAGTCACTTTCAAACGTGGCTCCCTTTGTCGTCAGGCACAGTCCTGCGGAAAGAGCAGCCTCTTTTATCTCACAGTCTGCTTCCCTTGCATTCCCGAAGCTCTCAAATATATGCTTTACAACACTCTCTGCCTTTTTTCTGTCAGAATATGGCATAAATATAAGGAACTCATCACCGCCAAGCCTGCAGGCTGCAAAGTTCTCATTTTCAGTCTCTTCCGCGAGCAGATTTCCTATGAGCTTAAGTGCCCTGTCACCTGCCTTGTGGCCATGCACATCGTTGACTTTTTTGAGATTATCCATATCTATAAAGGCAAGACAGCCATCATTCTCCTGCATCAGGGCTGCTATTATCTGCTGTCCACGGCTGCGCATATGAAGTCCGGTCAGATAGTCAATACTGTCTGCTTTTTCCTGACTGCTCATGGTTTTCATGACCTCAGATATGAATTTGTCTGCTGCCGACTCGATATCTGCATTATCCTGGTATCCATGAACTGATTTATTATTCTCATCTATCACAACCATGCCATTGTCAAGCATATCAACAAACATCTTCGAAATCTGCGGGTCAAACTGCGTACCGCAGTTATCCAAAAGTTCTTTGCGGATATTTTCATCACTTGCTATCTGGCTTCTCTCACTTGGCAATACACATTCGGCAATTATAAATCCAATCGTTAAAAAGGCCATTATTATATAAAACAATGACCTCTTTGTCCTGCTTACGCTGTATCTATCCATAATTTATCCTGTTCTGCAAACATCCAGTCTGCTTATGATCGTCAGCTGTAGACACTACTGATGTACCCTGACATTGCGGCTTAGTCTTTTATGCCGCAGCAAAAAATCATACATGCTTGTGGAGCAATTATTTGCAGAACCAGTATAGCGTTTTTAAATTAACTAAACCATATTACTTGCTCATAACTGTCTGTTGCTTAACAAATGCTGATCAAGATCGGCTATACTGTCTGCTGTTCAACCATCGTATTGATTTCTTTGCTGATCTTATTTACATACATCATGATTGCTACACCTGCAGCAAAAATTACTATTGTGACAATTATTCCAACTGCTGAAAAGCAAAGCTGGCTTAAATATCCGATAAACGGAGTCTTGGCAATGACCTGCCCCTTTACTACCTTATATGATACACCATTTCCATCACGAAGTGCAATCTCTTTTGCTGAGGAATCATTTGAATCCACATAGTATGAATCAACTGTTCTGTTCGATGAATCTGATGATTCAATGGCTACTATATTGCCATCATCATAAGAGGCCTCGTCTATAGTCTTTAAATATACAACGCTGCCGTATTTTGAGATATTTCCTGTGTGGTCTGTGCCCGAAAGATATGTATAATAGCCAAATATCGGTGGAAGCACGACCGGAAGCACTATAAGAACTGCCACGATGACAAGCACATAGCCAAGTATTGTAAGCCCTGTCCTTTTGCCCTTTTTCTCGTCTACTGTCTGATTGTTGTTGTTTGCCTTTTTACTCATATTAAGCTCCTTTCTGTTCATAAACCTCATCTCACTACAAATTGAGTATTTCCCTGTAATCTGTTGCATCAGCCGCTACAGCAGCCTTTTTCTGCATGGCAAGCGCCTCGTCTATAAGATGTGGCATTGCCAGTGTCATATTGAGCGCATCTGCCATATCAGCATACTCACTCTCCTTAAATATATTCGTGTCTGCGGTGTAATATGCGTTGTGCATAGTCTCCTCATAGCCCACTATAAGCATGTTGTTTAAGAAAGCTCTGTGAACCGCATCCACTATCTCTCCCTCATAATTGATATCGAGGTAGAAATCACATTTTTCAAACAGTCCGTCCAACACGGACATCTTCACATTAGGGTATAGTGACACATTCTCATACTGCCCTGCTGACATAAGCTTTGACGACATCTCTGTGATGGCCGCCACATGAAAATGCATCTGTGGCATAAGCGATGCAAGCTCTGTCAGATGCCCCACATTCTCTGAATTGGTAAATACGAGTATGTGCGGTCTGTGCTTATTTTCCCTGACGAAGCTGTAGATGTATCCAAGCTGCTTTACCTTATCGACCGGGGCACCAAGTGCTATAAGCCTGTCATAAGAGTCCTTGTGCGATACAAATATGCGCTTTGCCCTCGTTCCCTGATCATGCAGTATGATCTGCATATTGCCGGGTATTTCCCCATCCACCGGCTCATGCCAGAATAGTGCGTCTCGAAAGCCGTTTGGCGAAAGCGCCTGTGATGCAAAAAACGGATATGACAGAGAGTTGAAATAAACCGCTGTATCCTCAAGCCCTGCACATCTGATGAAAAACGCTATAAAGTCAGTCTTATTTCTGAAGATCCAGTCCTTATCCTCCCATCTGACGAGAATATCACCGGTGACGAAGTTCTCCATTATAATCTCCCTGCCCGCCACATCAAAAAACTTTCTGAGTGCCTTCTGCCCCTTTTTATTAAAAATTGTGTGACAGAAAATTGCGCCATACCTGTTATAATGCTCTGAAAGCCTGACCTGACCGGCATCATCGAGCCAGTCAACGATCTTGACCAGCCTCCTGTGCGTAGGCTCCGTGAAAAATATCCTCGCCCTCTCTCTGGTGCGGTCCATGACCTTCGCGGATGAATTATTTCCCTCTATGCGCCAGTAATCAGGAATCTGTATCTGATTGAAATACAGCGGTTTCCCCGGTAAGCTGTCAGCTTTCCTGTAATCGCCTAAGAAAAATCCATACACGCTCATCACATCATCCGGCAGGAAACCGTCATCCTCAATGACTGCTGCATGAAAGGCAGCACCGGCATTCTTAAATGACTCAAGGAGATTTCTGCTCTCGCCCGAAAATGTATCAAACAGCAGTGTGATACCCTTTGCCGTGTGTGTTACTTCAACAGCTCTATCCATCTGTGGACCACCTCCTTAGTCAGATATTCTTTGGCATTCTCATATGAATGTTCTGAAAATGCATCCATGTCATCCTCTGTAAACAGTCTTACTATATGCTCAGATAGGAGCTTTATCTTCTCCTTCTGATCCATCTCATCGGTGATTGAAATTTTGTAGCCGTTTTGTCCATCATCGATAAAGGTCTGGTTGCCATATCTTACATCAAAGCCCACTATAGGAAGCCCTGAGCCTATGGCCTCCATGAGCGTGAGCCCGAAGCCCTCGCTCTGCGAAGCTGAAACATACGCATCATAGTGCTTGTATACATCATCTAATTTCTGCTGTCCCATCAAATGCACATAATCATCACAGCCAAGCCTGCCGATGAGTTCCTTAAGCTTTGCCTCATCACTACCCTTGCCATATATGTCAAGTGAAATATCAGGCACACTTTCTTTTGCCTTCACAACAGCCTCCACCAGCCAGTCACAATGCTTCTCAGCCGCCAGACGTGATGCAGTGATGAGAGAGTGCCTCTTTCTCGGCTCATCAGCATACTTAAGCTCATCCAGACTACCCACAGGGATAGTCACCACATGAGGCTCTTTTCCACAGTATTTCTTAAACTGCTGCCTCATAAGCTCATTCTGCGCATCAGTCGCTGTGATGTAGAAATCTATGTGCTCTGTCTGCGAAAATGAATACTCATAAAAGTTATTCCACAGTATGTAATCATCGTCCGTGCCACCCTCGCTGAAATGATCCGCATGCACCACGATGCCTACGCGCGCCGGTCCACAGTTTTCGAGGATTGCCTGACCTATGCCTGTCGTCCTGTCGATGATCACCACATCATCAGCCGTTAAGTTAAGCCGCCTTACCATGTATCCGACCAGGTCAGCCTTGTTGTAAAGCACCTGTGATCCGATCCTGTAAAAGGTGCTGTCATCCTCTATGACCTCCTCGTAACACACCGAGCCATCCTCATTGAAAAATGTCCTGCCGTACAGATGAGCCTTGCCGTCAAGCGGAGCATAGTACTCGCTGAAGGTCCTGCAATAGGTGTAAAAATCCTTCCTGATCAGGCAGCCGTTTGAGACAATCTCGACTCTGTGCACGAGATCACTTGTATCATCGACCATGTAGCAGGTGTAGAACCTGCCACTCTCCTTAAACTGATACCTGCACGTCTTACCCTCTCTGGAAAAGTTATAATCCTCCTCTGCCATCGCAGCCTCAAGCTCCTTTAGAGTAAAGGTGACAGGCGATGTCCTCACATCTGTAAAAAATGTGTACAGCCATATCACTTCCTCATCCAAAAAGCCAATGTTTTTTGTCATGTGCTCTATATTTTCGTTTGGAAACATATCTGTGAAAACAAACCTTGCCGGAATGTGCGCCCTGCGCAGCAGATTAGCCCTGTAGCTCTGCGCATACTCCACACCGCTTGAAGCCCAGCCAATTCCGAGATTGAAGTTATATACCATATGATTCTCCTCGTATCTGTCAAACTATTGATATAATAATGTATGTATTCATAACCCCCATGCATATTTGCAAAAAAGCACTATAATGTGTGAGATTGGTTCTGAATAGTTACCTTTAAGGATATATGATCTGCAGCCTGCCATCCTTATCAATTTTTACATCACTAAGTAAAATATTCCTTATGATATTACATTTTACTGCTTTTTCTGTATCCAAAAACGACTCGAAAGCCTCATTTTGGTATTCAAACATAACATTTCTCTGTGCAGATGCCCTTCCGGCTACCGCATACTTAAGCTGCTCAAGGTAGTCGATCAGCTCTACCCAGCCATCATCCACTGCCTTTAAAGTTGCCTCACGGATAAACTGTTCATAAGCCTCCACATTACCTATGCGCTTACGCTGTCTTGAAAGCCCCTGATATACACGGAGCATCAGGTGGTTACTTATTGTGACTGCGCTTTCCATATCAGACTTTGACAGACCAGCATCAAGCTTATATGAGATGTTGTCGAGAATGTATCTGTTTAATATAGAAATGTATTGCTCTGTATTGTTTTCGTTATTTTTATCGTCATATTTCTTTCTGCCATGGAGACTGTAATGTTTCTTGTTATTTTTTATGTATTCAAAATGTTCCACGAAGTCTGCGATATTCTCCCTTGCAATCCCTACTATCTTCTCCTCCTCGATTCTTGCACCGCTTAGCAGATTCTTTCTGGTTGCATATATCAGGTCACGCTGTCGCTGGAGAACCTCATCATATTGCACTGATCTCCTGCGGTTGATCTCTGCCATCTCATTATTTAATCTCTGGCTTTGATTTACGATACGCCTTATCCGGCTCTTACTTATCCAGCGTTTTCCATCAATATATTTTTCGAGTTTTTCGTCATCCTCGGCTCCAACGATATCATCCTCAAGGCTCACATAATACTGGCTGAAGCCCGGATCTCCCTGTCTGCCGGCACGGCCCCTTGCCTGCCTTTCAGACCTTCTGTTTTCCATCCTTCCAACACCTATAACAGCCAGACCGCCCAGCTCCTTAACACCATCTCCAAGCTTTATATCCGTGCCCCGGCCTGCCATCGTAGTTGCAACCGTGACCGCATTCATCTGGCCTGCGCCTGCGATAATCTGTGCTTCCCAGAAAGCATTGCTTGCATTAAGTACATTGTGCGGGATATTATACTGTATCATCAATCTCGAAAACAGATCGGTATCTGTAACAGAGTTTAAGACTACCAGTACAGGCTGTCCTGTTTTATGCAATTCAATAACATCATTTGCTGCAGTGTGGAATTGTTCTCTCGCATTCCTGAAATATTTATCTTTATAGTCTTTTCTTATCATCTGCCTGTTTGTCGGAATTTTCACAACCCTCTTGTGATATACCTCAAACAGCTCATCCTTTGCATCCACGAGTGTACCGCTCATGCCTGCCATCTTGTCAAACAGCATGAACAGGTTCTGGAATGTAACAGATGCTACCGTCCTGTATTCCTGCGATATCTCCACCTTTTCCTTTGCCTCTATAGCCTGATGCTGTCCACCTCTTAGCTTTACTCCATGCATCAGACGTCCTGTCGCTCCGTCGAAAAGTTCCACCTCTCCATCCGGGCTTATTACATAGTCTTTTTTATTTTTCAACAATTTATGAGCTCTTAATGCCAGTGTAACATGCCTGTTTATCTCAAAATATTCCTTGCCATAAAAATTGGGAATACCAAAAAAACTCTCTGCAAATTTGACTCCCCTTGGAGTGAGCCATACAGCCTTATCCTCCTCAATATAGTCAATATCCTCAACCAGTGTCGTGACAAAGAAATCACAAAGATTATAAATATTTGACTGCACACGGGGAACACCTGATATAACAAGCGGCATGATAGCGGCATCCAAAAGCACTGAGTCAGCCTCATCAATGATCACATAATTAAAATCACACAAAAACCTGTCTGATTTTTTCTTTACAAGATTATCAAACAGATAATCAAAGCCAAGTGTGCCGTTTGTAGTATATATTATATCTGCCGAATAAAATTTTTTACGTTCCTCATTTGTTTTCTTATTAGTTTTAGAATCATCAGCATCTGGATATGAACATGTCAATCCCATAAAAGAGTACACTTCTCCCATCTCCATACCATCACGCGAAGCAAGATAGTCATTTGTCGTGACAAGCATACAGCTTTTACCTGTCAGGGCATTCAGATACAAAGGCATCGTAGCTGCAAGTGTTTTTCCTTCGCCTGTATTCATCTCGGCAAGATACCCCTTGTGTAATGCTGCTCCTGCAAGGATCTGAACATCATAAGGTCTTTTTCCAAGAACTCTTTCATCAGCCTCAACAATAGCTGCAAATGCATCCGGCAGTAACGAATCCAGTGATTCACCATTCTGATACCTGTCTTTAAACTCAACCGTAAGCTGCCTTAATTCATTATCACTTAGATTTTTTATTTTTTCTTCGCTTTTTTTGACCTTTAACAGCAATTTTCTTAAGCTTTTCAATTCTCTCCCGATCTTCATCAAACTCTTCCTTTGAAACCTCTTTTATTATAAGTGACTTAAACGTAAAATCAGCATTTCCGCCATTTATCAGCTCTATTGAATAACTGTAGGTCGTGATCGGCGGCAAAAAATAAGCTTTATTATCCCTCACGATCGTACTTTTTGTCTCATTATCATACCTGTCGTAAAATATGATACGCAGCATCAGAGCCTCGCTATCTTCACTGTTATAATCAATATTCAGCCTGATAAAATATGTACTCTCACCATCAATGAGCGGAAGTGTCGGTTCGACCCTGTGTACCTGATAATTTGTCTTTGAATACCAGCTGTGTACCACAGTTCCCGGCGGCATCAGTCTGTTAGAATATCTTACTGACCTGTCTTTATTAAATTCTACCTCTGAACCATAACCATATGAATCAGACATAAATTCTTCCCAATATACTGTCCAAGTATCATTTACCATATTTCTACATCACTTTCGATCAAAATCTTCTTCAAGAATCAGCCTGTATTGACTCAAAAACCATCCCACAACACTCTCATTATTATCATTATGATGTCCGTGTGAGCCTTTTCCATATACTTCTACACCTTCTGATTTCAGATGTTCAAGTATATTTTTATATCCATCTGTATCATAATCATCTTCATATAAATATGAAACTATGAATTTAGTATGGGACCAGTCGGCTTCATCAAATCTATCCCACATTCTTTTATTAAATTCTTCTACACTCTTTTTCGATAATGAACCATAATTTTTCAACAACAGATCAAGCGATGTCGGAAATCCTCCCGGTCTGAGAAGTCTTTCGTTTTCTGCAACGACTCCAAGCTCTGTAAGCGGCTTTGCTAAGATCAGCGCATGTGGGCTTAATTTTGATCCAAAATAAAGCGAGCCAAACGTGCCCATTGACATTCCGGAAATAATGACATCAGATTTCTTAAACTGCATTTCTTTAATCGTTTTTTCAATTTTTTCAGACAGCTTTTCCTCCAGATCACCATTATCTATGTAAAAAGCGCCACCCTCAAGCCTTGGATCCGTGATAAGCATAAAAGGACATCCCAGCTTTCTCATCATGTTGTAGCCCTCAAACCCTTCCTGCTTACGGTATCCGGAAAAATAAATAGCAAGAGGTGGTTTACAATCTCCTTTATCCAGATATGTAAATATCTCCTCACCATGTGATGAGATGATCCTCTCTCCGCCCGGAAGAAAATAACCTATATCCTGCCTGGAATATCTGTCATGCAGTGATATAACCTCAAGGGTTCCCTGTCCTTTTGCCAGAACAGAAACAAACACCGGGCCTTCAAACTCATCATTGTCAATAGTCACTATCCCGTCTAATTCATCCTGGCTGAATTTCCACACTCTTTGGATATCACCGATGGAACCATTATAGAATTTATATATATGCAGCTTTACCTCTACAGAACCTGTTCTTCTGTGTTCGAAGTATAAATCAATATTCTGCCTGTCAAACACCGGAATATTTGATTTCCAGAACACTACCTGTGAAAATGTGTCTCCAAAGTCTCCTTCTAAAAGCATGTCATAGTTCCCTTTAAATCTGACTGAACCTTTAAAAAACCGACCCACCGATATATGCTCCGGCTTAAACTTTTCACCATACGGCTGTCTATAATACTTTGCTGCCTCCTTCTCAAGAAAAACCTGCACATCTCCTGAATAAAGAAAAAGTCCTGATCTCTCATTAAAATAATCCTGTGTAACACTATTTTGCAGCTTTGCATTCTCTGTAGCAAAAAGACTGTACGCTCTTGTAAGCTTATCCAGTGTCTGTTTTTCAGTATAGGTTATATCTCTATCTAAAATAACGATATCTACCTGTTTAGACGGAAAAACTCCTGTGTTTTTATAATCCTCCCACTCAACAAAATCCGGAATACTGTATTTAGCTGTCCTATCCTCGTTTCCAATATACAAAATCTGAATACTATTCAACTATACCTAACACCTTTCGCCATTTATCAAGTAATACTTCTGTTTTATAGTTTTTTCCTGCTTCATAACATGCCACAAGCGCTGCATTCCAATTTTCCAGACTATCAAGATAAAATGCCAGACTTGTGCCTATCTGATCATGATCATCTATGATTATGCCATTTTGTCCATCATGCAGGAACTGATCCTCTGAAAAACTAATACGCGGAACACCCTTACTTATTGCCGTTATATAAAGGAAAACATCAACCACTCCCCGCAGATCCAATATAACTCTTTGCTCATTGATACACTTGCTTATAGTTCTCTCATCCACGCACACATCAATAAAAAATCTCTGTTTGATCCTTTTTTCATTTTCATCAATATTGTCCGCTTTACTTACCCATCCTGTATCGTATCCATATTCCTTTAAAATACCGGCAAGCTCTTTACGGATATTATCTTCATGCCCCCACTGTGCATTTCTTGTAAAAATATGCACCATTGCAAGATCGTTAATACACAAATACTCTGATACCTTGCGGATAATTGCTCTATACACAGCAGCATCCAGTCCGTCTATCGGGATCAGAATATTCTGAACCTTTAACTGCTGGCTTATACCAAAATCCATCCGCGTGTCATACGGTGGAATATCCATAATACTAAGGTTCTCGTCAGACAAATTATCCTTTATGATTTTTGTCGTATGCTCTGAATCAGTGATAATATACTCAGAAGCTTTCAGATAACTTTTAATACCATGGATTTTCGAATAATCATATCTTTCTTCAAAAAATGTATAAACTACCTTTCTTCCTCTAAGTACTTTACCTAAAACATTCATATGTAAGCTATGAGCTGCCACGAAGAAAGTATCCTTCGTCCCTGTCTCATTAACAAAACCAGACATTACCTCCTGTATCACCTCATCAAGTGAGCCGTATGACAGCTTGCAGAATTGCTTTTCTCCTGTTTTAGTGTCGTACATAGGATACGAGGGATTGACCATCACACTGCCATCTGATGCATTTACCCTGAGCTTCCAGATGGTGTTTTCCATCAGGTATTCCTGATATTTCATCTGCCCGTTTTCATAAATAATAGTTGAAGATACAAAGCCTCTGTCATCATAATAATTTCTCCGGCAGATCTGTCCTCCCTCGTACATATCTATAATTATAGGGTTTCCATCCTCGCCAAACTCAACCTGGGCATATTTCTGTCCATCGTACAAGGCGACAATTGAGAATGGTGAATATACAAACTCCACACCCTCTGGCCATTTAATATCATGATATGAAAGCACAGCCATTTTAGTTCTCTTAACCTGAGCGATCGCATCAAAACAAGACCAGTATGGCGAACGATACATTCCCTGTCTATGAGCGAAATGTCTGAAATTCGGCGAATACCCAAGTAAAACGATCCTGTACTTCACATCCACATTTCTGTGGAAAAGCGTAATCTGTTTTATTGTCTCATCAAATTCCGATTTCATTCTCCGTCTGTACCATTGCTGTTCATTTTCGATCCATGAATTTTCTTTATACCATGCCGGCACAAAATATAACATTAAAATTCTCCTTATACTATATAAATGGATGATATCTGTCCATATTTCTATAAACCTCAGCCTCTCTGTATAACGATATCCAAATACCTGTCGACATCATTATAGAACACGGTAACATTGCCAGTGTCGAATCAATATATCCGCCAAATTGGAGAAAGAGGGGTACTCCCTGACATATACATATGATTATCGAACTGTAGATAGAAAATCTGATCACTGTACCTACGAGATATCTGCGGGTCGGCTTTCCTGCATATATATCCAGAATAGAATCCCCTGATTTCAACAGGTTCTCGGCTTCCCTGCCCGGCGTAAGCATTACCAATGAAAATAAAATAGTAAGTATTACAATGATCACCAGATAAACTATAATTCCCAAAGCAGCTGTAAGCCTTAGATTTTCAACAAGCCACGCAAGCTTTTGATTATCCGGATGCAGATAGTACAGACCTGAACAGACAAATTGTGGCAGCATAAATACCGCCGAGGTGAACATAAGCGGCATTGCACCAACAGGATTTAATTTATATGCCAGATAATTCTTATCTGCATAAATATTATTTATGGATACTCTCTGTACCGCAATTCTCTTTTCCGTTGTTTCTATTACTATCATAACAGCGATCTCAACTACACCGATAATTACAGGCAACACCAGTCTTTCTGCTTTCTGCCCCGCAAACATATTCATCATTCCATCTACAATATTTATCATGAATACACTCATGCGCCCACCGATACCATATTTTGTTGTCCGGTCACACATATATACCACTATAAGCATACCTGCTATAAGCTGTATAAACACTATAACTTTAGTAATAAATAACATCTGAGCGTCCATGTCCTTGTATACAAATGTCTGAACCCTCTGATATGCCTGGATAAATGCAATTACCATCATAAAAAACAGTGTCCATATATTTAGTTTTCTGGGCGATATCTTTCGTGAACTGTCTAATGATATTATCGCCACCATTAATACTGCGAGTATTGAAGCAATCATATATGGCCACAATCCCAGAATAAACAATGAACAGTTTTTCATATCTCCTGATAATGCCTGCAGCAGAATAGATTGTGCGTCAACACTCACATCTTCATATGCCTTCAGATCAATCCCATATAATGGGATATTTCTGCCAATCATATATACAAGCATTATTATCAGAGAATACAATATTTTATACACTAATATATGTTCTTTTTGTCTCTTCTCTTTCAATGATTTCCTCTTTCTTTGAATAGTATTAGTGACCATCCATGATAGATGGTCACTAACATTATAAAACAATATTTTTGGTATTGTTATTTATTATTTCTCATCAGGATCGTCCTCTGAGTTGTCACCCTTTTCCGGTTTTCTTCTTCGGTTATCATAAACACCCTTTCCGGTGATAGCTGCAACTGCCGCTGCAATCCACCACCACCATGTTCTGATACCATCCTTGGCCGTTCCGCCTGCTGCAAGAGGCGTATCCTCATCCTCAATGTTATGGATATCAGCTTCATCCTCATTTACTGCAAGAGGAACCTGTGGATCCTGAATTGGTGTATTATCCTGTGCTGCCGGTACCGCTGGAGCCGGGAGTTCTTCTTTGCAGGTGCAGGGGTTGTTGCTGCCGGTATCGGCGTTGCTGCTGCCGGTGTCGGCGTCGCTGCTGCAGGTGCAGGGGTTGTTGCCAGCGTTGGTGTTGCTGCTGCCGTCGGTACCTCTGCCGCTGTGATCGTAGTTGCAGGTACAGGTGTATTGTCAGCAGCTGAAGTAGGTGTTGGAGTCACAGCAGGTATCGGAGCTGTATTTGACTGACTCTCACTAGCTGATGCACTTTCTGACTCACTTGTACTTGTTGATGCACTATCACTTGCCGATGCGCTTTCTGACTCACTTGCACTGATTGAGGCACTATCACTTGCCGATGCGCTCTCTGATTCACTTGTACTTGTTGATGCACTGTCACTTGCCGATGCGCTCTCTGATTCACTGGCACTTGTTGAGGCACTGTCACTTGCCGATGCGCTCTCTGATTCGCTGGCACTTGTTGTATCACTCTCACTAGGTAATACACTTAATGACTCACTTGCACTGATACTTTCTGAAGTGCTGGCACTCATTGATGCACTGGTGCTAGCTGATGTACTTGCACTTGTTGAGGCACTTGTGCTCGCTGACGTACTTGCACTTGTTGAGGCACTCGTGCTCGCTGATGTACTTGCTGACGTGCTGGCACTCGTCGATGCACTGGTACTTGCTGATGTACTTGCACTTGTTGAGGCACTTGTACTGGCTGATGTACTGGCGCTCGTTGATGCGCTTGTGCTTGCTGACGTACTTGCACTTGTTGAGGCACTTGTGCTCGCTGATGTACTTGCACTTGTTGAGGCGCTCGTGCTGGCTGATGTACTTGCACTTGTTGAGGCACTTGTGCTTGCTGATGTACTGGCACTCGTCGATGCACTTGTGCTGACTGATGTACTTGCACTTGTTGAGGCACTTGTACTTGCTGACGTACTTGCACTTGTTGAGGCACTTGTCGATGCGCTCGTGCTCGCTGAGGTGCTGGCACTCGTCGATGCGCTCGTGCTCGCTGATGTACTTGCACTTGTTGAGGCGCTCGTGCTCGCTGATGTACTTGCACTTGTTGAGGCACTGGTACTTGCTGATGTACTTGCACTTGTTGAGGCACTCGTGCTCGCTGACGTACTTGCGCTCGTTGAGGCACTGGTACTTGCTGATGTACTTGCACTCGTTGAGGCGCTTGTGCTGGCTGATGTACTTGCACTTGTTGAGGCACTGGTACTTGCTGATGTACTTGCACTTGTTGAGGCACTGGTACTTGCTGACGTACTTGCACTCGTGCTCGCTGAGGTGCTGGCACTTGTTGAGGCGCTCGTGCTCGCTGATGTGCTAGCGCTCGTTGATGCACTTGTGCTCGCTGATGTACTGGCACTTGTTGAGGCACTTGTGCTCGCTGATGTACTGGCACTTGTTGAGGCGCTTGTGCTGGCTGACGTACTTGCACTCGTTGATGCACTTGTACTTGCTGATGTACTTGCACTTGTCGATGCACTTGTGCTCGCTGATGTGCTGGCACTGGTCGATGCGCTCGTTGATGCACTCGTACTTGCGCTCGTTGAGGCACTGGTACTGGCTGATGTACTTGCGCTCGTTGATGCGCTTGTGCTCGCTGATGTGCTGGCACTGGTACTTGCGCTTGTGCTGGCTGATGTACTTGCACTTGTTGAGGCGCTCGTGCTCGCTGATGTACTAGCGCTTGTTGAGGCACTTGTGCTTGCACTCGTACTTGCACTCGTTGAGGCGCTGGTTGAAGCACTCGTACTTGCTGAGGTACTTGCGCTTGTTGAGGCACTGGTACTTGCCGAGGTGCTTTCACTTGTTGAGGCGCTGGTGCTTGCTTCAACACTCAAACTCTCTGATATTCTTACTGATTCACTCTTCTCATAGTTTGGATCTTCATCATCCAGTAAATCAATGGAATCCCCATGCTTATATGCATATTTATATATATGCACTCCACCTGCATTGCCACTTCTAAATTCTACCCATTTATTATCAGACACTTTCAGTACAAACGCATCTCCGTCACATATATACAATTCGCCTGTTTGAGAATGTTGCTCTTCCCAAAACAATATCCCTGTTGTCCATTTAAATGTCACAGAATTAAAATCATTAAAATATTCCAATTTTCCTGTATATGAATTTTTTACTCTATACTTATATGATTTATCTCCCCATTCCCTTTTCTTTATTTCATTTCTAGATTGAATACCATAGTCTTTATAATTACTTTCCGTAATCTTAGTCACATGATGTACCTTATCTGATACGCAATCATCTCTATTTGTTTCAGTGCTTGCAAGCTGCGGCATCCCACCCATTCGGGCGTAAGCAGCCATATCCTGTTCTTCGTCATCTGTATATGCTGCCGCTACTGCATTATCATAACTCTGCTGTTCCTCATGCACCTTGCCACTTTGTTTTGCGCTCTCACTAGTTTCTGCACTTGCACTGGCTTCTGCACTTGCGCTATTTTCTGCACTCTCACTAGTTTCTGTACTTGCGCTAATACTTTCACTTATGCTAACAATTTCGCTGGTGCTAGCACTCTCACTTATACTCTCACTTGTGCTAACTGAATCACTTTCACTCGTACTCACGATCTCGCTGGTGCTGGTACTCTCACTTATACTCTCGCTTGTGCTGGCTGAATCACTTTCGCTCATGTTCTGTGTTGTACTCTCACTATAATCGGTTCTCTCACTCTCTGATAAAGATCCTGCGTCTACAAGTGAATTAGAATCTGCTGCTGATTCATCAATTGCGGCCATAACCATATCTGCCCCCTGGATAGAGCTTACTCCACCCATTGCAATTCCCGCTGCGGTTATACCTTTTAAAATACTATCAACTTTCTTTTTATTCATCCTGCCTCTCCTTCTATATGTCCTATAAAAACAGACATATTCTTCAAACTAACCAGAATTACATACTAATATCGTTCTTATATTATGAATATAACCTACAGAGTGTATCTAAAATCGTATAGAAACATATATTTACCGCCAAATTACAACTTTTCTCTACACCACCTCTAAGTTTCCTCTAAGTTTCCTGCAGCTTTATCAAAACTTGCATTCTTCTGTTCCCAATAGTTCCATCCACTTTTTTTCTACTTCCGCTTCTGTATAGCTGCTTGCGATTTCATATGATTTCTCATGAAAAAGCTTTAACCTGTCTTCGTCTTCAAAGATCTTTACAATAGCCATCCCTATTTTCTTGACTAAAGCTTCTTTATCCATCAGGTTTCCGTCTATCAGATATCCATTCTGTTCATTTTTTATAAACAACCTGTTGCCATATCTTGTGTCTAACCCTATCATTGCCAACCCATTACCGGCTGCTTCCATTAATGAAAGTCCAAATGATTCAAATCTGGAAAAAGATGCATACACTTCATAATACTGATATAGCGCTTTAACATTTTGTCTTCCCTTAAAATGAATATAATCCCAGGCATTATGGGATGATATGACATTATTCAAATACCCTATGTACTCCCTCAATCCTTCTCCGTATATATCCAGATATATATATGGATTGTACTTGTGTGCCTCAATAACACCTGCTATCAATAAATCAATACCTTTTGTTTCTTCAATTCTGGAAGCCGATATAATACTATATTTTTTTCTGTTTTCTGTAATACATTTTTGTGCCTCAATTGCTCCGGGTGGTATTACACTGATCGATGGTATATAGCGATCATATTCTTTCAGCTTATTTATTAATGCTATCCGCTGTTCCTCAGTCGCTACAATAAAAGTATCTATAACCTGTGAATATTTAAACCAATAATAATACTCATAATTCATATATAATGAACCTATATTCTCATTCAATTCATAATACTGATCAGAATGCAGCACGCAAATAAATTCTGCCCTATTTCCAAATTCAAATAGTGGTCTTATATAATCTAAATATCCCCCTCTGTCCATAATACATATATCATTTTCATTGAGCGCTAATTTCTTAATGAAATATATCACAAATTCCTGATTATCCATTACCTGTCCATCACTAAACACATACTTGATTTTATCAGCATCAAATACCTGCTCAAATACAAGTTTCCCATCAGTGTTCCAGAACAAACGCCTCTCAAGCTGGCTTTCTCCGATTTCGTGATCTGATGTTCCATATAATTCCGTGTATGCCAGACTATCAAAATAAAAACTAGTAAAAATAATACGTTCATCCTTGTAATAAGAAGCACTCATAATATTATTTTCATCATCACAAATTATTTCACACTTTTTTTTATTGTTTTCAATAAGATATGTAATATTATCCTTCTCTATGATATCGTCATGATCAATTATTTCTTTCGAGATTAATATATCTTTTTTTGTGCTCAATCTCATATCCATACGTCCGGTAAGATATATTTCTTTCGAAATTATCTGATCTCTGTCGATTCCCTGATTTATATATAAATCCAAATCTCTCTGTGTCGGAAGATTCATAAAAATAAATTTTATATCAATATTATTTTTTTTAAATAGCTTTGCACGAAATCCCTGCGCTACGTCTACCCCGGAAAATTCGTAGCCATTCATCAATGTAAAATCAAATATCCTCATATTATTCCTCAAACATTCCCGCTGCAGCTATGTATAATTTTTTGTATTGTTCTTTTATCAGATCCTGATATATGGATTCTTCAAACATTGTTTCTTTTATCCTGCCGATCATTTTATCGCAATCAGTGGTTTCAAAAATATTTTTTTTCAGACAAATATCTCTTCTGTGAACAGTATTTTCAAATGCAAATACTGCCATGCTATTATTAACCGCCAGATTTGTCGAATCATAAACTTCATTGTAATGATTTATATCCAGATATATATCACATAGATCAAATAATTCCTTTATTTTTTCTTCCGAAACCATTGGATACAAATAGACATTTTCATAATCTTGCAATTGAAGTAACTTATCCGACATAAGTGTCCATGCTGCAATATAAAACTCCAGATCCGGTATTCCTGTGATCAACGTTTCAATCATTTCTAACTGGTCAGAATCGGTAAAGATCAAAGCTTTTTTTATCCCAGATTTATTTTTCTCTCTTTTATCATATAAATAAAAGCTTTTACACACACAATCGGTATGCTGGGCGATCCAATCACTTTTATTTTTGTCATTACATAATATTCTTAATTTATCTTTGAATTCGCCTTTTTGAAATTTTTCATACTGTTTATCATCGTTCAAATAAAATGTAACTGAATATTCTTCACGCAGCCCATATATTTTTTCCAATTCCTCAACATCAAAAACGACTATATTTTTATCGCTTATTTCTGCTTTAGTCATAATATCTTTAAACAGCTCCGCAAACGATGTATACACTTTCTTTATATTGTTCTTTTCAAAAACAGTGTATGTCCCAGACATTACCTGTTCTAAAACCACAAGATTTCCCTCACTGTCATAAAATTCACGTTGTATGATTTTATTGCTTCGCAGATTTTCCGTACAATATTTATACCCCATTTTATTATAATGATCTTTTCTATAAACTCTGTTTTCCTCATCATGCCATTCGACTGATCTAACATTGCGCTTTTCAATTGGCTCATTAAAATATATTGAAGCCTTTTTAACATCATTATCATATACAGCCCCATTGATCCCATCTGCACAGACAGCCCACCATTCAGGTAATTTGATAAATGCATAATATAATTCTTTTGTATGAGCGCTTTTTATATTTTCATCATTAATATAACGATCATAAAATCCAAACACATCATCGGCGTCATGATCTGTGTTCGGCATAAGTGTGCACACTGAACAGCTCTTTCCCATATTATTGATGGTTTTCCTTATTCTTTTTATAAAATCCGTATATTCTTTTGCCAGTATGATCATATCTTCACCATTTATTTTTCAATATCAAATGCCTTAAACTTTCCACAATATAATGTGGGAAGTTTAAATAAATAACTATAGGGCAAATCCACCCTCTGTATAATGCAGGAACCTCTGTGTTATAAAATAATCCTCACCATTTTCCAACCCTGCTTCTGTCAGTTTTTCTAATCCTCTGCCATCGTCCGCATCAGCCGAAACTATATAGACAATATTATCGTCACATATGATCTCATCCTCATTCAAATGCTCATGCCATTCACAGCTGTCAAAATCTCTGTTTAATAACATCATTGCATTCCTTATAGAGCTATTCTCTCCACCGTAGAATACAAATCTTATATTGTTTTGAGTTGATTTTTTTAACAATTTCTCCAGCATACCTGTTCTATCAACAATTCTGCCCATAGATCTACTCAATAAGCCATCCTCCATCTGCTTTCCCCATGGAGTTCTCAATATTGTAAAATAGTAAGCTCTGTCAATTTCATTATTTGTATAAAGCATCAATAGAGTTGCAGCATAATGATATATTTTTTTCTCAGCTTTTTCATTATTTTTTCTTGCTTCATCAATAAAATAATTCCATTTTTCATCTATCAGTAAGGTTTTTCCGCTGAATATGACATTTAAAGCATCCTGATCCGGAAGCCATGTCTGCGGATTAGAATTCAGATAATCCATAACCTGTTGAAACAGGCTTCCATTTCTCCTTATATTGTCAAGATTCATGCAAAGAACACCTGCATTAAAATATCTGTCACGTTCTGTCTGCCCTGCTGCTACAGCATATGGGATTCCCCAACCCCTTGTTGTCGAACAATCCGGAGCCGCTGCCAGACAGTAGTCATCTATATTGACATTCCATAATCCTTCAATATCGGTATTTATAAACAAATCTGAGTCCAGATATATTATTTTTTTCAGATCAGGCAAAATATCCGGCAGCATGATCCGAAACATCGTTCCAATTGTAAATCTATCCATCGAATCAGCCAATGCCCCAAAAATTTCCGGGTTAAAATGATGAAATTCTATACTGTTTCCACTATTATCTGCAATAAGCCCCAGCTTCTCCTTATTAGACGAGTTTAATGTATCATCATGTAATATATGAAATACTATTGGTGATCTTGTATTCTCTACAATGGACTGCATCGTTGTACCAGCCCAGACACTGTAATTGCCATCTTTATCATGTATACCAAAACAGATGTGTATTGCATTATCAAAAACCCATGCATAATCCAATTTCCTCGCTGTTTTTTTCAATTCTGACATTCTTTTCAGAACCATGTCATCCGAAAAAGCTTTCACATATGGATTATTTAATATATCCTGTTCACTCTTTAAAAACTCTTCTTTACAAATATCCAGCTCATTTTTCAGGAATCTTTCAATCCTGCTGTACGACTCAATATATTGATGCCATAACAGAAATACCTGTATTTCACATTTGCACTGTTCAACTACATTTCCAAGCTCCGCTTTTCTGCTCTTTATTGCCTGCCTTATATGATCCATGATAATCTTTGGATCCCGGATTTTTGCATTGCTGATCCCAGAACGTATAATGCCATCCGTATTCTCAAAGTAATAATATAATGTCGGCCTTACTTTGCAATATTTCTTTGCAAGCAAGACGCAAAGCATGGAAAAATATGTATCTTCATAATATATATCTTCCATGAATCTGAGATTATTTTCTCTTATGAATCTGACCGAATACAGCTTTGCCCATGCCGTCACATTAGTAAATCCTGTCAGACTTATAATAAGGTTTTTCCTATTATCGACATTATTTAAATCCAGCTTTTGGATTTCATGGTCATTTACGGCTGAAACAGATGGCACAGCTTCTTTAAAACATGATACACCACACTGAACCACATCATAGTCGTCCTCTGCCATTCTATCATGAAGCACCTTCAGCATATCAGGATGCACCCAGTCATCTGCATCTACAAATGTGATATATTTTCCACTGCAGATATCCATCCCCAGATTGCGTGTACCTCCACACTTTCCCTTTTTCTGCATTTTAAGAGAAATAACATTCCCCGGATATTTTCTTTGCAGGGATTCTAATATTGACCATGTGTTGTCTGTCGACAGATCATCTATAAGTATCACCTCAAGATTCTCAAAGCCATATGTCTGATCATAAATTGAACCAAAGCATCTCATTATATATTTTTGCACATTATAACATGGTATAATTACCGATATCCTGTCCTTCTTATCCATAACATTTCCTCCAATATAACCATTTACTTAAACTTCCCACATTATATTGTGGCAATGTGCCGTCCGGGGTGCGGGTTTCCGCTATCGGAAGAAGCGGAAACCCGCACCCCGGACGGCACCATCCACATTATGCATATGGGATGTTTTAGTTAATTACTATATTACAGTTCACAAATAACACTGTTCACATGATACTTCACACTCGCTCTCGGATGCCGTCTTTTGAACTGCCGGTTAATTCTCATTTGCACTATTTCACAGTTCTCCCGGTTGGTTCCAACAAGCAGTATGAGAAACTGCAGCTTTCCGTATTTTGCATATATATCACTTTTGCGGATCGATACTCCTATACACTCCTTGAGCTGTCTGGAGTATTTGTTCATCTCCATCTCACTCTGTATCTGCTTTCCGTCCTTATCCACAAGTGTGCAGAGCATAAGATATACTGACACCGTAGTCCTTTCCATTATGCGGGCCGATGACTGGTATATACCCCTGAATACAGGATAGCTACAGAAATAGCCCCCTTTATTTCCTTCTTCATTATGCTCATTCATGCCCTCCTGGATATTTTCAAGTATCTCATATGTATGGTTCATCTGGTTGCTGTATCTTTCGAGAATCTCCATAAGACTGGCGGATGGATAAATACCACACTCCTTCAGATAATAATCCACCACCTCACTATAATATTTGCTTGCCTCGTCATAGCGTCTTGTCTCAACCATGGCTTCCATTACCAGACTCTCCCACTCGTTAAACGGATCTGCCTTGACTGCATATGTGCCAAACTTTTCAAGCTCCTTAAAGCTCTTTTTCCTTCTCAGTATACCGGCAGCTTCATTTACACATTTTACAAACATTTCGTGATAGCGTCTCGCCTCCTGCGCTATCCATGTTTCGCCCGTGTATTGTGCCAGAAATTCTCCCTTATAGAGGTAAAATGCTTTCATATAAAGTTCAAGCTTCCTGTTCTCTATTTCGGCAGCTTTATCTGCAGCAGCCCCGCCGTCTATATCATTCCCATCTGCATTATTTATACTCTGATGTATTTCTGATAACTGTTTATCGAGCTCCTCCGTCTCTCTAAAATACCGCTCAAATCTTGCTGCATCCTCATCTATCTCTATATCCGGTGTCCAGTAATATATGCCTCCCTCTAAATATATAAGATCCTTTCCCGGCAGGCCAAGCTGTGAAAGCTTCTGCTTTGTCTTGTATACAATTACCCTCAGGGCTGTGTGCGGTGCATCTATATCCCTCTCCCCGATCACGATCTCTTCAAGCTTATCCTTTGCTATCCCACCGGTTGAATAATGCATCATTGCCTGCATCAGGCGGTTAAACTGGCTTTCTTTATGCATTTTGTCAGCAACAAATGGTGCTCCGTTATAGTCCATCCGGAAATTTCCGAACATCTGAACCTTTATCGTATGCGTCATAGGCGCCTCTCTTCCTATTCCCATAATCTTACTCCACATCGAAATCCGCTAATTTACGATGGGTGAAAGAACTTTTTTTACCTTTTAACTATATTATATACCAGCTTCATATGAATATGTAACCACGATAATTGACACGTGAAATGTAAAAATTAGTACTTGACAAATTGATATTTATTCGTTCCTGTGTTACGATTATTATATTAATTTGAAGCAACAATTCTACAAAGGAGCATTGCCTATGCAACAATCAGTTAATATAGCTATCTGCGAGGATGAAGCTGCAGAGACGAAACTGTTGTGTGATATTCTCGACAACAGCGACATCAAAAACTCCTATACCGTCTTTACAGATGCAGACTCATTTCTCGCCTCATACGAACGTGATAAATATGACCTGCTGCTAATGGACATATACATGAAAGATTCCATGACAGGCATTGAAGCCATATCTATGATCCGTAAAAAAGATGCCGACATACCTGTCGCTTTCATCACTACCAGCAGAGACCATGCTTTAGAAAGCTACCGCCTGTCAGCCATCGGTTATATTGAAAAGCCTGTTTCCGCAGCAGAACTAAACAATGTGCTTCATCTTGCAATGTTAAAGAAGGCTGACGCACCATCCTTATATATAAAAAGAAATGGAGCATTGGAAAAACTTGCTTTTTCCGATATCATGTACATAGAACAGAGGGGCAGACAAATTTTCATACATATGAAAGACAATACTGAAATTGTCTGTTATGAAAAGCTATCTGAGCTTTCCAGCCAGCTCCCTACCGAGCTGTTTTTTCTTCCACACAAAAGCTATGCTGTAAACCTGTCATATGCCATGCATATTGACACAGATTTAAAATGCTTTGTGATGACCGATAATTCAAATATCCCGATCAAAAGAGAGCTGACTGCAAAGGCAAGAAAAGCTCTTGAAAGCTATTTTTTTGAGTATACAAGGAGCCGCCTATGAAAATAACAAGTATAATAAAAAAGCTTCCATTTTCAGTCATAATACTTCTTATAGTAAGCAGCATTCTGCTCATATCATCAAAAAACATGATCATGAGCCACGCAAGCTATCCCAGCGCCACAAGCATTACCACTGCATCCGCTGTCGTGGAAGCTGCCGATACATCAGATACCAGCACTTATAATGATGAAATAACACTTCCGCACACCTTCAGACACTTAGCATCCCGCACCCATGTCACTGTGACCACAAATATATCACTCAAGGCAGATGACCAGATCCTCCTAAAAACTGTTTATTCACCGGCAAAGGTCTATCTGGATGGTGATCTCATATATGAATTTGGCAAAGCCGAAAACTACCCTGCATTTATGAAGGATCCCGCTACCGAGCTGTATATGATAAGCACTGACGGTTATAACGGCGACACAGAGCTTCGCATAGAGTACCTGTCACCGGTCACCAGAAGCTCTCTGACCATATATCCGCCTATCTGCGGAGCGTACAAATCCTTATTTTTTACCTTGTTAAAAACTTATGAATGGTCTTTTTTTATTGCCCTGCTTGAGCTTGCCGCCGGCATCTTGTTTATTTTTATTGCCCTCCTGCTGTTGTACTATGACATGGATGTATGCAAAATGATATTTCATTTTGGTTTTTTCTCACTCATGGTCGGCATGTGGTCTATCGGTGAATGTAATTACACCGGAATGATAATAAAAAATCCTACTTTTCTATATTTATGTGCATTTATCGGGCTTTTTTCACAAATAATTCCGCTATTATATTTCTGCAAAAGCGCTGTCGGCTTTAAGAATCCAAAACCGATCACCATTGTGACAGAAATCATAACCATACTCGATATTCTTGCATGTATATTGCAGCTTTTCGGCATCATCGCATTTTCGCAGAGTATGTACGTGTTCCATGTTATTTTACCGGTTACACTGTGCTTTCTCACAGCATACATAATCTATGAGTTTGTCCACAACCAGAATAACCGGGCAAAGCGGATCATGATCCCTGTCGGCATACTGGCAGCCGCTTCATGTGCTGAAATCATCAATTACCTCACAAAAATCGTATCTTCGCTGTCCTTATTGTCGCAGATCGGGACTATTATTTTTATTGTGATAATGGGAAATATCATGGGACTGAATATAAGCGATATGGTTAAGATGAAAAAGGAAAATGAGAAGCTTGTCTTTGACATGAATCTTCTCGAAAATTCTCTTGCCGAACAAAAGAAGTACAATGCAATGATTGCAAAAAACGAAGAAATAACTAAAAAGCAGCGCCACGATCTGCGCCACCAGCTTATTGTTATTAAAGAACTAGCCGGAAACAAAAATCCATCACTGACAGAATATCTGGATTCATTGATCCACAGTATACCTCATGTACCAAAAAAATACTGTGAAAACAAGGCTGTCAATTCCATTATATCCCATTATGCTGCCATCTGCGCAGATGAAGCCATAATGCTTGAGACAAAGCTTAATGTCCCAGAAAGCGATAATCCGGTTCTCGACAATGACCTGTGTCTGGTATTTGGGAATCTTATTGAAAATGCCATAGAGGCCTGCAGGCGTCTGAACAATTCCGGCTGCTTTATCCGCCTAAACGCTGATATCCGTTACAAGACGTTAATTATAACCATGGACAACAGCTTTGACGGGCATTTTACAGTACGCAACGGAAAATACATCTCTTCAAAAAGAAACGATGTCGGTATCGGATTGTCATCCATCCGATCTGTTGCTGTAAAATATGGTGGAGAGACTGAATTTAAAACAAAGGATGATGTATTTCAATCGTCCTTATACTTCCAGCTATATAAATAATTGTTTTTCGGCGTTCGAACCTCCGATGTCTTACATTAAAAACGTCTCTATTCGAGAAATTTTTCATTTGGGATTCGTTCTTCGCTCCGCTTCGGTCCGCGCTGAACAGACGTCCACCGGACGTCTAGCGCCCCGACCAACTCCGTTGTCCGGTGTTCGAACCCTCCGATGTCTTGCATTAAAAACGTCTCTATTCGAGCGATTTTTCATTTGGGATTCGTTCTTCGCTCCGCTTCGGTTGTACTGGTATAGTAAATTTGTAACACCTTGTTCGAATAATATATTATAATATTATTTAAATAAGGAGGACGTCACTATGTCAGTACGTTACAGCGAAGACTTCAAAAGAAGTAGTTAAAGCCTATATGGCAGGCGACAAATCAACACCACAGCTGGCTGTTGAATTTAATGTTGCCAAAAGTTCCGTTAGCAAATGGGTTAACGAATACAAGGAAGAATGCCTCTATACCACCAGTACAACCGCAGAATCTAATGAAGCAAGGGAAATTAGAAGATTAAATCAACTGCTAAATGAAAAGGACAAGGAAATTGCCTTCCTAAAAAGCAGCGGCATTCTTTGCGAAGGAAATCGATTAGTGGTATATCGATTTATCGACGATAATAAAAATATATTTGGTTTAAGATGGCTGTGTAATAAATTTGGAATCAGCCCTAATTGTTACTACAATTATAAAAGGGGCAAAGCGAAAATATCATGAACGCTTAGCACATATCTTTGAACTTATAAAATACGTTTATTACAACAATAATCGTGTTATAGGCTATAGGGCTATGCGCATTTTATTAAACGTTATGGATATGAAGTGAGCAATACCACTATGCATAAATACATGAATAAGGAATTGAACTTATGCGCTGTAATTATGCACTCCAAGCCAGGCTACAAGGCTGGCAAAAGAATAAAATCTTTGACAATCTCTTAAACGAGAATTTTACTGTCAACTGCAAAACAAAGTATGGTGTACAGACTTCACATATATGCGCCAGCCAAATGGAAAATTCAGATACAACTGTTCAATTATTGATTTATATGACAGGTCAGCTGTCGCTTCGTTAAACAGTGATTATATCAACACTGATTTGGCAATAAACACTCTGAAGACAGCCCTTGAAAGGAAAACTACCCTAAAGTGATTCTGCATTCAGACCAGGGAGTTCAGTTTACCTCATGGGAATTTGTGAATTTTGTAAAGACAATAATATAACACAAAGCATGAGTAAGGCTGGCTGTCCTTATGATAATGCTCCCATGGAAAGATTTTATAACACTTTCAAAAGCAGCTTTTATAACGTAACTTCATTTTCAAATGTAAAGATGATGGATGAACTTACTATGAAATATATAAATTGGTACAATTATGTTCGCCCTCATTCATACAATAATTATTTAACACCAATGGAGGCTCGTTACAGGTAGGTATTTATCGAACAAAGTGTTGCAAAAAGGCTTGACCAGTACAGGTCCGCGCTAAGCAGACGTCCACCGGACGTCTAGCGCCCCGACCAACTCCGTTGTCCGGTGTTCGAACCCTCCGATGTCTTGCATTAAAAAAACGTCTCTATTCGAAAGATTTTTCATTTGGGGATTCGGTCTACGCTCCGCTTCGGTCCGCGCTTAGCAGACGTCCCCCGGACGTCTAGCGCCCCGACCAACTCCGTTGTCCGGTGTTCGAACCCTCCGATGTCTTGCATTAAAAAAACGTCTCTATTCGAGACGTTTTTTTAATGAGACATCGGGGATTCGAACCCCGGACAACTTGATTAAAAGTCAAGTGCTCTACCACCTGAGCTAATATCCCATATCTATAAGCAGGGCTAGTTGGATTCGAACCAACGAATGCAGGAATCAAAATCCTGTGCCTTACCGCTTGGCGATAGCCCTTGAGTAATACTCGTGCGCCGCACGGATACGCATATAATGCGCACGACACTTTGTTGCGATATATGCTGTATAAGCAGTCACAACAGGGTGGATACAGGGATTCGAACCCTGGGCCTCCAGAGCCACAATCTGGCGCGCTAACCAACTGCGCTATACCCACCATAATTTTATCACATCGCATTTTCATACTTGTAATAAAAAATGTGCCTGAAGGGATTCGAACCCCCGACACCCGGCTTAGAAGGCCGGTGCTCTATCCAACTGAGCTACAGACACACATATGATGCTGAAATTTCAGTATCAAAGCGGGTGATGGGAATCGAACCCACGTATCCAGCTTGGAAGGCTGGTGTTCTACCATTGAACTACACCCGCATGTAGTCGGGGTGACAGGATTCGAACCTGCGACCTCCTGGTCCCAAACCAGGCGCTCTAGCCAAGCTGAGCCACACCCCGAAGGTTTTGTTGTTTACGTCTCATCCGTGACGCAAGAATTAGTATATAGTAAAGGCACCATATTGTCAACAACTTTTTTCATTTTTTTTAATTATTTTTCGATATTGCGTAAAATCCCTGTAAATACAAGGGATTTTACACAATATAAATTTTAGTTTAATACATTCTTTAACTGTTCTTTCATATCCCGGAGTGCTTTCCCTCTGTGGCTTATTTGATTTTTCTGCTGCGGTGTAAGTGATGCAGATGAACAGCCATATTCATCAAGATAGAAAATCGGATCATAACCAAATCCATTTTTCCCTTCTATCTCCCAGCCTATGTATCCTTCCATTGTCTGTCTTGCAATGAGATTTTCTCCATCTGGCAGTACTGCTGCTATAGCACAGACGAACCTTGCTGTGCGCTTTTCCTTTGGCACTCCGTCAAGGCGGTCAATAAGGTTTTGGTTTTTGATATCATATGAGGTATCTTCTCCCATATAACGTGCTGAATACACTCCCGGCTCCTTATTCAGATAATCAATCTCAAGACCGGAATCATCCGCAAGTACAATTGCATCTGTATGCTCTGCAACAGCCTTTGCCTTGATAAGGGCATTCTCCTCAAATGTTTTTCCATCCTCCACTATATCCACATTAATACCTGCTTCTTTCATCGACTGTATATCCACATCACAATCAGAAAGGATCTCCCTTATCTCACGCATTTTGTCTTTATTTCCAGTAGCAAAAATAATTTTTTTCATCGGTTATTTCTCCTTTACAATTAATATCCTTAAAATTAATATCCTTCTTTTACTGCCTCCAGCACAGCATTAAATATTCCCTGTTCCGCAGTCTTCTGATACTCTGGATCAGCAAGCTTTGCAAGCTCATCCCTGTTTGTCATAAATCCCACCTCAATAAGCGCAACAGGTGCCTCACTCGACCTTACGATATATATGTCATCAGCCTTTAACAGTCCAAAATCATTGCTCCCTGTTGCAGCCGTAACATTGTCGAGGCATATCTGTGCAAGCTTTTTGCTGCCAAGTTCCCTATCATCAGACTCACTGTATAGAACCTGTGTCCCGTTTACAGATGTAAAATTACCTGTTCCTGATGAATTGTTATGCACACTTATAAAAAGATCCGCACCTGCCTTATTTGCAAGCTCTGCTCTCTGCTGTAGTGTCGGATTCGAATCATCGGTTCTCGTATAATATACACCGATATTTCCATCGTATGCGTCAAAAAGAGCCTTAAGCTGTAAAACAATATCCAGATTTATATCTTTTTCCTGTATACCATTTTTGGTAGCACCTGACATACGGCTTCCGTGCCCTGCGTCTATAACTATAACTTTGTCATATATGTCATGAGGATCGATAAAATCCATGTATAACGCTCCATTCTCCAGTTTATAGGTAAATTCATAGAGCCTGTTCATTGATATCGCAATGACACCATTTCCACCCTCATTATAGTACTGCAGCGAGGCGATCTTATCTGAACTTCCTGATATATCGTATTCAGAAAAGTAATCTCTTACATCTGTGGCCACTTTTATATATATCGTCTGTGTCACATAATCTTCTGATACTTTTATGCCGCTTCCATCTGTTCCCTGTGGGATTTCAATCTTTAATTGTCCATTTAGTGTATTAGATTCTTTCACAACATTCTCCGGCGCAACCGAAGCCTTAGCATGTGTCTGCAGTATCGGTGCACTGCGTATTTCTTCTGCAAGTGCATACTGCTCATGCATGTCCGGCATCCTCCGTATCGTACATGGTATGAGAAATGTCAGCACCAGGATCACTGCTGTAGCCATCTTTAGTACTTTTCTATCCATATTATTTATTATCAGAAAAGGCCTTAATACAAAGGTTACAGTCCTGCTTCTCCTTCACGTTTATAAATGCTGCACCATCATAGCTTATATATCCTTCCCCGTCATCCAGATCCACATCTTTTAAGTATGACTCTCCGGAATCATATTCTATAGCCATAGGATGCGTAGATTCCGGTGTATTTATATGAAGAACAACCGCATAACGCTCCCCTTCTGTAACCGGAACCTCCTCATCAAACTTAATTGTATAGTATCCGGCATTTTCAAGAGTTCCCTCTGCAACCTTTTTTCTGCCTGCAAAAGAATATTCATCTTTAAAATCATTAACTATATAAAGCTCATATGATGTGTCTGATGCTGTCGCATAAAAGCTTGCAGCCTTGATATTCTGGTCTGATGTGGCAGTAAATACGTTTGCTCCGTACATGTCCTCTTTATCATATCCCATTTTTCCTACCCAGCCGCACAGATCACTCTGGTAAATATTGTCGTAATTGTCAGTATTTTCTACACCTGTATACACCTCATTGTGGGTTCCTATATTGGTGTCATAATAAGAAACGTAGAAAAATCCGTCATCTCCAAATTCATTTCCCCAGCTGTTCTGACATATAAATGCTCCATCACCTTCAAGATCAACGTTAAAATTCTCTTTTGGATAATTGTCATCCCAGCCGATTATCACAACATCATGATTTGGTTTCTCTGAACCCATGTAACAATATGCATTTGTGTCTTTATTGAAATACTTTGAGTTTCCTTTTGAACTGCTTATATTGCTGTAGAGAGAAGTCTGCACTCCTCCGTACTTAAACACAGCCTCTTTTATTCCCTGATAATCTTTTCCATCGATTATGCGGATTTCCTGAACATGCTTTACCGGTGAAAGGCTCTCATCAGTAGCACCATCACCATATGGGTCATCCTTTTCATACACAGGTCCCTGCCATGCTGCAAGATATGCCATTCCCATCGTATATTCACCGCCATCATACTGATTCACATTAAAGGAATTGCTCATACTCATGTGATCGACCGAAAAGAGCAGATTTTCTTCCGGCATGAGTGATGATTCAAGCGCACTTATAGCAGCAAAAGCCCAGCATGTACCATAGTTTCCCTGATTGCGCACCTCTGACACACGCAGTCTTGTCCGAAGATCATAACTTGGCGGCACATCTGAAATACCTTCTGAATTGTCTACTACCGTAAGCGTATTTGTATTTGTATCAAATGTACATGTACAGTCGAGCATCTCTGATAACGAATTCATACTGACATAAAATTTTCCGTCATAAAGTATGAAATCATTGTCTGTGCCAAGCATATAATCTGCCATTAAACTATGCTTTTCTACCCATAGTTCATTCTCCTGATAAATACGCGCACTACAATTTAATGCTTCCCTTAACATATCTACAGGCACCATTATATTTCTGTCATCATCCATATAGAATTTAAGCGTATCGCTTGTATATTCTTTGTTGTCAATCATCATATGTATCGTATTTTTGTTTACATCCTTTGCAACGAGCGGACTCCACACAGTGCTCTCGATCTCTGCCCCGCGGAATTCTCCAAGTGTCGTATTATCTTTTGCAAAAATATAAAAATCAGATACAAAAATAATTATTAATATAAGTGTAAATACAACATATCTTTTTGAGTATTTCATTAGTTATCCTTTTTCCTCTTAGGTGGTTTAGGTCCCATAAACTGATAAAAATATGTCTTTATCATTCCATTGTAGATTTTTCTGTTTTTATCAGCTTTTCTTCCTATATAGCGTTCCGCATCCTCATAGCTTGTGATAAGGTACATAGACCATGCATCAAGCCCCTTGTATGCATCTCCTATCTGCTTATAAAGTGCAGGAAGTGCTGACTTTTCTTCAAGTCTCTCACCATATGGTGGATTAGAGATGATGAATCCATATTTCTTTGGATGATGCATATCCGCAACCTCACGCTGCTGGAAATGGATAAGATGATCCACACCTGCACGCTTTGCATTTTCCCTTGCGTTTGCCACAACATCCGGATCTATATCATAGCCCTGTATATCAACCGATATATCTGTATCGACCATATCATTTGCTTCCTGGATAGTCTCATACCATAACTTCTTAGGTATGAAATTCGTCCAGCTTTCTGCTGTAAATCCACGGTTCATTCCCGGTGCGATATTTGCCGCCATCATTGCAGCTTCTATAGGAAAAGTCCCACTTCCACAAAACGGATCCACAAGTATCCTGTCCGCATGCCATGGTGTGAGCATTATAAGTGATGCAGCAAGGGTCTCGGTTATAGGAGCCTTACTCGTTGCAAGCCTGTATCCCCGTTTATGAAGCGAATCACCCGAAGTGTCAAGTGTAACCATAACCTCGTCTTTATATAAAAATACTCTGACAGGATACTCTGCTCCGTCCTCCGGGAACCAGTCTATATGATAAGATCTTTTCAATTTCTCTACCATCGCTTTTTTCACGATCGACTGTATATCAGATGGGCTGAAAAGTCTGCTTTTTATCGAAGATGCTTTTTTTACACAGAATTTTCCATCTTGCGGTATGTACTCATCCCAAGGCAGAGCCTTTATCCCCTCAAAAAGCTCATCATATGTAACAGCCTTAAATCTGCCTACAAGAAGAAGCACCCGCTCCGCTCCTCTTAAAAAAACATTAGCCCTGCATATTGCCTCAGCATCACCCTCGAATGAAACTCTTCCATCCTCAACTCTTGTTATCTCATAGCCGAGATCATATATCTCTCTTTTTACCACTGCCTCAAGTCCGAAATGGCATGGTACAACAAGTTCAAATCTGTTCATAATCTATTCCTTACTTTTCTATTCGTTTATTATAGTTCTTTTAACTCTATTTTGGCATAATATTTAAAATTTTTAAATAGTTTTCTCTAACTTTTTTATATATCCCCGCATTGCGTTGTATCCACCGATAACTGTTGCTGTATTATAGCCTCTTTTTCCCATATATCTTGCAAGCTTCATACTGCTTCCGCCATGTGTACAATAAAAGATAATATACCTGCCCTTTTCGATAACATCCTCATATGAGTCAGTGATATCCATAGGCATGCTTACCGCATTATCCCAGTGTGATCTTTCGTACTCTTCACTTGTCCTTATATCTACAAGAATTGCATTTTTATTCATTATCACTTTGTCAAGCTCATCTGCATATACAATATCAAAATTCATTTTTCACCTAAAAACAGATGGTAATTGTGATACCATCTGCTTTTTTTATCAGTATATTCAGTTCATCTTATATTGTGCACTGATATTTATGCAAAAAAGATCCGTCTATCTGCATGAATCTACATTATCTGCCGAGTCTTTTGCGCTATTCTTTGTCGTATTTTTTGCACTGTTTTTTGCATTATTCTTTGCAGTATTTTTCGAAGAGTTTTTTGAACTGTTATCTGCCTTATTATAGGAATTTTGTCCTAAGTTTCCTGCCGAATTTTTTGTTGTCATTTATTTTTCCTCCTTAATTTGCCCTCCACGCCTTATTTCATGGGGAGATTTTAATGATTTACCCTATTAGTTTCTTAAATTTTTTATATTTTATACATTTTTTTAGTTGCTTTTTAGTTTCCTATATACTATAATAATTTTTGAAAAGATTTATCTTTTCAATGTTATACCTCTTATTAATTATTTATACTCCCCTCAAAAGAGCCAGTCTTGCGACTGGCTCTTTTACTTTGTATTTTTATTCATTTTCCTTCTACGTCTTATCCTGCTGAGATGCTGCTCAAAATATCCTTTATTTATAAATTCTGCCAGAACATACTGATCCAGCACCGGAACCGTGCATGAATATCCTCCTGAACTTTTTTTGTATCTGTCTATAAGCCCCATTGGCAGGATCATATATCCCATTCTGATTGATGGAGAAAGGCTGTTTGAAAATGTGTTTATATATATAACTCTGTCATCAGCATCCATCATATACAATGTTTCTATAGGTTTTCCCGGCATAAAAAATTCACTGTCGAAATCATCCTCAACTATATATCCATTTCTGTTTTCCGCCCATTTAAGATACTCAAAGCGCTTTGCCACCGTTGCTGTCACTTTTGACGGATAGCTGTGAAATGGTGTCACATGAAGCACATCCGCCTTCGTCATATCAAGCGCAGCTGTCTCTATGCCTTCTTTTCCCATCATAAGCTTCTCAACTTTGGCACCTGTTCCCTCATAAACCTTTTGTATCTGCATATATGACGGATCTTCTATTCCATATATATGCTCCTTTCCAAGCATCCTTGAAACACATCCATACAGGTGTTCTGCTCCTGATCCTATTATTATCTGCTTTGGCTGTGCTATTATCCCACGATACCGCATGAGATAATTTGCTATACTGTTTCTGAGTATAGCACACCCTTCATTCGGCGATTTTTTAAGGAGCCGCTCTCCATAATCACTTATTACACTCCTTACCGTCTTAAAATAAAGTGATGTCGGAAAATCTGATGGCTCAAATTCCTTCGTTGGTTCATTTTCTTCTATACCTGAACCTGCTTTGGTATCATCCGTCTCCGGTAAAAAATCAAGCTTTTTCATCACATCATGCGGTTTTGCCTGCACATTGATCCTGCTTACATAATAACCACTTCTCTCACGGGTTTCTATATAACCCTCATCCTTTAACATACTGTAAGCATTTTCCACCGTTATGAGGCTTATTCCTAAATGCTCTGCCAGATTACGTTTTGAAGGGAGCTTATCACCGCTGGCGATAGCTCCCGTCAAAATGTCCTTTTTTATTTGCTTGTAAAGATAATAATATTTCGGTTCATCCGACCTTTGACTGATATTGTATGTAATCATAATAATCATCCCAGTGCCACATCAAGCACCATCATTAACATAAATCCTATTGCAGCACCTATAGTTCCTATATTACTGTGCTCACCCATCTGTGATTCAGGTATGAGCTCCTCCACTATAACATAAAACATCGCACCTGCTGCAAATGATAAAATATACGGCATAAATGGGAGGATCTGCGCCGTCACCAGCGCAGTAAGAAATCCTGCTACAGGTTCAACGGCTCCCGATAACATTCCATAATAAAATGCCCTGCCTTTATTCATCCCCTCACCTTTTAGCGGAAGTGATATTATGGCACCCTCCGGGAAATTCTGTATTGCAATTCCTATTGACAATGCAAATGCACCCATCATATTTATTCCAGTATTTCCACTCACCGCACCGGCATATGCAACACCGACAGCCATCCCCTCCGGAATATTATGTATGGTAACTGCCAGAAGAAGCATGGCCGTTTTTGATAATCCGCTCTTTACCCCTTCCGGTTTATTGCTCCCAAGGTGAAGATGAGGCACTATACTGTCTATCGCAAGTAAAAATATTATACCCAGTGCAAAGCCTGTTACCGGTGCAAGCCATGGTATCTGTCCCTGCGCCTGTGCTGAATTTATCGCCGGTATTATAAGTGACCACACTGTTGCTGCAAACATTACTCCTGCCGCAAATCCGAGCAATCCTTTTTCTACGGATTCCTTTATGCCGTCTTTCATAAAAAATACCATCATTGCCCCGAGTGTTGTTCCGGCAAAAGGTACAATAAGTGATATAAGTTCTGTCATTTTAATCCACCACCATCTCTATTATAATACTAGAGCAGCTTTTTAAATTCCTGTTCCGGCAATGGTTTTGAATAGTAGTATCCCTGTATACTATCACAATTTATTTTTCGAAGAAAATCAACCTGTTCTTCCGTCTCAACGCCCTCTGCTGTGACATTGAGTCCAAGATCCTTTGCCAGGGCAATTGTGTGCTCCAGTAATTTTTCTCCGCTGAAATCTCCTATGTAATCAATAAGGCTTTTGTCGATCTTTAACGTATCAAAGCACTTCATGTTAAGTGTTGCAAGTGACGAATATCCTGCACCGAAGTCATCAACCATAAGTGAAAATCCTTTGCTGTGGAACCGGTCTGCCAATGCTTTGATATTTTCATTATCTATCGCTGCACTTTCTGTTATCTCTATAGGCACAAGTTCTGTGTCCACACCTATCTCACTGGCGATAGAATGATATTGTTTCACAACTGATTCAAAGTAAAGGCTTGCTCTTGACAGATTGATTGAAACCGGTATGACACCTAGTCCTTTCCTCTTCCACTCCATCTGCTTATTGCACACGTTCCGGAAAACATACTCGTCCAATATCTTTATAAGGCCATCTCTCTCAAAAAGAGGGATGAATTTTGCCGGAGACATAAGACTGCCATCCTTTAATCTCCATCTGATAAGTCCTTCTGCTCCGATAAGTTTTTCGTCCTCCGGTGAATACTTCGGCTGGTACCAGACTTCGAATCTGCCGTTTTGAAGGTCATCAATAAATGCATCCTCCATTGCTTTTTCTTCAAGCATTTTCTTGGTATCTGCCTCGCTGTAAAACTGGCTGTCAACATCTTTTCTGTCTTTTATCCTGTTTTTTGCAAAATTCGCCTCGCTATATGCTTCCTCGACTTTTTTGCCCGGATTCCATTTTGTTATCCCAAAATAAGGGATCACTGACGGGATCTTCAAATTTTCCGATAATACCCTGAGATCATCCTTCAAAATATTAAGTTTGCTGCAGACCTTGCTTTCATCAAAGCTATTGCTGAATATCACAAATCTGTCAGCATTTATATGTCCGGCTATATCTCCATCATATAATACTTTTTCTATGCACTTCCATATTTCCTTTAATGTCTCATCACCCTTTGTAACGCCACATATTGAATTGATTATTTTAAATGAATGCACATCCATTGAGATCATGTAGCCTGATGATGGCATATCTCTTAATTTCTTTTTGAAGCTCTCATAGTTTGGACCACCCGTGACCCGGTCTACATATGCCATTCTTTCGAGTTCCCGCTCTTTTTCGGAGCTGACATCTGAAAATCCGGCTATCATTGCATGAAGACAGCCGGATTTTGATACATTTACAAACTTAGCCCTGCAATGCTTTATCTTTCCATCTCTAAAGATCCGGTAATCATACTGGTATGCATTTTTATTTTGGAATTGTCTCCGTAGATTATCTAATGATGTTTCATACAGCATCGTCTCCCGATCATCTGCTATAACGGTCTTATTCACATAATCAGCCATAAGATCTTCGTAACCCGGTATTGAGCGCAGCTTCTCACCTATCATTGATTCAACGGCTGAATTCACTGTATAGACATATACTTTATCATTGTCCACATCTATATAGTATATGCTGTTAAAATTGCTTCCGAGGGCACAGATCATTTCTTTCTGCCTTATGTCCTTATCTATAGATTCAATTACACCGGCTGCCATGACAGGCTTACCCAGATCATCTTTTTCCAGCACAGACATAGTTATTTTATATGCCCTTCCTTTTTCTTTTGTTAAAAATTTAGTGCTGGCCTTCTGGCTCCCGTTTTCTATTTTCTCAAAAAGGCTCTGTATTTTCCCTTTTTCCAGAGCTATATTGACATACACGTTATTTTCCAGATCCGTTATAAACTTTTCTCCTCCAAAATATACCACTGCATAATCTGAAGACATTATAATTTTATCCTGAGGATAATATCTGAAAGTGTATATTCCCACCGATGCCAATGCCGCCTGTGTTTCTACCTCTGGTTCGAAATAACATTTACCATTAAATACTTTTTTTCCCATTAACAACTATCTCCAATGTAACTGATACCAGTGTTCCATGAATACATCATAAATATAACATATTTGGTTTTTTAAGTCTATGTTTCCTTATTTTATATTATGGTATATAATAGATTGTTAGTTACTGTTAACACGCAAGCTTGACACTGCGCTGTCAAGCTATGCGCCATAGTGTTAATTATTGAGTGATTACAACCCTGCCTCGTAGAGGCATTTTAAATGGGCTGTAATCGTTACTGGTCACACTGTTAGGTGTGACCAGTAACGATTGTTGAATAAACATTGAAAGGATTCACAAAAGATATGCTATATATTATGAGACATGGAAGAACTGACTGGAACGCAGCACACAAGCTTCAGGGCTGTTCGGATATACCACTTAACAATGAAGGCCGGCAGATGGCCGAAGAGGCACATAAAAAATACAAAGATCTGAAATTTGATGTATGCTATTGCTCTCCTCTTATAAGGGCAAGGGAGACAGCCGAAATTTTTCTCCGTGGAACCAATGTCCCAATCATCGAAGACAAAAGGCTCCATGAGATGAGCTTTGGCATATACGAGGGTGTCGAGCATGTAACAGACAAGCCTGACTGCAGTGTATACACTCTCTTTAAGGATCCGGTAAACTACGTTGCTGATGGCGGTGCCGAAAGCATTGAACAATTATATGCCCGTACCGGTTCCTTTATAAATGAAACACTAAAGCCCGCCCTCGCCGAAAATAAAAATATCCTGATCGTTGGACATGGTGCTATGAACAGCAGTATTATATGCCAGCTTAAAAATTATCCACTAAAAGACTTCTGGACACATCTTCAGGGAAATTGTGAAGTATTAAAACTCATATAAAAATTGCCGTCCTGGATGCGTTCTGCACATCCCGGACGGCACGATCAACACTGTGTAAAATGTTTTAGTCAAATAAATTATTTTATTGCATCAAGTGCATTTGAGATATCTTCTATCAGATCTTCCTTATCCTCAAGTCCAAGGCTTATCCTTATAAGTTCAGCCGGAACTCCTGCTTCCCTCAGCTGCTCATCATTCATCTGTCTGTGTGTCGATGTAGCAGGATTTAAACAGCATGTTCTTGCATCGGCTACATGCGTCTCTATAGCACCAAGCTTCAATGCCTTCATAAATGCAGATGCTGCTTCTCTTCCACCCTTAAGGCCAAACGAAACAACTCCACATCCGCCATTCGGCATATATTTTTGCGCTCTCTTATAGTATCTGTTTGATGGCAGACCCGAATAATTTACATATGCCACCTTCGGATGTGCCTCCAAAAACTCTGCTACAGCCTGTCCATTCTCAACATGCTTTGGCATACGTACATGCAGCGATTCAAGTCCGAGATTCAGTATAAATGCGTTGTTAGGTGACTGCATTGAGCCAAAATCCCTCATAAGCTGTGATGTACATTTTGTGATGAATGCACCGCTGTTTCCAAACTTTGTAGCATATGTAATTCCGTGATAGCTTTCATCAGGTGTACAAAGTCCCGGATATTTATCGGCATGAGCCATCCAGTCAAAACGGCCGCTGTCAACTATTGCTCCTCCAAGTGCTGCTCCGTGTCCATCCATGTACTTTGTAGTGGAATGTGTCACAATATCAGCTCCCCACTCAAATGGACGGCAGTTTACTGGTGTAGGAAATGTATTATCTACAATAAGCGGCACTCCATGAGCATGTGCAACTTTTGCAAAAAGTTCAATATCAAGCACCGTAAGCGCAGGGTTTGCGATCGTCTCTCCGAACATAAGCTTTGTATTTGGCTGGAATGCAGCATTAAGTTCTTCTTCTGTCGCATCCGGTGATACAAATGTAGCAGTAATTCCCATCTTTGCCATTGTCACAGATATAAGGTTAAATGTTCCCCCATATATTGATGACGATGCAACAATGTGATCTCCTGCCTCACATATATTGAACATTGCAAAAAAGTTAGCTGCCTGGCCTGATGATGTAAGCATTGCAGCTGTTCCACCTTCCATTGCTGCAATTTTTGCTGCAACAAGGTCATTTGTAGGATTTTGCAGTCTGCTATAAAAATATCCTTCTGCCTCAAGGTCGAACAGTTTTCCCATATCCTCGCTTGTACTATATTTAAAAGTTGTAGACTGGATTATAGGTATCTGTCTCGGCTCACCATTTCCAGGTTCATACCCTGCCTGTACACATTTTGTACCCATTCTATATTCACTCATCTTAATTCTCCTATCTTCCCTATGATTAAGGGAATTTCTTTCATTTAGGAGATATTATATTATAAATCAAATAATTTTACAATTCTTTTAATGATTGTATAAGTGAATCATACGAGCATTCATAAGCCTCAACTACATCAGAAATTCCATTGTCATGCAGTGCTGCTGTAGTTTTAGGTCCTATTGAAAATGCCTTTATTTTTTTCTTTTGGGAATGATTTTCTTTCAAAAACCTATTCACATTCGAGACACTTGTGTACACTACAGCATCCGCATCATCCAAAAACCTTACGTTTTCAGAAATATATTCTTCATTAACATATGCGTCGATCTTTTTAAGGTTAACAAAACCCTCTAAAGCTTTTCCCAGCTCTCCGGATGTTTCTTGCGCTGACCAGATCAAGACATTTTGTTTCCTGCCTTTCTTCCACGTCAGCTCCGTTTTTTTAAGGAAGCTATCTGCCAGCCCCTTTCCGGTATTTACTTCGGATATAAGATCTGCATTTATATGATATTTCCTTAATTCTGCAGCCGTGGCACTGCCTACAACACCAAATTGGCATCCACACAGTATCCTTATATCTGCTTTGGATTTGTTCAGATTATAAAAAAATGTTTTTACACCATTTTTGCTTGTAAACAATATCCAGTCACTTGTTTTAATTTTATCTTGAAAATCCGTAATGATAATTGGTTTTATTTTCCCTGTAATAACCGCAGTTACATCCGCTCCGAGTCCGGACAGCTTTTCTATAAGCGGATTTTGTTTTCCACGGGAATAAGGCATATCTATATACTTATCCACGGATTGTATATATGGGACGATTATCTTCTTACCAAACATAGGTCTTTTCTCAAAAAAATCAAGTTTATCACACAGCGATACAACATCCCCAACAACTATTACAGCCGGTGATCTTAGATCAGCCTGCTCTATCTTGTGACCTATATCACAAAGTTTTCCTATACATTTACGCTGACATGGCAATGTTGCATTTGATATTACGGCAGCCGGTGTGTTTTTGTCTCTGCCTGCATCCATAAGCCCTTTTGCAATGCTTTTTACGTGTGCAAGTCCCATAAGGAATACACATGTGATCGTACTGTCGGTAAGCTGTGAATAATCAATATCAGCTTCTTCATCCTTTCTGCTGTGCGCAGTGATGACCTGAAAGCCTTTTGCTATGCCTCTGTGTGTGATAGGTATTCCTGCATCTGCAAGTGCTGCAACAGATGAGCTTACTCCCGGGACAACTTCTACCCGGACATTTTTATCAGTCAGGTAAAGAGCCTCCTCTCCTCCACGTCCAAACACATATGGATCTCCTCCCTTGAGCCTTACAACAAGTGGATATTCGTTTGACTTTTGAAACAGAAGTTCGTTTATGCTTTCCTGCTTCATGACATGCTTGTGATTTTCCTTGCCCACATAAATAAGCTCACATGTATCCTTAGCAAGCTCAAGAAGTTTCGGTGAGGATAGCCTGTCATACACCAGACAATCCGCCTGTTTTATATATTTTTCTCCTTTTAAAGTGAGCAGGCCCGTATCTCCCGGTCCTGCCCCAACAAGTACAACTTTTCCCATATTATTTTTCCAGCTGCCTCCTGATTTCTTCTACGGCTCTTTCTACTATTTTTTCAGTATCATCGTCTGTTATATCGGTAAAAGCAAGACGGCTTCCATCCTCTGTGCCAAACATCGCTCTTAATCTAAACGTCCCCTTGTCAGTCTTATCACAGTATGCTGCGACAGGCAGATGACAGTTTCCTCCTATCTGTTTTAAAAAACTGCGCTCTGCATCTACACTTTCCTGTGCGGCCTCATCTGACAGTGCATTTAGCTTTTCCAATAAATCCAGGTTATCGGCTTTTAATTCTATTGCAAGCGTTCCCTGTGCCGGTGCCGGGATCATTTCATCACATGAAAGATACTGCGTTATCTCATCCGCTCTTCCTATGCGCTTTATCCCTGCTGCCGCAATGACTATCCCATCAAGGATTTCTCCTTCACACAGCTGGCCTTCCTTAAGCTTTCGTATCCTCGTATCTACATTGCCGCGTATGCTTACTATTTTAATGTCTGGACGCATTGCTGAAATCTGGTATGCCCGCCTTTTGCTGCCGGTTCCGATCACTGCTCTATATGGAAGTTCATCAAGACTTTCTGCCTTTTTAAGTATCAGAACATCTCTTGGATCTTCACGTTTCCATGCTTTTGCAAAAATAAGTCCTTCCGCCGGTTCATCCGGCATATCTTTCATGGAATGGACTGCCATGGAAATCGTTCCATCAAGAAGTTCATCCTCAATTTCCTTTACAAAAATACCTTTTGAGCCTATCTCATCAAGTCGTCTTTTCTGATCCATATCCCCTGTTGTCTTTATGACCTTCGCTATAAATTCATCCTGCGGATATGCACTTTTTAAATTTTTAATGACCAGCTCTGTCTGGACAAGAGCAAGCTTAGATCCTCTGGTTCCAATTATATATTTCATCCTTTTACTCCAATTTATAATTATAGACTCCCATTGTCAGGCAGTTTCTTTTCTTTGACCGCCGAATTTATTATAGCCTCAAAGGCTTTCTTCCTCTCTGCCTCGGTATCATATTCTTTTAATACTTTTTCCCTGATGCTTCCCATAAATTCATTCAGTTCTCCGAGAAATGGTGTAAGGATATCTTTTTCTTCTGATTTTAAATACTGGGTTAAAGCAGGACTGTTTCCTCCACTTGAGAATGCTGCAACAAGATTTTTTTCTTTTATGTATGATGAAAAAATAAAGCTGCAATCATCTTTCTGGTCAACTGCATTTACCATTATCCCTAAATTTTTACAGTATTCTGATATATCATGATTTAAGGCCTTATCATCGGTGGCTGCGACCACAAGCAGATACCCTCTGCAGTCGCTCTCCATGAAAGGCCTTTTTATAATCTCTATCATCTTGTCATTGGAAGCCATATCCATGATCTTTTCGCTGCAGTCCGGCGCAATAACGGTCACCTTGGCTCCGAAATCGCGCAGTACCTGCACTTTTCTTGCAGCGACGTTCCCGCCACCTGCCACAAGACACGGCTGCCTGTCTAAATCAACAAACATTGGAAAATATGCCATATTAAATCACTTTCTTTTGTGCATTGTATATGCCCATCATATTAAGAAAAGCCGGGCGGAGCTTTGCTGAAAATACTGCTGCGGAAGCGCAGAGTATAAAGTCAGGCGCAACTGTTATAAGACAGTAATCCACTATTACAACTGACCATGATACCGGCACTGCCACATAAAAATTCTTTATGCAATAGAAATATATTGCTCCGACTGTATAGTATGCAATAAGTCCGACTGTAGCAGGGATCATCATCGAAAGCGTCTTTACTGCATTCATCTTGTCACGTATGTATCCGATAAGAAATGCTGCCAGAACAAACCCTAAAAGGAATCCAAATCCCGGACGGAGTATGTATGCAGGTCCTCCTCCTGCTGCGAATACAGGAACCCCAATAAGCCCTATACATAAATATACGATGACACTGAGTGCTGCAAGTTTTGGTCCAAGCAGAAATCCCGCCATCAGTACAAAAAACCATTGTAATGTAAAATGCATTGTATACATCGGCAATGGTATATCTATCTTTATAAACGCCCCAACTGCAATAAGTGCAGCAAAAAGCGCACATACTGTAAGTTCTTTGGTTTTTAACTTCATTTTTTCCCTCGTTCCATAATATACATATTTATTACTAACACATTTTACATTAAAATTTGTAAAAAGAAAAGCCATCCTCCGTGGAAGCTGGCTTTTTTATCTAAAAATAATATTCTTCCGAATAAATTCTTAAATCTTCTTTGGTAACTTTTCCATCCTCTATATGGAAAGAATTAAGTACAGGATTCTCAGCCATAAGTGACAAAATCATATAACTTGCATTCGGATCATATGCAAGTTTTATATCCTCATCCGAAGGTCTTGACGGAGATGAAGGGTGTGAATGCCAGTTTCCTAGCGGTTTTAATCCGTTCGCTCTCATATCCTTTATCGCTGCAAGCTGTTCCTTCGGATCAAGTGTGAAATGATCCTCGGCATGGTCAACATTTGTCAGATAATATACTTTTTTGATAAGGCGTCCATCCTCATTTTCTTCTCCTGCGATAAGCCCACAGGCTTCCTCCGGCAGATGTTCCTTTGCATATTTTACAATTTCATCCAAAAATGGATATTCCATACGAATTATGTTCATTTCACACCTCTGTTTTATTACTTTATTCTTCGTTGTTTCTTGGGGCGTCAAATCTGCCCGCTGTCTCCTCACATACTTCCTGCTCATAATCGATCGGCTCCAGGATTGTAGGATGATCTCCGCAGACTGCACAGTTATGTGTATCCTTTGGAAGCTTGATCTTATGGAATTCCATTGTAAGTGCGTCATATGTAAGCAGATATCCTGTAAGAAGCTCTCCTACGCCGATAAGGTATTTGATTGCCTCCATAGCCTGAAGCGAACCTATCACACCTCCCATTGCACCGATCACTCCGGCCTGCTTGCATGTAGGTACTGCATCCTTTGGTGGTGGATTTTTGAATACACATCTGTAGCATGGTCCTTCTCCCGGAACATACGTCATAAGCTGGCCTTTAAACCTGATTATTCCGGCATGGGAAAATGGTTTTTTCTCAAGTACACATGCATCGTTAATAAGGAATTTTGCCGGGAAATTATCTGTTCCATCAATTATGAAATCATATTCACGTACAAGTTCTCTTATATTTGATGAATCCACAAACATACGATATGTCTTTACCTCTACGTCAGGATTCATGGCATTCATTGTCTCTTTTGCTGATTTTACTTTTGCCTTGCCGACATCAGCTGTTCCATGGATAATCTGTCTTTGAAGGTTTGAAAGATCAACCTCATCAGCATCAACGATCCCAATCGTTCCGACGCCTGCTGCTGCCAGATACATAGCTGCCGGAGCGCCCAGTCCGCCAGCTCCGATTATAAGGACTTTTCCTTTTAATAATTTTTTCTGACCCTTTACTCCCACCTCATTTAAAATGATGTGGCGGGAATAACGCTCGATCTGTTCATCTGTCATTGCCATTTAGCATCCACCTCCCATGAAATAAAGGAATTCTACATTATCGCCATCCTTAAGTACTGTCTTTTCCTTGTCTTCTGTAGCAACAAATTCCTCATTTATTGAAACTGTTACATATTCAGGCATATCTACATTTTCCTTTACAATAAGCTCCGGAAGTGTAAGTCCATCCTTATATTCTTTCTTTTCTCCTGCTACTGTGATCGTCATCTCATCTTCCTCCTGATATCCTATAATAACGACTCGATCCATGCGTTTAGATCAGCCGGTTTCTGTGCTCCTATCTTACGGTCAACAACCTCCCCTGCCTTTACAAAAAGGAGTGTAGGATTAGCTGTCACTTCATATTTTTCTGCAAGTTCTGCATCAAAATTTGTGTTTACTTTGTATACATTTATTCTGCCTTCGTAATCATCTTCTGCTCCGCCAAGCACTGGTGCCAGTTTTTTGCATGCAACACATGAATCGGAATAGAAGTCTACAATTACAGGCAGATCACTTTTTAATACTTTTTCCTCAAAGTCTTCTTTGCTGATCCTTGCTGCCATTTTATTCTTCCACCTTTCTTACATACAGTGTGTATGTTCCATCCTCATTGTCCTCAAGCTTTAAGATTTTATGTCCTTCTTCTTTCATGCTTCTTGGAACATTCTGTACTGGCTCTCCATCATTCATGCGGATTGCAAGTACCTCACCATCATCTAACTCTTCTATAGCTACTTTTGCCTTTACAAATGTAAGCGGGCAAACCTTGTCTGTTATATCTACCTGATCGTCAAATGCTATTTCTGCCATTTTAAATCTCCTCCCGTATTACTCTTACTGTTATATTATTTTCTGCTATATTATTTTTTATTATGCTATTTTCCTTCGTATGCAGCCTGGATTTCTTTTTTGAATTCTTCCTCGCCTACCCTTTGAAGTGTCAGGCGGAAACGCTCGCCACCATTTGCGTGTTTCTCGAAAAATGTTATAGCTGCATCAGTCACTCTGAAAAGAGTCTCTTTATCTTTGATAATTGGAACGATATGCTCACCTTTATATATTTTGTTTCCGAAAAGTCCTCCGAATGAAACTATATAACCTGGATCTCCTACCCATGCATCTGTAGGGCAGCTCTTTACACATCTTGCGCAGTTGTTACATTTATCCCTGTCAATGACAACCCTGCCATCTTCCATCTTAAGTGCACCCTCACGACATGCTTTTACACATACACCACAGCTTATACAATCATCATGATTACACTCTACTGTCATGCCACCTTTGATCCCGACATCATTTTCCTCTGCCTTAAGGCAGTTATTCTGGCATCCTGTGACACCGAATTTGAATTTATGAGGAAGCTCCCGTCCAAAATATCTTTCATCAAGCTCCTTTGCAAGTGTATATGTATCGATACATCCGCTCGGACAGATTTCTGATCCCTGACATGCTGTTATCGTACGGACACGTGGTCCACAGACACCTGTTCCGACTCCACCATCAGCAAGTTTCTGCTTTACAACATTTATATCCTCAACTTTGATGAATGGGATTTCTATTCCCTGTCTTGATGTCATATGAACGTATCCATGTCCATATTCCTCTGCAACTTCTGCTATTGTCTTTATATTTCCAGCTGTAAGATTGCCTCCTACAACCGCAACTCTGAGTGAAAAACAGCCTTTTTGCTTTTGGCGCATGAATCCGCCTTTTTTTAATGCTGCATAATCTACTTTCTCCGCCATCTCTATTCTCCTTACTATAATCCCGTGTATTACTCTTTTATAACATTAAATGCATTCGCAAAATCTTCTTTGAGATCTTCTATGTCTTCGATTCCCACACTCACACGTATAAGATCCTCAAATACTCCTGCATCTTCTTTTTGTTTTTCTGTACTATGAAGGCTTATTGTTGAGCCCGGATGAATGACAAGTGTCTTTGTATCTCCGATATTTGAAAGCGTATATGGTATCGTAAGACTGTCTATGAATTTAAAAGCATTTTCTTTACTTCCAACACGGAGTGTAAATATCGCACCATATCCATTTGTAAGCTCACCATCTGCTATGTCATGCCATGGACTGCTCTTTAGTCCCGGATAATTTACCTTGATATCAGGATATGTATCTTCTATCCATTGTGCAAGCTCATATGCATTGCCACATTCCCGCTCCATCCTAAGTCCGAGTGTCTCTATACCTATCAGGTTTAAGTATGCATTGACCGGTGCAAGACATGCACCTATATTTCTGAAAAGACCGTTTCTTATCTTTGCCACAAATGCCATCGGACCAAATTTCACATAATCGGCAAGTCCCGGATATTTTTCTTTATCCCATTTGAATTTACCACTGTCTGTGAGCACACCGCTTATCGCATTGCTGCTTCCGTTTATATATTTCGAAGAAGAATTTACAACAATGTCCGCTCCATGCTCAAGCACACGTATAAGATATGGGGTTGATGTCGTATTGTCAACTATAAGCGGTATCCCGTGGCTGTGTGCTATCTGTGAAAGCTTTTTGATATCAGTTACATCCAGACAGGGATTTCCAATAGTCTCTGCAAAAATAAGACGTGTGTGTTCATTTATTGCAGCTTCTATTTCCTTCCAGTTATTATTTTCTACGTATCTTGTAGTTATCCCAAATGCCGAAAGATCTTCGAACAGATCTATCGTTCCTCCATAAAGGCTCGCACTTGATACGATTTCATCACCGCTTCTTAATATGTTAAGGAATGTATTTGTAAGTGCCGCCATTCCTGATGCACATGCAACTGAAGCGATTCCTCCTTCAAGTTTTGTTATTCTGTTTTCAAAAGCTGTTACCGTAGGATTTGCAACTCTCGTATAACAATATCCCGGTGCTTTATTTTCAAATATCTTTTCCAGATCTGCTGCCGTATCCTGTTCGAAAGCACTTGTCTGGTAAACCGGAGGAAGTGTCGAACCATTGATTTCCCTTTGTACTCCGGCATGAAGTAAGCTTGTATTAAATCTCATTTTCTTATACCTTATATATTCTATCGTGTTACTAGGAATTAATGTGAGTTTATTATACAAATTCAAAGGATATAAGTCAATGCTATCGGCTATACGTTTTATTTTTGCATGGCTATAAATCAAATTTATAGCCATGCACTTCACTACTTTTCAACATTACATTTTTTCATTAAATATTCAGCTGCACTTGTCGCTGCATTTGCTCCATCCGATACGGCTGTTACAACCTGACGGAGTTTCTTTGTCCGTACATCTCCTGCTGCGAAAAATCCCATAAGACAGTCTCCATTATCCGCTGAATTGGTAAATCCATCTTCGCCTGCAACTATATATCCCTTATCGTCAAGCTGTACAATATCTTTTACAAGCGCAGTCTGTGGCACTGAACCATATGCGATAAATATTCCATCGACAGCAAGTTCTTTGCCGCTTGCAAGTTTAACACTATCAGGTTTTTTATCACCCTTTATTTCCACAACGCTATCACTTAACACAAATTCTACATTGTCTTTTTCCTTTAACTTTTCAACCGTGCTCTGTGCTCCGCGGAACTCATTTCTTCTGTGGATAAGATATACTTTTTTACATATATCAGAAAGGTACAGTGCATCATCAAGTGCTGTATCTCCTCCTCCGAGCACCGTCACAGTCTTATCTTTATAAAATGCTCCATCACATATTGCGCAGTATGAAACTCCTTTTCCTGTATACTCTTCTTCACCGGGAACATCTGCCCTGCGCGGATAAGCCCCTGCTGCATATATTATTGTTTTTGACTTTATATTTTCTCCATCATCAAGTTTAATTATATAACCACTATCATTTTCTTCTATATTTAAAGCTTCTTTTTCTATAAAACATACATTCAATGAGAGTGCATGTTCCCTGAATTTTTCTCCTAGATCATATCCATTTATATCCGGCAGACCAAGATAGTTGTTTACATTTTTGCTCTCTGCTATCTGCCCGGTTCCTTCATATTCTTTTTCTATAACTGCTACGTTCAAATTAGCTCTCTTCGCATAAACTGCGGCACTAAGCCCCGCCGGTCCGCTTCCAATTATCAAAACATCATACATATGAAAAAGTCTCCTTATTAATTATTTGCTGACAAACTAAAACTTTACATCCGGTTTTAACACTGAAATCATTATCCGCAAGTTCACACATATTGTCAACTATCTGTTACTGTTCACACGCAAGCTTGACACTGCGCTGTCAAGCTATGCGCCATAGTGTTAATTATTGAGTGATTACAGCCCTGCCTCGTAGAGGCATTTCAAATGGGCTGTAATCGTTGCTGGTCGCACTGCTAGGTGTGAACAGTAACAACTATCTGTCGATTCATATTTTAAACACATAACACAAATTATATTGACAATACAAATATAGTATGTTATTTTTACTACGACAGACATAGTATGACACTCGTAGTACGACTAACATAGTACGACACTCATAGTATATTACTGATCACGTCAGGAGGTGAATTATGGTAAATATAAGCAGCGATGTGATACGAGGCTACAATGACACTATTATTTTATATCTGCTGTGGGATAAACCTTCATATGGCTATGAGATATCAAAACAGATAAAACTCATTTCTGAAGAAAAATATGTGATCAAAGAAACAACTCTTTATTCGGCATTTACACGATTAGAAAAAAACGGCTACATCACATCATTCTCCAGCAGCGATAATTCGACTGGAAAACGCCGTACCTACTATCAGATCACAGATGCCGGAAGGCAATATTACCGCATGAAATGTGAAGAGTGGACAGTTACTTTAGATGTTGTAAGCAGATTCATTCTAAAAAAATAGCGTCCATCTTAGTATTTGTTTTGAATGTAAACCATAAATACATTGTAAATGTTAACCATAAATATATTGTAATAGAAAGGAAATCAGATATGGAAACTATTAGAAATTATCTTGAAAGTATGTTCTCGCAGCTTCCGAACACTCCCGAAGTTTTAAAGGCCAAATATGAACTTGGCCAGATGATGGAAGATAAATACAGTGAATTGATAGCTGACGGGAAATCAGAAAATGAAGTTATCGGCACTATCATAGCCGAATTTGGAAATCTTGATGAATTGGCTGAAAGCCTTGGCATTGGGGAATTTGTTCATCCACAAAATATCTCCCCTAACACCAAAACATTGTCATACAATGATGCAGCCGCATACCTTAAGGCAAATGCACGCCATGCATACTGCATAGCACTTGGGGTTCTTTTATGTATAATCGCACCGATCAGTCCGATCATTTCAGACTGCACACACTTCGGAGGATTATCGGAAGATTTTTCTGATGCTGTAAGCATGACTTTCTTTTTTGTCATTATAGCTATAGCCGTTGGACTTTTTGTCTGCTCCGGCATAAATATGTCAAAATGGAAATACCTTAAGTCGGAACCTTATTGTATTGATTTTGCAACCGCATCTAAATTGCAGGAACAAAAAGAAGGTTATCGCACAACACATGCCCTGCTTATCACTGTCGGTATTATGCTTTGCATTTTAAGTGTGGTTCCATCTATTATCTTAGGCAGTCTTCCACACTCAACTGACCTTACGGATGATTTAAGCGGTGCCGCAGTATTACTCTTTGTAGCAGTCGGTGTTTTTATGATTGTATTCAGCAGCAGCAAAAAAGGAGGCTTTGACACTCTCCTTAATTTAAACAACGCCGGTACCGTTGGCGGAAATTTTGTTCCATCCCAAAAAGAAAAAACCGTATATAACAATCCAGCTGTTGCAGCGATAATGTCCGTCTACTGGCCTACAACAACATGTCTTTATCTTTGTTGGAGTTTTTTAACCTTTGACTGGCACATAAGCTGGATCATCTGGCCTGTTGCCGCAATAATCGAATCTCTCGTAAAAAATATTTTAGGGAAAAAATAGTATTTTAATTTTAAGGAGGGTAAACATGAAAAAAAATATATATCTGTCTATCATTACACTGATAACAATAATATGCATCATTGCCGGAACCTGTTATCATCTGTTAGGATTCGGAGTAAAGATATTTTCAAATATAATTACAGATTCTCCAGACGGTAAGTATTCTGACAGCCAGACTTTTTCTGCTTCAGAAATCAAAACTTTAAATATCGATGCAAGCGTATCTGATGTTACTATAAAAAGTGGAAATGAATTTAAAGTTTCCTACTCCTGCAACCAGAAACATCTGGTTCCAAATATTAATTTAAATAATGATACAATAAATATAATCCAGAAATCCGATGACAACTGGCTGAAATCATTATTTAGAAACAACCAGAATTCAGATATCACTATCACTGTTCCAAAAGATACCTATCTTGAAATGATCTCAGCTGACTTATCTGTAGGAGATCTCTATATGGAAGATATCAAAACAAAAACGTCTTCATTTGATTTTAGTGTGGGTGATATTGATATAAAAAACTGTGACATCGGTGAATCCGACCTTTCTTTTTCAACCGGAGATATCGACTTGTCCGATTCTGCTTTTGGAAATCTTACTATAGATGCAAGTGTAGGTGATGTTGATGTTTCTTCATCCAATGATCTGAGCGAATACAATTTTGATATTGACACCGGTGTCGGTGAGGTATCTATTAATGACAATACTTATGACGACACATACAATTCTAAGGGTACAAACGGAAAGACCATTACAATTGATGGCAGTACCGGTGATATCGATATAAATTACTAAATTATATGTAAAAAAACACGGCACCGTGACATGTTATTATCATACCGGATCGCATAATTAATTTCCTGTGTGATAACCAGTCCCGATGCCGCATTATTTTTTTAACATGTATTTTCTTAAACAGTATTTTTAATCCCTGATATAATAAACACATATCTTCTATTTCTTTATCTCCCAGCTGTCTCCTGTTAAATAATCTATCCCTATCCCCGGCTGTACATTGTAACAGTATACATTAAAACATATACCATCGCCATCATCTTCAACTGACCATGCCTCCATATGTACTCCGGATGCCACAAGATCATCTCCCTCAAAAACAGGTGTTACACGATAAAGCACATGATTTCCTGTATCATCAACATATTTATCAACTTTGTTTTCAAACTCAAGCATACCCACTACATTTAGATATCTTGTTCCTGTTATGAGATTTTTTTCATTCGCATTCTCACCGGCAAGCTGATATCCTATAAGATGACATCTGTTATACAGATAATTTCCATCTATGATATCATTATACTTTACTGTATGCCATCCGCTTGGCTTTACCTGACCTATCTCACCTCTTTTTTCTGTCGGCTGCAGATTAGGACATATATTTGCATAAGCTGTTCCACAACGGCCAAGACTATCAAGATCACTATAGTATTCAAATTCTTCTGTACTCTTCTTTTGCTCATCATCAAACTGTGGAATATTGTTATTTATCGTAATATAAGCATTACCGGAATATTCAGGAATATCACCAGGATCCAGGTTCCCTGATATATCTACATTACCTACATCTACATTTGTATTATCAGGTAATTTCGCAGCACTATGAGATGCTTCATATCCATTATCTGCAAATTTTATATTTGTTCCTTTTCCTACACCACCTGCCAATAAAACAGCCAATAAGACAAGTAAATATATATTTGATTTCTGCTTTCTTTTCTTCCTTTTCATTTTATCCAAAATTACCTCTTAAATCTTTCATTTTCTATGTTATGTAACGTAGTGTAGATCGTATCCCGTGGGACGAATCGACCGCGGGCGATTCGTAACATAGAAAAAGCAGGTCATAAGACCTGCCTTTTCTATGTTATGTAACGTGCGTGAGAGGATTCGAACCCCCGACACCTTGGTCCGTAGCCAAGTGCTCTATCCAGCTGAGCTACACACACATATTTGTCATCTTCAACACTTATACAGTATTGAATGAATGCCGCAGACCGGAATCGAACCGGTACTGTATCACTACAACAGGATTTTAAGTCCTGCGCGTCTGCCAGTTCCGCCACTGCGGCATAAATGGGACCTACAGGGCTCGAACCTGTGACCCTCTGCTTGTAAGGCAGATGCTCTCCCAGCTGAGCTAAGATCCCATATTCAATTAAGATATCTTATCAGATATCAACGACCCAGACGGGACTCGAACCCGTGACCTCCGCCGTGACAGGGCGGCGCTCTAACCAACTGAGCCACTAGGCCAAACAAAACAAAAATTATAAAAATGGACCTTCGGGGACTCGAACCCAGGACCGACCGGTTATGAGCCGGTTGCTCTAACCAACTGAGCTAAAGGTCCAGAAGCCGATGATCGGACTCGAACCGATAACCTGCTGATTACAAATCAGCTGCTCTGCCAATTGAGCCACATCGGCACATTTTAAATGACTCCAACGGGATTTGAACCCGTGTTACCGCCGTGAAAGGGCGATGTCTTAACCGCTTGACCATGGAGCCATATAACTCCCCGAGTAGGGCTCGAACCTACAACAACTCGGTTAACAGCCGAGTGCTCTACCATTGAGCTATCGAGGATCATTTAAAGGTATGTGCCTTCAAAACTTCACACAAATGATTACTTCATACTTTCCGAAAGATCTATTCTTCGAAAAACTCATCTCGATTCCGCTTCGCTTCATCTCGATGGATTTGCTTCGCAAATCTGCGTCCATTCCAATACAGCCTTCTGCAAATAAATTTGCAAAGCCTGTATTCTCATGTACTCGTTTTTCTCCGTTATTTACAGATTAAGCCCTCGACCTATTAGTAACAGTCAGCTCCACACATTACTGTGCTTCCACCTCTGCCCTATCTACCTTGTAGTCTTCAAGGGGTCTTACTCCCGAAGGAGGGATATCTCATCTTGAGGGGGGCTTCACGCTTAGATGCCTTCAGCGTTTATCCCTTCCAGACTTGGCTACTCTGCCATGCCGTTGGTCGACAACAGATACACCAGTGGTCCGTCCATCCCGGTCCTCTCGTACTAAGGACAGCTCCTCTCAAATATCCTCCGCCCGCGCCGGATAGGGACCGAACTGTCTCACGACGTTCTGAACCCAGCTCGCGTACCGCTTTAATGGGCGAACAGCCCAACCCTTGGGACCTGCTACAGCCCCAGGATGCGATGAGCCGACATCGAGGTGCCAAACCACTCCGTCGATGTGAACTCTTGGGAGTGATAAGCCTGTTATCCCCAGGGTAGCTTTTATCCGTTGAGCGATGGCAATCCCACTTTATACCACCGGATCACTAAGTCCTACTTTCGTACCTGCTCCACCCGTCAGTGTCGCAGTCAAGCTCCCTTCTGCCTTTGCACTCTTCAAATGGTTTCCAACCATTCTGAGGGAACCTTTGAGCGCCTCCGATACCCTTTCGGAGGCGACCGCCCCAGTCAAACTCCCCGCCTGACATTGTCCCATTACCAGATCATGGTAACTGGTTAGAAACCCAGTACTACAGGGTGGTATCCCAACAGCGACTCCATACAGACTGGCGTCCATATTTCCTAGTCTCCCACCTATCCTGTACATGCAGTACCGAATCCCAGTATCAAACTGGAGTAAAGCTCCATGGGGTCTTTCCGTCCTGGCGCGGGTAACCAGCATCTTCACTGGTACTTCAATTTCACCGGATGCATTGTCGAGACAGTGCTCAAATCATTACGCCTTTCGTGCGGGTCGGAACTTACCCGACAAGGAATTTCGCTACCTTAGGACCGTTATAGTTACGGCCGCCGTTTACTGGGGCTTAAATTCAAAGCTTCGCTTACGCTAACCTCTCCTCTTAACCTTCCAGCACTGGCAGGCGTCAGCCCATATACTTCACCTTTCGGTTTCGCATAGACCTGTGTTTTTGCTAAACAGTTGCTTGAGCCTATTCTCTGCGGCCTGCTCTCGCAGGCACCCCTTCTCCCGAAGTTACGGGGTCATTTTGCCGAATTCCTTAACAATGCTTCTTCCGTCGGCCTTAGGATTCTCTCCTCATCCACCTGTGTCGGTTTACGGTACGGGCACGCATTACACAATAGCAGCTTTTCTCGGCACATGGCTCACACGCTTCGTTACTTTATTTCACTCCACATCACGTCTTTGGATCGTTATACGGATTTGCCTATACAACTCCTACCCCGCTTGTACCGGTTTTTCCATTCCCGGCTCGTGCTTTCCACATGCGTCCCTACAGTTCTGATAATGCGTGGTACAGGAATCTAAACCTGTTATCCATCGCTTACGTCTTGCGACCTGTGCTTAGGCCCCGACTTACCCAGAGCAGATCAGCTTTACTCTGGAAACCTTAGATATTCGGCCGAAAGGATTCCCACCTTTCTCTCGCTACTCATTCCGGCATTCTCTCTTCTTATCCCTCCACTGCTCTTTCAGTACAGCTTCGTCGGTATTAAGAATGCTCCTCTACCACTCCTTGCGGAGTCCACAGCTTCGGTGTCGTGTTTTAGCCCCGGACATTTTCGGCGCAGGAACTCTCGACTAGTGAGCTGTTACGCACTCTTTGAATGTATGGCTGCTTCTGAGCCAACATCCTAGTTGTCTTCGAATTCCCACATCCTTTTCCACTTAACACGCACTTTGGGACCTTAGCCGGTGGTCTGGGCTCTTTCCCTTTTGACTGCCCAACTTATCTCGTGCAGTCTGACTCCCGATCATCATCTACATGGCATTCGGAGTTTGATATTCTTTGGTAAGCTTTGACGCCCCCGCGGAAATTCAGTGCTCTACCTCCATAAGACTAAATCGAGGCTAGCCCTAAAGCTATTTCGAGGAGAACCAGCTATCTCCGGGTTCGATTGGAATTTCTCCCCTATCCACACCTCATGCCCACCCTTTTCAACGGATGTGGCTTCGGTCCTCCATTGTCTTTTACGACAACTTCAACCTGGACATGGATAGATCACCCGGTTTCGGGTCTACGTATACTGACTTTACGCCTTTTTCAGACTTGGTATCCCTTCGGCTCCACACCTTAAGTGCTTAACCTTGCCAG